>WNFJ01393679.1_pt1 | contig 35505 bp, 32 predicted proteins | sample 5400461 | NCBI WGS metagenome assembly WNFJ01 (sample SAMN13153349, study PRJNA577476) | soil metagenome | isolation source: 115 cm saprolite on Douglas fir-dominated hillslope | place: USA:California | collected 2013-09-17
CCGCTTCGCAGGTCAAGTCAACGGCAAGACAATGAAGTTAAGCGTTAGAAACAGTGCCACCAAAGAGCTGGTCGGAACTTTCACGCTGGTTTATGGCAGTGAACCCAAAATCAGGAAATGCCGGTAACGTTAGCGTGATTTCTGAAAGACAGGCACATATCGTCTCTAGTTGAGATCCTGATAAGAACACGCCCGCTTACAGACGGAACCTCATTACCGTACCAATCACATTGATATCACCCGGACGGGTGCGGCCATCGTTCTGACGCGTGTAATGGAGATCGAGGGTGAAATGTTTATTGAAGACATGGCTGGCGCCGACGGCAAATCGGTTGCGCACCCAGGCATGTAAACTCCAGTCATAGAACACCTCATCGGAAACGAACCAGGTGAATTTCGCTTTCTGGATCTTGAAGGGGTGTTCGAGCTGGAGCCGGTTGCGATAGCCCCAGGCATCGACCTGTGGTTCCCGCCAGCGACGCTCAAACCAGTTGCGATCGATCAGCGTGAATTTTCCGATCGGCTTGCGCAAGGTAACTCCGAGGGTGAGCCGCTCTTCCACCTCAGACCTTCCGTTGGGAGGCCGCGCTTCGCGGTGAAAATATAGTTCATTGAGTGTGACATACTTACTCAGTTTGTAATTAAAGCCAAAGCCCCAGCGCTCGTCCACCGCCTTGCTCAGGTTGCCGCCAATGCGCAGAGTTCCCTGGACGAGGAAATCAATTTTCTTGCTCAGCGGGATTGTCAGTTGAACATCATTCCAGCTCTGCGTATCGGTTTTGGGAACCGGCGTTTGCCCCCCGGCACGACCGAATGCGCACAGCAATATTGCCATCAGCAACAGAAACGCTAATTTGGGATTTTTCCCCTTTGCCTGGCGAGGGTGTAATTTGGCAGAACGCTAAAGGAAGTGAGTCCCACCGCCACGCGATCACCCGCTTTGTACCTGGTGGCATTGGGTTCAGGCTTAGGCTGGGTGACGATGATGGGGACGCCGGTCATTCTCTCGGGGGTGTTGATAGTGACTTGATAAGAGGGGGCCTCGTTCTGGAACTGGCGGCGATGAGTGAGATCGAGTCGAATATTCAAACGTTCATATGCTCCTACAAAACTGACCTCCTCGATCACGCCATTGGCCAGCCGCCGACATCCTTCGGGCAGGTTAGCGTCTTTACTCAAACAAACATCCTCGGGACGAAACACGAGTTTAACTGACTGTCCTTCACGAAATCGGGCCGTCTCTTTGGCCGCCGGCAAACCAGCGCTGCCGATCTCGACAGAGTTTCCCGTGATAACGCCCAAAAGCAGGTTGGCGGCCCCCAGAAAAGTCGCAACAAATTCCGTCTGGGGATGGTTGTAGACTTCGTCGGGCGTGCCGATCTGTTCCAGATGGCCGTCATTAAGAACAGCGATGCGGTCGCCCAGCTCGAGGGCCTCTTCCTGGTCGTGCGTAATAAAAACGGATGGGACCTTGACCTGCCTTAAGAGCGCGCGAATCTCACGCCGCAGATGCACCCGTGTCTGCGCGTCCAACGCGCCAAAAGGTTCGTCAAAAAGAAGAACCTGCGGTTTGTAAGCGAGCGTGCGCGCGATCGCCACACGTTGTTGCTGACCGCCAGAGAGCTGCCAGGGATATTTCTTGCGGTGCTCTTCCAACTGCACCAGCTTCAGGAGATCGTTGACTATCTTTGTCCGTTCTTTCCGTGGCCGCCGGCGAATCCTCAATCCAAAGCCGATATTCTTCTCGACCGTCATACGCGGAAACAGTGCGTAAGCCTGGAAAATTACACCCACGCCCCGTTCGCGCGCCGGCAGATCGGTTACATCCTTGCCATGCAGAATTACGCGGCCGGTCTCCGGCTGTTCCAGGCCGGCGATGATGCGCAGAATAGTCGTCTTGCCGCTGCCCGATGCGCCCAACAAAACCAGCGACTCGCCTTCGGCCACGTCGAAACTAACGTCTTCGAGCACGCGCGCCTTCTTGAACCGTTTGCTGAGGCCCCGCACACTGGCGGCCACTCCGCTTCGCTGTTCGCGGTCCGGGGCCCATGACACGTGCTGGTCTGTGTCGGGAGCTAATGCCATTTTTGCAATCATGCTTCTTGTGTTTCGAATTCCATCCAGTCGCGCGCGAAAAAGAGCACGCTGAAAATCACAAAAGATAACAATGCCAGGACGACCGCTATCGCGTTCGCAGCTTCAATTTGACCTTCGTTGAACTTGGCAAAAATGTAAAGTGGCGCGGTCTGGGTCCGCCCGGCGAGATTGCCTGAGACCAGGATCGTCGAACCAAACTCGCCAACGGCACGGGCAAACGTCAGCAGTGCCCCTGAGAAGATCGCGCCGCGCAGACTGGGTAGGGTAACGTGCCAGAAAGTCTGCCAGCGGGTGGCGCCGATCGTGGCTGACGCTTCTTCCAATGAACGACTCATCGTATCGAACACCGGCTTGATAACGCCGAAGGCCAGCGGAAACGTGACGAAGATGTTCGCCAAAATGATCGCGTAAGGCGTGAACATGATCTGGTGATCTTCGGAAAAAAACTTACCAATCATCCCGTATCTTCCCCAAAGCAAGAGCAAGGCAAAACCGGCTACGGCTGTCGGTATTGCCGTGGGCAGAGAAATTGTAACGATGACCGCATTGCGTCCCCAGAAGTCGTAGCGTGAAAGCACGTAAGCTCCGAAGAGTCCGAAGACTACGTTGAAGACTGTCGCCCAAAAGCTCGTTACTAGCGAGAGCTTAAGCGCGAAGACGGCGTCAGGCGCGACTAGCGACGCCCAGAATACGCCCAGTCCCTTGCTGGTGCCGAAGACAAAGATTGAAAGCAACGGTAGCAGCACCAATGGCAGCATGATGCCCAGCATCACGCCGATACTGACTGGCCGTGCTACATCAAAACCGCGAACATGACGAATGGAACCAAGCTTCACGGCAGCTTATCTACTTTCTCTTCTGCACTGAGTCGCGAAAGATGCGCCCGATAATTTCCGGGTAAGCTTTTTCCCAGCCACCGAAATAGTCCACGGAAAACGGGTATTTGATGGTTGCGAGTTCCTTGTTTTCTCGATCCAGCGCTTCGTTTGTGCTGGAGCGGAAATGGTATTTGACGAAAGCACGTTGCGCTTCTTCACTCCAGAGATATTGCATGAAAGCGTTGACGAACGGACGCTCTGTGATTGAAACGTTCCGGTCAATAACGACGGCCGGGTGTTCGCTGAAAATGGTAGCTTCGGGAATAACCACATCGGCGTCGACGTTCGCATTGGCTTGTTTCATCAGCAGCGCGTCGAGTTCATAGGTGATCAGAGCGTCGCCGTAACCACTTTCAAATTGGGTGCGCGCTTCGCGCGCCGAGCCAGGCGTGGAGATCACGTTGCGCCAGACCGCTTGTAGCGTTTGCAGCGCCCGCGTGCGATCGGCCTCGCCCGATTGCTTTTCCGACTTCACCAGTTCCGAGCCATAAATCGCCAGAATGGACCACATCGCGCCGCCGGAACTGACGGGATCGGGATGGATCAGTTTGATGCCCGGCTTAGCCAGATCAGGAAAGTCATGAATCCCTTTAGGGTTTCCCTTGCGTACTAGAATTACGAAAGGAGTCTTGTTGACGATGCCTTTCTGTGGCAGCGCATGCCAGTCGGAAGTGACGTCCTTGTGGTCTCTAAGTCGCTCGGCATCCCGCTCAATCGAAAGGATTGCAATCTGCGCTTTCACGCCGGCGATGATCTGGTTGGTGACCGTTTCTGATCCGGCGAAAGAGGAAGTAAAGCGCACATCCAGACCGTGTTCTCTCTTCACCTTAGCCGTGAATGCCGGATAGATCGCTTTTTCCAGGGACTCTTTCATGATCGAAAAGCCATAGACGGTGATGTTGACGGCGCCGCCGGATTCTGATGGCGACTTGGGCAAGCAACTGCTGCCGGCTGTCAGTCCGAGCACTGTGACTAGAAGCATCGCGGCTCTTATCGAGGTGAATGATGTTTTTCGTCTCATGCGAAAACACTTCCTTAATGAGCTGTCGAAAAGCAGCTCATCGTTTCGATCCTTCTTTTAAGGGCCAGAGTTAGCTATTGCCTCTATAACATATTTCCCGAATTTGCGAAATAGGTCAGCGTTTGTGAGTGTTTTAGCCAGTGCTTCCGAAATGTTTTGTCACAGCAATGCCATCGTCAGACGACAATGATATGGTTACGGCATGCGGCCTTGATTTAGGGGTTCGCTCACCTTAGGATGACTGCTTCGGGATTTGCCGGACAGTTGTTCGAGGTTTCGGCATTACGGAGGCGAATTTGTTCGGAAGATGGATGCGCGCCCGCGAGATCGCGCATACAAAGCGTGACGATAATCGGATAGTGCGCTCTTTCGAGTGGGGCGTTGAGTTCGTGCGCGAGCATGTCAACGGCGACGATCCCCGCGCGATCTTCAGCGAACATACTGAGCAGGTGATGGCTCGGAGCGTCGATTTCTACGCGCTACCGGAGATCAAAGATTGGCAACTTGCCGGCGATCTGTTGACCTGGACGAGCGCTGTCCATACCCCATCAAGAGAAAATAACACTGCGCGGGCCCGCCTTTTCACACCTCGTCGAGAGCGCCGGAACAAGCCGCGCGCAGCGATCGTCGTGGTGCCGCAATGGAATGCGCAGCCCGATAGCCACGTTGAAGCCTGCCGCATTTTTAACGGACTGGGAATCACTGCTCTGCGGCTGACTGTGCCCTATCACGAAGAGCGGCGGCCTCCTGATCTCGAACGCGCCGATTACCTGGTGGGCTCGAACATTGGTCGGACGATTCAATCCATGCGTCAGGCAGTGCTGGACACACGCGCAGCCGTGCGCTGGCTGCAGCAGCAGGGGTTTGAACGCATCGGCCTGCTGGGAACCAGCATTGGCTCATGCATCGGATTTCTCGCCTTCGCGCACGACCCCGCGATCGATGTCGGCGTTTTCAATCATGTCTCGGGATACGTTGCCGATGTCGTGTGGCAGGGAATCTCGACCCAACACGTGCGGCAGGGAATCGAGACGGACTTGACGGTGGACGAGTTGCGCGAATTCTGGACGCCCATCAGCCCCGTACCCTTCATCCCGAGACTACTCGAGATGAAGCCGCGGCCGATGCGCTTCATCGCCGCGCGTTACGACCTGACTTTTCCGGTTGACCTATCGCGCGAGGTAATCGCCAGGGTGAAAACGTTGGGAATCGACCTCGACGTCGTCTGGCTGCCGTGCGGCCATTACACTACCGCCGAAATGCCCTGGAAGGCGATCGACGCCTGGAAGATCGCGACGTTCTTTCGAAAACATTTATAACCTCCCTTGGAGCGTGTCGGAAACTCGGCCGGTGGGAGGGTTTCTAATTAGGCGGACCTCCCTTACGGTCGGCTTCTGACACAATGGTCTTACTCGTCTCTGACAGACCCAGGGTAGCTGCTGCGCAGCGAACCTGGGCTTTGTTATGAAACCGCTTTGCGTAAGGAGATTGTGACAAATAAGAAGTGCACTCGGCTGCTTGCTGATCTGGAAGAACTAAAGCGACGCTTCGGTCTCGCGCCTGGTCAGCTTGCGCAGAAGCTGCGCGGGCTGCAGGAATGCGACATTGATGATCCTGACGAGCTAATCCGCTTTCACGAAACTCTGCTTTTTTTCCAAGCTTACCCACCGAACGCGTTGGTTCTCAATCGAGTTGAGAGGATCCTGAAGACGTTCGAGCGGCGAGTTTCTAAACTTCGCGATGCGGACACGGACCTTTCCCCGCTGGACGATCCGGAAGTGTCGGGCATCGCCGGGACGAGTGTAACCAGCAACTTCAGCTACGATCTGGTTCGTTGGCTGGTCAGGAAATATTCTACGCAAGTTTCCATTGACTGGGATTGGTTCGAGGAAGAAGAAAGATTTGGCGCGACTATGCCTCGGTTTCTGCCACTTTTGGAAGAGGACGCGATGGTTGAGGCGCACGTGCCCTATCGCGACTGGTTGCGTGCTGCGGTTGGCCGGGCAAGAGAACTTGTTTGGCTGATGAAACGGTTTGAGTCGCTTGATATTCCGAACACGACGAAGGCCGAGCTTTACGAATCGCTGAAGCTGCACTTGACCTGGAAGTTCGGAGTGCGCGCGTCCCGGACTGGAATGAAACTTTCGGGGCGAGCGGGTTTTTATCATGAGCGGCCGCTGATACAGCGCCGAGACGTTTCGCTGGCGGCCGAGCTTGCTTCGCCGCCACTTCCAGTGCAGAGAATCTCACCATCGGCCGGCGAAAAAATCTTAGACATGGCCCGGGAAACTTCCGCCGTTCGCTATCGCGAGTTGCATGGCTTCACCTATGGAGACCCAAAGCGAGTGTTGAAGGTTGATTTCGGACGTGGCACGGAAGCATTCGTGGTGGGCGTGCCGCCCGAACACAGGCTTCCGCTGCGCGCTTATCACGCCGCTTTGATTTTCAAGAACGGCGTGCCGGTCGCTTACTTTGAAGGCCTATCACTGTTCGAACGCATGGAGAGCGGCTTTAATCTTTACTACACGTTTCGCGACGGCGAGACGGCGTGGTTGTACGCTCGCATCTTGCGTCTGATGCGGCAACTTCTGGGCGTCACTGTTTTTTCGATCGACCCTTATCAGGTAGGGCACGAAAACGAGGAGGGGATCGATTCCGGCGCGTTCTGGTTTTATCGCAAGCTCGGATTTAGACCGGTTCGGCCCGAGTTGATGAAGTTGACGCGGTCGGAAGAACGCAAGCTGGCGACTGACCCACGCCGGCGCACCTCAGCGCGGACGCTGCGCAAGCTCGCCGCCGGTCACATGTTGTTCGAGACGCCGAACCGTGTTCAGGCTGCTCAATCCGGCCAGTGGGATCGCTTTGAAGTCCGCAACGTCGGAATCGCAGTGCAGCGTAGCATGGCCCGTGAATTCAAAAGCGATCCGCAGAAGATTCGGACCCAGTCGGTTGAGTTCGCGAAGAAGAGCCTGATGTTACGAACGAATCGATGGCGCGAAGCTGAGGTAGGCGCCCTCAACAAGCTTGCGCTTGTGCTGGCGATGGTTCCTGGCATAGAGCGATGGAGTCCAGACGAAAAGCAACTCGTCGCACGAATTATCCAGGCAAAGGCAAGTCGCGATGAAGCGCTTTACCTCAAGCTAATGCAAAAGCACAAGCGTTTGCGCGCAGGAGTAATCAGGTTGGGTTCGTAGGCTGGGACGATTTATATCGGCGCTACATCCAGCGCTCGAGTAAAGTCACGGTAGAGTTCGTTGTAATTGCGAAGGGAAATCTCCAGCGCTTCCGGTAGTTGCTCAACATCCGAGGAATTTACAACCAGGTTGACGTTGTGCAGGAACGCAGCGTGCAGATCCATTGTACGCACACCGGTCGTCAGGTAAACAAAGAACAGCCGGCGTCGTTCAGAGGGTCGCAACAATTTCACCTCGCGCGTGACGAAGGCCACACCTTGCTCGAGGGGGTCGAAGCTCGCGTCAAGAATGACGATGTCCATGCGCTCTTCCCGCATGCGCCCTAATGCCTGGGCCATGTTCTCCGCGACAAATACTTCATACTCGTTGCTTGAGAGCGAGCGCGCAATCGTTTCCCGATAAGCGGGACTAGCGCACACTAAAGCCTTACGGCGATCCCAGACGGGCCGCTTGCGGCCGCGATTAGCAGTAGGTCCGCTGTCGGCTTGACGCAGAGCCTCCGCCAAAATTTTCGCGATCCCATCCAGTCCCGCCAGTGTGCCCTCAGTCCTCAAAGCCGGGTTTGACTTATCCCCGTCAACTTTGAACGGAGGTGCTGTAATCGGACGTTCAAACGGAGATGTTTGAGTTGGCGTCGCCGGTATCTCCACGATGTCGTCAGACACTGCGGTCAGGTTCGATGCCGGCGGCTCTTGAACGTTGACACTGGTCTGGCATTTGGGACAACGGACGGAGAACGGGTGTGACGGAGCTTTGGCTTCGTCCAGTTGCAGGCGAGCTTCGCATTTTGGGCAAATTAGAACCATGGTTTACTTTGCTTGTCTTGAGTTGAGTTCTATTCGGTAAAACTGAATTGATTGGGACGGCGCAATGATTGATGGGACAGAACGTCTTCGGACTGCGTCCGAATAAAGTCTTCTCCCGAGGTCAGGCCTTTGAGCGAAAGCAACAAGTTGTTCTGGTTGGTGGCGAACCCGAGGCCGTCTTCAACGGTGATGACGTTTCGTTCGATGAAGTCCTTAATGACCGTGTCAAAATCCTGCATGCCTTCAAGCTTTCCGTCGCGCATGGCATCCAGCAGGGATTTGCCTTCCGCTTCACCGTTTTCGATGTATTCACGGGTGCGAGGGGTAGACCTCAAAATCTCTACCGCGGCCACGCGTCCGCCAAAATCAGACCGGGGAATCAACCGCTGCGAAACGATGTAGCGAAAAGTTTGCGAGAGTCGCGTGCGAATTACCGGCTCTTCGTTCTTCGGGTAGAGACCGATAATACGGTCAATAGTTTTCGAAGCGTCGATTGTGTGGAGTGTCGAAAGCACGAGGTGTCCGGTCTCGGCCGCTTCCAGCGCAATCTCGGTCGTTTCATAGTCTCGCATTTCGCCGATCAGAATTACCTTTGGCGCTTGTCGCAACGCGGCACGCAAAGCCGAGGGAAAGTCTTTGGTGTCGTGTCCCACTTCGCGTTGATTTATTGTGGAGTTCTTATGGGTGTGAAGATATTCGATCGGATCTTCGATAGCCACGACGTGATAGTGCTTGGCTTCATTGATGATGTCGATGATCGCTGCCAGCGTTGAACTCTTGCCTGAGCCGGTAGGTCCCGTGATCAGCACTAACCCATTTCGTAATTCGGCTACATCGGCAAGCTGTAGGGGCAAACTCAGCGAAGTGAGTGTGGGGATGTCAGTCGGAATTACGCGCATCACGATGGAGTAAACACCGCGCTGCTGAAAGATGTTGCAGCGGAAACGCGCTCGCGAGGGCAGCGAGTAGCTAAGATCGGCCGTACCGGTGTGCACCAGACGCTCGGCTGCTTCCGCGTTTTCCTGGAGCAGCGTCATGGCGATTACCTCGGTCTGATAAGGAGTGAGTTTCTGCAAACCGAGCGGCTGAACCGGCGTCAACTTTCCATTGATTTCGACCTGGGGCAGTTGACCGACTGAGAAATTGAGATCGCTGATCTTATCTGAAACCATCAGCATTCGTTCGATAATAGGCGGTAGATCGAAGAAACTCATGCCCGGGGGCGCTCCATTCTGGTTGGGGAATTCGAATCTGCGGTTAAAGTGAGTGGCGGTCATTGCCGCGGACGGGTCGCGACTTGTCCATTTTCGCTGATAGCAGCGCTAAACGCAAGAAAAAAATGTTCAACCGCGGTTGACGCGAATCGCAGAATTAGGCCAAGGCCAGTATCTTACGTATATTTTCCTCGATCCCGGCGGGGCCAGCGATCAGTTCAGAAATCATCGCCACGGCATCAGCACCTGCGCCAAACACCTCGGCGGCATTGATGAGATTGACACCACCGATAGCTACGAGCGGCAGTGATCCTGTGCTCGCACGAACTTCTCGTAACGCGTCCAAGCCTGCAACCGGGTCCGGATTTTCCTTGGTCAGGGTCTGAAAGATTGGGCCGAACGCGATATAGTCCAGAGGCATCGTCGCCGCCAGCCTGGCTTGAGTGATATCGTGCGTAGAGAATCCAATGATCGCGTCTTCGCCGAGCAAGCTGCGGGCGGCTTCAACAGGCAGATCCGACTGGCCCAGATGAACACCATCGGCCTTCAATGCCAGGGCAACATCCACCCGATCATTGATGATCAGCTTTGCGCCATGATTGCGCGCGACCTGTAGAGCAGCGGCCGCCTGGTGATAAAACTCGCGCGGGGATGCGTCCTTGTCCCGGAGCTGAATCACAGTGGCGCCACCGCGTATTAGCCGCATCACCTGATCGCCATGGGACAATCTGGAAAGACGAGTGTCGGTAATCGGATATACTTTTGGAAGATTGAAACTCACTTTGATCTATGATTGATCATCATGCGTGATCCACAAAACTCAGCCATCTCGAACGAGCAGCCGTCGCCAACTCAAAACGAGGGGCCTTCCAGGGAGAAGAACCCTCCTTCACAAAACAGCTATTACTATGACGACGCCACCGGTTACGAGATCTATCACGAAGAAAGCGATGAAGAAGATGATGAGGAGTGCGCCGAGGAGAAATCAAGGCCGAATTAAGTCGCGCAACCAGGGGTTCCTGTTGAGCTTATTTCGCAATCCGAAATGCATGTGTTTGGCGCAGTGCTTCATACAGAGCGATCGCTACTGAGTTTGCCAGATTCAGGCTACGGACCTTTGAATTGAGCATCGGAATCGTCAGGCATCGATCCCAATTGTCGTGCAGGAGATCCTCCGGCAAGCCGCGTGTCTCTCGACCAAACACCAGGCAATCATTCTGGTCAAAACTCCAATCCAGGAATGATTGCTTCGCCTTGGTAGTGAAGTAAAGAAAGCGCGCCTCTGGCAAGAGTCTGTAGAGCTCTTCGATATCGCGCTGGCGATGAAGCGACACTTCGTCCCAATAATCCAGCCCGGCCCGACGGACCTCTCGTTGATCCAGACGAAATCCCGCAACCCCGACAATGTACAATTGTGTTTGGGTGGCGGCGCAAAGCCGCGCTATGTTGCCAGTATTCTGCGGGATTTCAGGCTCAACCAGGGCCACGCTGATCATGGAAGTTAAACTAGTATCGGCCGGTGGTCACCGGGTTCTCTTATAATCATCTTCCAGACGAACAATATCGTCTTCGCCCAGATAGTCGCCGAGCTGTACTTCAATAATTGCCAACGGTTCCGGCCCGCTGTTTCCCAACCGATGATTGGTTTGTGGGGGAATGTGAATGTGCTCACCCCGGCCGAGTTTCAGTTCCTGGTCACCACAAACAACGTCGGCGACGCCCTGGACTATTACCCAGTGTTCACCTCGTCGGGCATGCCTTTGCAGACTCAACCGTGCTCCTGGTTTTACTTCGAGCACTTTCACCTTAAACCCCGGCCGTTCTTCCAGGACTTCGTAGCGACCCCATGGCCTTTCATCGAATTCCCGCACCAAGATTTCCTCCCTGCTGAACGTGGTAAGCACTTGAAGATGAGAATAATTAACCGCCGGCACTCGCGCAAGGATGAATCGTACTGTGTTGTGATCCAAAAAAGAATAGGAACGGCGCGCTTGTTAAGCATTCGCCGTTCCTTTTTAAGTTGGCCACTAAGGCCTTAGATCGTGTACGCCAGTGGTTGGTTGTTGGAGTTGCCCCCTTGGTGAACGAGCTATCTCTTTTTCTTCGCTGCCTTCTTTTTGCCAGCCTTCTTCTTGGCTGCCTTCTTCTTAGTTGCCATATCGTTCTCCTTCTTTCATGTTGGTTATGACCACAAGATACTGTGTCCTCGTAACTCTTGTGGTCTAGAGAAAACGGCGCACAACATCTTGCTATATAAACTTAAATTGCATCCTTGTCAACAATTTAATGCGCAAGCGAGGAAATATTTTCAGAGCGCGCTGGTCACAGAATGCGCGCGCGCGATCACTAATGCGGACTTAGAGTCGTAGATCGGTCGGCAAAACTCGTCGATCCAAAATCACATTCACGGTATGAAGAATGATCGTTTTCAATTCCGATCTCTAAGATGGAAGATGCTTTCAGTTGCGCGAAATAGATTAAGCACGAACAACGAATTTCATTTGAAGAGCGGTGTGAAGATCCATTCGTCGTGACGCTCTATCCCGTAATAGGTCATCACGGAATTGCGTTGGCTGCGACTCGCGACTCCGAGAAACGGTCCGGAAGAATTTGCGGATGTATCTTCGCCGCCGGGCGCCGTATCAGTTGACTCGGTATCGAGAATGTTGGTCATTTGTGGGATGAGGCCTGCCAGGCCAGGCAGTCGCGGAGCCGGCGGCACGCCTCCGGAATAAACTGTTACGGAACGGACAAATTTGCCAATTTCCGGCGAAGTTGGGCCGACCAGTCGCCACTCTCCCGAGCTGGAAAGCGGATCGCGCGCGGCTTCGGATCTTAGAATTTGCAGTTTCTTTGTGCCACGGGGAATTCCTTCCAATAATTGATCCATCGAGGTTGGTAAGGAATTGACACCTTGGTTGCCACGATATTGGTAATAAAGGCGGATGGCAGCGGCTACTTGTTCGCCTCTGAAAATAGCCTCCTTTTCACGCTCGCGTTGAGTCTGTTGTCTTACCTGCGGGGCGGCAGCCAGCGCAAGTAAGGCCATCAGGCTCATCACGACGAGCAACGCGACCAGCGCGTAACCACGCTCGTCGCTCGAGCACGTATGTCTAATCAAACGGCGCTTAATCATGGTTCATCGTCACTCGTGCGCACTGGTGGCCGATAAGGTTGGTTCGAGTTATTTTCGACGGTGAAGGGAATCGTGTGTCGGATCTTGAGATTGGTGTCAACCAACACGACCTCGCGCTCAGAGATGCTGTTGACCCGAAAGCGGCCGCCCAGCACATCACCACGTTGGACGTTCAGCAGGTCCTTACTACTTTTGTCTTGCAGCACTGCTGTGTCATTGAAACGTGGCTTGCCGATGATGCCGATGTAGGTGTAGTTAGGAAGTGGCGGCGCAGCGACGTTCAGGATGGCGGTGTTCGAATAAAGCTTTCCGTCGTTGTTTCTTACCATCAACTGACGCTGGCCCGGAGTAGCGATAACCGCCGCCGGCACAGTCGTGAACAGTTGTTGCGCGCTGATGAAACGAGTCGGTAGATCTCGGCCGTCGATCACGACATGAACGGCCGGGGTGAATTTGTCGCCCATGACTTGAAGACTGAAATCCGCTGTGCGGGCAAAGACGTTAGATGGAGCGAGCGAAGAGAGCATCAATGGTGGAACGGGCGTTGGTGTGGGGCTGGGGATTCTTACTTCCGGCGAGGGCTTTGGCGGTGGCTCGTAGTAAGCAAAGATGTTTCGGTTTGGTTCGGACACGGCCGGTACGGTCCAATTTGCTGGAATTGGCTGTAAGCTGGCTGAGTCGGACTGATCGTCGATTGGGGATGGCTTGCTCGCGATCGTCGGCGTCGGCGCGCCGGCGATGCGTCGGTTCGCGTTCGTTGTGACCGGCTTTGAGCTACCGCCAAAGAACACATAGCCGAGCACGAGGATCGCGGCCAGGCCCAGTACAGCCGCGGCGATTAGCTTCTTTTTTTCATTCGGGTTGTTCGGATCGGTAAGTTGCATTGCTTTGAGTCCAAAAAACGTTTTTGTTACTTACACGAGTCTTTGACCTTTCAGTTCCGATGACTACTCGCCGGGCTTTAGCGAGCCGTCCCACTATCCGAAGCGGGACGCTGAAAATAGGTTGCCATGTCGAGTCGCAGGCTTACCATGGTGCCCCGACCACCGGCAGGCGGCGCGATCGCTGGTGGGGCTGGCATGCCGGTACGGCCTGGAACAGGTGCGGTTCGCGCGACGGACAGTTCCGGCGAAGCGCCGGTTTGGGTCAGGCTTTCCAGCTCTACAGCGTTGATGATCAAAAACTGCCGGCTGGTTTCAATATCACGAACGAAATGACGGACATTCTGGTACGGGCCCTCAACTGTCACGCTTACGGCGATCCCGGGATAGATACTTTGCCACTTAGCGCTGCTTTGTTTGTCGGCACTGGCAGTCGCTTGGACCTGAGTCTTTGAGCCGAGCGGTTCGAGCGCCGTATAGGTCGGCCCCGACGTGTTGCGGAGACCGTTGCTGCGGATAAGAGTATTCAACTCACTGTAAAGCGACAGGCGACCCTGCGCGCTTACCGCCAGCCAGTTGCTCTCAAAATCTCGGAGACTTGCATCAATCTTATTGACTGCGTCGCGAGTACCCGTAATCCCCTTAAGGTTCAGTTCTGACGAACGTAGTTGGGCTTGCAATCGATCCCGCTCTGATTGCACCGATCTCAGACGCGAGTGCGCGGGGACGTAAAAATAAAAGTAGGCAAAGACCGTAATCAACGCGATTAACACAGCGGCGGCCAGTCCGATAAGTTCGGGAAGCCCGAGTACGTTCAGGCCCGGTGCCCGCCTCAATTGATCAAAGCGAATGGGAATTTGCCGGCGAGGAGCCACGGCGTGCATGGGACGATCCTGACTCATTGCCGGCCTCCCTGGCTGGCGGTGTCTACCGGCCGGTTGTTCCTTTCGCTGGTTTCGATCGGCGCTCCATAACGCGGAACGTAATACACATTCATTTCGTACTCGGCGCCGTTCTCACCCTTGCCGCGTTGCAGGTTCTGCGAAACCAGTTCGGCATGAAAAATCCCCTCACGCTCCATGTCTTGAATCAACTGAGTGATAATCGCCGGGTCCTTGCTGATTAGGGTGAGGTCAAGGTTTGTAACCGTGCGATCGTCCTGAGCGCGGACCTCCTTGACCACAATCCGCGCGACGCGCACGGTACCCGGCAACGCCGCTTCCAAATCTGCGAACAAACGTGACCACGAAAATCGTTTCCGATCGACCAGTGTATGCGCTGACTTGAGAGTGCGGCGCTGCTCAGGCGTCAGCGCCGTCTTGATCTCTTCAGAACGCCTGTTCAATCCTTCAGACTGCTTCTGCAAATCCGCCACGTCGCGCTGAGTTGTTTGCGCCTGCGCGTTGGTCTGCACAGTTGACCTGGCAATAACCACCAAAGCGACGATCGAAACGACGGTAATTACAGTCGTCACCGTCCACGGCAGAGCGCGATTACGAAAAGGATTACTGGCGAGATTAAGCTTCGCGGTCATTACGTTTCTTGTTCCCAGCCCAAAGTACCGGCCTTTCAGCAAAAAGCATACACGCCCGTCGTAAAGGGGCGCAACCACTACCAGACGCTCCGACTGGCGTCTCAGGCTTACACGTTGCCATTGAGCCTGGGTTTCGAAAACAGATGAAAGAGAAAAAGGAGGAAACTAAGCGCTGGCACTCATTTCATGGCGTTCGAGCTTCAGATAGAGCCCGCGGCGGGTCAGGCCAAGCTCACGCGCGGCGCGCGAGATATTGCCGTTATGTTTGCGCAAGGCCTCGCGGATCATGCGGCGCTCGACTTCTGCCAGCGCGTCAGCCAGCGTGATGTTTTGTAGCGGAACAGTAACCGACGAGCCAGCCCCGGAACCAATCGGGGTCACCGTTGCCGGCGGCGTAACCGGCGCGGCCATATGTCGTAGTTCAGGCGAAAGTTGTTCCGGCGTGATGACTGCTCCGTTTTCGGCGCGGGCAATCACTCTTTGCACTTCGTTGCAGAGTTGCCGCACATTACCCGGCCATTCGCCGACCATTAACAAGTCGATGGCCTGGGGCGTGATTTGAATATCACGACGGCCAAACTTTGCCGAGTAGTGATTCACATAATAATTAACGATGGTCGGAATCTCTGAGCGGCGCTCGCGCAGTGGCGGCACGCGCAGACGGATCACGTTAAGCCGATAGTAAAGGTCCTCGCGAAAGCGACTTTGCGCCACCATCTCTTCCAGATCGCTGTTGGTAGCGGCGATGATGCGCACGTCGACTTTAACCGGTCGCTGTTCGCCGAGTGGCTGAATCTCGCCTTCCTGCAGGAAACGCAGAATCTTCGGTTGCACGTCGATCGGAAGATCGCCGATTTCGTCGAGAAAGAGAGTGCCGCCCGCCGCCGTGCGAATAACGCCGTCTGAGTCCTTGACGGCACCGGTAAAGGCGCCCCGGCGATAACCGAAAAGATAACCTTCCGAAAGTTCTTTCGGCACCGCCGTGCAATTGAACGGCACAAAAATCTTGTCACGTCGCGAAGAAAGCGCGTGGATAGCACGGGCCACAAGTTCTTTCCCCGTTCCGGATTCACCAGTGACCAGCACCGTCACATCGGACGAACGAATCTTGTGCACCTCTTCAACCAGCTTAGTCATGGCTGGACTGGAGTGGATGAATCCCGGCATCAAACTGGAACCAGCAAGTGCGCTCTCTTCCTCGGCATCAGGTCCGCTACGGGTGCGTGATCGCAACGCGCAAACGTCCATTCCCAGTTCAACCACCCGCAGCAGTGGATCGAGCGAAAGCCCGCCGGGAAGTTCAGCCCGCTCCCGCGGCGAGATCATCAAAGTAGCCAGCCTTCCGTTGGTCGACTTCAATGTGATCACCGCCAGATTCTGTTTCTTCGCGAACGCCTGACGCTGAGAGTCCTTTTCAAGTCTCGCAAACTCGTCTGCCAACGCCGTGCTTTCGTTCTTGACGCAACCATGCGCAATAACCACGCGCTGGCGAGCGCCTTCGTCGGGTTCGATAATCAAGACCTTGCTACAGTTGGTTTCCTGCCGAATCACCGCGGCCAATTCGCGCAGCAGTAGCTCACGTGAGGCGACGGCTTCAGCCAACCGCAGGGTGAGCAGTTGCAGAACCGTTTCGCGCTGTCGTTGCTGCTGCGGACCGGTCTTGTCGAGCGCCGCGGCGGCTGCTTCAGCTCGACTGAGATCCAGTTTCGCGCCCAGTTCACGGAAGATATTTACGGCGCGGGAAAGATGTTCTGCCGCGCGTTCGGGCTGGGCGATAGCATAGGCACGTCCCAATTCATAATGCGCGCGCGCACTGCGATAGCGGTCGCCCAGCATATCGAAGATCGAGACGCTGCGGCCGAAATGCTGCGCCGCAGTCGAGGCATCGCCCCGGGCCATCTCCAGCATGCCGTGCAATCGCTGCGCTTCTCCGGCCAGCAGCAGGTCTGCCGGTGAGTCTGTGATTAGTTGGGCCAGGCTCTGAAGATTCGCGACGGACTCTTCCGTTTCGCCCTGTTCAAGAGATACTTCCGCAAGCAGTAGTCGCGATTCGCAAATGGCCTGTCGATCACCGATTAGTTCGGCGAGTTCCAGCGCCTTCTTTAAAGTAACCAGCGCCTCGGCACTCCGCTTCATGGCCAGATAACAACGGCCCAGCGTGCGGTGTGCCTGTCCCTGGTACCACTTGTTTCCTTTTTCTAAGGATAGAGCAAGCGCGCGCTCCAGATAGCCATGCGCCTCCTCGAGATCGCCACGCAAAATGCGCAAATCACCAAGAGAGTCGAGAATCATTGGAACCTCGGCGCCTCGATCATCGCCTTCGACGGCGAGTGCCAGGGCGCGTTCGAACGCTTCCTGGGCGCGATCCCAATGACCCATCAAGACCAGATTTACTCCGAGGTTGTTATATCCATTAGCGGCGCTATTTTTATGATCGGTCCGTTCGTAGTAGTTGATCGCCTTTTCGAGGTATTGAATACCTTCCTGAGGGCGTTTCAAAAACCAGCAGGATCCCGACATGTTGGCGTAGGTTTTGCCCAACACATAGGTGGCCGGATGATCGCCAACCAGCTTGAGCACCTGGTCGAAGTTCTCCAACGATTCTTCATACAGCCCTTCATGAACGTCGGCGGTCGCCAGACCGAAGTACGCTTCGGCCAGTCCGCGCCAATCGCCGCTTTGGCGATAGCTCTCCAACGCCCGATGCGAATAGTCGCGCGCGATCGGATACTCAGTGATGCTTCGGTAGACGCGCGCCAGCGCGGTATAAATCGCACCGACCTCTGCCCCTCCCTGGGGCAAATCTCGCAGGGTGGACTTGAGGAGCGCAATGGCCTTGGGATGATCGCCGTTGTAGTTATAGGCCACCGCGATTTGCACTCGCAGCTTGGCATTCAAACTTAAGTCGAATTTGGCGCACGCTTCCGCGTCTTCATACATCGCGATTGCGTCGAGCGACTCGCGATAATGCCCTTGCATCTCCAGGGCGATTGATAAGGCACAACGAGCCTGAGCCAGCACTTGGGGATGATTTCGCGCTTGCGCCAGCAGCGAATGGAGCCGGGAGCGGGCCTCGATGGTTAGACCTTGATCGAGCAAGCCGCGCACAGTGTCAAGATCGCGGGCCAGAGATTCAGGCGAAGCTTTGCCGGCGTGCGAACGGAGACGCTCGCGAGCGTGCTCAAGATCGATGACGGCGTTATCTGCCTTCTGGTTTTTTTCGCCCAAACGAAAAAGTTCCCTGTTAAGAGGTGGCTGCCTGATGCCGCAATATTGTTATGCCTGAGTAAGTTAATATAAGCCCAATGAGTTGCGCTTTTCACCTCCGCAGTTTCAGGGGCAGGACAGTACGGGCTGAGAGTGCCCGTCAGTTCTTACTCAAGCGACCTGAAAATACCACAGTAGAGGCGGCTGGTCACGACTTTTGACGGAAAGCCAGGTCTATCGCGGATAAATGAGAATGGCGTCGCTCACCGGCCGTTCGCCGGTGGCGTCCGAAGGCTTATTGACCAATTTGTTCCTGATGACCATGGTGGTTGAGCCGCCGCCGTCGAGATTGATTGCCTCGATCGCGCCAAATTCAATCAGTAGATCGGCCAGCATGTTGAGCGACATGCCGATGCTTTCGCCGGGCTGGCGGCCATCGACGGTAACCAGCAGAATCTGTCCTGACTTGAGTTTGGCGATCGCGGTACGCGGATGTCCGTCACTAACAAAGCTGGGCAGGATCTTCTCGGCAGCGTTGGTAATTTCAATGCGTCCGTTCTTGATCAACTGCGGCCCGCCGCCGATGATGCTGGCTGCCTGTTTCCATTGCGGCGCCATTTCTGTCTCAGTCGGAGTGAGGTTTAGTTTCAGTTCGACTTGCGCGCTCGAGCGCAAATTCGCAAGGGCCCAATCGCGGGCGGAGCCGGACGCGGAAATAACGTAGCCGTCGGCGGGAATCACACTGCTGCCTTTCAGATCACGCCGCTCCACAATGCGGCCCCGACGAACGATCAGTTCCAGCCCGTTCGGCTCGGTGAGGGTCGTGCGATGAAACTCAGGAGTAAAAACGATCAGTTCATTATCGGCCCGCGGCCGATTAAGGCCACTGATGGTGTGTGTCGATCGCGCACCCGCAACGACTTGGCCATCGAACTTCAAGTGGCCAAAAATCAATTCCTGCTTTCCATCTCTTTCAATCAAACCGGCGGCGGCGCGAACGTTGTTCGGCTCGCTCAAGAGTTTTCCGTTGAGCACCTCGGTCCCGACAGAATCACCGCGGTAAGTCCCGGTCGTGCGGAAGTAGCCACTGTTCACTGCGGCCAGCGCTCCGTATCGCGCGGCCATTGAAGTTACCGTCTCTAGACCGACAGCTTCGTCCAGCGCGTGAATCATTCGCAGCCGCGCTTGGCCCAGGTCTATCCGCAGCATGTTGATGAACCAGGGGCCAGTTCCTTCCTTCTCTGATTTGTAACCGCGAGTGATCTGGATGTGCTCGATTCCGGGAGCGATGAATTCGGATTTTTGATTTGAGGTTGATTGTTTGGTTGGCTCTTGCGCATGAAGGCCAAAAGCGAGTGCGAGCAAAACGATCAAAACGATCGCTCGGAAAAGCACCCGTTGAGTTGGTTTCCGAAAGACTTCAACGCAACTGACTGCGCTCCGTCGGAGCGCAATGTTTATAGCCCGCATGACAATTCGTCCCGTTTCCGCCGGCGAGAGAGCGATGATTGTCGTCGCTCTCTCGCCAGCAGAGCTACTCAAATAACCTCACTTCTATAAACATTTTGCTCCTGACGGAGCAAGGCTGAGGAGCCTCTGAACACTTGAAATCACAGTTTGTGATTTCAAACTCGCCCGATAATCGCCGTTGGTGGGACGAAAACATCGCACGAGTCCATTCCTTGACACCCCTCAGACCGCCCCTTATCATGCTTGTTTCCGCGCAGACCGGAATCGTCGTCTAATGTATGTTCGAGTCTCTTTCCGACAAACTGAAGCGGACCCTGAAGAATCTGCGCGGCGAAGGCGTCCTGACAAAGGAACATGTTGACGCGGCGCTGCGCGAGATTCGGCTGGCGTTGCTCGAAGCCGATGTCAATTACAAAGTCGCTAAAGACTTTATAGCATCGGTCAAGGAGAAGGCCGAAGGTCAGCAAGTTTGGCTCGAGCTGAAGCCTTCAGAGCAAGTCGTCAAGATCGTTTTCGATGAACTGGTCGATTTGCTGGGCGGGCAATCGTCGCGGCTGGTCTTTACTAAAACGAACCCGAACGTCGTCATGATTGTCGGCCTGCAAGGTTCGGGCAAGACGACCTCGACCGGAAAGATTGCGCGTTGGTTGGCGCAGAACCAGGACCGCAAGCCGCTGCTGCTGTCGACCGACGTTTACCGGCCGGCGGCGCGCGAACAGTTAAGAGTCATCGCGAAAGCGACTGGCCAATCGATCTTTGAAAAGCCTGAGACGAACGATCCGCTGGAGCTGACCCGCGCCGCGTTGCAACAGGCGCGCGATGTCGGTTACGACACGCTGCTGATAGATACGGCCGGCCGCTTGCACATCGATGACGAGTTGATGGAAGAGCTGGTCACGATCAAGAGCGAAACGCATCCGGTTGAAATTCTTTTCGTCGCCGATGCGATGACCGGACAGGATGCGGTGCGATCGGCCGAAGAGTTTCATCGGCGTATCGGTATCACCGGTGTGGTGCTGACAAAGATGGATGGCGATGCCCGCGGCGGCGCGGCGCTCTCGATCAAGCAGGTTATCGGTCAGCCGGTTAAGTTTGTAGGCGTCGGCGAGAAATACGATGCGCTCGAACCGTTTTATCCCGATCGCGTGGCCCAACGCATCCTCGGCATGGGCGACGTGCTTTCGCTGATCGAAGAGGTCCAGTCCAAAGTCGATCAGGACGAAGCCGAGGCGCAGCTCAAGAAGCTGCAAAAGAACCAGTTCACGCTTGATGATTTTCGTTCGCAGCTCAGGCAGGTAAAGAAGCTCGGTTCTTTCTCGAAAATTCTGAAGTTGTTGCCGGATCAACTTCTCGGCGGCGTAGGCATGCCGGATTTGACCGACGAACAGTCAGAGATGATGGAGAAAGAACTCCGCCGCACCGAAGCGATCATTGATTCGATGACGCGCGAAGAGCGCGCGAATCACATCATCCTGAACGCAAACCGCCGCCGGCGAATCGCGCGTGGCTCAGGCACAACGGTCGCGCAGGTGAACTCGCTGATCAAGCAGTACACCGAAATGCGGCGCATGATGCAGGGAATGTTCAGCGGTGGCGGCTTACGGGGCAAGATGATGCGCCGTATGGCCGGCATTCCGGGAATGGAAGGCGATGGCGGTGAGGCGATGATGCCTGGACTACCCGCAGGGTTACCTGGTTCGTCGCGGAAGAAGAAAAAGAAAAAGAAGAAGCGACGATGAAATTACCCCCTCTCCCTCTGGGAGAGAGATGGGGAGAGGGCTTAAGGCGGCAAGAACTTACTAAGCTGATTCGCCGCTCGTTATCAGTAACACCCTCACCGTAACCCTCTCCCAAAGGGAGAGGGAACAGAACATCTGGAGGAAAGACACTTGTTAGCAATCAGATTAATGCGCACCGGTGCGAAGAAGCGACCGTCGTATCGGATCGTAGTCAAAGAAAAGCAATCAAAGCGCGACGGCGCGTACCTTGAGAACCTTGGAACGTACAATCCGACGCGGCAGCCGGCAGAGATTAAGCTGAAGGCCGACCGAGTTCGTTACTGGATCGAAAAAGGCGCGCAGCCAACCGATACTGTTCGCCAGTTGATTAAGCAAGCTGCGAAGACGGAAAGTGCTGCCGCGGAAGCAGTCTGAAGGTCCAACGTCAAGAGTGACGACGAAGACCTTGGACCTTGGACCTTGGACTTTGGATATGCGCGAAACCGTTGAAATAATCGTCAAGGCCCTCGTTGATGACGCGGAAGCAGTCGACGTGCGGGAAATTGAGCGTGAAGGCGCCACCCGGATCGAGGTGCGCGTCGCCCAGACGGACATGGGAAAGGTAATCGGCAAGCAGGGCCGCACCGTGCGCGCCTTGCGCTCGCTGGTTTACGCGGCCGGACTCAAACAGCATCGCCGGTTCGTTCTCGACGTCGTTGAGTGAAGTAGCGCACGTTGTTGACTTGCGTGCGGCCTGTGATGAAGGAATCCAATCGCGACGGTGGAACAGAAGATCTAATTGTCGTCGCGCGCGTGGCCAGGACCAGGGGGCTGCGCGGAGAAGTGGTCGCGGATCTTTATACGGATTTTCCCGAACGTTTCGAAAACATCGATGGCGTGATCGCGATCGCGCCGGATGGAAGTCACCGATCTTTGCAAATTGAAGAGCATTGGTTTCAGGGCCATCGAATTGTTTTCAAGTTCGCTGACTATGATTCGATTGATGCTGCGAAAGAACTGGCAGGATACCAGCTGGCAGTCCCCGCCGGCGAGCGCGTTGAGCTGCTCCAGGATCAATTCTACGAATGGGAGTTGGCCGGTTGTCGAGTGGAAGGAATTGATGGCAACCTGATTGGAACGGTTCGCGAAGTGATGCACACCGGTGGCGTCGAGATTCTGGTGGTCGCAAATGACGCCGGGCGCGAGTTTCTGGTTCCCATGGCCCGGGACATCTGCATTGAGATCGACGTCGAGAAGAAGTTAATCCGCGTCGATCCGCCAGAGGGGCTGTTGGAATTGTGAGTTTCAGAAGCCCGACCGTCAGGGAGGGCAACGACTGGCTACTGGCCCTCCCTTACGGTCGGGCTTCTGACACGACTCGGCGGAAATTGGCAATCGGAAATAACAGTGCTTCGCGTCGATATCATTACGATCTTTCCCGGCTATTTTAGCGAAGCGTTTGAGTACGGAATTATCCGTAGGGCCAGCGCGGCGGGTTTGGTAAGTATTCGGGCGCACGATCTACGTTCGTGGACTTCGGATAAGCACCACGTGGTCGACGATCGGCCTTTTGGCGGCGGCGACGGCATGGTACTGAAGCCCGACCCGATTTTTGCAGCGGTGCAGTCGCTCGCCGGTGCTAATCGCAGGGAAAGGATCGTCGCCGGCAAGCACGTTGTTTTGCTTTCACCGCAGGGAAAGCCGTTCAGCCCTTCGCTCGCCGATGAGTTCGCCAAAAGCGAGCAACTGGTTCTGATTTGTGGGCGTTACGAGGGCGTTGACGAGCGGGTCGCTGAGGCTCTGGTGACTGACGAAGTCTCGATAGGCGACTATGTGCTCTCAGGCGGCGAGCCCGCCGCGCTGGTAGTCATCGACGCGACAGTTCGTTTGTTACCCGGAGCGCTGGGCAGCGAGACATCGGCGGTCAACGAATCTTTTGCCGACGGGTTGTTGGATTGTCCGCAGTACACCCGACCCCCTGAGTTTGAAGGCATGCGCGCTCCGGAAGTTTTGTTGACCGGCAACCATGCCGAAATTGCGCGCTGGCGTCGCGCGGCCGCGACCGAAAAGACGAAGCGCAATCGACCAGATCTTTTAAGAAAGTGAACTTAGAGCTTGGAGCTTAGAACTTAGAACTTAGAACTTGAGTTTCTCATCGAAGACTTTGCGAACTAAAAACTAAGCACTAAGTACAAAGTTCTCAGAACGAAATGGAGTGAGTCATGAACCGCTTAGACAGCGTCGAGAAGACGCAATTACGAAATAACATTCCTGATTTTCAGCCGGGCGATACTGTCCGCGTCCACGTGCGTATTAAGGAATCCGAAACTAAAGAGCGTCTGCAGGCTTTCGAGGGCGTGGTGATCGCCCGCAAACATGGCGGTGCGCGCGAAACGATTACCGTGCGTAAGACCAGCTTCGGGATCGGCGTGGAAAGGATTTTTCCGCTGCACGCGACGATCGTCGATCATATCGACGTGGTGAAGAAAGGCCATGTGCGGCGGGCCAAGCTTTATTATCTGCGCGAGCTGCGTGGGAAAGCAGCGCGCATTCGCGAGCGCGACACCCGGCCAGTTGAAGTGGCCGAAGCCCGAGCTGCCGTGGCCACAAAATCAACTGATACTAATAGCGGCGAATCAGGAGCCGTTGAAGAGTGACGACGGTTCGCCGGCGCCTCACGGAACGCCGTCTCTCGCTGGGTTACTCGTCAGTTCGAACTCTTCTCACGAATTGGAGCGAAAGCGATCTTGCACATCGCAATCGATGCGCATTCCGTCGGAGCTGAGTTGGGCGGGAACGAGAGTTACGCCACAAACCTGATCGAAGCCCTCGCTCAGATCGATCGGACAAACCTTTACACACTTTACGTCACCAGGCGCGCCGCTATTGATCGATTCGCCGATCGATGGCCCAACTTCAAAGTTAGACGGACGCCGCCACACACGCCGCTGGTCCGCATTCCGCTGACTCTTTCGCGGGAACTACGCCGCCATCCCGTCGATGTGCTTCACGTTCAATACACCGCGCCGCCCTTTGCGCCCTGTCCGCTGGTGGCGACCATTCACGATTTGGCTTTTGAGCATTTGCCCGAGACCTTCAAACGGCGCAGTTGGATGCAACTTCGCTTGACTGTGCGCGCAACGGCCCGCCGCGCCACCCAGATCATCACCGTCTCAAACTATTCGCGTGATGACATCGTCGCGACCTACGGAATCGCACCAGAGCGCATCACGGTTACGCCTGAAGCAGCGGCGCCGCATTTTGCCCGGGTCACCAACAGTAACGAGCTAAGACGGGTGCGCGAGGGTTACGGCATTGCCAAGGAATACATTCTTTCCCTTTGTTCGATCCATCCGCGCAAGAATCTGGTGCGCCTGATCGAAGCCTATACCAGCTTGCGGCAGAGTCGTCCGGTCGGCGAGTTTCCGCAGCTCGTGCTGGCCGGTAAACGCGCCTGGCTCGATCGCGAAACCATTCGTGCAGCTGAGCGGAATGCCGGCGACCGGGACATTGTGTTTACGGGCTATGTTCCCGATCAGGAACTCGCCGCTCTCTACAGCTCGGCCATTTGTTTCGTTTACCCATCGTACTTTGAGGGCTTTGGATTGCCGGTGCTCGAAGCAATGCAGTGCGGCGTGCCAGTGATTGCCGGCAACCGGACCAGCTTGCCGGAAGTTGTGGGCGACGCCGGAGCGCTGGTCGATCCTTTCGATGAACGCGAACTGGCTACAGCGATCGCGCGGGTGATCGATAATCCGGACTATCGCGCGCAGTTATGCGTCAAAGGGCTGAAACGCGCAAAGTTTTTCAGTTGGACTACTACCGCGCGACTGACTTTGCAGGTTTATGAACGAGCGTCGCAAAAATTATGAATTTCTACGCCAGGGTTTTCCAGCGCTCGACTTATTAACCGCTTTTGTGGTTTTATGTGAATCGTTCTTGCCCGCCTCTTAAAGTTCGGTCGTATGCGTATTGCAATTCTCGGAACACGGGGCATTCCAGCCAACTACGGTGGGTTCGAAACCTTCGCCGAGCATCTTTCGACGCGACTGGTGGCTCGTGGTCACGACGTCACTGTTTATTGTAGAGCCCATTATGTCAGTCCTCGCCAACTCGAATATCAGGGAGTGAGACTGAAAGTCCTCCCCACCATCCGGCACAAATACTTCGACACGATAGTTCACACGTTTCTCTCGGCCCTGCATGCCACGACAGCCCGTTACGATGCCGCGCTGGTGTGCAACGCCGCGAACGCTCCCTTCGCGCCGCTGTTACGCGCGGCGGGAACCCCCGTCGCCGTCAACGTGGACGGACTGGAGCACAAGCGCAAGAAATGGAGTTGGATCGCGCGTCAGTACTATCTAATGGCTGAGCGGCTGGCGACTGTCCTGCCGAACGAAACCGTAACCGATGCGCGCGTAATTCAGGAATACTACCTGGCTAACTACGGGTCGCCGTCCACAATGATTGCATACGGCGCTGAAGTTGAACGGAGTCCCGATCCAATGGTGAGACGCTGGCGTGTAGAGCCTAACCGGTACGTGCTCTATGTCTCGCGTCTGGAACCCGAGAACAACGCGCACCTGGTGATCGAGGCCTTCAAGCGCGTTAAGACCGCGCACAAACTTTTAATCGTCGGCGATGCTCCCTATGCTCGCGAGTACATCAAGGACCTCAAAGCGCGAGCCCGCCGAGATCGAAGAATTATCTTCACTGGCTTTGTCTTTGGCCGCGATTATCGCGCGCTACAGCAAAATGCTTATTGCTATGTGCACGCGACCGAGGTGGGTGGCACGCATCCGGCGCTTTTGGAAGCGATGGGCTTTGGCAACTGCGTGCTGACCCTCGCCGCGCCGGAAAACATTGAAGCCATCGGCGACGCGGGAATTGCTTATACAGATGAAGACGACTTGGCCGAGAAGCTGCAGCGCGTCTTGCGCGATGGCTCTCAGGTCCATTCGTACCGCAATCGCGCGCAAGCGCGCGTGCAGAAACATTATGATTGGGATTACGTCGTCGATCAGTACGAGCGACTGTTTGCCAAGATGGCCGGCCGGCCAATGCCTTCTTTAGATCACGCCAACCTCAACGAACCCCTGGTCAGTGAAACTGAGAAGGAATCACTGAGCCGATCGGCTTCGGCTTGAGGTGGAGCAGGAGACTCTCAGACAAGTTTACTTTATCGCTTTAATATTCGCCGGCTTGGCGAAGAGCGAGTCGGCGATGGGCTTGTTGAATTCGACTGACTCGTAATTGATGCGGCTGGTTTGGATGCCGTTGCGGTAATGATCGATGACGTACGGGGAGACCACGCCGTCGATGGTAATAGGTTTGAAAAGGCGATCTTCTTCCGAGATATTTTCGATCTCGTCGCTGTCGGGCTTTTTCTGTTTGCGTTGATAGAGAACTTTCGCGGGCAAGCCGTCCGTGGCGGCGAACTCATATTCAATCCAAAGACCGTCCGGATAAGTGAGGCGCACAGTTTCGTTTCTGCGCGCCAACCCCGCCTCTCGCCGGCCGATATAACTCAAAGTCGCGCCGTCTTTGCGCCACCACCCGCGCAGAAGATTCTCGGCGCTGGTGCGCATCGCCATCCGAAAATCTTCCAATTGGCCGGCGTTTTGGTCCTTCAGTGTCAGCGCTGCACCATCATAGATCCAGCCCTTGTCGCGATCGTTGGCTTGAATCAGGCGCGCGCCGCCACCGGTGAATTCCGTGCGTTCACGGTCGGGGTAAGCAATGTAATCCACGAATTTGGTGGGGATGCCCGGCACACCGTCCTTGTAATCGGTGAAAAACCCTCGCCCAATTAGGGTGTGCACGGCGAGGTAGCGATCGCCGCCCACTGCCTGAATTGCCCGTTGCAGGATCTGCTCGGCCTTGGCGTCGGTGTCGGCCTTTGCCTGGGGTTTATCAGCCTGGGCCAGGCCGCAGACCGCAAGCAGGATTAGCAGGAGACTTACCTGGATGAATCGGCTAACGAGGGATAGCTTCATTGTGAGTTTAGGGACAAGAAAAGAGCCTCAAGCTGAAACTGCTGAGGCTCTTGAGCACTGCGAACCGCACTCAGGCGGCATTTTCATCAGGCGTATCCGTGACCTTGGCCACGACTTCGCCGCCTTCGACATCGACGATAAACTTCGAGCCGCTTTTCCACATCGTAGTGATCGGCAGCTTCACCCGCTCATCGATGTGGCGCTTGAGGAACCGCGCTCCGTATTGCGTGCTGAAACCTTTCTCAGTCAGCAAATCGATCGCCGCGTCGGTAACTTCGAAAGACTTTCCCTGGCGCTTCATCTGCCGGCTGGTCTTTTCAAGATAAAGCCGCGCTATCTGCTTCACCTCGTCCAGGGTTAAGGGCGAGAAGACGACGATTTCGTCGATGCGATTGCGAAACTCAGGCGAAAAGCGCGTCTCGGCCGCCTTCATGACTTCCTTGTTGACGGCGCGAAAATCTCCGGCTGTCTTGGTCCCGAAGCCGAGCGGCTTCTCGTACTTCTTGAAACTCTCCGAGCCCAGGTTTGAAGTCATGATCACGATCGCATCGGAAAGATAGACCCGCCGGCCGCGGCCATCGGTCAACCAGCCTTCATCGAAAGCCTGCAGGAACAGATTCATCAGATACGGCGAGGCCTTTTCAACTTCGTCGAGCAACAGCACCGTGTAAGGGTTCTCTTTGAGTTGTTCGGTCAGAATTCCGCCGCGCTCTGATCCGACGATGCCGCGCGGCATGCCGATCAGTTTTTCGATGCCGACGGTGCCCTCACTGTATTCCGACATGTCGATGCGCACCATTTTGTGCTCATCGCCGAACATGAACTCGGCGACGGCTTTCGCCAACTCAGTTTTGCCCACTCCCGTAGGACCAAGGAACAGCAGCACGCCGTCGGGTTTATAGTGCGACTCCTTCAACGGACCTTTGTTGAGACGGAGGCGTTGCGCGACCGCCTTGATAGCTTCTTTCTGGCCAATTACTCGCTGTGAAAGTTGCACTTCAGTCATCGCAAATCGATCGCTGGTGTCGCGAAAGATCATGTCACGAGGAATGCGCGATTCCTGAGAGATAACGTCGATGACATGCTCAGGCCTGACGATCATCGTGTGCGGTTCGTTGATTTCCACCTTTACCGCGGCCGTGTCGAGCCAACCGATCGCCTTGTCCGGCAGATGCAGATGACGAATATACTTCGGCGCCATTTCCAGCGCCGTGTTGATGGCTTCGTCTGAGATTTGCACGGAATAATTTCGCTCCAGGCGCGCACGCACACCCAAAAGAATTTCTCGCGTTTCGCCAATCGATGGCTCATCAACCTTCACCAGCCGAAAACGTCGCGCCAACGCCTCGTCCTCGGCGATGTACTCTTTGTACTCGTTCAAGGTCGTGGCGCCGATAATGCGCAGGTCGCCTTTGGACAGCGATGACTTGAACATGTTGGCCGCGTCTGAAGAAGTACCCAGCGCGGCGCCGGCACCGATTATCGTATGCGCTTCGTCGATAAATAGAATCAGATTGTCGCGCTCTTTTACTTCGTCGATGATGCCCTTGATGCGCTCTTCAAACATGCCGCGCAACATCGTGCCGGCGACGATGCCGCCCATTTGCAGTTGCACCACGTGCGAATTTCGTAAACGCGAAGGCACCTTCTGCGGCTCAAGTTCGATCAACCGAGCCAGACCCTCAATTACCGCGGTCTTGCCGACGCCCGGCTCGCCCACCAGCATAGGTGAGTTAGCGCGCTCGCGATGGCAAAGAATCTCGATAATCTGTTGAATCTCTTTTTCGCGGCCGATGGTGGGTGGAATCTTGTCCGCCCGCGCCATCCGGTTCAGCGATACACCAAAATGTTTGAGATAGGGTGGTAGTTCAAACTTCTTGCGATATTGCTCGTCCTGTTGCTCGCGCTCGTTCACATTGGTGCGCACGTGCTCGACTACGGCTTCCGGCTGCGCGCCGAGGTTCCTCAGCACTTCAACCAACAGGCTGTCAGAGTTCGAAAGCACATCAAAGATGTCGGTCGCTTCGATTACCTTTCGTCCCCGCGACCGCGCGCGTTCCATTGCTCGCTTGAAAAGATCGGTGGTGTCGGGTGCAATCCGAAATCCTTTCCCGATGTGCTGGCGCGCGTTATCCAGTCGCTTGTCTATCGCACGCGTTACCACTTCAGGATCGATAGCGAGGCCGCGAATGGTCGAGTTGAAGAGGTCGGGCTCTTCTTTCGCCAGCGCGCTGATAATGTGCTCGACCGTGATGTAATTTTGATCACGCCGACGAGATTCGCCCAGAGCGTTCTCCAGCACGCGCTGTCCGCTGTCGCCAAATTTGTCCCTGTAGGCTCCCAAATCAACCATGGGTTCTTGCATCGCCTCGATTCTTTCTCAACCGCCGTTCAGTTCAAAATGCCCGACGTCTTCGGTCGAACGCATCCTTTTGATGTTCAGAGCATATTCATCGTTGCGTTTCAGTGCAACAAGAATCTGTCCGCGTACTAGCAAGCAAATCCCTTGCCAGCTATGGGGATTATGGAAAAGATCCCCGTTATTGAGCTAAATTTAAGCCGCCGCGGCCGCAGCTTTGGCAACAAATTCCATCTCACCGTCGCGAGCTGAGACGCTCACGGTCTGTCCGGGCAGAATTTCTCCGCGCAAAAGTTTCATCGCCAGCGGATTCTGAATCAAAGTTTGAATCGCCCGCTTTAATGGGCGGGCGCCAAAGTTTGGATCATAGCCCTCGCGCGCCAGCAATTCCCGGGCAGAGTCCTCCAATACCAGCGAGATGTTACGCTCGTGCAACATTCGGCGCAGACGCTCGAGCTGAACGTCGATGATTTTCGTGATTTGTTCGCGCGACAGCCGATGAAAGATAACGATGTCGTCGACGCGATTCAAAAACTCCGGTTTGAAGTGTTCACGCAGGACTTGCAAGACAGCTTCGCGCACCTGTTTCTCGTCATCGCTGATGTCCTGTATCTCGCGCGAGCCGAGGTTTGAAGTCATGATCAGAACCGTGTTCTTGAAATCTACCGTGCGTCCCTTTGAATCCGTCAAACGGCCGTCGTCGAGAATCTGCAACAGGATGTTGAAAACGTCACTGTGGGCCTTTTCGATCTCATCAAACAAGACCACAGAGTAAGGCCGGCGGCGCACTGCTTCGGTCAGTTGTCCGCCTTCTTCATAACCGACGTAACCTGGGGGCGCTCCGATCATGCGCGCCACCGCGTGCTTTTCCATATACTCAGACATGTCCAGCCGAATCATCGCCCGCTCGTCATCAAAGAGAAACTCGGCCAGCGCGCGAGCAGTTTCTGTTTTGCCCACGCCGGTCGGACCCAGAAAGATAAACGACCCCACCGGTCGATTCGAGTCCTGTAGACCGGCCCGCGCTCGGCGCACCGCGTTTGCTACCGCTTCCAGGGCTTCGTCCTGTCCGATGACGCGTTGACGCAGACGATCTTCCATAGTCAGGAGCTTGTGCATCTCGCCTTCGAGCATTTTTGAAACTGGCACGCCGGTCCATTTGGCGACCACTTGAGCGACATCTTCTTCGTCGACTTCTTCCTTGAGCGTTACGCCGTCTACCTGGATTTGCGCGAGTTTGGCCTGCTCAGCCGCGAACTTCCGCTCCAACTCCGGAATGGTGCCGTATTGGATTTCTGAAGCCCGCGCCAGGTCACCGGCGTTGCGGGCCTGATCCAGTTGCATACGCAACTGTTCCAACTCAGCCTTGGCCGTGCGCATCCGCTCAATAGCTTCCTTCTCGGACTGCCACTTGGCTTTCATGCCCGAGGACTTTTCCTTCAAGTCGGCAATCCTTAGTTCTATCTCGTGCAGGCGGGCCTTTGAGCGTTCGTCTTCTTCGCGCTGCAAAGCCTGGCGCTCGATTTCGAGCTGCATGATTTCCCGCTCGACCTGGTCAATGTCCTGTGGCAAAGAATCGATTTCAATTCGTAGCCGCGAAGCAGCTTCATCAATGAGATCAATGGCCTTATCAGGCAAGAACCGATCGGTGATGTAGCGGTTGGACAAAGTGGCCGCGGCGACGATCGCCGAGTCTTTAATGCGCACGCCATGATGAACTTCGTAGCGTTCCTTAAGGCCACGCAGGATTGCGATCGTGTCCTCGACCGTGGGTTCGCCCACATAGATCTGTTGGAAGCGTCGCTCGAGCGCCGCGTCCTTCTCGATATACTTCTTATATTCATTGAGGGTCGTTGCTCCGACGCAACGGAGGTCGCCGCGTGCCAGCGCCGGCTTCAACATATTTGAAGCGTCGATGGCGCCCTCAGCCGCACCGGCGCCTACCAGCGTATGCAGCTCATCGATGAATAGAATGATTTGTCCCTGCGCGCTCTCAATCTCTTTGAGCACTGCCTTCAGGCGGTCTTCGAACTCGCCGCGATACTTGGCGCCGGCAAGCATAGCGCCGAGATCCAGCCCAACCAGCCGCTTGTTTCGCAGAGTCTCCGGCACATCGCCCGAGACAATTCGCTGGGCCAGACCTTCGACAATCGCAGTCTTGCCCACGCCGGGCTCGCCGATTAACACGGGATTGTTTTTGGTACGACGGGAGAGGACCTGAATCGTCCGGCGGATTTCGTCATCACGTCCGATGACTGGATCAAGTTTTCCCTGGCGCGCCAGGTCGGTTAAATCGCGAGCATATTTTGACAATGCCTGGTAGTTCGCTTCGGCATTTTGATCGGTGATCCGAGCGCCGCCACGTGTCTGCTCGATTACTTTCAAAAGATCGTCGCGCTTGACGCCGTGCTGGCGAAGAATCTTTCCCCCTTCGCCGTCCTTCTCTTCGGTAATCGCCAACAAGAGATGCTCGGTCGAGATGTACTCGTCCTGCATCTTCTCTGCTTGCTTCTGCGACGCGGTAAATATCTGCGTTAGCCGAGGGCTGAAATATTGCTGCCCACCCTGGACGCGGGGAAAACGCGCGACAGCCGCCTGACAATCATTCAACACAACCTGCACATTAGCGCCCAGTTTGCCGAGCAGCGGGCGAACAATGCCCTCGGGCTGTTCGAGCATGGCGCACAAGATGTGCTCAGGTTCGACCTGTTGGTTCTGATTGCGCTCGGCGAGTTCTATTCCCGCCTGGATCGCTTCTTGTCCTCGCAATGTGAATTTGTCTAAACGCATTATGAAAGGTTAACTCCAAAATTCCTGGTTAGAAAACAAGCGGGGCGACTGACTCGTGCGCCAGCGCCCCGCTAATCGCTTTGGAACTTCCTGACTAGGACTTGCTGGTCGCTGCTTTGGAAGCTTCCGGCTTCGCCTCTATGGTCTTCGCCTCGCCGCTCTCGGCCTTGATTTCTATTCGGCGCGCCTTGGTTTCTTCTCTCTTCGGCAGCACCACCCGCAACACGCCATTGCGATAATCGGCGGTCGCGCCCTCGCCGGAAACCGTGTTCGGCAGGGTGAATGATCGAGTGAAAGTGCCGTAAGCACGCTCAACGCGGTGATAGTTGTCGGTTTCGTCCTTCTTTTCAAACTGACGCTCGCCGCGCAGAGTAATGATGTTGTTCTCAACCGACAAGTCAAAGTCTTCGCGCTTCATGCCAGGTAACTCGGCCTCGAGCACGATGTGGTCTTTATTCTCATAGATGTCCACGTTGGGACTCCACGAACCACGCGCAATGCCTTCATCGTCGAAAGCGCGGGCCATGTTGCCGGTAAAAAGACGATTTACTTCTTCCTGAAGAGTTCGCAGATCGCGAAACGGGTCGTAACGAACGATACTCATAATCCAAACCTCCTGATTACTGGTTGCTGATTTTGCTCCATGTACTCCCCTTCAGATTTCACTTTCCAAGAAGCCATGAGCGCAAGCGCATAATAAAGCTTGAGTGTGTGTCTGTCAAGTCGGCCGGACACCCTTTTAGAGGTGAATACCAAGTCGGAAAAAGGGCGTGGGCGTCAGGACAGTCAGAAGTGCTTTTGAAAAGGAAAAGGAAGGGTATTCTGAGCGTTTGCGGTAGTCGGAGCAGGTCAACGAAGGCCGAAGAAGCGCTTGATCGAACTCAGCAAACCGGCCGATTCTTCAATACTAGCCTGGGCTGCTTGTTGCGAGCCGGCAGCCAGGCTTGCCTTCCGTTCGGCGATCGTCCAACTGATTGATTCGGCCAGGTCGGGATTGGTTTCCAGGATTTGCTTCATGGCCGCGTGGCCGATCTCAAGAACTTCGGTTTCCTCAATGGCGACGACGCTGGCGGTGCGAGGTTCGCCGGTGAAGAGACCCATTTCGCCAAAGAAATTTCCTTCGGTCAGTACCGCTACTGTTCGGGGCCGGCCGTTCTCTGCGACTTGAACCTCGACACGTCCGTTGTGAACGACAAACATGGAAGAGCCTTTGTCGCCCGCTCGAATCAGCGTCTCGCCGGGAGCGAATACGTGGCCCACCGTGGCCGTTGCCAATTGACGCAGCTCTTCGGTTGAAAGCGGTGAAAAGACATCCACTGCGGAAAGACGGTCCGCGATCTGTTCTTCAAGCGTTATGGGTCGGGTAGTGACCTTGCGTTCGAGGTGCAGGGTTCGTGTCGGGAAAGCGAATGTCAGGCCGCTCCTACGGAGGGCGTACCAGACTCTCTGGCGCACGAGCGCATCTGTGTCGTTATACTTGGCATAGTCTTCCAACCAATATTTAATTTCCCATTCAATCGAGGACTCGCCGAGATTCCTGATGCGCACAATCGGAGTAATCTTGGGTGAAACATTATCCGCGTCACGGACTGCTTCTCTGGCCACGTGGATCGTCTTGGCGGGAGAGTCGGTATAGAGCGTGCTAAAGAAGACCAGACGGGCATTCAAATTCTCACGCGGACACACCTCGATTGCTTCTTTCGCCGCGTTGCTGTTACTGACCAGGACGACATGATTCTGAAAAGTGCGAATCTTGATTGCGCGCCAGGTAATCCCTTCGACGACGCCGGTGTGTTTTTGCTGGCCCACCACGATCACGTCGCCAACCTGGAATGGGCGGTCGGCGTGTAAGGAGATCCCTGAAAAGAAATTTCCCAGAGTATCTTGCAGAGCCAGGCCGATGATAACGCCAAAGATCGCGGAGGTAGTAAAGAGGGCCCCGAGGTTAACTTCGGTATAAATACGGTTGAAGATCAGAACGAAGAGAATTGTGAACGCAACCAGCGAAAAGACATTACGAACAAGCGTTGGTGCTTCGAAACCGCGGCGAATTCGAAATACAAAGTCAAAGAGGACGGTGTTCAAGGCCCGAACGCCCAGGAAGGCGAGCAGAGACCATAGAATTAGTTTGGGTATATTCAGGAGGTTGTCTTCGGCCGCGGGACGGCTACTCATGCGGGCATTAAGATAACCGCGCAGGGTGGGCTCGATCTTGTAGAAGACATAGAGGGCCAGCGCCGCGACTACGGTCGCGAAGATGAACGCTAACAGTCTGTTCCTTTTACTTGAGCGGCTAACAGCCATGCGCAGACTCGCTGGTTACGGACAACCGATTCGACGAACGAACGTACTTTTACCACCAAAATCACGGCTTGGCGAGACTGAAAACTCACCGCCGCATGACTACCCGATCGCCCTAACGAGCAAACCCGTCTTCTCCCGGAAATGGGATTGGGCGACTTACCTTGAGAAGAGACCGGGGAAAACAGTGGCGATAATCAGCAGGATTGACAGCCCTGAGACCACCATCGTGGTCAACCAGGCGACGATGTTGTAAAGCGGTCCATTGACATGTGGGCCCATCAATTCGCGATTATTCACCAGTCGCAGAATCGCTATCAGGACAACGGGCAAGAGAACGCCGTTGATGACTTGAGTTACCAGCAGGACGCGAATTAATGGCAACCCGGGCATCATCGCAATCAAAGCGCCCAGGGCCACCAGAAAGGTAAAAATTCCGAGAAAGATCGGCGCCTCACGGAAACTGCTGGAAACGCCTTTCTCAAAACCCAGCGCTTCGCTAATAGAATAGGCTGTCGCTAAAGGCAAAACCCCCGCAGCGAGCATTGAAGCGCCGAACAGGCCAATCGCGAACAGCAATTCCGCGTAGACTCCAGCCAGCGGCTTTAGCGCCTGCGCGGCTTGCGCTGCGGTCTCAACGTGTTCACCCCGGACGTTCAAAGTAGCAGCCGTCGAAACCACGATGAAGAAAACGATCAGGATCGCGAATACGGTTCCGATCCAAACATCAGCACGCGTCAGTCGATAATTCTCAGCGCGGACACCCTTCTCAACCACTGACGATTGGACAAAGACCTGCATGTAAGGCGAGATGGTCGTGCCTATCACAGCGACGAGAGTAAAGAGGTAGGCCGAAGAGAGCTCAAAATGAGGATGAACAATCTCCCTGGCAACGGTTCCCCA
>WNFJ01617589.1_pt2 | contig 35436 bp, 30 predicted proteins | sample 5400461 | NCBI WGS metagenome assembly WNFJ01 (sample SAMN13153349, study PRJNA577476) | soil metagenome | isolation source: 115 cm saprolite on Douglas fir-dominated hillslope | place: USA:California | collected 2013-09-17
GCCGCCTCGCCGCACGCGTAACGATTGCGCAGCCAGCTTTGTGTCTGGCCGCGTCCGGTGAAGAACTCCGCGAGCCGGGCGCCGTGCACGTCCTGCAGGCCGCGCAGCGCGTTGGTGTAGCGCTCGCCCTCGTCCTGCGAGTCCCAGCGTGAGGCGTCGTCCGACCAGCAGTAGACGGCGAGCACCACCCCGCCCTGGCTGCCCGGGGCCGCATGGGACGGGTAGTAGATGAACCGGTTCGGGCCGTCGGTCACCGAGCCGCCGCCCACCGCGCCGGTGGCTGGGCGAGCCGGCGTCGTGGCCTGGCTTTGATAATGGCCGTACAGGCCGGGTCTGATGGCCTCGAGTTCGCGCCGCCAGTCGGCTTCGGAGAATTCCCACCAGCGTTTGCTGAATTCAAGCAGGACCTTTGTGGCGCTGTCGTAGTGCAACTCGATGACCGCGCGGCGCTTGTGGTAGGAGAACAGCGGCGTGACCTCGATCTGGCGCAGCGCGGAGAACGGCACGGTGCAGATCGCGACGTCCGCGGTGAACGTCGCCGTGGCGCCGTCCGGCCGGCCGTTGCCGCTGTTTTCTGCCCCGGTCTCGCTCACCGTTTCCACCCACACGGCGGGGCCGTCCGGGCCCACGTGGGTGCACGCGGAACAGTCGCGTGCGAGATCCCAGTACTCAAGCCGGGTGACCCGCTGGTTCATCTGGATCTCGTCTTTGAGCTCCGGCAGCAGCGCATAGGGCAGGCTGGCGGTCCCGCCGGCGATCTCCCAGTAGGTCATGGACGGGCTGATCTCGCTGTAGTCCTGGTAACTGTGGAAAAACGACAGCGACAGCCTGGACGTGAGGTTCTGGATCGTCCCGATCGCGTCGATGCTCGCGCTGTCCAGGCGGGCACGATCCCGCAGGAACTGGCCCATCGAATAGTCGTCGAGATCGTAGATCAGCCGGGCCCAGCCCTCGACGAGCGCGTCGATGTCGCCACCCTGGCCGCCGTCCGGTGATCCGATGCGGTAGGTGTCGCGGACCGGCCGGAGCGCACCGTCGAGCAACGCGGACGCGGTCTTGACCGCGCCGGACCCGGTGGCGCCGAAACCCGCGTTGAAGCCGCGCGGATCGGCCGCGTACTGCCGCCGGCGAACCTGCGCGCCGTTCGCGTTCAGCCAGGTCCTGCTGGCCGCTGCCGGTGGCGCGAAGGCGGTGGCCGACGGCCCGCGCGTCCACACCTCGCCGGTGAATGACCGGTAACTCACCGCCGGCACGGCGGCGTTCTGCTGCCCTGTCGCCGGGTCGATGTCGACGTTGTAGAACAGTCGCCGGGACAGGCCGAGCTTGTCCACGAAGGCCAGGGTGAGCGGGTGGGTCGACGGCAGGCGCATCGCCCCTGCCTCGGCGTAAAGGTGCGGATCGTTGAACGGCGGAGCCTCGCCCGGGCGGTTCACCGGATCGAAACGGAACGTCTTGATCCGGCCGCCGATCCGGTTCGCGTTCGCCTCGACCACCTGGACGTGGTGGCCGGCCTTTTTCAGCAGGAGCGCCGCCGTCAGCCCGGCGATCCCTGCCCCCACCACCAGAACCCTCTTCCTGGTGGCGGGTGCGGGGAGCCCGTCGTCGATCAGCGTCCGCAGGTAGGTGAGCTTCAGGTCCTTGCCGTCCGGCCCGACCAGGAGGAGCCCGCGCGCCAGGTTCACGCAGGTCCGCCAGTGCTCGTCGGCCGTCCGGCCAGGACCGGGCACCACGGGCGACGGCGCCAGGGCCGTGGCGGGCGAACCGGCGCGGGTGGCGCGGGTGGCGCGGCTGGCGCCGAGAAGCTGCGTTGTCAGTGGGAGAGCGGAGAGCACGCCGGCCCGGCGAAGCAGCGAGCGGCGGCTGACATCACCATCAGTCACCGCATGATCGTATTGAGTTATACCGGGTCTGCTCGGGACCGCCGCGCCCGGCGTGTCCGGGCCCACGGGTCATGTCGCGCAAACCGGCTGTGATCGTCATTGCTCGGCCCAGACCGGTGCTGCCGGGGTACTGCCCGGCTGTCATCCGGACCCGTTATGCTCGGCCGCCGCGTCGATCGCGGAACCGGCGCCGAGGAGCCCGGGATAACTGGGCGCGGCGAATTCGATGCGCAGGCTCGGCTGCCCATTTCCGAGCCTGGCCGCCACCACGCTCGCGGCCAGGAATGGAGGGCGCTGAGCGCGCAGAAAGGCGACGATGCCACGCAAATATCCGCCGCCACCGGTACCGGGGGCGGCGCCGCCGGCCGTCAGGATCGCCGAGCGCAGCGGCACGCCCGCGCTCGCGCCCCGCGCGGCGTCACCGAACGCCACGACGTACACCGGCTGCAAGGTCGCCACGGCCGCGAGCGTGACGAGCAACCGCGAGTCGGGCGCGCCCGCCGCGAATTGCCTCCTCGCCGTGACCGAGTCGCCGACTCGCGCGTTACGGAGCAATTGGGCTCCCGCGGCCTTCCTCGCGAGCAGGTCGGCGCGGGCCGCGGAACGGTACGCGGCGGAGCCGTCGGGCGCGACGGCCCGGATCTCTATTCGCGCGCTCCGTTCGCCGAAGCTCGCCAGCACGTCGGGCGCGTACACCTCGCTCAGGCGGGCGCCGAACTGGCTGCGCACCGCCGAGGTCGCGACCACCACGTCAGAGCCGAGCGGGTCGGGCGCACCCTGACCTGCCGCCTCTTGCCGCGCCGCCTCCTGCCGCGCCGCCTCCTGCCGCGCCGCCTCCTGCCGCGCCGCCTCCTGCCGCGCCGCTCCCTGCCCCGCCGGCCCCTGTCGCAGCACGAGCAGGTTCCCGCTCGGCATACCGCGTGCCTGCAGCGCGGCGCACATGGCCGGGTCACACGACACGATGGCGCTCCGGCTGACCTGGCTGACGACCCACCGCGCCGCGACGCCGCGAATGTCCGCGGCGGAAGCCGCGGCGCGATGGCCGCCAGGCGCGGTCGCACGGCCGTGACCGCGCCACGTGACATGCGCAGACAATGCCGCGAGCACCAGGGCGACGGCGAGCACCCGCCCCCGCCACTTCCCTACCCACCAGGCGCGCCCCGTGCCCGCCCGGTTGCACCCACGGTGCCGCTGATGAGGCCGGCGATCCCGGGCATGCTGAGGATGCTCAGAATGGTGGGGATGCTGGCCGGCCGTTCGCCGTTCCTGTGGCGGGCGTGCCTGGCCGGCGTCACCTTCGCCGCGCCGGTGCCCGCGGCTGCCGCGCGGGTCGTCCGCGCGCGGGTCGTCCGGCCAGGCTCCTTGCGTATGGAACCCCGGTTGGGTAAAGAAGCCCGGCCCTAACGCGGCTTCGACGCGTTCGGGCCAGACCGGGCGTTCGGGCGTCTGCCCGCACGCCCCGCCGTGGTGCGAATGTACATAGGAATTCCTCTTCACCGCCACCCCCGGGCCAATCCGGACAGGGCCGACCAGTGATATATATCACGCGGGAATTCCATGCCGGGCCTTATTGGGCCGAGTCGGCTATGCGGCATTGGAGATTCGATCGATTTGCGCGTATTGTGCGGGACGGTTTCACTTTGTATGCAGAAATACACGATTATTGGTCACATTTGACGAAGCGCCGTCGCGGCGGGCCCGGGTCGGCCCGGCGCCGGTGGGCCCAGCGGGCGGCGAGCGGCCCGACCCCACGGCCGGTCCACGGCGCAGCACCGTGCGGCACCGGGCCGGGCGGCCGGTGGGGCGGGCCGGGTGACCGGGGTGGGCGGCATGGGTGGGGCGGCCGCGCAGCCGCGCGGGCAGGCTGGGAAGCTGGATACGACACAAGGAGGCATCCATGACCGGCCAACCCACTGCGGCAGCGGCAGGCACCATCGACGTCGGCGGAGATCTGACCGTGAACCGGATGGGGTTCGGCGCAATGCGGATCACTGGTCCCGGCATCTGGGGCGAGCCGGTGGACAGGGAAAAGGCCAAGGCAGCGCTCCGGCGGGCCATCGAGCTCGACGTCAACTTCATCGACACGGCCGATTCCTACGGCCCGGACGTGAGCGAGGCGCTGATCGCGGAGACCCTGTACCCCTATCCCGACGACCTCGTCATCGCGACCAAGGGCGGCATGGTCCGGCCGGGCCCGGGACGCTGGCAGGCCAACGGGCGGCCCGAGCACCTCAGGCAGGCCTGCGAGGGAAGCCTGCGGCGGCTGAGGCTCGACCAGATTCCGCTGTACCAGTTCCACCGGCCCGATCCGAGGGTGCCGATGGCCGAGTCGATGGGCGCGCTCGCCGAGCTGAAGGACGAGGGAAAGATCCGTCACATCGGGGTCTCGAACGTGTCCGAGGAACAACTCCGCGAGGCGGAACGCGTCACGCCCGTCGTGTCGGTCCAAAACCGCTACAACGTGGGCGACCGGTCCTCGGAGCCGATGGTGGACCTGTGCGAGCAGGAGTCGCTCGTGTTCCTGCCCTGGGCGCCGATCCAGGATCCCGACCGCAGCCGGGCGGCCACCGAGGCCGCGCGCCAACACGGCGTCAGCCTGCGCCAGATCGTGCTCGCCTGGCTGCTCGCCAGGTCGCCGCAGATCCTGCCGATCCCCGGCTCCGGATCGCCCGAGCACGTCGAGGCGAACATCGCCGCCGCCTCGATCGAGCTGACCCCGGACGAGATCGCCGCGATCACCAAGGAGGCCTGACCGGCCGCTCACCCCCCGGCCATACGGAAACCCTCATGATCCATAACGGCTGCGTATCGTCCAGTGGTCTGAGACGGCCTGATACAGGCTGGCATAGCGGGGATGAGCTGCGCAAACGCGAATTGTTGAGCTGGCATAGCCTGGCGTGGACCGGCACGGTTGGCCCTCGTTTGGCCCACGGAGAGGGGTGAACAGATAGGCATTCTGCACCGGCTCTTGTGGCACCGGCCACGCCGCCGCAAGCCGCACAGCTACCGGAACTACTGCCAGGCGCGTGAGCGCCGAGAGGAATATGCGGCCCGGTGCGCGGCCGAGCACCCCCAGCCGGCCAAGCCGTCGTTCCAGGCCACGATCAGGCTGGCGGACCGCACCAAGGCCGCCGCCCGGGCGTGCGGCGAGCGGATGGCCCGCGACTGCCAGTAGGCCCCTGCCTGCGCCGCAGAGCGCCCGCCAGCCTTCACGGTGGCGGGGCGCTCTCGCGTGCTGAGGGGGTGAGGGCCGAAGACACGGCGCGTCCCCCTGAATCGCTGTCGGTAACCGGCCCCAAGATCAGGGCAGGTCCAGGTCACCAGCCTTGATGCGGCGGGTGAACGTCTTCCAGGCGTCCGGCGCGAACGCATCTAGGCCCGTGCGGCCGGACGCTGGGCGGTCGGAAGCTAATGCGGGCCGGCCGACGCCAACTGGAGGGTCCGTGATCATCCTGCACCAGCCTCCGCGGCGCGCAGATGACTGCTACGGTCAGGCCACGCATATCCGCCCCTGTGCGCGCCTCGCACGCGGCTGGCCATGCATTGTCGGCGGGATGTGGCAAGGTGCAGGAGGGAACTGGATTCCCGTTCGATCAAGATCCGATGAGGGTACGTGTCAAGGACCAGGGAACCGGCCGAGGAGCGCGGCGATGACGGAAGAGCCGAAGAGCGCCGTCCCGGCACCGGAAGGCGAACGGGACGAGAAGGACTGGGAGGAGCGCCGGAAGGTGGCGCTGGAAGCCTGGAGGATGGGCAAGAAGTTGGCTGCGGAGCAGAATCGCAAATCGGGCATAGGCCGACGGATCTACCGCCGCCGGACGGCAGCCAGGTAGATCTCCGCTACACGCCGCTATGGCGTGCCCAGCATGAGGCCCGCTACCTTCGGCGCCAGTTGATCCAGGAATACCAGGCAAGGCATGGCTGCCGCCTTGTTGTCATGATAGACCAGATTGATCCGGACAGCGTGAGCCTGTTCGCCGAGCTTCTCTTCGGAGCCGACCCCGCTCTCGACCTGCATCTCCTGCTGCGCTCACCAGGCGGGGACGGGGACGTTGCCGTACGGCTGGCCAGGATGGCCCAGGCGGCCTGCCGCCGGTTCGTCGTGGTCGTGCCCGACATCGCGAAGAGCGCCGCCACGATCTTCGCGCTCGGCGCGCACGAGATCATCATGGGCCCGACATCTGACCTCGGGCCGATCGATCCCCAGGTGTTCGTACCCGAGCACGGATACATCAGCGCCAAGGAGATCATGTCGGCGGTCGACCGCGCCCTGAAAGACGTCTCGGAGCGGCCCGACTCCTACCCCCTGCACTCAGCCCTGCTGGGCATGGGCAACGTCGACGCAACCTTGTATGAGTTCGCGAAGTCGGCGCTCGACCGGACCGCCGAGATTGCGAAGCAGGCGATCACCAGCAACGCTGATCTCAACGGTCCCGAAGTGAACACGCGGATGCAGAAGGTCAAGGACCGGCTGATCACCAAGACCCACATGCACTCGGCCGTCATCGGCTGCGCTGAAGCGCGGCAGGTTGGCCTGCCTGTCAATGAGCTTGAGATCCAGTCCGACTGGTGGCAGGAGATCTGGGCCATCTGGGCCAGGTACTTCGCCCTCGGTCCGGTCGATGGTCTAAGGATCTACGAGAGCGAGCAGGCATCGCAGGTCGAGCGCTCCGGCGACGCCCCTTAAGTCGGTCGCAGGCCAGCTCCGGCACTGGCCGCGTCAGCAGGTAACCCCCTCGCCCGCGGACTGACCTGGGACCACTCGTCCCCGGCTGGCAGGGCGCTGAGCAGCGGGAACGGTCCCAGAATGGCTCGGTGATACTCCCTGCGTTACCCTGGGCCGGTCAGTTTTGAGAGCCACGCCTTGTTGAGGTTGTCCCAGCTGCCGCGCAGCCCGGAGACGTCGTCAGGTTGGCGCTGCTGCCGTAGGCGGTCTCGACGGCCGAGCCGGGCGCAGCATCGACCAGCGAGCCCTTCGGCAGCCGCGTGGGCATCGCGACGGACGCCAGCTAACGGTGACGCCGGCCAGCAGGACGCGCGGGCTGGCGCTCACGGTCAGTTCGACAACCCGGCGTGCCCCACGTCATCCTGGCCAGGCACGAAGGCCCGGAGGCTCGCCGCGTAGATGGTGCCCGCGCTGTCGAGAATGAGCACCATGTTCTTGCAGAGGCTGACCGGGCCAGGCCCCTGGCCAAACGCCGGCCGCACCCGCGTAGCTGCCAGTGCCGAACCGCAGCCCGGTCGTCGCGTCGAGCGTGAAGATGCCAGCGGGCACGGTCACGTCAGCGGTCAGGACATACCGGGCGAGCGCCATGGTGCCTCCTCAGTTGCTGACCGTGCCCCGGACAGGCCGGGCAGCCCGCCGACCCCGTGATCCGGGTAAACCTCGGTCTGTCTCCTCGTCGCCCGCCGGGCTGACCGCGTAGCGGCCCTCCTACGGCGGTTGCGGCTGCTCAGGCGGCTGCTTGCTGCTGGCAGCGCCGGTCTTTTTGTCGGCCATGTCAGATCCCCAATCGCTCTCGCCAGCCGCCCACGTCGATGCCATCGCGCGGGTCCCGGCCGCGCGGCTCGGGTACCGCGCCGTAATCGTCCACCGCGCACCTCACCTGGCCGAAGACCGCGCTGCACTGCCCGGCGCTGATGATCTCTCCGGGGTTCAGCGGCATGCCCGCCAGCGAGTCATTCCCGCCGTCAGGCCAGTCCTCGAAGATGCCTACCGCGCATCACCTGCCAGCGCCGTAGGCCGACGACGGGCGGGCGCTTCAGCGCCCGCCCGTTCTTCGTGCGCGGCAGTGCATAGCGGTGCGGTACGGTTAACGCCCCGGGTTGGACTATCCGATCAAGGAACGCGCAGGCCAGAGCATGCAGCATCTAAAACGGCTGCGCAGAGTGGCGTCGGCGCGGCGCAGCGGGGGTTCCGGGGGGGTCGCCCCGGGGAGGCACAGCCTTAACTTAACGGCTCGGGCGGTTTCGCCGCTCTCCGGCGGCGGCGGTCACCTCGGCGCGTGCGGCCCCGGCCGGATCCTGATACCACAGAAGCGGAGAATGTCGTCTGAGCGCCGCAGGGAGAGCTGATGATCACAGCAGAGACTATTGATCGTATCGTCCGGTTCCAGGGCGGCGGCCTGCCAGTGGTCTCCCTGTATGCGCGTGTCGACCCTGGGGCCAGCCCCAGGGATCTGCGTACACGAGTGTCCAGCCTGCTTGGCGAGATCCGCCCGCTGGGCAAGGACGCGTCGATCGAGCACGAGCCCCGGCTGTCCATTCGGGCCGACATCGAGCGCATCGAGGCGGCCCTTGGCGAGGAGGCCTGGCCGCCTGGCGGCATCGCCATTTTCTCGTGCAGCGCACGTGATCTGTACGAGGAGGTCCGGCTGCCGCGTGGCGTGCGGGACCGGATCGTCGTGGACGGCGCGCCCTACGTCCGTCCGCTGCTCGCGGTGCTTGACGAGTATCACCGCACCTGCGTCGCCCTGGTCGACAAGGCGTCGGCCCGGGTGTGGGAGCTCTACCAGGATGAAATGCGCGAGGTGCGCAAGGTCGCCGACCGGGTGCTGCGCAAGCCGGGTTACGCGGGCACGCTGGCCGAGGACCGTGTCCGCAACAAGGCCGACGAGCTGAGCAAACGCCACTACCGGCGGGTCGTGGCGATCCTTGACGAGCTGTTCCGCACCGACGGGTACGACCTGCTGATCATCGCTGGTCACGACTACGAGGTGCCGGAGTTCCTCGACTTCCTGCCCCGCGACCTGCGCGCCCGCGTCGCCGGGTCCTTCTCGGTCGACCCAACGACCGCGCCGCTGGCCGAGATACGCAAGAACGCCGACGCCATCGTGCAGCGCTACGAGCGCGGCGAGGAACAGCGGCTGGTCGCCGAGGTGCTTGACACGGTGGCCGCGGGCGGGCTGGCGACGGCCGGGCTCGACAGCTGCCTGTGGGCGGCCACCGTGGCCGCGATCGGGACCCTGCTTGTGCAGGAGGGAGCGGTCGTCGCGGGCGTGGTATGCGACCAGTCGGGATGGCTCGCGCTTTCCGGCGACACCTGTCCCCTGTCCGGGAATCCGACCAGGCCAACCGCTGACATCATCGAAGAGCTTGTGGAAGCGGTGATCCACGAGGGCGGCTCGATCGAGCACGTCGAGGTGGAGACCCCACTCGTGGAATACACGGTGGCGGCGGCGCTGCGCTTCCCGCTGCCGCCGATGCCATCGGCAAGCACCTGACGCGGCGTCACCTCACCCGCCGAGCAGGTCCGTCTCCGCGACCTCGATCACCCGCTGCAGGTGCAGGCCCCGCCGTGCGTCGAGTTCGTGCGGCACGCCCTGCCGGGCCGCCGCCGCGAACTCGCGGAACATCGTGTGGAAAACCTCCTGCCCGGTCGCGGCCTGGCAGTCGATCGCGGCGGCTCCGCCGCTCCCGAATATCTCGACGTCGGCGCGCTGGCTGTCCTCCGTCGCGGTCGCGGTCAGAGACGCCTCACTGAACCGGCCCTCGGAATGTTCGAGCAGCAACCCCAGCCAGCCGCGCGGATCGCCGTGCGCGCGCACGCCGCCCACCAGGCCGAGCGCGGCATCGAGCAGGTCGACGAGATAGGGGCCGAAAGCGCGGAGCACACCAAGTTCGACCCGCCATGCCGGCGTGGACGACCCGGCCGCGAACGCCGCCGACACCAGCCGCCCGGTACCGCCCATCGGACGTGTGCGCGGGACGGCGGTGGTCAGGAACCGCCGGACCGGCGACGCGTACCGCCACATCAGCGCGACCTGGGAGACCACACCGGCCGCGGCGACCGCCTTGGCAAGCTGCTCCGCGCCTGCCAGGTCGGCGGCGATCGGGTTCTCGAGTAGCACCGCTTTGCCGCGCCGGGCCGCCACACTGGCGAGCTCCGGCTGGGCGGCGGGCGGCACCGCGAACGCCACCCCATCGCACTCCGCGAGCAGCTCGTCGAACCTGCGGTAGGCGGCGATACCGTACCGGCCCGCGAGGTTCTGCGCCGCCTGCGGTGAGGGTGCCCAGACACCCGCGAAGCGGGCTTCCTCGCAGGCCGCGAGCGAAGGAGCGAATGCCGCAGCGGCGCGGCGTCCCGCACCGGCAAGCCCGATCGTGACCGCCACGATCCCACTCTAGAACCCGGCGTTTCCTGGGCCGCGGCGGGCCGGCGCGGCCGCCCCTGCTTGGCACCAAGCCGCCCTGCTGGCACCAGACGGCCCCGGCTGGCACTGGACGGCCCCGGCTGGCCATCCAGACGGCGCTGCTTACCAGCCTGGACGGGCTCAGTGGCCGCCGAACCGTCGCAGCAGCGTCTCCCGCCTGGCTTCGAGGTCTTCGATGAGCGCTTCCTGCTCCTCGGCCTCGGTGATCGCGGTGGCTCGGTCCGCGGGGTCGGCGGGGTCATCCCATCGCTCACCGATCCGCTGCCGCAGGTCCCTCGCCGTTTGCCGCAGCCGCTCAAGGTCCTCCTCGACGAGCCGCAGTTCTTCGCGCACCGCCTGCGGCGGCTGGCCCGCGTCCATCGGCGGCTGGCCGGTGGTCATCGCAACCAGTCCTCTCCCAGCGTGTGGCGCGTCCCCAGTGATCGTAACGCCCGGCGTGTCCACCCGGGTGCCCACCCGGGCGGGCGGCTACGTGGCAAGCTGGCAGGCACGCTAGCCGCGCAGCGCGCGCCAGGCGCGTGCAGAGGAGGTGCCACGATGGCAGCTGCGGTCTCCTTCGACGTGGTCGCCGTGACGAAACCGGCCGACATGAATGTGATCATCGGTCAGGCCCACTTCATCAAGACGGTGGAGGATCTGCACGAAGCCCTGACTGGCGTGAGCCCGCATCTTCGGTTCGGTCTTGCCTTCTGCGAGGCGTCGGCCGCTCGCCTGGTGCGCAGATCAGGAAACGACGACGAGCTCACGGCGATGGCCACGGCGAATGCACTCGCGATCAGCGCCGGGCACGTGTTCGTGATCGTCCTGCGCGAGGGGTTCCCCATCAACGTGCTGAACCAGGTCAAGTCCGTACCCGAGGTCTGCACCGTCTTCTGCGCGACCGCGAACCCCGTCGACGTGCTCGTGGCAGTCACGGAGCGCGGCCGCGGAGTCGTCGGCGTCATCGACGGCTCGCCGCCTGTCGGCGTGGAGACCGACGCCGACGTGGCCGACCGCCGGCGGCTGCTGCGCGACTTCGGGTACAAACTCTGAGCCGCGGCGCGCGGGCCGGCCAACGACCGGGACGCGTACCCCGCCGGCGAGCGCTGTCCGCGCGGCCGGTTCGATCGGCGGCGAAGATAGTCAGACCCCGGTGCGATACTCGGCCATATGCTGCCGCAAACGTCGCAGGGAAGGCTGGTCGGCCGGGCCGGTGAGCTCGCCCGCCTGCTCGCGCGGCTGGACGAGGCCACTTCGGGTCAGGCTGTCGTCGCGCTGATCAGCGGTGATGCGGGCGTGGGCAAGACACGCCTGGTCACCGAGCTGACCAGGCTGGCGGGCGAGCGTGGCTTCACGGTGCTCTCCGGCCGCTGCGCCGAGCTCGGCGACAGCGTTCCCTACCTGCCGCTCGCCGACGCACTGCGCGGCGCGGCGCACGCCACCTCGGCGACGCCTGCCGCGGCCCCGCTGCTCGACGCGCTCGCCAGCCGCCCGGTGCTCGGCCGGCTGCTGCCCGACCAGGGCACGGGCGAACCAGCCGACGGTGACGGCTCCGGGCTCGCGCGGCAGCAGCTGTTCGGCGCGGTGCTCGGCCTGCTCGCGGAGCTTGCCGGGGCGGCTCCGGTCCTGCTCGTACTCGAGGACTTGCACTGGGCGGACAGGTCGACACGCGACCTCGTGACCTTCCTCAGCCGGGTGCTGCACCGGGAGCGGATCGCGGTGGTCGGCTCGTACCGATCCGATGACCTGCACCGCCGTCATCCGCTCCGCCCGGTGGTCGCCGAGCTGCTTCGGCTGCCCGCGGTCACCTCGGTCGACCTTGGCCCGCTCGACTCGTCGGCCATGGCCGAACACCTCAGCGCGCTCGCGGGCAACCATCTGGAGGCCGCCGTACTCAACGGCATCGTGGCCCGCGCGGAAGGCAATGCCTACTATGCGGAGGAACTGCTTTCCGCGTCCGCCGACACCAAGGCCCTGCCCGCCGGGCTCGCCGCGTTGCTGCTCGGGCGGGTGGAACGGCTCTCCGGACCTGCGCAGCAGGTGCTGCGGGTGGCCGCGGTGGCAGGCCGCCGCGCCGACGACGAACTGATCCGCGAGATCTCCGGCATGCCGGCCGCCGCCTACGAAGACGCGGTCAGGGAGGCGGTCGCGCAGCAGCTTCTGGTGCCCGACGGCGCGGAGGGCTACGCGTTCAGGCATGCGCTGCTGCGCGAGGCCGTGTACGCGGATCTGCTGCCCGGCGAGCGGACGCGGTTGCACGCGGCGCTCGCCGCACTGCTCAGCGACGCGGAGCGGCGCGGCACCGCGGCCGCGGGAACGGCCGCCGAGCTTGCCCATCACTGCCTGGCGAGCCACGACATCCCCGGGGCTTTCGCCGCGTCCGTGCGGGCCGGCCAGGAAGCGCAGCAGCTCGCCGCACCCGCGGAGGCGCACCGGCACTACGACCAGGCGCTGTCGCTGTGGGAACGGGTGCGCGACCCGGAGAAGCTGGCCAACATGGATCGCGGTACGCTCGCGCTGTCCTCTGCGAACAACGCCGCGGCGAGCGGCGACGTCACCCGCGCGGTACACCAGCTTCGGCGGCTGCGGGACTACCTCTCCTCGGGCAGCGATCCCGTGCTGGCCAGCCGGGCCGGCGAGCGGCTCGCGTACTTCCTGCTCGAAACCGGTGACACCAAGGACGCGGTGGCCGCCGCGCGCGCCGCGGCCAGCGCGCTGCCTGCCGATCCGCCCACCTGGCAGCACGCGCGCGCGCTTTCCACCTACGCGCAGACCATGCTCTACGGGACCGACGAGCCACGCACGGACGCTGACGAGCACGCGCGTGACCTGGCGGAGCAGGCGCGTGACCTGGCGGAGCAGGCGCGCGCGGCGGCGCGTGCCGCCGAGGCCCCGTGGGCCGAGGCCGACGCCCTGGTGACCCTCGGCTTGCTCGCCGAGCGCAACGGGCGGAGCAAAGAGGCGGTCGACCTGTTTACGCTCGCCCATCGGCAGGCGGCGCAGGCCAGGGTGCTCGGCGTCGAGCTGCGCGCCGCCTACCAGCTCGCCCGGGCCCACCTCGAGCGAGGCGATCTCGGTGCGGCGGCCGTGACCGCGCACGAGGGCGTCCGCAGGGCAAGTGAAACTGGCCTCGGCCTGGCGCCGTATGGCCTCGATCTGCAATATCTGCACTACCTGGCGCACTACAGCGATGGCAGCTGGGACCACGCGCAGGAGCTTGCGGACGGCTTCGTCATCCGGGTGACGACAGTTCCGGAGGCTCAGCTTTCCGCGATGGCGTTGTTCATGGACGTCGCGCGGGGCAGCCCCGCGGTCGCGGAGCGGCGGATCTGGATGGAGCCGTTCTGGCGGGCAAACAAGTTCGTCGAGTACATCGCCCGCGGCCTGCTCGCCGAGCACGCACTGTGGCAGGGCGACATCGACGCGGCGCTCGCGGACGTCGCGGCGACGATCAGCGCGCAGCTCGACCTCCACGGCGCTTACGGGCCGCCGGTCATCAGGGTCGCCGCCGTCGGCCTGAGTGCCTGCGCGGACCGCGCGAGCCAGGCTCGCGCCGTCGGCGACGGCGACGGCGACGCCGCACGCGCCGCGGTCGGGCAGGCCGAGGAGCTGATCGAAGTCGCGCGTGCGGGCGCCGCGCACCGGCGCCGGCCGAAATTCGTGCTCGGGGTCGACGGCCGGGGCTGGCTCGCCCGCGCCGAGGCGGAGTGGCGCCGCGCCCAAGGCGACAACGACCCGCGTGCCTGGCAGGACGTGCTTGACGCATTCGGCCCTGCGTTCGTCTACGAAGCGGCCCGATCCCGCTGGCGGCTCGCCGAGGCATTCGCCGAGAACGGCGAGCGGGCCGAGGCTCAGGGGCAATGGCAGGAGGCCGCGCACGTGGCGGACATGCTCGGCGCCGCGCCCCTGCGCGCCTCGCTCGGCGACCTGGCCCGCCGGGCCAGGCTCGCTACTGGCCCGGCCCAGGCCGCCGGCCACGTCATCGGTGATCCCGCCACCCTGACCGGACGCGAACACGAGGTGCTGCGGCTGCTCGCGGAGGGCCGCAGCAACCGGGAGATCGGCGCGGCCCTGTACATCGCGCCGAAGACAGCGAGCGTGCATGTTTCCAACATCCTGGCCAAGCTCGGTGCGTCCAGCCGGACCGAGGCGGCCACCATCGCGCACCGCCGAGGGCTCTTGCCGTCGCCGTCCCGCCAACGTTAGAGGGTGTCGGTGTCATGATCCCGGTCACCTGGGCGACGCATGAGGCCGCGCAACTCGTGATCTTGAACAGTCGAGCGCATACCTGCGATGTGCCGCGCCGATGATCCCACCGGGCGGGCTCAGCCGCCCGCACAGCGCCATCCGCGCTCCACCTGCCCCCGCGCGCGCTCATGATCCGTTTCTGTGGAATCCTGCCTGCACATAGCGCAGGCAGAATGACACAGTCGCGGATCTTGGGCTGTTCCCTCGGCAGTGCGGGCGGGGCCGCTGCCCGGCGTCAGGGCGATCCCGCTCCGGACACGGCGCCGCCGAGGTAGAGCGTGCCGATCTCCGGGTTCTCCAGGACGGCACGGCCCGAGCCCGACAGGCGGACCGTACCGTTCTCGAGCACGACGCCGTGCGTGGACAGGCGCAGGCCCGCCCGCGCGTTCTGCTCCACCAGCAAGATCGTCTTGCCCTGCCGGTTGATCAGGCGGACGGCGTCGAACACCGACCTGACAACTTTCGGCGCGAGGCCCATCGACGGCTCGTCCAGAATGATCAGCGCCGGGTCGAGCATCAGGCAGCGGGCGAACTCGACCAGGCGCTGCTGCCCACCGGACAGGCTGCCCGCCTTCTGCCCCGCGCATTGGGCCACGATGGGGAACATTTCCTCGATCGCGGCGAGCCTCCGCGCGACGACCGCCTTCTCCTTGATCATGAACCCGCCGAGCTCGACGTTCTCCCGGACCGTCATGTCAGGAAAGAGGCTGCGGCGCTGTGGGACGTGCACGATCCCAAGCGCCAGGATCTGCCGCGGGGTCTTGCCGCCGAGGGTCTGTCCGCGCAGCGTGATCGTGCCGAGGCGCGGCCGCAGCAGGCCGCTGATCGCGGCGAGGAGCGTGGACTTCCCCGCCCCGTTCGGCCCGACCACGCAGGTGATCCCGCCGGCCGCGACGGTGAAGGAAACGCCGCGCAGCACATCGCCGCCGCCGTACCCGGCGACCACGCCGTCCACGGCGAGAATGGGCTCCGGCCCGGCGGAGCGGTCGCCTGCGCCGGCCGCGGCGTCCGTCCCTGCCCCGCCAGCCGGCGAGCCCGGGCGGGCACCGTCCTGGTCACGACCCTGGTCGCCGGCGTGCTCACGCGGCGCGTCACCTCGCGCGGCATCCCACATATCATCGGATGCGTCCCCGCGCACATCACCGGGCACATCGTCGCGTGTGGCACCGCGCACATCGCCGGGCGCGTCATCCGGCGCGGCACCGCGCATATCCTTCGGCGGGTCACTGAGCCGGTCACTGAACGGGTCATTGGGCGGGAACGTCATCCTCGTCCTCCTCCAGGGCCCCGCCCAGATACGCGTCAAGAACCCGCGGGTCGGTACGGATGATCTCCGGTGGCCCGGACGCGATCACATTGCCGGAGTCCATCACCGTGACCCGGTCGCACAGATTCATCACGAAGTCCATGTTGTGCTCGACGATCAGGAAGGTCTTGCCCTCGGCGTTGAGCTCGCGGATCCGGCCCGCGATGTGGTTGATGAGCGACGGGTTGACGCCGCCGGCCGGTTCGTCGAGCAGCATGACCTCCGGGTCGGCCACCAGTACGTAGGCGAGTTCGAGCAGCTTGCGCTGCCCATAGGACAGGGTTCCCGCGAGATCGCCCGCCAGACCGGCGATGCCGACGAAGTCGAGCAGCTCCCTGGCGCGCCTGTGGTCGTCGGCGCCGCCGGATCCCGCGAGCAGGTTGCGGACGATGCCGCCGTGGCGCTGCGCCGCGACCAGCATGTTCTCGAGCACGGTCAGCCGGGAGAAGATCCTGGTCAGCTGGAACGTCCGGCCGACGCCCAGCTTGAACACCAGTTCCGGCCGCGCATTGGTGATCCGGCGCCCGTCCAGGTACACCTCGCCGCGGTCCACGCGCTCGTACCCGGTGATCGCGTTGAACAGCGTCGTCTTGCCGGAGCCGTTCGGGCCGATGAGCCCCGCCACGGTCCCCTGCTCCACCTCGACCGTGCAGCCGTCGAGCGCCTGCACGCCGCCGAACGCCTTCGACAGCTGATCGGTCCGCAGCAGGGACGTCATCCCGGCTCCCCCGCCGCCGCGCCCGCACCCGCCGGGGTGCCGGCGCCGCCACCCAGGCCGCCGCCCTCGCCCGCATCCGGATCCGTGCCCGCGGCGGCGCCACGCCGGCCAGATCTGGTCCGCAGCCACGTGAGCCGCTCGGCCACCGTCGGGATGATGCCGCGTGGCATCAAGATGATCACTGCGAGGAACAGCACCCCGTAGATGATCAGGTACAGGTAGCCGACGGAGAACTGGAGCGTGAGGTACTGCTGCAACGGCTCGAGGAGGATCGCGCCGAGCACGGGTCCCGAGATCGTGCCGAGCCCGCCGAGGAACGCCATCAGGGCGACCACCAGGTCGAACGCCGGGTCGAAGCCGTATTGCGGCAGCACCTGGCCGATGAAGTACATCCACAGGCCGCCGGCCATACCCATCGGCACCGCGGAGATGACGAAGGCGGCGAGCTTGACCCGCATCGCGCGCACGCCAAGGCTGCGGGCGCGGTCCTCGTCGTCGCGGATGGCGAGCAGCTGCAGGCCGAACCTGGACCGGCGGATCAGCCAGGAGAGCGCGATCGTGACGGCCGCGATCGCCAGTGCGACGTAGTAGAAGGGGTTGTTGAAGGTCGCCGCCTGCCAGTTCACATTGGGCGCGAGCACGCCCGCGGACGGGCCGGTGACCGACAGGTTGAACGCCATCAACTGGAAGATGAAGAAGATCGCGATCGTGATGACCACGAAGGTATGACGCCGGACGCGCAGGGCGACGAGCCCGAACGGCACCGCGATCACCGCGGCAAGCAGCCCGGCGAGCGGCAGCAGCGCGAACACGCCGGAACCGCTCAGGTGCCAGTCCTTGGCCGCGATGCCGACGAAGTAGGCACCGCTGCCGAAGAAGACCGCGTGCCCGAGCGAGATATAGCCCGAGTAGCCGGAGAAGATGTTCCAGCCGGCCGCCGCCGCGACGAAAATGAGCGTGTACACGCCCACCTCGGTGACCAGCGGGTTGGTGAAGACCAGAGGGAACACACCCGCGGCGGCGGCCAGGGCCGCGATCCCGGCCGGCCGCAGCCAGGGCCGTGCCCCCGCTGGCGTGCCCTGCGTCATTGCGCTCGCACCGCCTGCCTGCCGAACAGGCCGACCGGCCGCACGGTCAGCACGGCCACAAGCGCGGCGTAGAACACCACCGTCGCCCAGGTCGGCGACCACACCACCGCCACCACGGCCTCCACGGTCGTCATGAAGACCGCGGCCACCATCGCGCCGCCGATGCTGCCAAGGCCGCCGAGGATGATGATCGCGAGGAGCCTGGATATCAGGTCGTATCCGCTGTTGGCGTTGAACGCGTTGGTCGCGCCGAACACCATGCCGCCCGCCGCCGTGACCGCGACCCCGATGCCGAACGTGATCGCCGCCACCCGGTCCACGTCGATTCCGATGAGCCGCGCGGAGGTCCGGTCCTGCGTGGTGGCACGGATGCTCCGGCCGAACCTGGTCCGGTACAGGATCACGTAGAGCGCGGCGAGGAGCACGACCGCGAGCGCGAACCCGAACAAGTAGATATACGGCAGGTAGAAACCGAGCACGTGCACGGTGGAATCCACATACCAGGCGTGCAACTGCACGAAGTTCACGCCGAAGACCTGATACAGGATGCCCTCGATGATGATCGCCACCGCGTAGCTGACCAGCAGCGACATGGCGGTGCGCTCACTGCCCCGCAGCCGCCTGATGAACACCCACTGGATGGCGACGCCGAGCACGAACAGCGTGGGCACGGTGACGAGCAGGCCGACGAACAGATCGATGTGCAGGTGCACGGACAGCACGTAGCTGAGGTACGCGCCGAGCACCACCAGGATGCCCTGAGCGATGTTGATGATGTCGAGCACGCCGAAGATCAGCGTCAGCCCGGCGGCCATCAGCGCGTAGACGCCGCCGCCGAGGATCCCGTCGACGATCGCCTGCAGGATCTGGCGCGCCATCAGCCTCCTCTGCTACGTGCCGGTCCGTGCGCGGCCCCGCCCGGCCATCGGCGGGCCGCCGCTCCGGCCCGGCCACTGGTTGCGCCCGGGCCCCTGCCGATCAGCCTCCCCACACGGGCTTCGGGTACACGATCGGAACCGAACCCGACGTGCCGACCGGAAGCACCTGCACGTACTTGCCCGCCTGCCACTGGAAGACGAACGCGGCCGGCTTGCCGTTCTGGCCGGTCGAGTCGAACTGAACCGGTCCCTGGACGCTGCTGAGCGTGACGCCGCTGTGCAGGTAGCTGATGATCTTCGCGTTGTCGACGCCGCCCGTCGCCTTCACCGCCTGCGCCGTCACCTGGCCGACCGCGTACGCCTCGGCGACGTCGGAGTTCACGCCCGACGCGTTGCCACCGTACTTCGCGATGTATTCGTTCACCATCTTCTGGCTCTGCGCGTCGCCATAGCCGGGGTACCACCCGTTGGGCACCATGACGCCCGCCGTATTGCCCGCTCCGACCGCCTTGACGAACGTCGTGCCCTGGTCAGGCCCGCCCGTCGCGATGACGATCTTCGGGTTGTAGTGCTGCTGCACGAAGGCCTGGATGAACGCCGAGATGGTCGGCACGTCGACCGAGCCGACGACGACCGCCTGTGCGCGAGCCGCGGCGACGTTGTTCGCGATGGGCGCGTAGTCGGTGACCTCCTCGGGGAACGCCTTCGAATAGACCGTCTTGACCCCGTCTGCCTGCAGCATCTGCTGCATGAGCTGCACCTGCGGCTGGGTGAAGATGTTGGTGCTCGTCGGGTACGACGCCGTGGTGGGCCGCTGGCTGGCGGGCAGCGACGCGATCCAGTTGGCGAAGGGCACCAGCGAGTCCTTGACCGGCAGGCTGACGTCGAACAGGTTGTGCAGGCCGTTGCCGAAGACCGCGGGCGCGCCGCCCGCGCCCTCCACGAACGCGTAGCCGTACCGGTTCGCGACCTGCGACGCCGGCGCGGTGAGCAGGGAGGAGAAGGGCCCGAAGAGCAGGTTCACGTGGTTGACGTTGATCAGCTTCTGGTAGTTGGTCACCACCTGGTTCGGGCTGCTCGCGTCGTTCAGGATCGTCAGCTTGACCTGCCGCCCGAGCAGCCCGCCACCGGCGTTCACATCGCTCGCCCAGAGCTGGTAGCCCTTCTGGAATGCCTGGCCGTCGGCCGAGAAGTCCCCGGAAAGGGAAAGCGAGGCGCCGATGAGGATCGGCCCTTTTCCGCCGGAGGCACTGCTGCCGCCGCTGCCCCCGCAGCCGGCGAGGACGCTCACAGCCACGACGGTGAGGACGGCAAGGTGACACAATCGGACTGGACGACGTAGGCCCATCACCAGTCCCTCCTTCCTTCTGCGGCCCCAGCGGCCCGGGCTTCGGCCCCGTCCACGGCGTGCCACACGGCGGCCAGCACCGTCGGACAACCACTATCGGATGACCACAATCGTTTGCACAAGTGCCGCATCATACGCGCTCCTCCGTCAATGGTGATCCAGATCGTACTGCGGATATGTCAGATCTTGTGACCGCAATCGTGTGCAAAACCCGTGCCTCACCGCGCCCGGTCACATGCTGTCCGCCGCCGCCGCCTCCTCCTCCTAGTCGTGCCCGGCCGGCGCGGTGGAGCCGCGCACGACCAGCTCAGGCGCGAGGAAGAGCATCTTGACACCCGCCGGGGCGCCGGGCTGCCCGATCCGCTCGAGCAGGATTTGCGCGGCCTCGGTGCCGACCTGATAGTGCGGGAACCTGACCGAGGTCAGCGGCGGACATAGCCGGTCGATGAACGGCATGTCGTTGAACCCCACCACGGAGACGTCGTCCGGGCACCGGAGCCCGGCTTCCTCGAGCGCCGAGTAACAGCCGACGGCGAGCATGTCGTTCGCGGCGGCCACCGCGCTCCAGCGGCGCGGTCCGCGCAGGAGCGCACGGCCGCAGCGCAGGCCTTCCTGGATCGAATAGGACGCCGCGTACGTGATCGCGCCGTCGCCTGCGTCGAGCCCGCCCGCCGCGAGGCCCGCCATGAACCCGCGGAGGCGGCTCGGGCCGGTGGACACGTCCTGCGGCCCGGCGACATAGGCGATACGGCGGTGCCCGAGGCCGGCCAGGTGGGAAGCGACCAGATTGCTGCCGCGCTCGTTGTCGACGCAGACCGCGGGAAAGCTGTAACCCTCTGTCACCCGGTTCACGAGCACGATCGCAAGCTCGGCGCGGGCCGCTTCGGCAAGCACCGGATCCCTCAGCCGAGCGGTGGCGAGCACGAAGCCGTCCACGTGCCTGGCCCGCATCTGCTCGAAGACCAGGCGCTCCCGCGCGGCGTCGCCGTCCGTGTTCCCGATCAGCGCGACGTAGCCCGCGTCGGCCAGGCGGTCTTCGAGGCCGCGGATGATCGGCGGGAACAGCGGGTTCGTCAGGTCGGGTATCAGCACGCCGATCGTGTGCGATCTTCTGGTGCGCAGGTTGCGGGCCATGGGGTTCGGCCGGTAACCAAGGGACTTCGCCGCCTTGAGGACCCGGCGGGCCGTCTTGTCGCTCACCAGAATCCGGGTCTCCGGATTGAGCGCACGCGACGCCGTGGCCGGGTGCACGTGCGCCGCGGCGGCGACATCCCTGATGGTCACGGGCGGGTCGGGCATCGTCACCTTCCCCTCCGCGAGCGCGCGAGCGCGCTCGGCGCCGTTGAGGCATGCTATCTGGCTAGTTATTCTCCCATCAGGGCCGCGACGTGCTATTTCTCCCGAACGGCTGCCGCGGATGCGGCATCCATTGGTGCGGGGGGCCCGGCTAGCCCCGGGGACGCCCCCCGGGCTGGCACAGCCCTACGGCTGCCGCACGCCGCGCCCAGCACGCGACTGCGGATCCCGCGGGGCTCATGCCGCCCGCGGCCGGGCGGGAGGAAGGATCGCCATGCCAGACCATGGCCGGGACGTGAAGTTCGGTTACTTCCTCGTCCCGGACGTGAGCGAACCGCTCGTCGCCACCGCGCAAGAGGTGGAACGGCTCGGGCTGGACTACGTCGGCGTTCAGGGCTGGTGGCGGGCCGGGCTTACCGCCGGCCGACGCCGCTCGCCGTCCCCGAGGAAGTTCTGCGGCCGGCCCTGATCGCGCTGGCCGCCACCCCGGAGAGCAGCGAGATCACCGCGAAACCGACGATCAGGTTGAGGATGGACGTGAAGACCTTGCTCGACGTGGGAGCGGACTGCGTGAACGGTGCCGCGGCCGCGACCAGATCGGCAAGCGCCGCGATCCAGACGAAGAACGTGATGGGCCGGGGCGCACCGAGCAGGAGCACGTGCAGGAGCGCGGTGGCGACAAGCGTCGCCGCCGCGGCCAGACCGGCGTACACAGCAGTGGACGAGTTCCCCAGATTGCTCGCCGTCTTCGGCGCGAGCACCGAGATGTTGAGAACTCCCCGGGCGATGAACACGCCCGCGACCACGATCAGAGCCGCCACCACAGCCGTCGCGATGCCACCCGTCCAGAGCCGGGCGGCGTTCGGGGTCACCGGCTGGTCGTCGAGATCCATATCCTCGGGAATGACGATGGCGGCACCTCCTACCAAGGGCGGCTTGCGCGGGAACGCCACCTGCGGGCACGCATTGCGGCCACGCATTGCGGCAGCGCTCACGCTCAGCTTCATGGTGTCACGCAGGTCCCACATCCTCAATCCTGGTAGTCAACAGGTGCGGGGGGCACCCTGGAACGGTCAGGTCCGCCGCGCTCCAGGAGGCGCAGATGCTCGCAGCGTTCTCGATCACACCGCTCGGCGTGGGTGACGGCGTCGGCGAGTACGTCGCCGACGCCGTCAAGATCGTCCGTGCCAGCGGCCTGCCGAACCGGACCGACGCCATGTTCACGACCGTCGAGGGCGAGTGGGACGAGGTGATGACCGTGATCAAACACGCCGTGGACGCCGTCGCGGCGAACGCGCCGCGAGTGTCGCTCGTCCTCAAAGCCGACCTGCGGCCGGGAGTCACCGGCGCGCTCACCGCCAAGGTCGAATCGGTGGAGCGGCACCTGCGCGGCTGACCCAGCGCCGCGCACCCGCGAGATACGCCCTCGGCGCACGCGCCACACCCGTTCGGGTGCGTCACTTAGAGTCGGATCATGCCAGACTCCGCTGACGACGCCTTCGTGTCCGCCGCCCGCGCGATCCTCGACGGCATGCTCGAACGCCGGCCAGAACTGGCCACCGAACTCGGGGACCATCGCTACGACCACGAGCTGACACCGGGCACGCCCGCGTACTACGACGAGGCGATCCGCTGGTGCGGCGACCGGCTCGGCGACCTGAGGGCGATCAGCATGGACCGGATGTCACCGCAGAACCGGGTGGACGCGCAGATTCTCGCGAACCGGCTCGAGCTGATCCGCTTCAACATGGGCGAGTTGCGCGATCCCGAGTGGAATCCGCTGAGCGCGAATCCGGGCCGCGCGATCTACCTGCTGCTCGCACGGGATTTCGCCCCCCTTCCCGAACGGCTGCGCTGCGTGGCGCGCCGCCTGGCCGCGATCCCTGGTGCCCTCGCGGCCGCCCGCCAGGTGGCGGGCCCCATGCCGGCCATCCATCTGCAGACCGCGCTCATCCAGTTCGGCGGTACCGCCCATTTGGTCGGCGTGGAACTTGACCATGCGATCGCGGCCGCGCCCGCGGCGCCCGCCAAGGCCGCGGCGGAGATCGCGGCCGCGAGGTCCGCCGCGCTCGACGCGACCGAGGAACATCTGCGCTGGCTGCGGCAACGGCTGGCGGACGCGGAACGGGACGGCGGCGGACGTGATCCACGGCTCGGTGCGGAGTTGTTCTCGCGCAAGCTGCGCCTCACCCTGGACGCCGAGTCCGACGCCGGTGAGATCGTGTCCCGCGCCGAGTCGGACCTGGAGCGCGTTACCGCCGAGATCACCGAGACGGCCGCGCGGCTGACCGGCGCCAGCCCGCGGACCGAGGGGCTGGTCAGGCGCGTGCTCGATTCGCTCGCCACCGACGTACCTGACAACACCACGATCCTGGCGCTGGTGCGGCGCGCCTTCGGCGAGCAGCGCGAGTTCGTGCACAGCCGCGACCTCGTGACCACCTACGACGACGACCCGGTCGAGGTGATCGAGATGCCGGAGATCGACCGGGGCATCTCGGTCGCGTACTGCGATCCGCCCGGCCCGCTCGAGCAGGACCATGGGCCGACGTTCGTCGCGGTCTCCCCGACTCCGCAGGACTGGTCGCGGGACCGGATCGACTCCTTCTACCGTGAGTACAACAAGTACATGGTCCACAACCTCGTGGTCCACGAGGGGATGCCCGGCCATGTCCTCCAGCTGCAGCACTCGCAGCGGTTCGCCGGGGATACGCCGATCAGGGCGGCGCTGCGGTCGGGTTCGTTCGTGGAAGGCTGGGCGGTCTACTCGGAACAGCTGATGGCCGAGCATGGCTATCCCGGTGAGGGGAACCCGGACGCCATCCGCATGCAGCAGCTGAAAATGCAGCTGCGGATGATCATTAACACCATTCTCGACGCGCGGGTGCACTGCGACGGCATGACGCAAACCGAGGCGATGGCGCTCATGACCGGCCGCGGGCATCAGGAGGAGGGCGAAGCGGCTGGTAAGTGGCGCCGCACGCTGCTGACCTCCGCGCAGCTTTCGACGTACTATGTCGGCTTCACGGAGGTCAATGACCTCGCCGCGGAGTTGCGCGGCGCTCATCCCGGGTGGCCGGAGCGCAAGGTGCACGACATGATGCTCGCCCACGGCTCACCTGCCGTGCGGTACCTGCGCACCCTGCTGCCACCGGCCGGGTAACCGGCGCTGCTTGCTACTCCTTGCGCCCGACACCACCGAAGGCGCCGAACCTCTCCGGGTGCTCGTCAACGTCGCCTGGCGCGTCGGGCCGCCACAGCGGCAGGTGGACGAGCCCGGGCTCGACGAGGGTGAAGCCGCGGAACTGATCGAGGATCTCCGCCTTTGAGCGCAGCACGATCTCGGTCGCGGTACGGGCTGAGAGCTTCTGCGCCTCGACGACCTCGGGCGGCTGATCCTCGTAGGTGACGTGCGAAATGACCACATAGCTTCCCGGCACGACGGCGTCGCGCAACTGGCCGACGATTCCCGGCGGGTCGTCTTCGTCGTGGATGAAGTGCATGATCCCGGCGAGCAGGATGCCGACCGGCTCGCTCAGGTCGAGCAGACCGAGCAACTGCGGATCGGAGAGGATCTTCTGCGGTTCCCGCACATCCGCGTGCAGCACGGCGACGCGCTCGTTGCCCGCCAGGATCGCCGTGCTGTGCGCGACCGCGACCGGATCGATGTCGACGTAGACAACGCGGGCTTCCGGCACGATCTGCTGCGCGATTTCGTGCACGTTTCCGACCGTCGGAATACCCGAGCCAATGTCGAGAAACTGACGTATGCCCGCGTCAATCAGGTAACGGACCGTGCGGCGCAGGAAATCACGCCCGGCCCGCATGGTGTCCCCCACGTTGGGCGTCATCCGCGCGATTTCTTCGGCCAGCGCCCGGTCGACGGCGAAATTGTGCGCACCGCCGAGGAAGTAGTCATAGACGCGTGCGGCGCTCGGCGCGTCGACGTCAACGTCGTCCGGTGCCCAGTCGGGCCGGCTGTCGGTCATGGCCATCCCCATCCATCGTGCCCAGCGGTCAGCGTAGCGGTACGTGCCTGCCGGGAGCCCGTTTTGGATGATGCCGAACCGCGCTCGCCGCCTGGATACAGAAAGTATCATTGTGAACGCAAGTAGTCATTGTGTACGCATGGCGCGTGTGTTATCAGGTCCAGGAGCATCATGAGCGACAAGCGCCCGGACGGGTTGACCGGCGGCCGATCCGATCCGGACGTGCCCGGTGACCGCCGCGGCCAGTTGGTCGCCGAGTGGGCCAGGACGCTCGCAAAGACCAGCCACGTGCCGATGAGCTGGGCCGAGATACTGCGGCTGCTCGGCCATCTGGCCGGGCGGGTGGCCGATATCGGGTGCGGCACGCCGTTTCACCCGCGGGCGGCGCAGGCGGTCGGGGCGGCACTCGTGGACGCGCATTTCGTGGGCTTTGAGGCACTTGGCCCCAGCCTCACCGCGTTCGGGCAGATCATGCGCGAAACGTTCGCGTCGGATCCGCAGCCAGATTCCGGCGCACGGCTCGGCGCCGTCCAGGAGGCGATAGCCACCGGCTACGTCCGCGCGTTGCGCGAGCGCACGCTGGCCGAGCAGGAGTCGATCAGGCGGGCGGAGATCGCCGCGCGGCGGCGCGCCGAGGATGCGTTGCGCGCGAGCGAAGCGCAGTTTCGCGCGGTGTTCACCGAGGCCGCCATCGGCATCGGGCTCGCCGATCTCGACGGGCGCGTCGTCCAGGGAAATCCGGCGTTCGCGCGCATGCTCGGCTATACGCCCGCCGAGTTCGCCGAGCTGAAGGTGACCGACTTCACCCTGCCCGAGGACGCACCCGGAATGTGGGCGAGCTACGCGGCCATGATCAGGGGCGAACTGGACTGCGTCCGCATCCAGAAGCGCTACCTGCGCAAGGACGGTGGCTTCGTCTGGACCAACCTCACCGCCTCACTGATCAGGGACGCCCGGGGCGAGCCGCGGTACACGCTCGCACTGGTCGAGGATGTCTCCGACCGCCGCGTACTCGAAGAGCGGCTGCGGTACCAGGCGTTGCACGATCCGCTGACCGGCTTGCCCAACCGCACACTGTTCTTCGAACGTCTCACCACGGCGCTCGCCAACCCGGACGGGCGGATCGGCATCTGCTACCTCGACCTCGACGCTTTCAAGCTCGTCAACGACACGCTTGGCCACCACATCGGCGACCAATTGCTGATCGGCATCGCCGAGCGCATCGACCGGGCCGTCGCCGAGTCCAACGGGCTCACCGCCCGCATGGGCGGGGACGAGTTCGTGGTCCTCATCGAGGATTGCCCAGGCGTGGCCAAGCTGACCGTTCTGGCCAGTGCGATCATCGCCGCGGTCGAACGGCCCTTCACCATCGGCGGGCACCGCATCGGCGTGAGCGCGAGCGTCGGGATCGTCGAGCGCCGCGCCGCGGAAACGACAGCGGCCGACCTGGTCAAGGACGCCGACGGGGCGCTGTACTGGGCCAAGTCGGAGGGCCCTGGCCGGTGGGCGGTCTACGATCCTCGCCGCAGGGCGGAAGACGCCACCCGCCTGACCCTGACCGCCTCGATCCGCACGGCGCTCGAACGCGGCGAGTTCACGGTGTCCTACCAGCCCATCGTCGAACTGCCCGGCGCCACCCTGCAGGGTGCGGAGGCCCTGCTGCGCTGGAGCCATCCAACCCTCGGCATGCTGCCGCCCGACACCTTCATCGCCCTCGCCGAGGCCAGCGGGGTGATCCTGGGCCTCGGCCGCTGGGTCATCGAGGAGTCATGCCGCCAAGCGGTCGCGTGGCAGCAGATCCGGCCGGAGTCCGCACCCTACGTCAGCGTCAACCTGTCGGTGCGGCAGGCGGCCGCGGCCGATCTGGTGGACGACGTCGCGCGGACGCTGGAACGCACCGGCCTGCCCCCGCACCTGCTACAGCTCGAACTCACCGAAGGTGCCTTGGTGGAAGCGGGCGGGCGGCCGCTTGACGCGCTGCACAAGCTGTCCGGCATGGGCGTGCGGATCGCGATCGACGATTTCGGCACCGGATACTCCAATCTCGCCTACCTGCGGCGGTTGCCCGTCGACACGCTCAAGCTGCCGTCGTCGTTCGTGCGGGAGGTCCCTGTCTCCGGGCCGGCCCCCTTGACCGGGCCGGTGCCAGCGGCCGGGCCCGCACACGGGACCGGGCCGGCACACGGGACCGGGCCGGCACACGGGACCGGGCCGGCACACGGGACCGGGCCGGCACACGGGACCGGGCCGGATCTTGCCGACGAACCGATCATTTCCGCGCTGGTCGGCCTCGCGCACACGCTCGGGCTGACCGTGACCGTGGAGGGGGTCGAGAACCGCGAGCAGGCCAGGCGCCTTGCCGCGCTCGGCTGTGACACCGCTCAGGGGTGGTACTTCGCCCGTGCGATCGCCGGTGATGACATCACCGCGCTGCTTCGGGCCAAAAGCCGGCCGTCGTTTGGCCCCTGCACCCATTAACCGCAACGGGTTGACCTGGGTTTTCTCCGCAGCGAGTGGGAAGGTAAACAGAGAGTCACAGGCCGTGCGCCGCCGCGGGCATCCGGCGGGCGCGAGGTTCTGCCTGACCGATGACATCCGGGGGGATGAAGACCGCGAGCAGCATGGGGGCGGCGGGCGATCGGCCGGATCACGTTCCGGGAGACGGTACCCGCCGCGTGAAGGGGTCGCGTGCCGGGACATCCAATACGGGCCGGTCCGGCGCGGCGCCGTCCCGCGCGGCGCCGTCCCGCGCGCCAACGCCCGGTGCGGCCACATCCGGTGCGGCCACATCCGGTGCGGCGCGATCCACCCACGCACGGCCGCCAGCCGGCCTGTCCGCTCCGGATGCGGCGGAAACGGCCGCACCCGAACTCGCCCAGGCGATCTTGGCCGGGACGCCGGACGCCATCGTCGTGGTCGACGATGCCGGCCGGATCGCCGAGTTCAACCCCGCAGCCGAGCATGTGTTCGGCCTGAACCGTGCGGAAGCCCTCGGCCAGGACATGATTGGGCTCCTCGTTCCCGCGCGGAGGCGCCGGGCCTACCGCGCGGCCCTGGCCCGCTTCAGCGGGACCGGCGATCAGGAGGCGCTCCGCCGCCTGCACCGCAGGTCCGCGACGAGCGCGCTGCGTGCGGACGGCACGGAGTTCTCGGTGGAGTCGACGGTGCTGCCGCTGGCCGCCGGCGGCGCGAGATTCTGCTGCGAGGTCATCAGGGACACCAGCGACCTCACGCAGGCGACCTCGGCTCTCGCCGAGAGCGAGCAGCGGTTTCGGCTGCTCTCCACGCTTGCCCCGGTCGGCATCCTGCAGACGGACGCGGACGGCAAGGCTGTTTTCGTGAACGACCGATGGTGTGCGCTCACCGGCCTGACCGCCGACGAGGCACTCAGGCAAGGCTGGGCCGGCGTCCTCGACCCGGAATGCGCCGACTTCGTCGAGGCCGTGTGGATGGACGCGCAGCACGCGGGTGAGGAGTTCCAGGCCGAAATCGAACTCCGCTCGCGCCCCGGATCCGTGAAATGGATCGAGGGCACCGCCGTGCCCCTGCAGGACGCGAGCGGCCGCATCGTCGGCTATCTCGGCATAATGGCGGACATCTCGGCGCGCAAGGCTGCCGACGCCGAGCGAGAGACGATGCTCGCTGCGGAAAGGGACGCCAGACGGATTGCCGCGGAGAACGCCGAACGGCTGCTGACCGCCGAGCTGAAGGCGCGCAAGGCCACCGAGGCCGCGCGCAGGAAGCTCGACGAGCAGAACAAGCGCCTACGCGAGCTTGACGAACTCAAGACGCAGTTCATGACCACGCTCTCCCATGAGCTGCGCTCTCCGCTCACGTCGATCGTGTCATTCACCGAGTTGCTGAAGGATGCGAAGCCCCCGCCTGGCCCGCAGGCGGCTGAGTTCCTCGACATCATCGAACGCAACTCGGACCGGCTGCTGCGGCTTGTCTCTGACCTGCTGCTGCTCGGCCACCTCGAGACGGGGTCGCTACCGCTCGACCTGGCCAAGGTCTCGGCCGCGGACCTCACCGAGGAAGCGATACGCGCCAGGTCAGCCCCGGCCTACCGCCGTGGCATCACAATCGAGTTTGCCGCCGACGACGGGCCGCCACTGCGGATCGACCGCCTGCGTATGTTGCAGGTTCTCGACAACCTCATCTCAAACGCGATCAAGTTCACCGAGCCAGGTGGCACCATTACTGTCACCGCCCGGTGCGACGGAGACGAATGGCGGATCGACGTCGCCGACTCGGGCATCGGAATTCCGGCGGAGGATCAGGACAAGATCTTCGACCGTTTCTTCCGCGCCGCCAACGCCCGGATCGAGGCGGTGCCAGGGACCGGGCTCGGCCTTTCCGTCGTGCAGGCCATCGTGGACGTGCACGGTGGGCGGCTGGCTGTGCAGAGCATTCCGGGTAAGGGCAGCACGTTCAGCCTGTATCTGAGGGCGGCCCGGTGACAAGGCCGATCCTGCTCATCGAGGACGATCCCGATATCGCCCTCGCGGTGCGCACCGTGCTGGCCGGCGCCGGCTTCGACCTCACCGTGGCGCAGGACGGCCGCGCGGGCGTGCGGGCCTTCCACGACCACCGCCCCGGCCTCGTCCTGCTCGACATCGGCCTGCCGGGCATGGACGGCTGGCAGGTGCTCGACCGAATCAGGGACATGAGTGGCGTTCCGGTGCTGATCCTCACCGCGCACGGTCTGGAGAGCGACAAGGTCCGCGGGCTCCGTTCCGGTGCCGACGACTACCTCACGAAGCCGTTCGGCAACCGGGAACTTCTCGCCCGGGTCCAGGCGCTGCTGCGCAGAAACCGCGGCCAGGAACCGGAGCCCGAGGTGTACGACGACGGGCGCCTGCAGGTGCGCTTCATGTCCAGAGAAGTCGTGGCGGGCGCGGCACCCGTGTCGCTCACTCCGATCGAGTTCCGGCTGCTCACCACCCTCGTACGCCACGCAGGCCAGATCCTCTCCCAGGAGCAGTTGCTGGAGCAGGCGTGGAACGATCCGATGAAGATCGGTCCCGACCGGGTCAAGTTCTCGATCCTCCGGCTGCGAAAGAAACTCGGCTGGCAAGCCGCTGACTCACCGATCGAGGCGGTCCGCGGGTTCGGCTACCGCTACCTGCCGCCGCCGCGCTGACCCGCGGGCGGATCCCGCGGGCGGATCCCGCGGGCGGCACCCGCAACCAGCCAGCAACCGGGCGGCGCACGGCGCGGCTATCCCCAGCGAAGAGCCTGGGCGCATGGCCAGCACCGGACCGATCGCCTGCCCAGGAAGAGTCCTTGTCGTCGAGGACGATCCCGCCGCGGCGCGTTTCGCCTGCTACGTGCTTGGCGAGCGCGGCGGCTTCGACGTGGCCCACGTTCCCGACCCGGTCGTCGCTCTCCAGCGGATCGCCGACGAGCACTGGGATCTCGTCCTCGCCGACCTCGATCTGCCCCATATGAGCGGTCTGGACCTGCTCGCCTCGGTGCGGCGGGCCGCGCCTGGCCTACCTGTCGTCCTTACCACCGCGCGAGCCATGGACGCCGTGCACACCCACGCGCTGCTCCTGCACGCCGACGCGTTTCTGGACAAACCCATCGCGCCGCGGCGCCTCATCGTGGTCGCGCGAGCCCTCGCCGCCAGCGGGCGGGGGAGCGGACGGGGCAGCGCCGTCCGCGCCGAGACGCCAGGGACCGAGCGGCCATCTGGGCGAGGCGGCTAGAGCGTCCCTGCTCACGTTGCTTCGACGCGATGGTGGCAACGGTGGTGGCTGGCGAAACCGCATCGCGCGTCGAGCGCCATCGCGTCCTCAGGCGACGTGGCGGGTGTCACGCTTTTGGATCGCCGGCACCACGGAGGTGAGCGCGGCGGCGTGCGCCGCCTTGGCCTGCTCGCGCTCCAGCCGTTTCTCGGTGTCACGCATCGCTGCTCCAAGCCTGGTCTCGGCCTCGCGCCTGTGACGGCGGGCCACGGCGGCTCGGCGCAGGCGTTCGGCGGCGGACAGCAGCATGACGAGGATGACCAAGGCGACGATGACGAGCATGATCCCTTTCACCAAATGATCGCAGTTGAACGGCCGGGTGCATCTCCAGTATCCCCCGCCGGGCACCGTCACCTGTGCACCGGCCCCCACCTGCCCGGACGCCGCGGGAATGAAGCCGGTCCCCCGAGCGCTGCCAGCACTGGGTGACGCACCGGCCACCGGCCCGGGTTACCCTGCGTGAAGAAGCCTCCTGCCGTCGCGGCCGTCGTGGCAGAATTCGGGGCGCTGGGGTGTTTCGTGGGCACCCGAGAGGTGCCCGGTCGCGCCGACGTCGAGGTTCCCGTCCGGTGAAGTGACCGCAGGCGGGCGTCTGCAGGGCGTTTCGAGCGCAAACCATGCCATTTTCGCGGCGGCGGAAGTGGCGGCAACCAGCGGCAACGGCAAGCAACGAGCAAGGGAGTGCCCCCGATGAGGATGTCCAACCTGTTCGGCCTGACGCTGCGGGCCGCACCGGGCAAGACGGAGGCCGAGGGGCACCAGATGCTGCTTCGTGCCGCGTTCGTCCGCCAGCTTGGCCAGGGCATCTTCTCCTATCTGCCGCTCGGCCTGCGCTCGAAGAAGAAGATCGAGAACATCATCCGCCAGGAGATGGACGCGGCCGGCGGCCTGGAGATGCTGATGCCGGTCGTCCAACCCGCCGAGATATGGAAGGCCACCGGGCGCTACTACACGGTCGGCCCCGAGCTGGCGCGGTTCAAGGACCGCCGCGGCCGCGACATGGTGCTGGCCATGACCCACGAGGAGGTGGTGGCCGAACTGTGCAAGGGCGAGATCAACTCCTACCGCGACCTGCCACGGCTCGTCTACCACATCCAGACCAAGTTCCGCGACGACCCGCGGCCCCGGGCCGGCCTCATCCGGGTCCGCGAGTTCACCATGAAGGACGCCTACAGCCTCGACGTGGACGAGGCGGGCCTCGACGCGCAGTACCGGGCCCAGTATCAGGCGTACTTCAACATCTTCAACCGCTGCGCCCTGCCCGTGGTCGCGGTCGGTTCTGACGTCGGCATGATGGGCGGCAGCCTCGCCCACGAGTTCATGTACCTGACCCCGATCGGCGAGGACACGCTGCGAACCGGCAGGTCGCTTCCTTCGTCAAGCAGAAGCCACCGGAGCAGCCACTCCTGCCGCTCGAGCGGGTCGCCACGCCAGGGACCCCGACCATCGACACGCTGGCCGCCTTCCTCGGTGTGCCCGCCAGCCAGACGGCCAAGGCGATGTTCATGGCCACCGAACGCGAGCGCGAGGACGGTACCTACGTGGTCGAGCCGATCGTGGCCGTCGTGCGCGGCGACCACGAGCTGAACGAGACCAAGCTCGCCAACGCCGTCCAGGCCACCGACCTGCGGCCGATGATGGAGGAAGAAATAGCCAAGATCGGAGCCGTGCCCGGGTACGGGTCACCGATCGGCGTTTCCGGCGCCACCGTGGTGATCGACGATCTGGTCGCCGCCTCGCCGAACCTGATCGCGGGGGCCAACGAGGAGGGCTACCACTTCCTCAACTCCAACCACGGGCGCGACTACACGGCGGACGTCGTCGCGGACATCACCGCGGCGCGCGACGGCGACCAGTGCGTCGTCTGCGGGCTGCCGCTGCGGACCACGCGCGGCGTCGAGACCGGCAACATCTTCAAGCTGGGTACCCGCTACTCCGCCGCTGTCGGCGCGACGTTCCTCGGGCCCGACGGCCAGGAGCACCCGATCATCATGGGCAGCTACGGCATCGGCGTCGACCGCCTGCTCGCCTGCGTGGCCGAGGAACACCACGACAGCCGCGGCCTGCGCCTGCCGATCACCATCGCGCCCGCGCAGGTCCACCTGTGCCGCCTGGGCGCGGCGGGCTCACCCGCCGGTGAGGCCGCCGACCGGCTCTACGAGGAACTACGGGCGCGCGGCGTCGAAGTGCTCTACGACGACCGCGGGGAACGGCCGGGCGTGCAGTTCGCCGACGCGGACCTGATCGGACTGCCGCTGCGGGTCACGGTGGGTGAAAAGTCTCTCGCCCAGGGCGGGGTCGAGTTCAAGCGCCGCGACCGTGACACGGCCGAGGTCGTGCCCGTCGATCAAGCTCCCGAACGCCTGCCGGGGGAGATACGGGCCATGTTCGAGGACATCGCCGCCCGGGTGCCGCCCGTCGCCCGGCCGATGTCGGCGTCCTGAGTGGCCGGCCTCCCGACGGGTACCTCCACGTCTGCGAGCCCCGTACCTCATGACCGGGCACGGGCTCAACGTCCCACCCGAAACCGTCATTTTCCGCCCCCGGTTCGTCCGGGTACGGCAATGGTTTCGGGTGGGAAGATGTACCTCATACGGTGAGGACAGTGAAGCGGCGGCCGCTTCTTCGCCACGTGCGCAGCGTGCGGTAGCCGAGGCGTCACCGCGCCGCGGCCCGCGTCGCTGCCACCATGGGCGGCCACCCGGTGCCTGGAGGGCCGGCCGCCGTCGCGCGCAGCCGCCTGGCGAACCTGCTCCATGGGCACAGCCGTGCGACGGCGTGCGCGTCGGCCGCGGTGTCGACGTCGCGCAGCACCGGCAGCAACCTGGTCCGAAGACCACGACCACGAAGCCGGGCGAGCTGCCGCGAGCCCGTGTCCGGCCGTGACATCGGCACACCGCTGACGGCCCGGCTGGCCAGCTCGGCTCCTGGCGCGCGAAACCCCAGCGCCCAGAAGCCGCCGTCCTGGGCAAGCCCGATCAGCGCGTCGGCGTCGTCCCAGCCGGGGCGCAGCAGCTGCGGGCCGACCTGGGGAGTGTCCATGCCGATCAGCAGCGCGGGGCCGGGCGCGAGCCGCGCCGCGGCGGCGAAGGCGGCGGCGATCCGGGTGTCAAGACCGCCTTGGACCTGCGGGATCACCGCGAAACCTGACGGCAGCCAGCCGCCGGGAGCTCCGTCGAGCGCGAGGATCGGCTGACCTGACGCGGCGCTGAGCACGGTTTCCAGCGTGTCGGCGAGCGCCGCTTCCGCGAGGGCGGCGGACTGCGCCGGGGTGAACGGCGGGCTGAGTCTCGTCTTGACCCGGCCGGGGACGGGTGCCTTGGCGATGACGATCAGGGTGGTCATCCGGTGGCCGCCTGCCAGGCGCGCCGCATGTCGCGCACCGCGCGCAGGGTCCCGGCCAGGGTTCCCGTCACCTTCGACCGGCCGGTACGAGGCAGGTAGCGCACGTCGGTCTCGCTGATCCGCCACCCGGCGGCCGCCGCGCTCAGCACCATCTCGAGGGGGTAACCGAACCGGCGGTCACGCAGGCCGAGGGCGAGCAGCGGCTCGCGCCGGGCCGCGCGCATCGGGCCGAGGTCGCGCAACTGGGCGCCGGTCGCGCGACGGACGCGGCGGGCGAGCAGCACGTTGGCGATCCGCGCGTGCGGCGGCCACGCGCGGATGCCGTGCGGGCGGCGGCGGCCGAGAACCAGGTCCGCGCCGCCCGCGAGCACGGGCGCGGCGACAAGCGGCAACTCGGCCAGGTCGAGCGAGCCGTCGCAGTCGCAGAAGCAGACCACCTCGGCCGACGCGGCGCGCAGACCGGCGTCGCACGCCGCGCCGAAGCCGCGGCGCGGTTCCCGCACGACGCGCGCGCCGAGACGGCTCGCGATCTCGGCCGACCCGTCCGAGGACCCGTTGTCCACCACGATCGCCCGGTAACCGGGCGGCAGCCGGCTCAGCACGTATGGCAAGGCAGCAGCCTCGTCGAGGCACGGCAGCACGACGTCGGCGACCGGCGCACCCGGTGACCCCGCGCTCGCTGGCGCGAGGCCGGGCTGTGGCGCAGCGGCGCTGGCGGCGCGCGGCGGTGCCGGGAGCGCCAGCGCCACCGTGGCTGGGCGCGGCACGGCCGCGGCGCGCCGGCTCAGCCGAACTCGTGCCAGGGTCACGATCGCGGCCACCGCGGCAGCCGTTAGGTATCCGATCGCAATTCCCCTCGTGTAACTGATCCCAGCGTCCTTACCGAAGATCGGCAGGTAGGCCGCGACGGCCAGGGGAAGCCACTCCGGCCGGCCGGCGAGCGCGGCGAGCGCGACAACCAGAGCCGTGTACCACGGGTACGCCGGCGAGGTCACGATGAGCGCAACGCCCACCATCACCACCGCGCCGCCGGCGGGCCGCTGGGGATCGGCGTACCGCATCACGGCCAGGGCCGTGACCGCCATGATCACTACTGCCGCCCGGCCGCACCACGCGACCGGCAGGACCTGTTGCAGCAGGGCGAAACGCGTGCCGTTGCCGTACCCCTCCTCCCGCAGGTAGCCGGGCAGGTAGCCGAGGATGTGGCCGCCGACCGCGAGCAGGTGGGGCAGATAGACCGCCGCCACCGCCCCCAGCGCGGCGGACGCGACCATGACGGGCCGCCGGCGCGCGACCGCGGGCGCGACCAGCGCGGGATAGAGCTTGGTCGCGACCGCCAGGCCGAGCAGGCTCCCGCCCACGGCGGCGCGGCCGCGGGTACCCGCGCCAGCGAGCACCACGAGCGCCGCGACCGTGAGCCCGGCCGCGAAGACGTCCACATGCGCGTCGTTGCCCGCCTCG
>WNFJ01466142.1_pt3 | contig 35430 bp, 32 predicted proteins | sample 5400461 | NCBI WGS metagenome assembly WNFJ01 (sample SAMN13153349, study PRJNA577476) | soil metagenome | isolation source: 115 cm saprolite on Douglas fir-dominated hillslope | place: USA:California | collected 2013-09-17
CCCCAGACCTGTGCCGAACCAAAGCCGTCGATCAGGAGCCGCGCTTTCATTCGCAGGGGATCCAGTCGCGAGCTTGTGAAGCTCTCGTCAGGCTTAGGTGGCAGGTCCCAGGCGCCGCCGAGCTCACTCAACAATTCGTCGTTCAGCGCCACGAATCCCAAGTGTTCCCAGAAACCTTCCGGGTTGTCAGCCTGCGCCGGCATCAAGGCTGATTCCGGCCCAAGCTCCAGGCCACAGCAATGAAGGAGCCGCGTCACCAGACTTGTGCCTGAACGATGCGCCCCGGCAATGCAAATCGCCGTTTGGGTGTCAGCGGTATTTTTCACTCAAAATACTTAAAGAACGATGGGCGACGCAGGGCGTCAAGCCGATTAGGCACAGGCTACGGCTGGCTGTTTGGAACAAGGTTCCGATCCAGCGCGGTTCGTGCACTACAAATTGTTCGTCGCATAACGTCCGGGCCACATCTAAGTTCTAACCAATGCAGCGAAGTGACGGCCGCGGGCCAGATGAAATCCGCCCACCCAATTTCGAGTTGAACGTGGCGCCGCATGCGAGCGGCTCGGTGCTCGTCTCGATGGGTAACACCCGCGTGATCTGCGCCGTTACGATCGAAGAAGGAGTGCCACGCTGGATGAAAGAGCAGGGCGTGACCGGCGGCTGGCTCACTGCCGAGTATTCGATGCTTCCGTATTCGACGCAGCCACGCAAACCTCGCGATATTGTCAAAGGCCGCATCGACGGTCGCAGTGTGGAAATTCAACGGTTGATTGGCCGCTCATTACGCGCAGTTGTGGATCTCGAAAAGCTCGGACCGCGCACGATCTGGGTGGATTGCGACGTGCTACAAGCCGACGGAGGGACACGCACAACTGCAATTACCGGGTCGAGCCTGGCGGTCGCCATTGCATGTCGGAGACTCGTAAGGGAAAAGAAGCTCGATTCGTCGCCGATGCGAAAATTGGTCGCGGCAGTCAGCGCCGGCGTTCTGAATGATCAAACAATCGCTGACCTGAATTACGAAGAGGACAAACTGGTCACCGTTGATTTTAATCTTGCGGCTACCGAAGACGGCGAATTCGTCGAACTGCAGGGCTCTGGTGAGGAAGCGACATTCGCCCAGTCGCAACTGGACGAAATGCTCGCGCTGGGGCGCAGAGGCATCGGGGAATTGATCGGTGCCCAGCGCACTGTCCTCGCACGTTTGATGGTCACGCCGCCGGAGAGCTAGCTGATGGTTGATAGAACACTTCCTCCAGCGACTGCCGGACTTTGTTGAGAGTGGGATGTTGGGCGTTGAGCGACTGCGTTTTTCTGAAGATTTGCCCGCCGGCATTCCGTGAGCTAAGCAAGCGTCGTTCATGAAAAAAGCGTTGATCACCGGTATCACTGGCCAGGACGGAAGTTATCTGGCGGATCTGCTGCTTGAGAAAGACTACGAAGTCCACGGAATTATTCGCCGCGCCAGCACATTTAACACTTCGCGTATTGATCATCTTTACGCTGATCCACACGTGAACGGCGTGCGAATGTTTTTGCATTACGGAGACCTCAGCGATTCGGTGAATCTTGTGAAGCTTCTTTACGAGTTGAAGCCAGACGAGATCTATAATCTGGGCGCGCAGAGCCACGTGCGCGTGAGTTTCGATATTCCCGAATATACCTCCGACGTCACTGGCGTGGGCACGATCCGCATTCTGGAAGCAATTCGCGAGGCCGGTTTGCGTTCCCGCTTTTTTCAGGCGTCGAGCAGCGAAATGTTTGGTAAGGCCCAACAAACGCCGCAAACCGAGAAAACGCCGTTCTGGCCGCGCAGCCCGTACGGCGTAGCAAAAGTGTTTTCATATTGGGCGACCATTAACTATCGAGAAAGTTACGGTCTTTGCGCCAGCAACGGCATCATGTTCAACCATGAAAGTCCCCGGCGCGGCGAAACTTTTGTCACCCGCAAAATCTCACGCGCAGTCGCCGCGATTAAGCATGGACTGCAAAAGGAGTTGTTCCTCGGTAACCTGGACGCAAAACGTGACTGGGGATACGCGCCTGAGTATGTCGAAGGCGTGTGGCGAATTTTGCAGCTTGGAGAAGGAGACGATTTCGTCCTGGCTACTGGCGAAACTCACACCGTGCGTGAGTTTGTCGAAGCCGCCTTCGGTTACGTCGATCTTGATTGGAAGCAATTCGTAAAGCACGACCCGCGATATGAGCGGCCGGCCGAGGTGGACGTTCTACTTGGTGATGCTTCGAAGGCGAAGAAAATTCTCGGTTGGGAACCAAAGGTGCGATTTCGCGACCTCGTACGAATCATGGTGGACGCGGACATGGGTTTGCTCTCGCGCAACACCCCCAAAGAACATCTCGGCAAGTTGCCGTGAGTAACACAGGCAATCCTGTCGGCCGCTGGAGGGACGCGCTGCGGCGAGCCTTCTAGTAGATGCAGACAGGATTGCCCGCATCACGATTCTACCGCATCACAAATGGTGCCGGGTTCGTCGCGGCCATTGAGTGGGCCGAGACGAGGCTGGGAACAGCGGTGGCGAGCGGCGCGTTCACGATGGTTACCGCGGCGCCGACTCCCACGATGTCATATAATTGTACGATGTCACTCGAGCGCATTCTGATGCATCCGTAACTCGCTGCCGAACCGATTTTCCATTCCTCCGGCGTGCCGTGGATGTAAATATCCCTCCCAAATGCGTTGGCATTTTGCGCTTCGAGTCCACGCAACCAGAGAATCCGCGTCACGATCGGATCGCGACCAGGCGCGTTGGCTTGGATAATTTCGCCGGTGCGCCGACGGTCCTTGAACACCGCACCTGGTGGCGCATTACCGCCAATTTTCTCCGCTATTTGCAATTGGCCGAGTGGCGTAAACCTGCTGCCTCGCCAATCGCCGAGACCGAACTTGGAAGTAGAGACGGGATAGATGGCCATGACGTTGCTGCGGTCGAGAAGAGCTAGCTTCTGTTCGCGTGTGCTGATCACGATGTGATGCTGCGTGTCAGGCGCAGCGCACGAGGCAATAATAATTGGAATCAGGATTGCGATCCACTGGTACAAACGGATCGCCGCGCCGTCCGGAGCTGTGGAGGCAGGCGTGTCGCTTGCAAGATCCAGTGGAGCAGCCGACACGGCTGCCTCTACAGTTCGCGCTCTACCATTCTCGATTTTCATTTGCGATTAAACCTGAAAAACTTCTCCGCGGTTTCGGTTGTTGCTTCGGCAATTTCTTCTAACGGGACTCCCCGCGCTGAGGCGATCGTTTCCGCCACGATGCGTGTGTACGCCGGTTCGCAACGCTTTCCGCGGAAGGGGACGGGCGCCAGATACGGGCAATCGGTTTCGACCATGAATTTCCAGAGTGGGATTTGTGCCGCGACTTCTCGCACGGCTGCGCCGTTTTTGAAAGTAACAATTCCAGTAAACGAGATGAGGTGATCAAGATTGAGAACTTCATTTGCCTGATCGAGCGAGCCGCCGAAGCAATGAAAAACGCCGCGCAATTTCCCCGCGTATGGCTGCATAAGTTTGAGCGTGTCCTCCCAGGCGTCGCGCTGATGGATCACTGCGTTGAGCCCCAGCTCAACGGCGAGGTCGAGTTGTTGTTGAAATAAACTCGCTTGTTTCGATTTGTAAGCGCCGTCGCGAATTTGCGCCTCGATTTCTTCATCGGTCTCAGTTCGCAACGCTGTCATGACTTGGACCTGCTTTTCTTTCGCCACTTTTTCACTCGGCAATTGGTGATAATCGAGTCCAGTCTCGCCGATGGCTATGACGCGTGGGTGCTTTGCCAGCTCGCGCAAAGGCGTAAAAACATCTTCCTCCGCCTCTTCAACGTAAGTGGGATGAACCCCAATGGCCGCGTAAACAGCCGGATATTTTTCCGCAAGATCAATCGCGCGCCGGCTGCTCTCGATCGAGGTGCCAATGGTGATGATGCGCGTTACACCGGCCTCGACAGCGCGACGAAGCACATCCTCGAGATCATTAGCGAAATCGGGATAATCGAGATGCGCGTGGGTTTCGATTAACATGAACCGTTCGAGCGTTGAATTGTTGAGGCGTTAAAGCGTTCCAAAAGGTAGGCAGTTAATCTTTCGCTTCAACGCTTCAACGGTTTAACGCCTATTACCATTCCAAAATCGTGCTCGCCCAAGTGAGACCACCGCCGAACACGACCATCAGAACATAATCGCCGCGCTTGATCCGACCCGTGCGATTCGCTTCGTCGAGTGCGATTGCTACGGCCGCAGCGGACGTGTTGCCGTAGCGATCCAGATTCACAAACATTTTATCGCGCGAAATGCCGAGCCGGTCCGCGATCGCTTCAATAATACGCAGATTTGCCTGGTGCGGAATGACACAGGCGATATCGTCAATAGAAAGCCCCGCTTGATCGAGAGCCTTTTTCGCTGCGTTGAGCATCGCTATGACAGCTTGTTTGTACACCTCTTTGCCGGTCATGTGTATCGTCGCCAAATTCTTGTCCACATTGTCTCGTGTGATAGGGCAGCGCGAACCGCCGCCCGGCATGAACAAAATGTCAGTGTACTGTCCGTCGCTGCCGATGTGAGTGCTGATGACGCCATGAGCGCTGCCGCGGTGGCGCAAAATAGCGGCGCCGGCGCCGTCACCAAAAAGGACGCATGTGTTGCGATCGGTCCAATTGGTGATCGACGTTAATTTTTCTGCCCCGACCACAAGCACCGTTTCGTGTGTATGGGACGTGATGAATTGCTGTGCAATCTCTAACCCAAAAAGAAACCCCGCGCAGGCTGCAGAAATATCGAGGCAGGCAGCGTTGTTTGCGCCGATCTTTTTCTGAACAAAGCACGCGGTGGCGGGAAACAGCATGTCCGGCGTGGCCGTTGCTACCATGATGAGATCGATGTCTTTGGCCGAAATCTTGGCTTGCTCGATCGCCTTCAGTGCGGCCTTGGCCGCCATGTCGCTGGTGTCTTCGCCCTTTGCGGCAATACGCCGTTCCTTAATGCCAGTGCGAGTGGTGATCCACTCGTCGCTCGTATTGACCATTCGCGAGAGATCCGCATTGGTCAGGGTTTTTTCGGGCACATAACTGCCGGTGCCGATGATTGAGACCGTGCGCAGCGCTTTAGTGGAGCGCGGGCTCAAGCGGGGCTGTCGTTTCATGATAACGGCGAATCTCTTCGACGATATGCGGGTTCACCTGCTGTTCAATGGACTCGGCTGCGACTCGCAGCGCGTTTTTGACCGCCAACGGCGTGCTTGCTCCGTGCGCGATGATGCAGATGCCATTTACCCCGAGAAGGGGACTGCCGCCGTATTCTTCATAATTCGTCTTATCCTTAATCGTTCCAATGGCACTCCTCGCGAGGAATGCGCCGACTTTTCGCATCCTTGTGCGCATGAGCTCGTGCTTGAGCCATTGAAACATCGCCACCGCGATCGATTCGCACGTTTTCAAGATAACGTTGCCAACGAATCCGTCGCATACGACAACTTCAACCGGTTCTTCAAAGAGATGACGGCCTTCTATGTTGCCAACGAAGTTAAGCGAACTTGGCCTCAGCATCTTGAATACTTCCTTCGTCAGTTCGGTGCCCTTAACATCCTCGTCGCCGAGCGAGACCAAGCCAACGGTCGGATTCTTGTAATGCAGAACATGCCGTGAATAAACCGTGCCCATGAACGCATATTGAAGAAGATGTTCTGGGCGCGCATCGATATTCGCGCCTGCGTCGATCAAAACGAAAACGTTCGTCTCGGTCGGAAGCACGGCCGCAATACCCGGTCGATCGATTCCTGGCAATGTCCGAAGCTTAATCGTGCTCGCGGCAACGGCTGCGCCCGTGTGGCCGGCGCTGACGACGGCGTCCGCATCACCGTGCTTCACCAGATCGACAGCACGGCTGATTGAGGAATCTTTCTTTCGCCGAACCGCGATCCAGGCGCGATCGCTCATGTCAACCACCTGAGTGGAATGCACAATCTCGATGCGTGAATCGTTGCACTGATGTTTGCGCAACTCATTTTCGACCTTGGCGGAGTCTCCGACCAGATAGAGCTTGTTGATCTGGCCGTAATCGCGCAGCGCCATAACGGCGCCGGCAACGAGGTTAGGCGGACCAAAGTCACCGCCCATCGCATCGAGGGCGATCTTCATTAGTGCGAAACTTTGCGAACTTTAGCCTCTGAATGCAAAATGAAAATGAGAAGCTGTTGAAGAGTTGAAAGGTTGAAGCGTTAAAGCGTTAAGCGAACAAACGCTTTAACGCTACTTCCCCACGAGCGTCAACACCTGGCGCCCGCGGTAATAGCCGCACGATGGGCAGGCGATGTGTGACGGGACGCTGCTTCCGCACTGGGGACACTTGTTCAGCTGCGCTGCATGCCAGCGGTTTGCCGCTTTGCGCGTGCGTAATCGCATTTTGGATGTTTTGCGTTTTGGGACTCCCATGGCAGGCGGTTATGAAAGCATACTTGAACGAGAAAACAACGTTGAAGCGTTAAACGGTTGAAGCGTTCTAGTCTCCCGCTTCAACCGTTCAACGCTTCAGCGAATCACCGATTAAGCTTCAGCTTATCCAATGCACTCCAATCCGAGCGGCGCTTTGTCTCCTGCGCCGCAGTCTCAACCTGTTTCCCTTTGCAAACCCGACCGCCGTCCCTGTCGCAATGCGGATGCGCCGGCAGGTTTAGCAAAATATCCTCCCGCACAAATGGTGTAAGATCGACGGTCTCTGGTCCATGGAGCTCCATGTGCACTGCAAATGCAGGCACTCGGATTTCGTGTACAAAGTTTTCCAGACACGATACGCAGCACAGTTCCACTGGCTGTGAGAGAGAGCCATTAGCCCACAGCCCGCCCCCCGCAACGCCAACATCAACAGCGTAATGAAGGCGGCCAGCGCAACGAATGCCCTCTGATTCAAGTTCCTGGATTGGACATTCCTCTTCGCCTTCCAGGTGTAGACCTTGGGTTGGAATTTGTTTCAGGTGAACCTTCATGAGCTAACCCTCCGAATTTCATCAATCAAACTTCCTGCCCAGCGCTTTAGCTACGCAAACCGGAACAAAACTGGAGACATCGCCGCCAAGACGCGCGATTTCTTTTACAATGCGAGAGCTCAGGTACGTGTATTCCTCCTTCGGCATTAAGAAAATCGTTTCTACTGCGGCATCTAGTTTTCGATTCATGAGCGCCATTTGAAATTCGAACTCAAAATCGGAGACCGCGCGCAAACCACGGATCACTGCTCCGGCTTTTTCTGCTTTGGCGAACTCGACAAGTAATCCGTCGAACTCAGCGATCCGCACGTGATCGATCTTACCTGCGGTTTCTCGAAGCAGCCCGAGGCGTTCCTCGAGCGAGAAAAGGGGTTGCTTTTCGTCGTTGTGCGCCACAGCCACGATGACTTCGTCAAATAGTTTTCGCGCACGCTCGATCACATCCAGGTGACCATTAGTCACCGGATCAAAGCTGCCTGGATAAATCGCGCGTCGCATCTCCGAAAATTCGCAGAGGAATTTGGAAATGAAAAGCGGATTGGTTGGACCGGCTTCGACTGCGTCGTCTTTGCCTTGCCGAATTTCCGTGGAGCACGAGACTGCAAGAGGTCTCATGGTTGATTCATCGCCATATAAAACTATTGCCGTTGCGACGACGTTTTCTCCTCGGTTCAGACAGGTCCTCGCCGAAGCCAAGCGACTCCGAGAGCGCTTTCCGGCTGATCTTCATCTAATCTTTGCGGGCAAGCGAAATGAAGAAGCGGCAACGAAGTTTCGCGAGGCGCTAGAGGAACTCCGGCTTCCCGCCGATTCAACGATTCATTATGGAGAGGGAGATCCAGCCGAAGCAATTTTACGTACTCTTGCTCGTGAGCACATCGACGTAATTGTTGCTGGCGCGCTCGAAAAGGAGGTGGTGTTGCATCCGTTTCTCGGCAATGTCGCACGTCGGCTCGTGCGAGAAGCGCAGTGCTCGGTTATGCTCTTTACGAAACCGGCGGCCAAACCCAAGCCGCTGCGCCGGATCGTTTTCGTAGCCGATCATTCCAGTCACGGATTGCAAGCTTTGAAAAAAACGCTGGCCCTTGCTGCGGCCGAATCGTGCGAGCGGCTTTATGTGATTAGCATCATTACGACGTTTGATCAGGCCCGTGCGTCGATTGGCTCAGGCGCCAGCAAAGGTAAAGATTCCAGCGCACACGACGAGGAGGAAGAGGCGCTGGAAGAATTCGTTCTATCCGCAGGCGCAACTGAAGTCCCGATTGAGGTCCGCTGTGTCCGCGGCAATACGGGGTTAGTTGCGTCGGACTTTGTTCAATCGGTAAAAGCGGATTTGCTGGTAGTGCCGCTGCAGAAAAAGGGCGAACCCAGTCAGCCGCTACCCAGCAACATCGCCTGGATTACTGATGTTATTCCATGCAATCTCTGGGTGATCCGTTAAGCGGAAGCTCCGAGTTCCAGAGAAATTCCAATCACCAAGCTCCAAATTGAAGCAACTTGTTGATGATTGGAGCTTTCGATTTCTCTGGATGTTGGAGCTTGGATTTTGGAATTTGTCTTTCTTTGCATGAACGACGCGCCTGAATTTCAACCGTACGGATTGCCGCATCTCACGGTCATTTTTCTTGCAATCGTTCTGCCGTTTGTGCTTGCGGCGATCGTGCGGCGCACAAAATCGCAGCGACTCGAGAAGATCATTATTGGCGTCCTCTCCGCCGTGCTGATCTTGAATTACGTCGTCTATTTAATCTTCATCCGCAGCCGTGGCATTGTCGATTGGCGACAAATGTTGCCGATGCAAATGTGCGACTGGGGCATGGTCGTAGTGATCGTGGCGATGTGGACCGGAAATCAGCGCTGGTTCGAAGTGGCATACTTCTGGGGCATCGGCGGCACGTTGCAAGCCGTCCTCACGCCAAATCTGCGCTTTGGCTTTCCAGACTGGCGCTTCATCAGTTTTTTTACCTCGCACTGCGGTATCATCGTAGGCGTCGTTTTCCTGATGCTGACCCGGCGATACCGGCCCTATCCCATGTCGATCGTGCGCGTGTGGCTGTGGTCGGAATTTTATTTTGTGGTGACGCTTATCGTCGATGAGCTCACTGGCGTTAACTATGGATTTCTGCTGCATAAACCGGAGGCGTTTTCCATTTTAAGTTTCCTGTCGGATTCGCGCCCGCTGTACCTTCTGCAATTGCACGTAGTGGCTCTGCTGTTCTTTCTCGTGCTCTATGCACCGTTTGCCATTGTGGATCTAATTCAGCGAGGCGGATCGACGGGAGGTTCAGGTGAACCGCCGCTACCACAGGCACGCGGGGTGCAGGGTAGGGGCGATTGACCTCAATCGCCCGCCTCGCGAGAGTGGATGCGATCAATGAAACGGAAGCCATTGCGCGTTGGCGGAGTTGTCATCGACGGCAAAAAGCCGGCCTTCATTCTTGGCCCGTGCGTGATTGAGTCGGAGAAGTTTGTCCGGCGCATGGCGAAGAAGATCGCTGAGGTCTGCTCCGCCGAAAATGTTGATTTCATTTTCAAGGCTTCGTACGACAAGGCGAATCGAAGTTCGGTGCGTTCGTTTCGCGGAATTGGCGTACGCGAAGGCTGCGAGATTCTTTCCGCCATTGGCCGAGACTTAAAAATACCAGTGACGACCGATGTTCATTCGCCCAATGAAGCGGAGATCGCCGGTGAAAGGATCGATCTATTACAAATCCCAGCATTTCTCTGCCGGCAAACCGATCTGCTTCGCGCAGCTGCGGAAACCGGTCGCGCGATCAATGTAAAAAAAGGTCAGTTCCTCGCCCCGTGGGACGTGCGAAATATTGCCGAAAAATTGACCGCCTTTGGCAACGCACAATTCTGCTTCACCGAGCGCGGCACAACCTTTGGCTATAACAATCTCGTCGCCGACATGCGCTCGCTCTATTGGATGCGCGAAGCGGGATACCACGTGATTTTTGATGCGACACATTCTGTGCAGCGGTCAGGCGGGGCAGGGGACTCGACCTCAGGTGACGGTGCGTTGGCGCCAGTACTGGCCAGGGCCGCGATGGCCGCGGGCTGCGACGGAATCTTTATGGAGGTGCATGAAAATCCGGCACGTGCGTTGTCGGATGGGCCGACTCAGGTTCCGCTAAAGGATTTGCCGAAGCACCTGCGCATGTTAAAGGCTATTCATGCTGCCGTTTCAGGTAGGGGCGATTGACCCCCATCGCCCGGGCAATAAGGGCATCAGTTCTGGAAAGCGCGTCGTTCGGGCCTGCCACGTTGTAAGTCGCCACGGCGACCAAAGGCGGGTGAAGCGCGTCTACCTGCCGTGGGTATTATCGGTTTGGTTATTGTTGATCTCGTTTTTCGTTTTCGTATTGGCGCCTCCCGTCTCCGGGGAGTCAAAAGGCCGCAAGAAGAAGGGCCGTGCGACAGAGGCGACGAGCGCATCTCCAGGCGAACAAGATCTAACCAACATTCCACTGCCAATCGGCCATGAAGCCAAGGGCCTTGTGTTACCGGATTTCGACGCCAACGGTCATCTGCGGGGAAGATTTGAAGCAGGAACGGCACACCGGATTGATGAGGAGCACGTAGGGTTTCAGCACCTTAAAATTACGACCTACACACCGGAGAATCAGACCGACCTGCGAATCGACATGAACACGTCGGTGCTTGACTTGAAAACCCGGGTTCTAAGCTCGAAGGAGCGCACAACAATTCAGCGCGCAGATTTCAATATTGTGGGCGATTCAGTGCAGTTCGACACGAACTCGAGAACTGGGCGATTGGTCGGAAATGTAAAGATGGTGATTACTGACAAATCCCATCTGACAGCGAAACCCAACACGTCGGAATGAGAAGATTAGCGGTGTTGGTGTTGTTTATTGCATGCGCGGTAGGAGCGCGCTCACATGGGCAGATTGCCGCCGCCGCCGCGGGCTCGCCTGCGCCGGTGAAGAAGGCGGAGAAACCAGCCAAGAAGAAAGAGGACAAATCGCCTGTAACGAACTTATTTGGCTCGAGCGCCGCGGGATTACAATCGAACGAACCCGTGACAACGGAAATCTATGCAGACGAGGCTTTTTTTGATTCAACCAAGAACATGGGCATCTTTAGCGGCCGAGTGAAGGTAATCGATCCGCGTTTTAATCTTCAATCTGACAAATTAACAGTGTTCATTACAAAGGGACAAAACCAGAGCCTTGAGAAAGCCGTCGCAGAAGGAAACGTTGGACTCGTCCGCGAACGACCCGACCCAAACGGTGGAGCGCCCACGCGCGCGATTGGCCGGGCAGATAAAGCTACTTATACGGCTGCAACTGGAGATGTTGAATTGAGAGGGACGCCGCGTGTGCAAGAGGGAGCTAATATGCACGTGGCGACCAGCCCGGATACGGTGATGGTCATTAATCAAAACAGCCAGCTTTCCACGCACGGACCGAGCCGCACGGAGATTCGTCAGCAACCAAACGAGGATAAGAAGGCCAAAGCGACTTCTTCCCAGACTCCACCCTCTCAGACTTCGCCCGCTCAAACGTGTGGCTCTCCCGAAACCATGATTAGTCAAACTGCGCCGGTTTCGACGCCCAAAATTCCTTCGCCCGCCAAGGCGAAAGCGGAAATTGTTCTGAGTACTGATCAGTTAGTCAAGATTTACGGGGGACGCGCAGTCGTGGACGGGGTCAACATGAATGTCCGTGCCAGCGAAATTGTGGGACTGCTTGGGCCAAACGGCGCCGGTAAAACGACCAGTTTTTACATGATAGTTGGTCTGGTCAGGCCCAACAGCGGTCGCGTGATTTTTTCGGACACCGATGTCACCAACTACCCGATGTACAAGCGGGCCCGGCTGGGTATGGGTTATTTGCCGCAGGAGGAATCGATCTTTCGGAAAATGACGGTGGAACAAAACATCCTCGCGATTTTGGAAACGCTTCCGCTGAGTAAAGCCGAGCGGCGGAATCGTTGCGATCAACTGCTGCACCAGTTCGGCATCGAGCGCATCGCGAAAAACACCGCGCTTACCCTGAGCGGTGGAGAGAAACGACGGTTAACAATCGCGCGTTCGCTGGTGACAGAACCGAAGTTGCTGATGCTCGACGAGCCGTTCAGCGGCGTCGATCCCATTGCCGTTTATGATGTGCAACAAATCATCGTGAACCTGCGCAAATCGGGATTGGCCATCATGATTACGGATCACAATGTACGTGAGACTCTCTCAATCGTAGACCGCGCTTATCTGATTTACGACGGTCGTGTGGAAAGCGAAGGCACAAAAGATTTTCTCATCAACGATCCCATCAGCCGCCAGCTTTACCTCGGCGAACGTTTCAAGATGTGATCAGAATGACGAAATCCGAATGACGAATGACGAGAGAATCGGACCCCGGAACTCGGAACCCGAATCGCTGAATCTTGCGGTTGATTGGGAATAGAGCTGAAGTAGACTCCGCCTGAGGCAATGGAGTTTGCCTTCCCGCTGCCAAAGTTGGGAAAACCGCGATGAGCTAATGACTCCTTCTGACTGAAGGAGTTTTTTTAATGCTGAATTACATCGTGGTGATGCTAGGCGGCGCACTTGGAACTGGAGCGCGATTCTGGGCGTCCGGAATTGTTGCCGGAAGCGTAGGAGAATTCTTCCCTGTGGGCACGCTCGTGGTGAACGTTACCGGTTCCTTTGTTATCGGGTTCTTCGCCGCCTTTACAGACCCAGAGGGGCCGTTTCTCGTCCCGCCGCGGTTTCGCCAATTCTTTATGATCGGCGTGTGTGGCGGGTACACCACGTTTTCATCGTTTAGTTTGCAGACACTGGATCTCATTCGGGATGGCGATTGGCTCAAGGCCTCTCTGAATACGCTGCTCTCGTTAGCCTGCTGCCTCGCGGCAGTATGGCTTGGACGAGTGCTTGCTCTCACCATTTTGCCGAAATAGATAACAACCGATGCAACTCCCCGAAGACGCGGTTCTCCTGCGGATTTTCATTGGCGAAAGCGACCGTTACCAGCATCGGCCGCTATACGAGGCGATTGTGCTCAAGGCGCGTGAGTTGGAACTGGCGGGGGCAACCGTCTTGCGCGGCCCAATGGGTTTTGGAAAATCAAGTCACCTGCACACTGCAAAAATCCTTCGATTATCTATGGATCTTCCCATCGTGATCGAAATTGTGGACTCTGAGGAAAAGGTGAATGCGTTCCTGCCTGTCCTCGATCAAATGATGGGCGGCGGTCTCGTTACTCTCGAAAGAGCGAAAGTGATTCGCTACCGGGACCAGGGGAAAAGCTGATAAGCATTTTTGCACGTCTTAACGCAGCCGGAGCTGAGCCGTGAGCTACCGCGCGATGCAGATTGGAAATTGCGCGGCATTCACGCTAGAAGTTAATTCTCATGGCGGAACGACGCGGGACTCAAACGATTACATCCACAAGCAGTCAGCAGAAAAGCGTTCCGGTAGTCACGGTCGAAGGGTTTTACAATTCTCACGCTGAAAAACTCCACATGAAACTGGAAGGCCAGCGCGTGGGATTTCATCGGAAAATTCGCGAGCCAACGATTAACCGCCCCGGGCTCGCGCTCTCCGGTTTCTACACGTATTTCGCCGAGAAACGCGTTCAGGTATTGGGAGCGGCTGAGCATTCATATCTAAAAAGTTTGTCTTCAAGCGTTCGGGTAAAGAGATTTCGCGAGTTATGCGAGCGCAAGATTCCGTGTCTGGTGATTTCTCGCGGGTTTCATCTTGCACCGGAGTTGCTTGCTGTCGCAGCGGAGGCAAAGATTGCGGTATTCCGCACTCCGATGATCACAATGAAATTCATTAACGCGGCCACGATTGCTTTGGAGATGGATTTTTCGCCAACAGTGACTGAATTCGGCAGCATGGTCGACATCCTTGGCATAGGCGTTTTAATTCGCGGGGCGAGCGGCATCGGAAAAAGTGAGTGTGTGCTTGGGCTGATTGAACGTGGTTACAGCCTAGTAGCTGACGACGTCACGCGCATAACGATGCTCGAAGGGCGCGAGCTCATGGCCACGGCGCCCGAGCTCACTCGCAACCACATGGAGGTCCGCGGCATCGGCATTATCGATGTAGCGAAGGTTTTCGGCATTCGCAGTATTCGAGTCGAAAAGCGTCTCGACCTTGTTGTCACGCTGAAGGACTGGCAGGAGGTAGATGAAGTCGATCGGATCGGACTCGACCGCGAATTTTACGAGATCCTCGGTCTTAAAGTGCCGCATGTGACTATTCCAGTCAGACCCGGCCGTGACATGGCGCGCTTAATCGAGGTCGCAGCGATGGATGAAAAATTGAAGGGGCTGGGCCAAAACGCAGCCGTGGATTTCAACGCGAAGCTGCTCGGAATTATGGAGCAAAAAGGAGCGATGTAATGGCTTTGTTGTCTCGAAGGGCGAGCCGCGGAGCGCCCGTCCAGAAGATCGAGAAAGAAATTCCTATCGTGAATCGGCTTGGACTCCACGCCAGGCCGGCCGCGATGTTTGTGCGCATTGCCAGCCGGCACCGCTCGGAAGTTTGGGTGTCAAAAGAAGGCGAGGAGATAAACGGCAAAAGTATCATGGGCCTGATGATGCTGGCCGCTGGGCAGGGATCAAAGCTGCGGATTCGTTGCGAGGGTCCGGACGCTGAAAAAGCGATGGAGGAGTTGGAGGAACTGATCAACGCGCGCTTCAACGAAGATTGATTCGCCCCACACGTGGCATAGACACATAAGAACTGATGGAATTGATGCGGACTTTACGCAGCAAGCTTTCGCGAGTTTGACATCTGCCTTACTCTCCCAAGCGGATGAGCGGCGACAACACGCCAAAAGAAATTCGGTTTGAAGGAGCTGGCGTCTCGGCCGGAGTCGCCCGCGGGAGGGTCCATGTCGTCCGCGATGAGCTGGAGGAGGTCGTGCATTACCGCATTGCGCCTTCCCAAGTGGCAGATGAAATCGCACGTTTCGAGACGGCCCTTATTCAAACGCGTATGCAGATTCTGCAGATGCAGCAGCGCATTGCAGAATCAATCGGGGCGAAAGATGCCGCTATCTTTGATGCGCATCTGCTCGTAGTCGAAGACCGCACGTTAATCGACGAAGTACTCCGGAAGCTGGAGACTGATCTTTGCAATGTGGAGTGGATTTTCCAAGAAGTCGCCACGCGGTATGCCGAGACGCTGAATAAAATCGATGATCCCTACCTGCGAGAGCGTGCGCTCGATATCCAGGACGTGACAAAGCGGGTAATTCGCAACCTCCAGGGGAAAGCACCGAAGACATTTCTTGCCGTGGCCGAGCCGCATATTTTGGTTGCGCATAATCTTACTCCTTCGGACACCGCAAGTATCAACCGGGCGAACGTGCTCGGGATCGCGACCGATCTCGGGAGCCGTACTTCGCATACGGCGATTCTAGCGCGTTCACTCAATATCCCGGCGATAGTCGGCTTGCACGATATCACTGCAAAACTCGAGACCGGCCAGCATGTTCTTCTCGATGGGAATGACGGCTGGTTGATCGTGGATCCGACACCGAACACCGTCGCGGAGTACGCGGAGATCGAATCAAGAAGAGCCAAGGTCACGGCGAAACTGAAAGAGCTCCGCGAGACAACCTCAACCACGCGCGATGGCCGTCACATTGTGCTCTCGGCAAACATCGAACTCCCACAAGATGTCGATGCCGTCAAGGCGAACGGCGCCGAGGGCATCGGGCTTTATCGCACGGAGTTTCTCTATTTGAACCGACCTACTTTGCCAAACGAGGACGAACAGTACGAAATTTATCGAAGAGTTGCGGAGCGCGTCCGGCCGGATCCGCTGATTATTCGAACGTTTGATCTCGGTGGCGATAAATTAGCTCCGGACACGGTAGATATCGCCGACGAGTTGAACCCGTTTCTTGGCTGGCGCGCGATCCGGTTCTGTCTTGAGAACATAGACATCTTTAAGACGCAGTTGCGCGCTATTCTGCGTGCCAGCGTCGTCGGCAACGTAAAAATCATGTTTCCGATGATCTCCGGGTTGGATGAATTGCGCCGCGCGATCGCGGTACTCGATGAGTGCAAAGAGGAATTGCGCAGCTCCAAAATCGATATGGCCGAACGACTCGAGGTTGGCGCGATGATAGAGATCCCAAGCGCGGCCATCTGCGCAAGCGTGCTCGCATCCGAGGTCGATTTTTTAAGTATCGGAACAAACGATCTGATTCAATATGCGCTTGCGGTCGATCGCGTGAACGAGAAGATCGCGCATCTTTACGAGCCGACGCATCCGGCAGTACTGCGTTTGCTCAAAATGATCGCCGACGCGGCCCACGACCATAATCTCTGGGTTGGCGTCTGTGGCGAAATGGCAGGAGATATCGCGCTCGTCCCGCTCTTGCTCGGTCTCGGCATGGACGAGCTCAGCACTTCCGCGATCTTGGTGCCGAGAGTCAAACGCGCCGTGCAAAGTCTGACAATTCCGGAATGTCGCGAGCTGGTCGAGGAAACGTTCAAGCTCGATACCGGGTCGGACATCCTGGCGCGTTGCCTGGAATTAGCGGACAAGCGCTACGGCGATTTGCTGGGCTGACGCCTGCGTTGAAGCGTTGCTTTAACGCTTCAACTTTCTTCACTCTTCCGTTTCCGATTCCGGTCTCAGTCCCTCTTCCTCCATCTTGCGCAGGACGTCGCTCATGTCGTCCACTTCATCCCAGACCTCCTGACTCACATAAATGGGTGCCTTCTGCTGGGTGGCCATGGCGATGCAATCGCTTGGCCGGCCATCCAGCTCGATGATTTTCTTCTGCTGCAACTCGTTTTGGACACGAATGATGACGCGCGCGTAGTAAGTGGCATTTTTTAGATCATTGATAATCACTCGATCGACTTTTGCGCCGAGGGCCGTCATCAAATGTCCCATCAAATCGTGGGTGAGGGGCCGCTCCTTGGTGATCTGCCGCATGAACATGGTGATCGCGCTGCCCACCGTTTGATCGACATAGATGATGAACACTTTCTCGTTGTTGCCTATAAACACTGCGCACCCGCCGCTTGTCGGCAACACCGCCCGCACCTGCACCTCGATCACCGTCTTGTTCATCGACGCAACGGTACCTGCGCGAAAATGAAAAACAAGCGGCGGACTGCACACGCCACGTCCATCTCATCGGTGACATGGCACATATGAGTGACATGAAATTTCTCGGCTGTCGGGCTTGAATGTTCGACGCGCTGATTGAATATGCGTTTTCGCAGCGTTGCGGCCGGGTGAATGAATCGAAATGAAAACTGAGTGGGACCTTGAGTCCGCCATCACTACATACAACGTCGATGGATGGGGCGAGGGTTATTTTACTGTTAACAGCGCCGGGAACGTCGAGGCGAAGCCGCTAAAGGACAGTGGCGGTTCCATCGATCTTCTGGCAATAGTCAACGAAGCGCGGGCCAGAAACCTCAGTTTTCCATTGCTGGTTCGTTTTCAGGATTTGCTCAGGCACCGCGTCGAATCGATCAATCGCGCATTTCAAAGCGCAATCGCTGAATTCGGTTATGGCAGTCAATATCGCGGCGTTTTTCCCATCAAAGTCAATCAGTTGCGCGAGGTCATCGAGGAAATTGTGGACGCAGGGGAGCAATTTCATTTCGGGCTCGAAGCAGGCAGCAAACCGGAGCTCGTGGCTGCGCTTGCCATGCAGAAAGGCCCGCAGAGTTTGATTATCTGCAACGGCTATAAAGATCCCGCTTTCATTCGCATCGCGCTCCTTGGCCGCAAGCTTGGCAAATTGGTCATCATCGTTGCGGAAAAACTAGAAGAGCTGGAGCAGATCATTCGCGCATCCAAGGAGGTAGGAGTCGAGCCGTACATCGGCATTCGTGCTCGCCTGTATAGCAAAGGGTCCGGCAAATGGTCGCCGAGCGGCGGGGAGAATGCCAAATTTGGTCTCGACACCACAAATCTCGTGGCTGCCAGTCAGATGTTGAAAGACGCCGGCCTGACACATTGCCTAAAGCTCCTCCATTTCCATGTTGGATCGCAGGTGCCGGATATCTCAACGATCAAGCGAGCTGTGCGTGAAGGGGCGCGCTATTACGCAAAACTTTGCAACCTCGGGCATCAACTTGGTTATCTCGACGTCGGTGGCGGCCTCGGCGTCGATTACGATGGATCGCGCAGTGACTTCGATAGCTCCACCAATTATTCGCTCCAGGAATACGCCAATGACGTTGTTTGGAACATCATGGACGTGTGCGATTCCGAACGCGTATCGCATCCGATTATTGTGAGTGAAAGCGGGCGCGCCATTGTTGCCCATCATTCTGTGCTGGTGATAGAAGCGTTTAGCTCGATCGAAAAAACTGCGCCCAAGCTCAAGGTTGAAGCCGGCGAGAAAGATCACAAACTTGTAGGCGACATCCTCGATGTGAAACAGCGCTTAAAGCGCGGAAATCGCCTTGAAAGCCTGCACGACATTCAACAGATAAAGGAGGAGGCGCAGCACACGTTCGATCTTGGCCTGCTCGATCTTGAATCGAAAGCGAAGATCGACACCGTTTACTGGCAGATCGCGCATCAAATCGTCAACATGCATCGCGGCCTCCGTTACGTGCCAGATGAAGTAAAGCAGCTCGAAACAACATTGGGCGACCAGTACATCTGCAACTTTTCGGTGTTCCAGTCGCTGCTCGATCACTGGGCCCTCGGCCAGTTGTTTCCCATCATGCCGATCCATCGTCTCACTACGCCGCCTGATCGCCAAGGCACGATCGTGGACATCACATGCGATTCGGATGGCAGGGTCTGCAAGTTCATCGACCTGCAGGATGTAAAGGAAACGCTGCCGCTGCATCGGATCCACCCTGGAGAAATTTATTACCTCGGCGTTTTTATGGTGGGTGCTTACCAGGACATCATTGGCGATCTGCACAATTTGTTCGGCCGCGTCACAGAAGTGCATGTTTTCCTCGATCCCGATGAAGAATCCGGCTGGTACATTGAGGAGGTGATCGAGGGCAGCACAATCGGGGAAGTGCTCGCAATGACGCAGTGGGATAAACTCGAGCTGATGCGCTTGCTTAAAGCGCAAGTAGATGAAGCGATTAAAACCGATCGCCTCAAGCCTAACGACGCGATGCGACTGCTCGATGACTACGAGCGTTTCCTGCAGGAATACACCTACCTCAGTTTCAATGGCGTGAAGGCGCCGCCGCAACCGGGCAGTTGGCTGCCGCTCAGTTGATGACAGCGGCCGGCACGCGGTCGAACTGGAAGGTGATGATACCTACGTCGCTCCTTCCGCTGAGGAGGTGCTAACGGTCGTCGAAACTCAGACCGGCGAAACGGCTAGCGCAATAGCTAGGTTGCCAAAACTTCTCAATGCCCATTACTTTAGCTGGCTGTCGTACGCTCCATTGACCCCGGCGCTACTGCGCATCGACCCGGTGTGGGATCCTCTGCGAGATGATCCGCAGTTTCAGAAGCTGATCAACGAAGAGAATCCGTGAGTTCGCAAGACTTCTTCGCGAAATGCGCGGGCAATTGGGCGCCACTGAGCTGATTTTGTAGCCGCCGACCTCTCAGGCGATGTGGCGCGCGTGTATCAAAATACTTCAGCCGCGTTTCGTACAGCGAAACGGCTACAGTTGAAGGTTGAGTGTTAAGCGTTGAACGTTTGCTTCGAATACATGGAAAAGCCTCTTTCTCCAACTCCGACTAAGGACGCTTTGCAAAGCACCGCGCCAATGGATTTGATTCAGGTGCAGGGCTGGGTGCGGACGCAACGCGATTCCAAAGATTTCTCATTTATCGAGCTGAACGACGGCTCCACCCTGCGCAATCTTCAGATTATTGCGAAGAACACGTTGCCGAATTACTCCGCGGTTCAACGGCTGAGCACCGGCGCATCAATCACTGTCACTGGCTCGTTGGTCGCGTCGCAGGGTAAAGGACAAAAATGGGAGCTGGTTGCGAACAAAATCGAAATCGTAGGAACTACCGATGATTCGTATCCGCTGCAAAAGAAGGGGCACACGCCCGAATTTCTGCGCGAAATCGCTCATCTGCGCCCTCGCTCAAATCTTTTCAGTAGCATTTTTCGCGTGCGCGGCCGGCTGGCCTTTGCTGTTCACCAATTTTTTCACGAGCGCGGTTTCGTTTATGTTCACACGCCAATTATCACCGGCAGCGATTGCGAGGGAGCAGGGGAATTATTTCGCGTTTCCACGATCAACATCACAAATCCGCCGCTGAAAAACGGGGAGATTGATTTCACGCAGGATTTCTTCGCTCGCCCGACTTATCTGACCGTCAGCGGCCAGTTGGAAGCGGAAGCGTTCGCTCTCGCGTTGTCCAAAGTTTACACATTTGGCCCGACGTTCCGCGCCGAAAACTCCAACACCTCACGCCACGCCAGTGAATTCTGGATGATTGAGCCAGAGATGGCGTTTTGTGATTTGAGCGGCAACATGGATCTCGCGGAAGAGTTTGTTAAATACCTGATCGCAGATGCGAAAAAGCATTGCCCGGAAGAGATGGAACTGTTCGCAAAGTTCGTGGACAAGGAGTTGCTTGCGCGACTGGATTTTGTCGTTGATGGGCCATTTCAGCGGATCACATACGCTGACGCTGTCGAGCTGCTAAAGAAGAGTGGCGAGAAATTCGAGTTCCCGATCGACTGCGGATTAAACCTGCAATCGGAACACGAGCGCTGGTTAACGGAGAAACACTTTCAGTGTCCGGTCACTGTTTTCAATTATCCTAAGGAAATCAAACCGTTCTACATGCGTTTGAACGACGACGGCAAGACAGTAACCGCAATGGATTTGCTCGTGCCGGGAATTGGCGAAATCGTTGGCGGCAGCCAGCGTGAGGAGCGGCTCAAGATGTTGGAGGATAACATGCGGCGTCACAACATGGACCCCGCCGATTACAAATGGTATCTCGATCTTCGCCGTTACGGCACCGTGCCGCACTCCGGGTTCGGCCTCGGCTTCGAGCGAATGCTGATGTTTATCACCGGCGTACCAAACATTCGCGACGTGATCCCATTCGCTAGAACCCCCGGCAGCGCCGAGTTCTAACCCCTTTGTCATTCCGAGCGAAGTCGAGGAATCTCTCGCTGTTTACTTGAGTCTAGAAATTACGGCTGCGTCTCTCTGATTCTCGTAAGCTCAAGCTTCGGACCCCCGGGCTCTTGAAGGACCATTTGGTCGCCGGAAATCTTCAGCTGATAAACTGTCGTAGCGAACGGCGTCTGAATTTTGATTCGGTCTTGGTCACCGAATTTGTATCTGCCACGGACGTCTCCGACAAGCACTTCGCCGTTGCTGGAAAATTCCCAAATGGTCACATTCGAACCTCCCGACATGCGCCATTTGCCAATGATGCTGCTATGTCCGCAACCCGCTATCGCAAACAGCAAGACCGCTGAAGCGGTTATCCGCAGTCCACACTTCGATTGAGAAAACCGGACTCGCATGGGACTCCGGCTGAGATTTTGCTTAGAGTGTCTCGTGCGGGCGAGAAAAAAGTCGAAACTTATTTCTTCTTCGACTCCCGCTTCGGTTCCTCTGGTTCCTTCGCTTCGCGCTTGGAATCGCCGGGACGATACTCTTCCTGTTCGGCGGCGGCGAAAGCTTTTTCCAGGCCGACCATGTCTTCGCCAGGGCGAAGCGTGTCGAATGACTCTACTTCTTTGCGTAGTTGTTCTTCAGAATAGTTGGCCGCTTTGATCGACAAGCCGATGCGACGCTCGATTTTGTCCACCTTAATGACTCGCGCTTCGACTTCCTGACCCACCTTTAGAACATCCTTCACTTTCGCGACGTGATCTTCGCTCAACTGCGAGATGTGGACGAGACCATCGATGTCGTCTTGTAGTTGCACGAACGCGCCGAAGCTGGCGAGCTTGGTCACCTTGCCTCTCACCAGATCGCCAATCTTGTATTTCTCATCGATGGTCTTCCACGGGTCTTCCGTGAGCTGTTTGATCCCAAGGCTGATCCTCTGGTTTACTTTGTCGATGTCGATGACCACTGCTTCGATCTCGTCGCCCTTCTTAAACATTTCGCTGGGGTGATTAATCTTGCGAGTCCAACTTAAATCCGACACGTGAATCATGCCGTCGATGCCTTCCTCCAGTTCTACGAACGCGCCGTAGGCGGTCATGTTGCGAATCTTGCCTTTCACCCGGCTGCCAATGGTGAACTTCTTCTCGATTTCATCCCACGGATTCGGTTCGAGCTGGCGCAGACCCAATGAAATTTTTTGTTCCTCTTTGTTGACGCCGAGCACCACGGCTTCCACTTCCTGGCTGACGCTCAGAATATCGGAGGGGCGCATGATCCGTTTTGTCCACGAAAGTTCGGAAACGTGGATGAGGCCTTCCACCCCTTCCTCGATCTCAACAAATGCACCGTAGGGAACAAGGTTTGTGATTTTGCCTTTAACGCGCTGGCCGGCTGGGAAACGCTCCTCGATCTGATCCCACGGATTTTTCTGAGTTTGTTTCAGCCCCAGCGACACGCGCTCTTTTTCCTTGTTGATATCGAGCACGACGACTTCCAACTGCTGACCGACTTTCAGCAACTCGCTGGGATGCCCCAGTCGGCCCCACGTCATATCAGTGACGTGCAGCAGACCATCCATGCCATCCAAATCGATGAATGCGCCGAAGTCGGTGATGTTTTTCACGCTGCCAGTCACGCGGTCGCCCACGTTCACGCCTTCCATCAATTTTTGTCGTTTTTCGCTGCGCTCCTGCTCGATCACTTCGCGGCGGCTGAGCACGACGTTTTTGCGGTCGTCATTGAGTTTAACGATTTTAAAATCGTAGGAGTTGCCAACGAATTGCTGCAAATCCTTTGGCGGAACGACGTCGATCTGGGATGCCGGCAAAAACGCTTCGACACCGATGTTGACCATGAGGCCGCCTTTGACCACCGATTTTACTTTGCCTTTGATCAGGCCGTCGCCTTCGAAAACACCGACGATTTTGTTCCAGTTCTGGCGATACGCGGCCTTTTCCTTCGAAAGAACGACCATGCCTTCTTCGTTTTCCAACCGCTCAAGGAGAACGTCCACTTCATCGCCCACCTCCAGCGAATCGGCGTCATCAAATTCGATCAACGGAATGACGCCCTCGGATTTGTATCCTACATCGACCAGCACTTCGCGCGGCCGAATTTCCAAGATCCGCCCTTTGACGATGCTTCCCTCGCGAAAGTCTGGCATCGCCTTCGACATCACGTCCTGCATTTGAATCATAAAATAAGTAGGCCTCCTATCGGGTACAGCGGCGCTCTCAATCGAACGCCGATGTTTCCCGCGCAGTAAGCAGCGGAAATGGGGACGGCATAGTAGCCAAGTTACCAGCAGAGGTCAAACGCTGCGACTCCATTCAATTTCGGGCGTTCGGCGTTGAGCGTTTGGCGTTTCCCCTTTACCTTGAAGTCGATGTCGATCCTACGCTGCTTGATCCTGTTCGTCGCGGCAGCTTCACTTCGCGCTCAGTCTCCGACCGAACCAAAAGTCCTCGATGCCATCAAATCGCCAGACCTCACCGTTGTTCATCTTTGGGCGCCCTGGTGCTCGAATTGCCAGGCTGAACTTAAGACCGGCGGCTGGACTAAAATCGTTAACGAAAATCCGAATGTGAAATTTTATTTCGTCTCGATTTGGAATGATGGGCAAGACGGGCGCGCGATGCTGAAAAAATTCGACATTGCGGATCGGCCAAACGTCACAATTCTCGCAGATCCAGGCCCCCGTCGCGTCGAAGGCAAGATTAAACAATTCGCCGGCTTGCCGCTGTCGTGGATCCCGACGACTTGGATTTACAAAGACGGCGATCTCCGTTACGCATTAAATTACGGCGAGGTCCGTTTTCCCGTGCTCCAACAATTTCTCGAAGACAGCCAGTCGGAATGGTCGCACAAAGGCGAACCGTCTATTGAGCAACCCGTCCATGACTGAGACTTCTGCAGCTCCATCGATTGCGCACGATAAACCTCCGGCAATTCTGTCGCTTATTGGCGACACGCCGCTGGTGGAGATTACGCAGTTCGACACCGGTCCGTGTCAGCTTTTTCTCAAGCTTGAAAATCAAAATCCCGGCGGCTCAATCAAGGACCGGATCGCGCTGTCGATGATCGAAGCGGCGGAGGCCGAGGGGAAATTGCAGATGGGCGGCACGGTCGTGGAGGCTACGGCAGGGAATACTGGTTTGGGGCTGGCGCTCGTTGCCGGCGCCAAAGGCTATCGCGTCCTGTTGGTGATACCGGACAAGATGTCGCAGGAAAAAATCTCACACGTGAAGGCTCTCGGTGCGGAAGTGCGGATCACGCGGTCGGATGTGACTCGCGGCCACCCCGAATATTATCAGGACGTGGCCGCACGACTGGCGGAACAAATTCCGGGCGCGTTTTACGTGAACCAATTTGGCAATCCGGCGAATCCTCTGGCGCACGAGCGCACCACCGGCCCCGAAATTTGGGAACAAATGCGGCATGATGTTGATGCAATCGTTGTGGGAGTTGGGTCTGGTGGAACGTTGACTGGTCTGGGGCGATTTTTTAATCGCGTCAAACCGCGACGCGGCATCGAAATGGTTCTGGCCGACCCGACCGGATCTATTTTGTACGAATACGTCAAGACGGGGAAGCTGGTCGAATCCGGAAGCTGGGCAGTGGAAGGCATCGGCGAAGATTTCATTCCTGAAATCGCAGACATGTCGTTAGTCACAGATGCGTTTGAGATCGATGACGTGGAGAGTTTTGCTACGGTGCGTGAGCTGTTGCGCAAAGAAGGAATCTTCGGCGGCTCATCCACCGGCACGCTCGTCGCTGGAGCGCTTCGCTATTGCCGAGAGCAAACGAAACCAACGCGTGTGGTCAGTTTCGTTCCTGATACCGGCAACAAATACCTCTCCAAAATGTATAGCAACTTCTGGATGGCCGAGCAGGGATTCATCCATCGGCCGCCGCACGGCGACCTGAGCGATTTGATTTCGCACCGATACGAAGCGGGCGAAGTAATCACGGTTGGGCCGGACGATTCGCTGCTCACGGCGTTCAAGCGAATGCGTGACTCGGACGTCTCGCAGCTTCCGGTCGTGGATAAGAACGGACGCGCGATGGGCATCATCGATGAGTCTGACTTGCTGGTAAAAGTCCACCGCGCCCCGTCGCACTTCAACGACCCAGTCAAAAAAGCGATGACCGACAGGCTAGAAACACTGCCGCCCACCGCGACAATCAAAGACTTGCTGGATGTCTTCGACCGCGGACGCGTCGCCATCGTTATGGACGACAATAAATTCCTGGGGCTTGTTACGCGGACCGACCTGCTCTCGTATTTGCGGTTGCACATGCCAAAACAGTGAACCGCTGATGATCAATCCCGGCACGGGCGATTGACCAATCGCCCGCGGGCGGTTCGGGTGAACCGCCCCTACCTAATCTACAAAAGTTGCGTACCGTCAGTGCCGTATGAAAAAGCAGCATGAACTTGCAACGCGCGTGATTCACGCCGGCCAGGAGCCTGATCCATCGACCGGCGCAATTATGACGCCGATTTATGCGACATCGACTTACGTTCAGGAAAGTCCGGGAAAGCACAAGGGCTACGACTACTCGCGTTCAATCAATCCCACCCGCAGCGCCTATGAGCGTTGCGTCGCCGATCTGGAGAGTGGAACAAGGGGCTGGGCGTTTGCTTCCGGCCTTGCGGCAACGGCTACCGCGCTCGAAGCGCTCGAGAGCGGTTCGCACATCGTTGTAAGCGATGATGTTTACGGCGGCACATTTCGCCTGTTTGAGCGCGTGCGCCGTCGTTCCGCAAATCTGGATTTTACTTTTGTCGATCTCACCGATGCGAAAAATTTGCAGCGCGAAATCAAATCCAATACGCGGATGGTTTGGGTCGAGACACCGAGCAATCCGCTCCTGAAGCTGATCGATCTGGAAGCAATCGCCAAAATCGCTCGTAAGAACAAACTGATTTCCGTTTCGGACAACACTTTCGCGACTCCCTGGATTCAACGGCCGCTCGAGATGGGATTCGATATGGTGGTTCATTCCGCGACCAAATATCTGAATGGGCATTCGGATATGGTCGGCGGCGTGATCGTGGTCGGAGAAAACAAAGAGTTGGGGGACAAGATCGCGTTTTTGCAAAACGCTGTCGGCGCCATCGCCGGAGCATTCGATAGTTTTCTTGCATTGCGAGGACTGAAAACCCTTGCCGTTCGCATGGAACGGCATTGCGCTAACGCGCTTGAGATCGCCCGCTGGCTCGAGGAAGAGCCCAACGTGAAATCCGTCAGTTATCCCGGCCTCAAATCGCATCCGCAGCACGATCTCGCCCGCCAACAAATGCGCGGCTTCGGCGGCATGGTCACGATCGTCTTGAAGGCGGACCTCGCCGGAACAAGGCGTTTTCTCGAAAACACTAGCTTGTTTGCGTTGGCGGAAAGCCTGGGCGGCGTGGAAAGCCTTATCAATCACCCCGCGCTGATGACTCACGCCTCCGTGCCGAAGGAGCAGCGTGAAGCACTCGGAATTAGCAATTCACTCGTCCGTTTGTCGGTGGGCATCGAAGACGTGCGCGATTTGATTGACGATTTGAAGACCGCCCTCGAAGCGACCTGACTTCAGGGGAGCGCACGCGCCCTCGCGTGCAACATTCGGTGCCTCGCCGAACGTTCAACGAGCGTTCGCGGATTCTCCAAGCCCACGGAGGTTTCCGGCGAGGGCGCCGAAAACAGCACACGAGGCGCGTGCGCTCCCCTGGAACCGTGATTGCGCTTTGTTATCGCACGACACCGATTTAACTTTTCACTTCAATGGGCAATACATTTGGCCAGCTATTTCGAGTCACTACCTTTGGCGAATCGCATGGCGGTGGCATCGGTGTCGTGATCGATGGTTGTCCGCCCCGGGTCGAGATCTCGGAATCCGACATTCAAAAAGAGCTGGATCGGCGTCGTCCGGGTCAAAGCAAGCTCACGACCCAGCGGAAAGAGGAGGACCGGTGCGAGATTCTGTCGGGCGTTTTTGAAGGGAAGACGCTCGGGACTGCTGTCGCAATTGCAGTTCGGAACAGAGACGCTCGACCTGAAGATTACATCGAGATCGCAGGCAAATTTCGGCCGTCACACGCCGATTACACTTATGAGGCCAAATACGGAATCCGCAACTGGCAGGGTGGCGGTCGCGCGTCTGCGCGCGAAACGATTGGACGCGTCGCCGCAGGCGCGGTTGCGAAAAAGGTATTGTCCACGTTGTATGCCGATTTCGAGATCGTCGCCTACGTGAGCCAAATTCACGATATCGTTGCGAAAATTGATCGTTCCACTGTGAGGATGAAACACGTGGAGAAAAATATCGTCCGCTGCCCAGACGCCGCGGCAGCGAAAAGAATGATATCGCTGATCGAGCAAGTTCGCGACGAAGGCGACTCAATCGGGGGCGTGATTGAATGCGTGGCGCGTGGCATTGCACCCGGCCTCGGCGAGCCTGTTTTTGACAAGCTCGAAGCAGACCTTGCGAAAGCGATGCTGAGCATACCGGCCACAAAAGGCTTTGAGATCGGTTCCGGGTTTGCGGCGAAGCGGATGCGCGGCTCGCAGCACAACGACCCATTTGAAATGCGGGATGGCAAAATACGGACAAGAACGAACAACTCCGGAGGCGTGCAAGGCGGGATCAGCAATGGCGAAGACATTTACTTTCGCGTTGCGTTTAAGCCGCCTGCTACAATCGCGCTACAGCAAAAAACCGTCACCAGTTCCAAGGAGCAAAGTGAGCTTGCGGCGCGCGGACGTCATGATCCATGCGTTCTCCCTCGAGCAGTGCCAATCGTGGAAGCGATGGCCGCGCTCGTCCTTTGCGATCATGCGCTGCGGCACCAGGCGATCGGTCGCGGGTCGCAGTGAGGCCTGAACCTCAAGCGACGGCTGGTTCGCTGCTTTGGCAGGTAATCTTCGTTTCTTTCGCGGTGGTTTTGGTATTGTTTGAAGCCGTACGTGGATGGCGTTTGGGGTTGCTTCGCCAATTGATGCGGCTCGCTGGGCTCGTCGGTGCGTATGCGGCCGCGTTTTTCGGCGGCAGGTTACTTGTTCCGATCGCCCGCCCATTTTTGAAAATGCCTGACTTGGTTTTGTCGGCGCTGGGCGGCGCAATTCTCGCATTTGTTGTGTACGCAGTCGTGAGCGGCATGGGAGCGATTTTGTTCAAACGAACTGGCGAACAAGACTCTCAAAGCGTCCAACTGATCTACGGATTTGCAGGGGCAATTGTCGGATTGTTCTTGGGTGTCTTCACTCTGTGGCTGATCGTGGTGAGCGTGCGCGCTCTTGGTGCTGTGGCACTGGCGCAGGTTCGCAGCCGATCCGTCACCGTATACGCCGCCCCGGATCCGACGTCACATGCGCTAGAGGTTCGCCGGCGTTTTCTCGGGGACGGAAACGAACAATCTGCTGCATTTGCCGCGTCGCTGGCGCGGCTAAAAAATTCGCTTGAACTCGGTCGGCTTGGAAACGCGGTCAAGCAGATGGATCCCGTTTCGCAAAAAACTTATGACACACTGGCGAAGGTGGCTGCTGTACTTTCAAATCCGGAACGCGCCCGGAGGTTTCTCTCGTTTCCCGGTGCGCGCGAGTTGAGTGATCATCCGAAAATTGTTGCTTTACGTGAGGACCCGGAAATTTCCGAAATGATCGCGCAAAGGCGTTTCCTCGATCTTCTTCGGGATCAGCGGATCGTCGATGCGGCAAACGATTCTGCGCTCGCAGAGCGAATCAAAAAATTCGATCTGCAGGCCGCGCTCGATTTCGCGATTGAGCAGAAGTAACCACGAATAGACACGAATGAACACGAATTCGAATAGCCATCCTTGCGCCTAAGTTTCTGTTATTCGTGTCGATTCGTGTTCATTCATGTTAATTTCTGACGTGGCAACCAGCTACATCGCCACCATCGGCATGGAAGTGCACGTTCAGCTCAAGACGCGCTCCAAGATGTTCTGCGCTTCTCTGGTTGAATTCGGCGCCGAACCGAACACGCACACTTGTCCGATTTGCCTCGGTCTGCCTGGCGCATTGCCAGTGATGAATCATGAGGCGTTGCGCCTGACGGTGCTAACCGGGCTCATGCTTGGATGTGATATCGCGCCGATCTCCAAATTCGACCGAAAAAACTACTTTTATCCCGACATGCCGAAGAATTATCAGATTTCGCAATACGACATGCCGCTTTGTACGAATGGCAGCGTGCCGTTGCACGAGCTAGCATATCCGAAGGACGCGCAGAAAAATATCGCGACATCTGACAAGGAAGTGCATCTCGTGCGGATCCATCTCGAGGAAGACGTGGCAAAAAGTTTTCATTTCGAGAACAGCACAGGGATTGATTTCAATCGCGCCGGCACGCCATTGATGGAGATCGTGACACAACCGGAGATCAATTCGCCTGAGGAGGCGTTCGCATTTCTTACGGCGCTGAAACAAATCCTGATCTATGGCGATGTCAGCGATGCAGATATGGAAAAAGGGCAGCTCCGCTGCGATTGCAACGTGTCCGTGCGACCTGAAAAGCAAGCCGAACTCGGAGCAAAAATTGAGATCAAAAATATGAACTCGATCAGCGGTGTACGGCGGGCACTCGCTTACGAAATTCAGCGTCAAATCAGTTTGTTGCAGAGCGGCGAACGACTCGAGCAGGAGACGCGTGGCTGGGACGATACGACTGGCGAAACCTTTCTCATGCGCACAAAGGAGTTCGCACATGACTATCGCTATTTTCCAGATCCCGATCTTGTGCCGGTGAAAACGGAGGTCCTGCTGGCGGATGTGCGGGATCGCGTACCGGAACTTCCGAAAGCGAAGCGCGCGCGTTTCGTACAGCAGTATCAGGTAAGCCCCTACGACGCAGGCGTGCTGGCGAATGACCTTGAGCTGGCGAGATATTTTGAGGCGGCCGCTAAAGGTGCAAGGAACCCGAAAAACATCGCGAACTGGATTCTGAACGATTTGCAGAACGTTCTCGGCACTACTGGTAAAACAATCGAAACCTGTCCGATTCCGGCGGAAGCGCTTGATGAATTAGTCAATCTTATCGACAGCGGAAAAATCAGCGGCAAGCAAGGCAAGGAAGTTTTCGCGGAGATGTTTGCAACCGGAAAGAGCGCAGCCGCGATTGTGAAAGAAAAAGGGATCGAGCAGCTGAGCGATTTGAGCGCGATTGGAGCGCTCTGTGACGAAGTGATTGCGGCAAATCCAAAACCAGTCGCAGATTTTAAGGCAGGCAACGTTGCATCACTGAATTTCCTCAAGGGCCAGGTGATCAAAATGTCCAAAGGAAAGGCGAATCCGCAGCTCGCGGGCCAAATTTTAGAACGGAAGCTGAAAGTGTAACGCAGGCATCTTGCCTCGTGCGCTGTGACAAGGACTACGCCTGATATGCTGCGAATCAGTCAATCTGCGCGATGGTGCTCATGAATTCCGAGAAATCTTTGCCGTTGCGAGCGGCGTGATTAAGCGCGTCCAAACGCGGATTCAATGCTGCCTCGGGCAGCGCCACGCGATACGAGTATGCGCCGCTTGCGAAAACAATTTCGTCCCATTGGATGGAGGAAATCTCGTCATTGAAACGCGCCACCGCTCGGCCGCGGAAAAACGCACGCGTGGTCTCTGGCGGATTAAAGATCGCGGCCTTGATTTCGTCCTCAGTCGTGACGCGACGCATTAAACTTTTGCGTAACAGTTCGTAGTACAATCCGCGGTCCAGATCCAGGTTGTGATATTCGAGATCGATGGATTGCAGCCAGGGATCGCTCCAGGAAAGTTTTTCCTCTTCCTGCAATGCATCCAGCAAGAACTTCTTGGCCGCCCAATCGACGCGGTCTCGCGCTGACACCACGTCGCGCTCGAGATCGTTAAGGACGCTTTCCCATTCGCACAATATCCACGCCCGGTCCTCCTCGCTTCCTGCCGCACTGCTTCCGAGCGGCTCGAGTCTGCTCGCCGCTCGCAGATAAATGCGTTGCACATCGATCGCAGAGATTTTGCGACCATCTTTCAATTCGATGATCCAATCGTAAGTTTGATCGCGGCTGATCGATTTGTTGGCGTCAACCGGTTGCGCGATCTCGAGTTGAGGGGCTTCGCCGCGCTCAATGAGATCCAGTATCAGCGCGGTGGTCCCGATCTTCATGGCTGTGGCCCATTCGCTCATGTTTGAATCACCGAGGATCACGTGGAATCGACGATACCGACTCGCGTCCACATGCGGCTCGTCACGCGTGTTGATGAGAGGTCGCCGGTTCATCGTGTCGATGCTCACCACCACACTGAAGAAATCGGCGCGCTGCGAGATTTGATAAATACCAGGCTCGCTCTGCCCGCTCTCTGCTTCAACGCCCATTTTGCCGGCGCCGGCAAAAATCTGGCGAGTGACGAGAAACGGCAGAATGCCGACGACGATTTGGTCCCATGCGATGTCACGCCTCATCAGGTAATTGTCGTGACAACCGTAACTATGCCCGAAGAAGTCCGTATTGTTTTTATAGAGGCGAACTTCGTAACCAGATGGCAACTTCTGATTTCGGCGCCGTGCGCACTCTGCCAAAATGCGCTCGCCGGCTTTGTCTTGAGCTACAATCTCGCCAAGGGTTGTGCACTCTGGCGTGGAATATTCCGGGTGCGCGTGATCGTTGTAGAACCGGGCGCCATTTGAAAGGACAAGGTCACTTTTTATTTCCTCAAAACTGAGTGGACGGCGTTTATCGATCTCGTAGTAGGCCGATTCGTCGGTATCCTGAAGCAATTCGCGCGCTCGAAACCCACGCGCGTCAAGATGCGGATCTTCCAGATCGTAATCCCATTTCATCAGCGCGCCGTGGTCGGTGTAACGCCGCACCAGCTCGATCGATTCGGCCACCACGTCGACAGTGTCCGCACCGCTAAGAGTAATGCCGTACTCCGTCTCCAGCCCAAAGACGCGTTTCATCGAATCCTGCTATTCCCCAGTTCTCCAGCCAAAGTACGAACGGAGATCAACTTGAACAGGCGCGGCGCGGCGGCCATTTCCTCCCGACATCAGATTACGCCAACTGTCGTATGTGCGCGCGCATCGGAAACCGGTTTCACAGGCGAAATCTTAACGACGTTTTCCGGGTCGTAGTCGATTAGCTTGAGCCAGTCTTCGGTGATGTCAGTCGTCGGGAAAATATCGTTCTCCACGTACTCGGCATTGAAAGCGAGTTGCAAATCGGTTTCCCGAAGCCCTTCTTCCTGTTGAGTGGCAATGGCCCTTTTGATTGCCATTGCTTTCGCGCGCTCGATGATTGAGGCAATGATCGCGCCACTGATGAGATCGCTGCGGGAAAGCGTTTCCTTGCGTCCACTGCGGAGTGTTACCTCCAGAAATTTGTTTTCGTCGCGGCGCGCAAACTGCCAATCCACAAAGCGCTCGATCAGACGCTCGATGGACGCTCCCAGTCCATCGGCTTCTTTTGCAAGCACGCCGTCGTACGGAAGGCTGTCGGTAAGATAAATCCGGTAGATTTCGCGCGCGCCCTGCTTGTCCGGCCGATTGACCTTGATTTTTCGATCAATCCGGCCCGGGCGCAGAATTGCCGGATCAATCAGATCTGCGCGATTGGACGCAAGGATAATTACCACGTCGTTGAGCGAATCGATTCCGTCCATCTCCGAGCAAAACATCGGCACCAGTGTCGAAAGAATATTCGAATGGCGCGAAGCGCGTCGGGTGCCCAGAATGGATTCGGCCTCGTCAATAAAAAGGAACGGCATGTAACCCTCGCTTTTCTTCTCGCGAGCAGTCGCAAAAATTTCGCGCACCATTCGCTCCGATTCGCCCACCCACATGTTCAGAATCTCGGGACCTTTGACGTGCATGAAGTATTCGCGCATCTCGGTTCCGGTTCTTTCCCCAAGTTGCTTTGTTAAATTATACGCAGTCGCTTTTCCAATCAGCGTCTTTCCACAACCGGGTGGACCGTAAAGCAGAAAACCTTTTGGCGTGGCGTGCTGAAATTTGCGGAAAAGATCAGGATGCAACAGCGGCAGCTCGATCGCGTCTTTGATTGCCTGAAGGGCCGCCTCCTGACCTCCAACTTTTTCCCACGGCAGTTCGGGTACAGTGTCGAGATAATGTTCGTGCGATTTCATGCTCGAGAGCATCTCCAAGGCCATCCGGTAATTTGAGTCAACTCGGACTTCGTCGCCTGATTTCAAAGTAGAATGAGCAAGATCAGCCGAACGCTGTAACACCATCGATTGCAGGCCGTGCTCCGACCCGACGCGCAATCGGTCCTTACCGATTACTTCGGTAATTTTTGTCACCGGTCCCGCGGTCTCAAATCCAAGATCACCGACAATGACGAAGGCTTCATTAACGAGCACGCGCGTTCCTTTTTTCAATTTCCCCAGTGGAATGCGCGGATCGACGTTGCAGTAATAGTCCGCGCCTCCGACCACGATGTGCGCCGTGTCCTTTGATGTGGCGCCGAGAAATGTGCCAATCCGGTTTGCTGGTGAAGTCACTTTCTTAATGACTTCCTCGAGCTTCTCGATCATCCTGCGCGCCTCGACCATCGTCTCCTGCTGATCGAAAATCTGCGGCCGCAGTTCCAAAAGGTCACGCCGAATTGGATCGCCCGGAGGCAAGGAGGAGAGCACTCGATCGAATGCGTCGACGAGATTGTCCGGACCCGAGTCTCCAACCCCGTCCTCAAATCCCTCGCTGCGCTTGTCGCTCATTTATGGTTTGGGTCAATCCGCCGAACCAAGCCTCATTATAGCTTCATCATGTGCATTCGCAATCTTCACTCGCGAAACATTTCGGAGTTCGACGCCGCCCCTATACAGAATGTTCAACCATCGACTGCGGCGAAAGTTCCAAATAGCAAATCCCAAGCACCAAAACCATTGAGTTCGCAATCTCGCAACAGAAGGTCAGCACGCTGTGTTGAACTTGGATATTGCATCTTGGAGCTTCGTTGGGATTTGGAGCTTGGAATTTGTGATTTCCCGATGAAGCCACCACTGCGAATCGCCGGCTACGTGCATGAGTTGCAGTAAACTGCGACGCCGCTAACGTTCGCTTTTCGTCGGGAGCCTTAGCTCAATTGGTTAGAGCGCCGCCCTGTCACGGCGGAGGTTGCGGGTTCGAGCCCCGTAGGCTCCGAGGTTTTTGTATTACAGAAATTGTTCGTTAGGCAGCTTCGTTCGATTGGCGGATCATTTTTTTCATCTGCTTTCTGATCGCCGGTCGCGACGCTCTCAGAATTTCCAGGAACGCTGTCACGGCGGGATTGTCGGAAGACTTGCGCCATACAGCACACAATGGAATCTGTGCCGACTTTGGGATGATGGAGCGAATAAGAACCGGCCGTTTCAGGCTGGCGACGCAACAAGGCACGATTGAGACGCAAAGCCCGCTCTCTACCAGAGTCAGGACCGTTGCCATAAAGTCCGGCTCATTTACGATCCGCGGCGAGAAGCCGGCTCGCCCGCAAACAGCAATGACTTCGTCAAACAAGGTTCGGGCACCTTTGCGATGGAATTGGACGAAGGGCTCGCCAGCGAGGCTTTTTAAACGCACTACTTTTTGCCCTGCGAGTCGGTGCATACGGCACAGCGCAACCCCGAGTTCGTCCGTGTAGACGTTTTCCTCTTCGAATTCTGCCCGTCGGTCCCGCGGAAGTTTTCTCGAGAAGCCCAGGTCGATCCGTCCGTCGTCGAAGGCGGCGAGCTGTTGGTCCGGAGTCATTTCATAGAGCTGTAGTTGGACATCAGGAAATTCTTGCCGATATGACTGCACAAGGGAAGGCAAGAACGGACTCGAGGCAGTGCCAAAAAAGCCGACCCCTAAACTGCCGGTCTCGCCGCCTGCGGCGCGACGCGCGATCTGACCAGCTTCTTTTGCATGATTCAGGATCTGCTCCGCCTCATGCAAGAAGACGCTTCCTGCCGCAGTGAGCTGCACAGTTCGTTTGGTGCGGAGCAGCAATTTAACGCCAAGCTCCTCCTCCAGGTCGAGGATTGTTTGGCTGATCGCGGGCTGCGCCACGTGCAGGCGGCGGGACGCTTCGCTGTAGTTCAAATGATGAGCGACGCCAACGAAATAACGAAGATGTCGAAGCTCCATAATAGACGCTTATCGCTAAATCCGATTACTACAAGCGAATCATACGATTTCCGCGATGGCGAGAATGGAGCGATACAACTGGCAGACAAATCAGAAATGAAAACGGATAACGGATCACATGGAGAACAAAGCTCGGGTTCGCGTTCTGAAGCGAAACTGTCCGCTCGAAGCTATGGCGAGTTGCAGCGGCAGCTGCACAAAGATCTGCTCGCGCAGCACCCGGAATGGATCGATGCCGACGGCAACTGCCCTACCTGCGACGACTACGAGCGTCGATTCGCTCGGCTCATCTCGATTTTCAAA
>WNFJ01089254.1_pt1 | contig 35402 bp, 33 predicted proteins | sample 5400461 | NCBI WGS metagenome assembly WNFJ01 (sample SAMN13153349, study PRJNA577476) | soil metagenome | isolation source: 115 cm saprolite on Douglas fir-dominated hillslope | place: USA:California | collected 2013-09-17
AGGGGCAACCGGTTCTTCTTCGGGTTCAACTCCGGCTATTGGCCGGGTTACTATTACGACCCCTATTGGTACGATCCTTATGGGTACGGATATCCATACCCGTACGCATCCTACTCCGATCCGTACGCGTATGGAAGCGGTTACTCCACGTACGCCTATAACGACGACCCGTACTACGACGATCCTCCTCCGGTCCGGCGAGCTCCGCGAGACACGGTAGCGGGCGATCCGCCGCCTCAGAGAACCGCAGCGTACGTCGGGGACGGCCGGTGGCACCATTTTGGCGAGCGCGCGGGACCGTAAGGCTCCCCTGGCGGTCGCGGCTGTGTTGAGGTCGCGGATCTGTCGAACTCTGGGTTTTCGACCGATAGTCTAAGGTGACCTGTCCAAGCTGCGGCGCACCTATGCGCCTGGAACCTGGCAAAGAATGCCTGGTCTGCGACTATTGCGGCAACATCCATTACCCGGACCTAAACGCGGAAGGTGTCCGCGTGCTGGAGGAGCCATCCTCGCTCGAGTGTCCGGTTTGTGCGATTCCACTGGTCCACGCGGCGGCCGGCGGTGAACGGATCTTGTACTGCAACCGCTGCCACGGGATGTTGATCGGGATGGACATTTTTATGCAGATCGTGCAGGATTTGCGCTCGCGGCGCGCGTCGGCCGCGAATGCGGCGCATCAGCCCGACTGGAGGGACTTGAATCGCAAGCTTCAGTGTCCCCAGTGCCACCAAACCATGGACACGCATCCCTACGGCGGTGCAGGCAACGTCATCATCGACGATTGCGAAAACTGCTCGGTCAACTGGCTCGATTACGGCGAGCTGGATCGAATCGTCCGCGCCCCGGATCGCGAGTACGCGAGCGAAGCTTAAGAGCGGCATTGGCCTTTGGCCTTCCGATTGCTGAAACACCTGCCTTAACACCCAACTCCTGGGAGGGAACTGCACGTGGCGGCGGAAGTTGTTGATTTTACAAAACATCCCGACCTGTTGGCCAAGATCCTCGATCTTGCCGATGACGCCATCATCTCGGTCGATGAAACCCAAAGAATCCTGATGTTCAATCAAGGCGCCGAACGGATCTTTGGATTCTCGGCGGCCGAAGTGGTGGGCAGGCCGCTCGAAATTCTTTTGCCGGAGCGTCTGGCCGAGTTGCATCGCAGGCACATCCACGCTTTCATTACGTCCTCCCAATCGGCTCGGCGCATGGGCGAGCGGAGTGAAATCCTGGGGCGGCGCAAGGATGGCGTGGAGTTTGCTGCCGAAGCTTCCATCTCCAAGGTTGTGCTGGACGGCCAAATGAGGATGACGGTTATTCTGCGCGATGTCAGCCGGCGGGTGGCCGCCGACGAAAAAATGAAGCTGGCGCTCCGGGAGAAGGAGGCGCTGCTGAGGGAGATTCATCACCGTGTCAAGAACAACCTTCAGGTAGTCTCGAGCCTCCTCGGGTTGCAATCGCGAGGTGTTTCGGACGAGCAAACGCGCACGATGCTGGAGGAAAGCCAAAATCGCGTTCAATCGATGGCGATGCTTCACGAAAGCCTGTACCGTTCCAGCAATCTCTCCGAAATTGATTTTCCCGAGTACGTGCGCCAACTGGCTTCGCACCTGTTCCATTCCTATGGCGTACGCCCGGAACGCATCCGCCTGCGCACCAATCTCGACAAACTGAACCTCGGGCTGGACGCCGCCGTGCCTTGCGGGCTCATTATCAATGAGCTGGTCTCCAACTCGCTGAAGCACGCCTTCCCGGGCGGCGGCGAGGGAGAGATCCGCATCGAATTGCTGGAGATTCCGGAAGGCATGGTCAAACTGGTTGTGGCCGACAACGGCGCAGGCTTCGACACGAGTATCTCGACCTCAAAAACCCTGGGATTGCGGCTGGTACGGATGCTGGCCGAGCAGCTCGGGGCCAAGGTCGAGATGCAGTCCGGCGCGGGGACGGAGACGCAACTCACATTTTCGGTGGGTTGATTTTTGGACAGTTTACTGCCCGACGGTCAGGAATGCGCCAGAGGAAGACGCCACGCCGTTCACTGTTAATACGATCGGCTGATTGCCGGGCGGGACTTGCGGAACCGTGAAATTCAACTGGTAGAGACCGGCGAATGTCGGACTGAGTCCGGCGTAACTAACGTCCGCTTGCACGTTCCCGACTTTTAGCGAATACTGTCCGGTGATCGACGCGGCGCCGGTGGCAAGAGTGCCGATCATCGCGGGTGGATCGGTCGGTCCCCAAGCTGTGCCGAACACAATACGTCGTTGACATGCGCGGGAGCAAAAGTGGCGCCGGCGATCAGGCCTGGTGGCCCGACGTAGGCGCCGCTTGAAGCAAAGAGGGCGGCCACCGGGTTTTGCCCATTCGTGTTTTGGACGAAATAAAAAAACTCCGGCGACTGAGCGGCCACGGGCACGTTCATGGAAGCTGAAGGGATCTCGTTGGTAGTGCCGCAATTGGCGATTACGGACACGGGCACTGTTCCGGACGCGGGCAAAGGCCCGGCCAGCGCGTTAATCTGCCCGGCGGAAACGTAATACAGACTCCAGCGTGTATTGCCGCTTTGTACACAGGTATTGGCAAGGTTGGTGGGCAGCGAGTTGTTCACGACGTCGGACCCGATCACTCCACGGCTCACGCCGGACGCGGTGAATGCGCTGCCGTAAATCGTCAGGATTCCGTTGGCGGAGATGTTGCCGACGGCTGGCACGCTCAGGCCGCCGCCGACTACAGCCGTGATTTGAGGCGTGACGGCTGGAGTCAGCAGAAACGCGTGCTGCTGGCCCTGGAAAATTCCGGTGCCGGCGATCTGCCGCGCATCATTGATTGCGTTTGGATATGAGAGCTGCCATCCGGTTCCGTTGACCAGCAGCTTGCTCAAGTCGTACAGGGCGCCGTTGGTATAGAGGAAGGCGCGATAGCTGGACGACGCGGGGTAGAGCAAGGCAACGAGCTGCAAACCTACTTGCGGAATCAGAGCGCTGCTGAATCCGGTGATGGCGCCGGAGTTATTGATGGAGAGCGCCATGCTGCTCTTATCTCCGGCAAGTACGCCCAAGTCGGTGACGGCGCCCGGCCTGAAAAGCACGGCATGCGCGGCGGCGTTGGGATCGCTCGTAAGTTTGAGATTGTAGTTGAAGGCCATTCCGGCCGCGATGCCGCCATCGGTCACGCCGATCGCGGCGCCGGATTGATAACCGGAGAGCAGGGGGAGCGCTTGCGCGTTTCCGTTGTACCATAGCGTTGGATTGACGAAGGCAGCGGCGGGATCGATGCTGCCGCCCGACACCCATGCTCCGCTGTGGCTAAGTCCAAATGCAGCGCCCTGCGTTCCCGATTGCGGCGGCAGAACCGCCGGCTGGCTCCCGAGCGCCGGGACCAGGAGCGCCTGGCTGTTGAAGAAGAACGTATTCACGTTCGCGCCTTGTACGGAGATTCGCGTGCCCGCGATTATTCCGGAGTTGGTGAGACCGAAGGGCACGAAATCCTGCGGGACTCCGGCCATCGCCCGGATGGAACCGTTCTGATAAACGAAGGGCGCCACGGTGAACCCGGAGAGGAGGCTGATGTTGACGAAGGCGCCGGTAACCAGGCCGGAATCGTTGATCCCGGTCGGGACCAAGGTAGGCTGCGGAGATGGTCCGAGGTCCTTCATGGCGCCGCTCGCGTAGACAAAGGCTCGCGTGGGCGAACCGAACAGAACGTATCCGCCCGCGGCCGTGCAGTATCCCGTGACTTGGCCGGACGGGCTGATGGCTGTGGCTGCGCAGGCGGGCGCGGCGGACAAAGTTCCCAAGTCTTGAATGGTGTACTTGGGTTGGGCAACAAGATTGGGTGCGCCCAGAAGGAGAGCGAGCAAGAAGGGGACTGACGTAAAGATGACGTTTTCGACTACATCCGCGAGTTATTCTTTAGACTATTCTACATGGCGGTGCGTCAGGTGATTTCACAGATCAGCGTGGGGGCGCTCCCTTCCGGTCGCGGCTCGGTTGGTCGCGGCTCGGTTGGTCGCGGCTCGGTGGTTTGGCTGGTTTGCGTGTTGGGGCTGGCCGGCTGCGGGCGCGCTCCAGAATCATGTCCAATGCCCGCGCAAAAGCCTGCGCTCAGAGGATCGGATCCGCATGCTGTTTTCCTGACGTTCAGCGATCCGGACGCGGATGAATACATCGTCCGAGATATCAGTCCGGGGCCCGCCCAGGGGCGTTGGACGTTAGATCATCCGGAGATGAAGATTCCCGTGGAGCCTCGGCCCGGCCTCCGGTTCGAAATGAGCTTCTCGATCCACGCAATGCCATTTCGCGACACCGGACCGGTGACGGTCGCGGTGAAGATCAACGGTCATCCACTGGGGAGCATCTACTGCGACCACGTGGGCGACTATCGTTTCACACACTCGGTGCCACCGGAGTGGGTGCATTCCGGAGAGGCTGCACATGTGTTGGCCGAATCCAGCCCGTTGTGGACCGCGCCTGATGACGGTGCCCATCTGGGTTTCCTGATCGAAGAAGCGGGGTTCCGCTGGTGATCGGAATTTTCCTAGGCGCGTTCCTGACGGTGATCACGGCTTGGAGCCTGGGCAGGGTCGTGCTGCGGGGCCTGCGCGTGAAATTCTGCCGGCTGGAAGAAGATCTGTTCGCGTTGAGTGCGGGGTCGGCGTGCCTGAGCTTACTCGTGTTTGGCTTGTGCTCTCTGCACCAGGCGCGCAAGGGCGTCTTCACGGTTGCATTCGTCGTGGCGGCCGGCGCGGCGTTGTGGCGGCGCGCGATACGGCCGGCGGCGGAACGGCTGCCCCGCGTGCCTTGGCTCTGGCTGGGGGCGTTTCTCGTGCCATTCAGCATTTATGCGATTGTTTATTTCTTCAACACACTCGCGCCGGATTCGAGCCCGGAAGGAAGCTCGCACAATCTGGGGAACGTCGTCGGATGGTGGCGCGACCGCGGCTTCGCCCCCGATACGCGCAGCATGTATGCGAGCCCTCCGCAGGGCATGGAGATGCTATTCCTGTTCGCTTTTTCGTTCGGCAAACATTCCGCGGCGACGCTGGTGCACTTCGCGTTCCTGTGCGCGCTGCCCTGGATGATGCTGTGCTATGGCCGCCGTTTCGGGATGGTACGGCCATGCGTTCTGGGGGCCATACTGGTCTTCCTGAGCCCGGTCGCCGGCGCTACGGGAACCAGCGCGTACAGCGCCGCGGCTATGGCCTGCACGCTCTTTGGAGTGTTCTACATTGTGCAGATCTGGGCTGAGAACCGGAACGATCGGTTGCTTGTGCTCACAGGACTGTTGGCCGGATTCGGGTTTGCGCTGGGCGCTGGCCTATCGGGGGTTTCGTATTGCATCTTTTTTGTCAGTTGGAAACTGCTCCGCGAGGATAAGTCCGCACTAGCATTGCGCGCTCTGGCGATCCTTGCCGCCTGTGCCGCGGTCTCCATGACGCCGTGGATGGCGACGCATTGGTTGTTGGCAAGCAGCCCGAGTCCGGTTCCAATCTCCAAGCAACTGCCGATACTGTGGAGCTTGAGCGGCGCCTCGGTCGGCGGCTTGTTTGGTCCATGGCTGTTGCTGACGCCTCTCGGACTGGTGGCGCTGCGGTGGAAACAAGGGCGGCGCTTACTCTTCGCGGCAGGGCTTTTCGGACTGGCGTTTTTCGAGAACAACTCCACGTGGATGCTGCTGCCATTCGCGGTTTGCGCCGCGCTGGCGCTGGGTCTGGCTGTCGAGAGAAGCCCGGGCGTGTTGCCGGCATTACTTCTCTTGCATTCGCTGGTCTCGTGGCCGCGCGCGGTGGCGGCGTACGCGGATCCGCATGCCTGGCGAATCGAGGGTATGCCGCTACGGGCGGCAAAGCGTTCCAACCCGGAGGATCAATACCTGCGCAGCAGAGTCGACGGATACTCCATGGCACGCGCGATCGACCAGATGACGCCCAAAAACGCTCGCGTCCTGACGCTGGTCCAAATCCCACAAGCTTACACGACGCGCCGAGTGTGGAACGCGGCCGAGTCCGCCAAAGGCGCGCTGGCGATGCAGAGCATCCCGTCGGCATATCAACCAGCGGCGCGGCCCACCTGGGAGATGCGCTTTCGTCTCGCGCTGCAGCCGGTTCGAGCGCTTCGCGTGGTTACTTCAGATCGGAAAAACGCGCTTTGGACCGTGAACGAGATGCGCTTGTATCGCGCGGGAGTTGAAATTCCGCGACAGTCTTCCTGGCGAGTGTCGGCCAAGCCCAACGCGCGGTACGCTCCACGCGCGTTCGACAATAGCGATGTTACGGCATGGTCCACCTGGGAGGCTGTCGAGCCGGGCATGTACCTGGAAGAGGATTTCGGCGAGGCCATCCAGGTGGACACGGTTGGCCTCATGTGCTCGCCGCAAGATCCGCGGCCGAGCCTGCGCGTGGACGGTTTAGGCGCCGATGGGCTCTGGCACACGCTATCGGGTGGGCCGGAGATCGTAGAACGCCTGCCACCTCCAGGATTGCGCCGGGCCGCCGTCGAAGAACTGAAGGCGCTCGGATTCGATTACATCGTCGCGCGCCGCGATATTGGACCAGGGCTGGACATGCACCGCAACCTGTTCTCTTGGGGAATCACGCTGGTGCAGGATATTGGAGGCACGTGTCTGTACCATCTCGACTGATATGGGTGCTGCTGGCGTCCGTGCTCGCTGTGAATGTCTACCGTGCGGCTACACAGTCGATCACCGTGGATGAGGCGTTTACTCACGAGCATTTTGTGGCGCCGCCGTTCTATAAAGTGATGACGTCTTACGACCCCAATCACCATGTGCTGAACAGCCTGCTCGCGAAAGTGAGCACGGGACTCTTCGGCGTGTCCGAACTGACGCTGCGTATCCCGAGTCTCGCAGGCGGCTTGATCTATTTGCTGGCGGTCCGGGCAATCGTGTTGTATGCATTCAGCGCCGAGTGGGCTATTGCGGCGTTTGCGTTGCTGAGTTTGAATCCGTTCATCACGGACTACTTGATCGCGGCGCGCGGGTACGGGCTCGCGCTGGGTTTCCTGATGGCGGCGTTGTGGTTCTTCTTCAATTCGGCGTGGTATCGCGGTGGAATTTGCCTGGGGCTCGCTCTCGCGGCCAATCTTACATTCTTGGTTCCCGTCATAGCATTGGGGGGCATGGTGGCTCTCTTCGGGACGGGGCGGAAGCTGTTCGGCCGGTTTCTCGAGCGCGTATTGGTTCCAGCGGCGGTGATTCCTTTTGTGGCATATGTCGTGCCGCTCAGCCACACCAATCCCACGCAGTTTTATTGGGGTGCGAAGAGTATGATCGACGCCATGGACAGTTTTGTTTTCATCTCATTCATGCGGAATCCGCCGCCGTTTGCGGTTGAGGTGGCTCATGTGGTCGAGTTGCTTGGGCTCGTGACGCTCGTTGCGAGCGCCGTGGCTGCGATCATGCTCACGCGGCGCGAGACGCGAACGCCGCTGGAACAGTTGCTGGTCCTGACCGGCGGCGCCATGGGTGTATGTTTGGGGATGACGTGGCTCATGTTCGTGGCGGCTGGCGTGAATTATCCATTCACCCGCACGGGCGTCTACTGGCCGGCGATGCTCACGCTGGCCGGAGTGGCTCTGGCGGATCGGTTTCTGCGCGGCCGGGCGCTGCGCTGGCCCGCTTTGCTGCTGTCGGCTGTGTGCGTGTCTTTGTTCCTGCGCGGATTTGAAGTGGACTACTTCCAGGAGTGGCAGTTCGACGCCGGAGCGAAGCGCGTCGCGGCGCTGATCCTCAAGCAGGGCGGCCGCGGTAAAGTAAGGATCGCATGCAGCGGGTTGTTGATTCACAGCCTGCGGTTTTATGGGGAGCGGAATGGCGCACTGTGGGACATCAATCCGGATCCGAAAGCGGACGCGGATTTCCACGTTTTGATGACGGACGACTTTTGGCCGGGAATGCGCGTGCGGTATCGGGATCCGGTATCGGAGGTTGTCGTCTTAGAGTAGGACTCTTTGGGAGGGTTTGCTATACTGGGAGCGTATATGAAAGCTGAGATTCATCCCGCCTATGAGGAAGTGAACGTAACCTGCGCGTGTGGAAGCACGTTCCGGACGCGGTCCACTCACAAGGGCGACATCCGCGTGGAAATCTGCTCCAGTTGCCACCCCTTCTTTACGGGCCGTCAAAAGCTGGTGGACACCGAGGGCCGGGTAGACCGGTTCCAGAAGAAGATGCAGAAATCGAAGGATTTGAAGGTTAGCAGAAGCAAGAAGCAGCCGGTGGCGCAGTAACGCCCGCTACTTCTTGTGATCCTTAGAACGTTGATCCCGCTCGGCGCGCAATTGTTCGTACTTGGGGAGCTGTTCCGGAGTAAGAACCGCGCGCACCTTACCCACGTGATCTTCGCGGATCTGCTTGACCACTTGGTTGTGCTTGTCGCGGGCGTCGTGGAAGCGGTTGCCGGTCTCGTCGTAGATAGCGTTGATCTTCTGCGTCTGGTCCGCGTCGAGATTGAGACGGCGCTGCATTTCCTCGATGTTCTGCCGGCGCCACTCCTCGGGACTTAGCCGCGGCGGCGCGGAGGATTTCGTCGCCGGGGGACTATAGAGACGATAACCGAGCGCACCGACCACGGCTCCGCTAACGAAGACGAGGAACAGGTACAGCGCGATCGGAACGCCCCAACGCTTCATTTTGTGTTGGCCTCAGCAGCATCGCCATGGATCCCCAAGGCGGCAAGATTGTCCGCAGGATGCGCATCCGCAAGGACGTCGATGTAGGTGCCGCGCAATTCCGTGGGATGCGAACCGGGCACCGCCAGCACCATTGCGAACAACAGGCAGATAGCCGCCGCGGCGCCTACGAACACCTGGGTCAGCTTTCTTACCCGAATGGTGAAACTTTGCCGGGCTTCGATCTTACGCCACAGTTCCGGCATGAAGTTCGCGCTCGCATCGGGATCGGGAACCGCAGCCTTGTAAGCGGCGAACAGTGCATTCAGTTCGTTATCGCGATCTCGTTGATTCATCTTCATGCTCATCGTATCTAACTTTTCTGCTCACCCGGCTTGGCACTTCCCTGACTTGCCTCAAAGGCGTTCAAGACCCGCTGCCGGGCGCGGAACAATCTCACCTTTAAAGCATTTTCGTTCACTCGGTAAATCTTTTCAAGCTCCTTCAACGAGAGCCCTTCCACTTCTTTCAGCGTCAGCAGGATGCGGTCCTGCTCGGAAACCGCCCCGAGGAGCGAATCCACCAGTTCCTTCACCTGCTTGCGGCGCTGCTCTTCGCTCGAAACCTTGCCTCCGGCCGCCGCATCGGCCATCATGACCTGCTGCTCGCTGAGGTCCGACATGCGCGACTCGTTGCGCCGGCGCTGCTTCCGCAAATAATCGTACGAAGCGTTCACCGTCAGCCGGTACAACCACGGCTCGAAGACTTCCGGAGTCCGCAGTTGATCCAGCGAATAATACAATCGGAGGAACACCTCCTGCGCTACATCTTCCACGTCCTCGGGCCGCCCGATCAGCCGGGCGATCGTGCCCAAGATTCTCTTCCGGTAGGCGACCACCACTTGGTTAAAAGCGGCGTCATCGCCAGCCTGCGCCTTCTGAATCTGCTCGAATTCAACCAGCATTCGCGGCCTTGGACCAGCCGCCTGCACTTACAAACTTACAGGCGTCCCGCCAAACTGTTAGGTTACAAGGGCTTGTATAAGAAAAGCAAAGGGGTCGGGGCGTTTTGTCGAGGAGGTTACGGCGACCGGGCGGTTTAGGCTGCGAATGAGCGGCAGGTTTTAGAAGTAACACTACTACTGAAGGTGCAGGCGCGGATGCGAGGGCGCTCGGTTGCACTCCATTTGCGCGTCCAAAGCACGGAGCTGCCTAGAAATGCGGCTGCAGCCCAGAAGGGCCGCCCGCAAGACCAGTGTTCGTCGCGGCTCGGTTTGCGGTGAAGTCGCGCTGCGCCACTATATTCGCGTAAATTTACACTTTGTTCGCACACATTACGTACACACAAGCGAAATATATTCAGATTACATAAAGAAAGACGTGACCACGGACGATTGTCCGCGAGTAAAGGATGATTTGCAGCACTATGAAAGCGAATCCAGCGGCGGTCGAGACGCCAGCGCCGAAACAAGTGGGCGTGAGCTATCCGGTGGGCTTCCACGAACGGCGGCGTGAAGCCCGTTACCCGACCAATGACCCGGCCAAGGTTGAAATTTGGCAACCACCGATGCTGACCGTGCCGGCGACGATCCTGGACATTTCCCGTTCGGGACTGCGTCTTGCGCTCGAGACCCGGATGGGAAAGGGCGTACAAGTAAAAATCACATTGGAATGCCCCATGGTGGTTTTCGGCGAGGTCCGTCACTGCCGCTCCGTTGGCAGTGGCTTCCAGGCGGGAATCGAGATCCGCGAGGTAGTCTACCTTCGGGATGGACCGGCGAGCCACGTGGATGACGATTCGCTGGAGTTTTACTTGATTGGCCGAGGGCTCACGACGGCGGACGTGATCAAGCTGAGGGACCACCTCATTCAATGTGAATCGTGCCGTACGCGGCTGGGAGAAAAAGACTCGATTCTGAATCCGCGGAAGCGCAGGCTGCAGGCCTAGACCACGGGCTGAAAGCCCGGTAGTGGGGTCATAGGGAGGAGATGGTGATGGGGAGTCAATAGCCTGGATGGCGGCGGTGGAGGACTGAATGGCGGTGGAGGTGGACGTGGTGGAAGCTGTTGGAGTCCTTTTGGCGGACTATCCGGTCCGGGAGGAGGATCGCCGCAGCCATGCTCTATCGTTAGAGCTCCTACCAAGAGGATACAGGCGACGACTATTACAGGGCATCCCCAGTGACCTTCTCCGATCAACATGTTATTTCTCTCCAACCAATCGTGCAGACCCAACTCGACAGCCAGCATTTGAAGAAACCCTACGATAAACAGCGCAGCGCAAAAAGTGACAATATATTTCATTTCATCGGTACAGTTCCATTGTCTTCTTTGGATTGATTCTAGCGCAGCACCCTTCCGGATGTGCAGTGGTAGTCCACGTTGATCAGGTGATCAATTCATCTATCGTCCAGACGTGATCGGTGATGCCCGCAGCCATCGCTGGCGTCACTCTCAAGCTACCGTGAATCCGACAGAAGTTGTAGTAGGCGAAATGCAAGGCCAGGGCCGCTCCAAGATTGCTCCACTTCTTGGAAAACGCATACGTGAGCCGCGTTAACCGCTTGCACCACTGCCGTAGCGAACCGTTCTTTCGCTCAACGTGCGATGTACTCGCCCGGCTCAAATTGGGGTAGCCGAGTATTGCCTTCTTTTCGACCGTGACGAACGAACCGGGACTATAGCCTTCGCGTCCCTCTTCTGTCTTGCTGTAGGTCTTCACAACCTGACTGTAATCGGCCCGGTCATGCAGGCCAGCGTCAATGGCGAATACGTAGGGACTGAAGCCGTCCGTGCACATGTCGAAGCGTTCGTCTGCCGTGGCCCATCGAACCTTGGAAATGAAATCATCCGTGCTCTCTTGGTCTCGCTTGCCAAGGTGCCACGCGACTACCAGCTTGCTCTTGCGATCCAATCCGATGAACGTGTGGGCATCGCCGATCTCTTCTGCGTGCGCTTCATGCGGGAATTTGTGGCCTTCTTTCTTTTTGCAGAACGTCCAGATTTCGTCTGCCTGAAGCTGGCTAACCTTCACGTTGCGGACCTTCTCGGAAACAGCCGTTCGCAGTTCTCACCGGCCAGCACTAGGATGTTCAACACCGTCCGTTTCTCGACATCGCACAAGCGGGCCGTCCCTCGCACGCTGTTGCCTTCCACAAGGCAATGGAGGATACGGATCACAGTTTCCTTCGGGAGCCGTACATCAGTCCCGAATGGCTTCTCTTGCGGTTCAGAGAATCGCTTCCCGCACTGCTGGCACTTCCAACGCTGGACATCGTTCCGTCCACGTCCAGCCTTCACCGTCTCGATTTTGCACGAATGGCACGTCATTTTGGACCTTGCTTTCTTCGAGCGTTTGCGTCCAAAATGGCAGTGGGTCTAAGCAACCCTGCCTTTGGCGCAAGCCCGAGGTTAGGCCCCGCGAGTAGTTAGCGCTACGGACGGGGCTGACTGATCTGATACCCCCGGCAGGACTCGAACCTGCGACGGATCGGTTAGCAACCGATTCCTCTATCCTGGCTGAGGTACGGGGGCGTGAGAGACATGGGGCCAGCGTTTCCGGTTTCGTGACTGGGCGTCGCTGGCCTTTTGTTTTCATTAGCATATTGATGATAACATCAAATTTGATGTAAGGTCAATATTTTTCTTCAGGAAACATCATTTTTGTGGTACACTTGTGATTGAAGGGACGAAGTGGCGATGGCAGTTCCTCGGGTTCGAGTCGGTGGAGGAAGGCCAAACTGTCCAAGTGTGGTACAACGGTCTACCTGAAGAAGTCAAAGATGAGATTCGTGATCTTCTGACCTACTTGGGGAAGATGACTGATAGGCTATGGCGAAAACCAGAATTCGACGGTTTGGCGGGTGCGGGGGGAATATCCGAACTAAGGCCATACGGCAAGATCGAGAGTGAAACCTACCGAATATATGGATTCTTTCCGAGAGACCGCCCGCACACATATATCTTCCTTCACGGAACAAGAAAGGGTATGCGGAATGACAAGCCCGGCAAACAGATCGCAGCGCGTCGGCTCGAACAGCTTGAACAGGGAGCGGCAACTGTCCACCAATTTGAATTCTAAGCGCGGCGTGCTCCAGAGATTGAGAAGGGGCAGGAACGTACGCTCCAGATTTGTGGAGTCGCATATTAGCAAAACCCTCGCTTTTCAAATACGTTCTCTGAGGGACAAGGAAGGTTGGAGCCAACAGCGCTTGGCCGAAAAAATAGACTCAAATCAAAACGCCATTTACCGCGCAGAGAACCCGAACTACGGTAAGCAGACTCTTACAACTCTCAAGAAGATCGCCGCCGCTTTTGATGTGGCTCTCATTGTTAGGTTCGTGCCATTCAGCGAACTTGCGGATTGGGTTAGTGGCACTCCGCGAATAGACATTGGACTGTCTATGAATGCGTTAGCCGTGCCTTGTTTTGACATCGAATTCAGCGAGGAACCCAAGGTTGTTTCCCCCGCCCGAGATTTCCCTACTGGGCCATCCGTGCCTTTGCCTTCTTCTTCTGCACTTGGCGTTGCCAGGACCAATCTATTTCAGACCCAAACCATAGGTGCAGGTGTAGCACTGGACACCTCCCCATCCGATCCTCAACTACGGGTGACGACTGATTTGCCTTCGGCTCTGTTACGGGGTGCCGCCGGACTCGGGCCGCCCGTCGTGGAAGCGCCACACACTTAAAGCACAGGAACCTTAAAGACATGCCAGATCAGCCCGAACCAAAACAGCCAGTAGTTCCGCAACCGGACGTGGCGTTTGAAACTTCCGAGGAATTCTGGGAAGACTACGCCAATAATGTTCAATTCGAGACGAGCGTCTGGGACCTGAAATTTGTTTTTGGCAAGGTTCAGCAACCTAAGGACCGAGATGCCTTCATCGAACAATATGCAGCAATGAGGCTCCCGTGGCCACAAGTCAAACTGCTTCACTATTATCTCGCAGCCCAACTGGCGGCGCATGAAGCGATAAACGGCAGGATTACCGTACCTCCTGCGGTTTTGCCGGTAGACCCACATGTGTTCTTTAAGGACGCGGACACCAATCCGCTGCAGAGGCAAATAGTGGACGCCATTGGCCCTGTTTGGGAGCGGTTCATGAAGGAACTGGCCGACCCGCTAGGGTTGTTCCCCTGATCGGCGCGATAAAATCCATCTCCCCGCTAAGACCCCACTACCGAAAGCCCCGTGCCAGCTAATCCCCCATGCTAAAATGCAGTTGCACCCCTCTTCATGGACTTTCTCCAGGGTCTGAATCCGCAACAACAGGCGGCTGTCGCGCACGTCGAAGGGCCGCTGCTGCTGCTGGCGGGAGCGGGCAGCGGGAAGACGCGCGTGATCACGCATCGCATTGCGCATCTGATGGACGCGCATCGCGTGCCCGGACCCTGCATCGTCGCGGTAACCTTCACCAACAAAGCCGCGGATGAAATGCGCCAGCGGGTGCTTAGCCTGGGCGGCCTGAGTTCGCGCGAGAGCCCGCTGGTTTCGACGTTCCATTCTTTTTGCGTGCGCATCCTGCGGCGCGACGGCGACCGGCTGGCGGATCTCCGCCCCGGCTTCACCCGCAAGTTCACCATCTACGACGAGGACGATCAGGCGGCGCTGATCAAGTCGGTTTACAAGTCGGCGGGCCTGGATGAGAAATTCATGCAGTATCGCGCGGCTTGCTCCTGGATCAGCCACAAGAAGAGCCACAAGCAGTCGCCCGAAGATGCGTACCGCGCCGCCACGGACCCGAACACGTCGCGTCTGGCTTCCATCTATCAGAAATACGAAGAGCGCCTGCGTCAAGCCAACGCGCTGGACTTCGACGACCTGCTGCTCGAAACCGTGCGGCTGCTGGCTCACGACAGCGATCTGCGCTTCCAGTACAATCGCCGCTTCGAGTTCGTCATGATCGACGAATACCAGGACACCAACCGCAGCCAATACGAGCTGATGCTGTTGTTGAGCCAGGCGCACAAGAACGTGTGCGTGGTAGGCGATGAGGACCAGTCGATTTACGGCTGGCGCGGAGCGGATATACGCAACATTTTGGATTTCGAGCGCGATTTTCCGAATGCCAAAGTGATCCGGCTGGAGCAGAATTACCGGTCCACGAAGAACATTCTCGACGCCGCGAGCGCCGTGGTGTCGAACAACCAGGAGCGCAAGGGCAAGTGGCTGTGGACCGAAGCCGGGGCCGGCGAGCGCATCGCCGTGTACAAGGCCTTCGACGGCGAGCAGGAAGCGCTGTTCATCGCGGACACGATCGAGCGGCTGGCCCCGCGCAGCTCGGGCGAGCGCGTGGCGGTGCTGTATCGCACGAATTTCCAATCGCGGCAGATCGAAGAGGCGCTGCGGCGCTATGGACGCGAGTACATCGTAGTGGGCGGGTTCAGTTTTTACCAGCGCGCCGAAGTGAAGGACGCTATTGCGTATCTGAAAGCGCTGGCCAGCCCGGAGGACTCCATCAGCCTGCTGCGCATCATCAACACACCCGCGCGCGGGATCGGGAAGAGCACGGTCGAGCAGATTGAGCAATACGCGCTGGAGCATCAGCTCACGGTGTGGTCGGCGATCGGCAGGATGCTGGAAGAGAAAATCTTTCCGGCGCGTGCGGATGCGGCCCTGCGAGCTTTTGGAGGAATGATGCAGGAGCTTGCGGCGCTACTCGAATCGGAGCCGGTGCACGAGGTGCTGCAGCACATCCTCGATAGGACGGGCTATCTCGAAATGCTCAAATCCGGCAACGACCCGGATTCGGAATCGCGCCTGGGCAACCTGACGGAATTGGTGAACGCGGCGGCGGAGGCGTTCGATCGCGGCGAAGGCGTGGCCGAGTTTCTGGATCAGGCCGCGCTGGTATCCGACAGCGACAATCTGGACGAGCGCGCGCAGGTGTCGTTGCTCACGCTGCACAACGCCAAGGGCCTGGAGTTTCCAATTGTCTTCCTGGCGGGCATGGAAGAGGGATTGTTTCCGCACCAGCGCTGTCTCGATTCCAAACCGGCCATGGAAGAGGAGCGCCGGCTGTGCTACGTCGGCATGACGCGCGCGCAGAAGCGCCTGTTCCTGACGCATGCGCATTACCGCCGGCGGTGGGGAGGCGGAAGCCCGGAAGCGTCCTTACCGTCGCGGTTTTTGAAGGAAGTTCCGGCTGCGCTGACGGAGAACTTGAGTCCCAGAGAACGCTCCGCGGACGTGGACCTGTTTGCCGAACAACACGAAGTGCGCGAGACGGCTAAGCGCAATCTGTACACGGGCAAGACGTACAACTCGGTGGAAAACATCCAGCAGTTCTTCGCCGAGCGAGGGCAGCCGGCGCCGAAGGTGGCTGCGCCCTTCGAAGCACCCCGCAAAGTAGTTCCCACAGCCTACATCCCACAACCCACAACCCGGCGCAAGCCATTGCGCCTCGGCGCAACGGTGCGCCACCCCAAATACGGCCGCGGCAAGGTGCTGCGTCGCGAAGGTGAGGGCGACGATGCTAAGCTCACTGTAAGCTTCGATGGCTACGGTCTGAAGAAGCTGGTAGTAAAATACTCGGGAATCCAGGAAGAATGAACACTAAGAACATCACCGACAAAGCAGAACGCAAGAAGCTGAAGCGCGCCAGCCGCAAGAAGGCCGCTCCCAAACCGAAGCGGGCAGCGGGCGTATCGCGCGGCTCCCGGAAGAAGAGAGTCAAGAGGATGACGAAGGGTCAGGCGAAGCGGTAAAGGACGTTTCTCGTTGCTCGTTCATCGTTTCTCGTTGGCCGGCGTGAAACGAGAAACCAGAAACGAGAAACGAGAAACGAGCCGATGGGCCAACTTTTTCGGACCAAGAGCATCGACGCGCTGATTGCCGCTTCCGAAGAGCCGGATAAGCGGCTGAAAAAGACGCTCGGAGTCTGGAGCGTGATCGCTCTAGGAATCGGCGCAGTGATCGGCTCGGGTATTTTCACCGTCACCGGGACGGCCGCGGCCGGCGAGCATTTTCTCGGCAAGTCCATTCTCAAAGCGCCTGTGTTGGATCTGCTGTTGAATGGCGGCAATGCGGCCACGTTGAGCGGGCGCGCGGGAGCCGGGCCGGCCATCTCGCTTTCCCTGGTGCTGGTGGCCATCGCATGCGGATTCGCGGCCATCTGCTACGCCGAGCTGGCGTCGATGATTCCCATCGCCGGCAGCGCGTACACCTACTCCTACGCCACGCTGGGCGAGATCTTCGCCTGGATCATCGGCTGGGACCTGATTCTGGAATACGCCTTCTCCAACATGAGCGTCGCAGTCGGCTTCTCGGCCTATTTCAACGACATTCTGGATAACCTGTTCGGCTTCCACCTGCCCAAGGAATTGTCGCAGCCCATCTTTGTGGAGGGCCAGCGCACCGGCGCCTGGTTCAATCTCCCGGCGTTCATTGTGTTGCTGATCCTCAGCTACATATTGGTGCGCGGCGTGCGCGAGAGCGCCAAGACGAACAATGTCATGGTACTCATCAAGATCGTTGCGATCCTGCTGTTCGTCTTCGGAGCGGCGAAAGCGGTGAACACTTCCAATTGGCATCCCTTCATGCCGAATGGGTACTCGGGCGTGCTGACCGGCAGCGCCATCGTCTTCTTCACCTACATCGGGTTCGATTCCGTTTCCACTGCCGCGGAAGAGTGCCGGCGCCCGCAGCGCGACATGCCGGTGGGCATTTTTGCGACGCTGGCCATCTGCGCCTTGCTGTACGGCTCGGTGGCGCTGGTACTGACCGGCATCGCGCATTGGGACACGCTGAACAACGATGCGCCCGTGGCAAACGCGCTGAAGGCCATCGGCATGAACCGGCTGCGCCTGATCGTAACGGCGGGCGCGCTGCTGGGCATGCTGTCGTCGCTGCTGGTCTTCCAGTACGGGCAAGCGCGCATCTGGTTCGCCATGTCGCGCGATCGTTTGTTGCCCGGCATCTTCTCGCGCGTTCACCCCAAGTTCAAGACGCCGCACGTCAGCACCTGGGTGGCCGGCTTCGTGGTCGGAATCCCGGCCGGCGTCTTCGACATCAGTTGGTTTTCCGATCTGTCGAACATCGGAACGCTGTTCGCATTCATTCTGGTTTCCGCTGGCGTAATCGTGTTGCGCAAGAAGCAGCCGGAGCGGAGACGCGGCTTCCGCGTCCCGTGGGTTCCGGCGCTGCCGATGATCTCCATCGTCTGCTGCCTGATTCTGATGCTGAGCCTGCCGCTCGAAACCTGGCTGCGCTTCTTCGTGTGGCTGCTGATCGGGCTGGTCATCTACTTCGGGTACGGGAAGAAGCGCACCGAATTCGCGGGTTCGTAGCAGCCACGAAAATATGCCATCCTGATAAATGCCGTTAGGAGGCATGCGATGGCCAACATTCTCCCACAAATCACACACATCGTCGTAGTTATGTTTGAAAACAGATCTTTAGACAACATGTGTGGGTGGATTTATCCACATCAGGGCATAAATCCGAGCCGTTTCCTTCCAGCCGGCAGTCCCGCGGCTTACGACGGCCTGAATGGCACTCTTTGGAATCCGTCCAACCGATCTTTCTTCAACGGCGCTGCGCCCGTGAAGGTGTCCGTCGTTGAAGGCACAACCAGCTACACGATTCCCCATCCAGACCCCGAAGAGACCTTCGACAACGTCACCTACCAGATCTTCGGGCCCGAAAATCCGGGCCCAAACCCGGCGTGGCCGATGCAAGGTTTCTTGGTGAACTACGAAGACGCGACGAAACACAAGCCCGATCAGATCATGGAGACTTACAGCCCAGGGCAGGTGCCGGTGATCACCGCGCTCGCGCAGAACTACGCCGTGTCGGACGCCTGGTTCTGTTCCGTACCCAGCCAGACCTGGCCCAACCGCGCTTTTTTGACCGCGGGCACGTCCAACGGCAACGTCAACAACGGGAAAGTGCCGGATCCGTTGGACTGGGATGTGACGACCATCTTCAATGTTCTCGAGTCGATCGGCGCGAGTTGGAACGTTTACGCCGATACCTGGATCACACCTTCGCTCGTCCGGATCATGTTTCCGAAGCTGTGGGATCCGCTGCTCGATTTTCATTTTCACGGGTTCGACGATTTCGAGGACGATTGTGCCAGCGATAATCTACCGCAATACTCGTTTATCGAGCCGAGCTTCTTGATCGATCCGAACGATGAGCATCCGCCGCACGACGTCGCGGCCGGGGAGAACTTCCTGTTTGCGATTTGGCAGGCGGTGAGCCAGTCGCCCGCGTGGAACAGCACGCTCTTGATCGTTCTTTACGATGAGCACGGCGGCTGCTACGATCATGTATTGCCGCCTGGGAACGCCGTGACGCCGGATGCCGCGAGCAATCCCGGAGAGGAGAATTTCTTTTTCAACCGCTTCGGCGTGCGCGTGCCGGCGGTGCTGGTTTCGCCTTACATAAAAGCGGGCACTGTGTTCCGCTCGAACACCGCCACGGTCTACGATCACACATCCGTGCTGGCGACGTTGCGCGACTGGATCGGGATTCCGGCCAACCAGATGTTGCCCAGCGAGCGCATTGCAGCCGCGCCCAATCTGGCGCAAGTCCTGACGTTGGCCGCGCCGCGGACCGATCTGCCGGTCATTGTTCCCCCGAAGACAGCGCTGGTGAAAACACCACTCACGCTTCCGCTCAACGATTTGCAGAAGAGCATCGTCACGGGTACGGCGCGCATGCTCGGCATGGACGCCGCCACAGTGTTGGGCCAGATCGAGACGCGGCAGCACGCACTGGACTTCTTCCAGCGCATTCAGAAAAAAGCGGCCGACGTCTAGGCAGGATGCTCGCCTCAGCGCGGGCTTCCTCTCGTCCGTGTGCTCTTTACTCCGCGGCCAAGTCCGCCTGGGCTTGAGCGAGCCTCTGCAACGCGTAGAACGTGCGGGCCTGTGCCTTTAGCAGTTTGCGGTATTCTTCCTGAAACTGAATGTATTCGTTAGCCGATAGTTCGAGAAGCTTCTCTATCCGGTCAAGCCGGCTCTTTTTGTCGCCGTTAGTCTCGTCTGCCATTGCCCGCTATTCTAGCGCGTTCCTCATTTCGCCCTGGCACACTTGGCGAGCAGCGCGTCTGCTTCATCGAGCGCTGGTTTGTAACAGTGTGGAGGGCCATCGCACCAGGCGCGTTCGCGGGCGATTTCGGCTTCGCGGCGGGCGGTAGTGCGATCATTGTCGTCGAGTGCCAGTTGTGCGAGAAAGTTGTGGATTTCGGCTTGCACCAGGCGGTACTCGCAGCGGTCCGCGACAGTGAGCGCTTCTTCGGCCTGCCGGCGGGCTTGCGTGAGGTGTCCGGCGGCGCGGTGCCAGCGCGCCCAGGCGAGCAGGATGTCCGGTTCGAACTCCACGAGGTTGATGCGGCGGCAGCGGCTGAGGGCTTCGCTGAGGTGCGTTTCCGCTTCGGTTGGCGATTCCTGGATCAGCACCCAGCCAAGCAGCCACTCGGCTTCAATGATGTCTCTTTCGACTGGTAGCACATCGGCCAATTCTCGTGACCGGCGGGCCGACTCGATCGCTTCCGTGGTGTTCTGCATCAGCAACGCCCGCAGGGCGCGGTAAGTCCAGCTGCCGCCTTCCCATTGCTTCCAGTTCTGTTGTTGAAACCACGCGAGAGCGGTATCCAGTTCTGAGGAACTTTCCGTGGAGCGGCCTTGATAGGCTTCCAACCGCCCCAACTCTTGGTGGCAAGCCGCTTCACTACGTTCATCGTGGATTTCGCGGCTCAATTCAATCGCCTTTCGCAGACATTGATCGGCTTCACGAAGCTGGCCAAGATGGATCTGATCATCGGCAAGGTTTTGTAGGCTGATCGCAAGATTCACCTTGTCATCCTTCTTTTCGTCAATCGGAATCGCCAGAAGGTACAGCGGTACCCCAAGGCTCGATTGACCGGAGCGCGAATAAGAGCTCGCCAGACCGTTTAGTGCCCACGCCCGATCGCGTTCGCTCTTTAGCCTGGGCGGTTGATCCTCTCCGTCGGGGAACAGCTCGCGCAGCAGCTCTATACAGACTTGGTAGTCACCGGACTGGTAGTACAGCGGATCAATGAGTCGGTCACGATACAGCGTGAATGCTTCATCGTACTGCCCGGCCCGGACCGTGTGGTGGTACAACTCGATCACGGGAGCAAGGTCATTCACGCTCGCGAACTTATCTTTATCCGGTGTCGGTACTTTAGCGAAGTAATCTCGAAGGCGTGTGTGTACCCCGGTCTTGTCCGTCAGGCGGTCGTAGGCGTGCTGGCGGACTATTGGATGCAAATCGTAACGCGCTTGACCCCGATCAAAGAGCAGCAGCCCGCGATCGATCAATTCATCCAGCGCCGCGTCCAATTCTGCTTCGCTTGGGAACTGGTTCACAGACAGGAGGGCGTCGTGGCTCATGGGGCTGCGGAAAGCAGCCAGGCGGCTAAGCAGTTCGCGCTTGGGTTCGTCCATGGCATCGTAGGCGACCTGAAGAATGTGGTGCTTTTCCTTGCCCTTCAACTCCGCCGAGACCGGATGGCGGGCTGCAACGCTGATGTCGCCGGGAGTGCGGTGGTCCCTGACGACCACGCCGGCCAGAAGGCGCAAGGCCAGCGGATGGTATCCATAAGGGGTGCACGCGGTCTGAATCTCCGTTCGCGTGCCTTTCACGCCTTGGGCGTGAAAGAAGCGCACGGCGTCGTCCGGATCGAACGCGGTCAAGTCTTCGTGCCGGCATCCAGCTAGGTCGTCGAGTTCCTCGGGATGCAAGCGGCTGGTGAGCAGCACACGGCTAGGCATTGGCGTCGCTGCGATCCACCGTAAGAAATCGCCCGCACGCGGGTCGATGCAACTCCGTGCGTCTTCGCCCGCATCTTTCTCGAAGTCGTCTCCCTGGTAGGCCGCGTTCAGTCCGGCGTAAGCACGCAATTCTCGTTCGAAACCGTCTAGCACAAACAGGAGGCGTCGCTGGGCCAAGAGGTTCGTCAGCACCCTCACCTGGTCGAAGAGCGATGGGTATGCCATCGGATCGGCACGGCCGCCGCTGGCGTAATGCAGCGCCTCTCGAACGAACGTCGCAAAGCTGGCTTCCCGTTCATAGAAAGACCACCAGAGCACGCCCTCCGGGCGGTCTGCGTCTGGCACCCGGCAGTCCCAGCCTTCACTATCGGTTACTCCCGGCAGCGGCAGCCCCAACACATCCCTTTGCAGCCATGCCCAGGTCAGCGCGGATTTTCCCATCCCGCCGATAGCGGCGAGCGAAAGCACGTTGCGGCCGCCCGTCAGCCACTCCGTGAGCATCCGGCGCTCCGTCAACCGGCCGGTAAAGTTTTCTTGGAGCGGGTAGGGATGCGCGAAGTACGGTTGCGGCGGGACCGGCAAGAAGACGCCAGATTTCCTGGGCACGTGCCGCCAGTTGCTTATGGCCTGCACGATCCGAGCAGCGAGGTCTTCCGGTGAATTGAATGCGTCGCGGATCACCCCTTTTGCCGCGCGTTCCCGGAATTTGCGCTGCTTCTCGCGCTTGTCGTCGCTTTCGATCAAGTTTGCAGGGAAAAGAAAGTCTTCGGGCGCCAGGAACAGGAAAATGGGTCTGTTCAACTCCACAGCCTTCTCATATTCCAATTCCGTGTAGGATTTCTCGCTGTGCTCCGGACAAGTGCCATGGAGGATGCCCAAAATGATGACAAATAGCTCACATTCCGCGACCCTCTTATCGTCGTAATCTTCAATCTTGATGGCGGGCCCGTGAAAATCCTCCATGCGGACGCAATGGAGATCCAGGCCCTGGATCGCATTGAACGCCGCGTCGCGATGCGCCTTCAAATCGCGGCCAGTCGAGCTCAGAAATACCTTCATCAGCCGTTTAAAACATCCTAACCTTTTTGCGCTACCATAGTCTAACTAGGGGAGCGCTCGGCGCTGGGGGCTGGGCCCGGGGGCTCGGGACTGGACATGGAACTTTGGAGAAAGCTTGTCTTTCTAGTTCGCCGCCGACGATTCGATCGCGAACTCGACGAAGAGATGCGCTTTCATTTGGAGATGAAAGCTGGCGCGATGGGCGACCGCTACGCCGCACACCGGCAATTCGGCAACCCGACTCTGCTCAAGGAGGTCAGCCGCGAAATGTGGGGATGGAATTCGTTTGAGACTTTGCTGCAGGACATGCGCTACGCGCTGCGCACCATGCGGCGCAACGCGGGTTTCACGGCCATCGTGATTGCCACCCTCGCGCTGGGCATCGGCGCAAATACGGCCATCTTCAGCGTGGTCGACGGCGTGCTGCTGCGCCCCTTGCCGTTCCCTGAGCAGGAGCGATTGGTCGGCGTGTTTTCCCACTTTGCGCCGGCCAATAATCCACGCGGCAATTTCTCAGTTGCGGATTTCCTGGACCTCCGCTCGCAAGTGAAATCGCTCGATCAGCTCGCCGCGTTTACACGCCGCCGCTGGACCATCACCGGCCTGGAACGGCCCGAGCTGGTCGCCGGATCTGCCGTCACCAGTTCCTTTTTTTCCGTCCTTGGCGCGACTCCGATGCTCGGCCGGACGTTCCTCGCCGGAGAGGACAATCCGAACGGGCCGCGTCTCATAGTGCTTAGCGAATCCCTGTGGCGGCGCCTGTTCAACAGCGATCCCGGAGTCACCGGCCGCGCGATCGTTCTCAACGGCAACGCCTTTACCGTCGTGGGCGTGATGCCCTCCAGCTTTCAGTTTCCGCAAGCCGGCACGGATCTCTGGCAACTACTGACGTTGGCTCCGCCGGCGTATCGCTTTCCGTTCTTCCTTCGCGGTGTCGCGCGGCTGAAACCTGGCGTCAGCTTGGGGCAGGCGCAGGCTGAACTCAACGCACTCGCGCCCGGCATCGAGCGATCCGATCCCAAGACCTACCAGCATCTGAGTTTTCCCGTGCTTCCGCTGCGGGAGGGGCTGGTGGGCAATGTGCGGCTGCCGCTGCTGGTGATGCTTGGGGCGGTGGGACTGGTGCTGCTGATCGCGTCGGTGAACGTAGCGAATCTGCTGCTCGCCCGCGCTGCGTCGCGAGAGCGCGAAATGGCGATTCGCATGAGCATCGGCGCAGGCCGATTCCGGCTGATGCGGCAATTGCTTACCGAGAGCATCGTGATGGCGCTCGCGGGTGGCGTGGCGGGAGCGCTCCTGGCGCTTTGGGGAGTGCATTGGTTGCGCACGCTGGCCGTTGCGAATATTCCCAGGCTCGAACAGGCGCGCGTCGACGGGCGCGTACTGCTCTTCACGCTGTTCATTTGCGTGCTGAGCGGCGTCCTATTCGGCTTGGCGCCGGCGCTCGAGAGCCTGCGGTCGCGTTTGAACGAATCGCTGAAGCAGCACGACCGTAGCGGCACAGCGTCTCGTTCCGGTCAACGCACGCGCAGCGTTCTGGTGGCCGCCGAAGTCGCGTTTTCCTTCTTGCTGCTGATTGGCGCGGGACTGTTGCTGCGCAGCTTCGTCAAGTTGCAGACGGTCAACCCCGGCTTCCAGTCCGAGGACCTGCTGGTGGCGCAAGTTTGGCCGTCGTTCGCGAAATACTCCGACGCCGCCAAGAGCAACGCGTTGTATCAGGCCGTGCTCGAACGCATGCGCGCGTTGCCCGGAGTGAAATCGGTTGCTCTGACGCAGGGTTTGCCGCCGAACGGCCAGGCCTGCTGCGAAGGCTTCCGGATTCAAGGGCACCCCTTGGCGGCAGGCCAAGTGAATCCCGCGGTCAGTACTCCAACCGTGAGTCCGGACTACTTCCGCACGCTCGGAATTCCACTGCTGCGCGGAAGATATTTCACGGAACACGACAACGCGTCGTCGCCACCCGTGGTGATCATTACCGACACCATGGCGCGCCACTATTTTCCGGACGAAGACCCTGTTGGAAAGCACCTGATGATGGGATGGTCCCTGCCGAACCAGCCTTGGCGCGAGATCGTTGGGATTGTCGGCGACGTTCCGTATCTGGGGCTGGGCGCAGAGCCGGAGGCTGCTTATTACGCGCCGCTGGCGCAGTTGCCCGGTGGTCCGTTCTCCATCGTGATCCGTTTGTCGAATCCAGCGCGCCTCGCCGACGCCTTGCGCGCCAGCGTGTGGTCAATCGACAAAGAGATGCCGCTCTCGAACGTCACTACCATGGAGCAACTCATGTCGGCATCGGTCGCCCAGCCGCGCTTCCAGACGGTGCTGATCGGAATTTTCGGAGGCGTCGCGCTACTTCTGGCGGCCATCGGCATCTACGGCGTGGTGGCGTATTCCGTAACGCACAGAGTCCATGAGTTCGGCATTCGAATGGCCCTGGGCGCGCAGCGCGGGGACGTGTTGGGTCAAGTGATGCGCGGAAGCGCTGTGTTGGTGATGACTGGATTGGCTGCAGGGGCTGCAGGATCGCTGGCCCTGACGCATCTGATCCGCACGCTCCTCTATCGCGTAAGCCCAACCGATCCTGTCACTTTCGTGGGTGTGGCGGCGATTCTGACCGGGGTCGCTCTCATGGCGAGTTTGATCCCCGCTCATCGCGCGACGCGGATCGATCCTGTGGTGGCTCTCCGCGAGGAATAACGTTACGTAACCTGGTACTGCACGTAGGCCTGTACCATTACCAACTGTGTAGTTCTCCTATTTAAGTTGTCCACGGATGCCTCCACGATGGAGCGAATGCGGTTCATCCAGGACTCGGACTCCTCTGCTTCCAATCGTTTAAGCGTCATACGGGCTACGCGATCATGGCTCCAATTCGGCGTCTTCGGGTTCGCCGTTCTGTGCATCGTGATCGGGGCCGTTGAGGCGCTTTTCGGCCGTTAAGCAACAGGTTGTATCCTTCCAGACACTAAGCTCCCCTACGACTAACGTCAACGAGAGTAAGGGATTAATCTTATTGCAACTTAGTACGAGAAGAGCGACAATACTATTGGAACTAGCTCACTCCTCCGAGGGCTATCCAATGCCCGCTTCAACCCATCGGGATGAGGCGGGCATTCCTATTTCAGGGGCCGTCTACAACCGGCAGTGAGCCAATCCGCGCTTTTCCAGATACTGCTGATGATACTCTTCCGCGCGCCAGAATTCCGGGGCAGGCGCGATCTCAGTCACAATGGGCCGCTTGAAACGTCCTGAACGTGCCAGCGCATCTTTGGAAGATTTCGCGGCTGCCTCCTGCGCGGGCGAATGAAAGAAGATGGCGGAACGGTACTGCGTTCCCACATCCGGACCCTGGCGGTTCAGCGTAGTCGGATCGTGGTTCTCCCAGAATACGCGCAGCAGTTCGTCGTAGGAGACCTGCGACGGATCGAATTCCACTTGCACTACTTCAGCGTGCCCTGTCCGGTCGGTGCAGACGTCATGATACGTAGGATTCTTGAGCGATCCACCCATGTAGCCGACGGCCGTTGAAGTCACGCCTTTCGCCTGGCGGAAAGCGGCCTCGACGCCCCAGAAGCATCCTGCTCCGAACGTTGCTTTTTCCATACCTTCAGTTTAGCGTTCGAATCCGGCCGCAACCTGCCGGTTCCGGGAAAAATGTGGGGACACGACTGCATCCAGCCGAAGCCGCGGCGCAACGAGAAGCGAGCAACGAGAAACGGATAGGGCGATGTCACGGTTTCCCGTTTCCAGGCGTCGAACCTTGGGAGGAACTACGACCATGTGTGACTATTCGCTGCACGCGTATCCGAACCGGCTGGCTGTCGACGGAGAAGATCTCGTCATCCACAGATTCGGTGGCACATCGCTCGGTTTGGCATCTCCCGCAGACGTGCACCAGGCCTTCCCTGAGACCACATGCGGCGCCACTCGCGGGTTGTGGGCATCCATCAAGGCGTGGCTCCAAGAACAGCGTCAACTGGAGAAACCGATTCCGGCAGTTTGCGTGCCGCCGGGCGCCAGGCTGATTCTCAAGGACATCCCAAGGAGCTTGCAACAGGAATTTGGCGTCGCAGAGATCGAGGAAGTCAAGTTCGTCGAGACCAGCGCCGAGGTGAACACCTATCGCGACGCGGTGCGTTTCAGCAATTGCCGGCAGATTCTCTTGCAGTGCCTCCGCGAAGGACAGCGAGTGACAGTGCTCGAACTGGATCCCGCGGAAGTGAAAACCGCATTCGCCTGGTCGAGCCGCGAGTACTGACACCTAACACCTAGCACCGGCCTCCTAACTTCCCGCGGCAGGCCGGAAGTGCAAGTCCACGGCATAGCCCGCGACATCGACGTGTACGAGGTAGAGCACGTCGATCCGAATTGCATTGCTGGACTGGATCACCTGGACGTCGCTCGAATGCACAGGAAGTCCCAACGCAGCCGCTCTGTTCACCACTTTGGCGCGCGTGATATCGGGCGCGAGAGTTGCGGTCGCCGGATCGTCGATCAACTCGTTGACGTAGCGCTGCAGTTTCCAGTTTTGGATATAGGGCGGAGCGAGCATCACTCCGATGACCGCTAGGATGACCAGCACGGCCACTCCCGCGACGACCCGCGGGATCCGCGCGCGCGATATCACTTCTTGCTTTCCTCGAGCGATTCCAGCTCCCTGAGGATATCGTCGCCGTGAGGCGCCCAGTCCGAACTCGTTCCGGTTATTTGCACGTCCGGCACACTCAGCGTTCCGTGACCATAGATACAGATGTATTCCGTGCGCGGCTGTCCGAACAGCAGCATGTTCGGCCACGAACCTGCCGCCATCGGCATTCGCAGACGGCGCAGGCAGGTCCGGCAGCGGTAACGCTGGTCCCAGATCACCAGGTAGACCAAGCCCACGCAAAACGCGAAGAAAAGCATCATCACGGCGGTGTAGCCCAGGTCGTGCGTGAACGGCGAGAGTTCCGTGTTGAGGAACACGGCCGGGCGGCTGAAGCACAGGCGGATCGCGAGCCAGGCGGCCCAGGCGATCAGCCCGGCGGCTGCCAGCTTCGCCAGCAAGAATCCCCAATACTTCATAACTATTGGACTCCTCTTTTCGCCTTCCGGTTCCCGGCTCGCCTCAGCTCTTGAGAAGATTGCGCAGCATGAACCAGACGTTCGCCGGCCGCTCTGCCAAGCGCCTCATAAAATATGGATACCACGCATCGCCATAGGGCACATAGAGGCGCAAGCGGTAACCGTCCTGGATCAGGCGGCGCTGCAAGTCGCGGCGAATGCCGTACAGCATCTGAAATTCAAAACGATCCGAAGCGATGTTTCGTTCCCTGACGTACGCGATTGCGCGCCGAATGATGTTCTCGTCGTGGCTGGCGATGGCAGGGCGTGTGCCTACATCCAGGAGCCGGGTCATCAGACGCACGTAGTTTTGGTCCACGTCGCGTTTCTCCGGAAACGCGATGTCGGACGGTTCATGATACGCACCCTTGCACAGGCGCACCGGGATCGATTGGCGGCACATGTCCTCTATATCGCTCTGGCTTCGATACAAATATGCTTGAATCACCGCGCGGACGCTGCCGTACTGGGCGTGCAGATGCGAGACCAAGTTCAAAGTGCGCTCCACATACGCGCTCGATTCCATGTCTACCTCTACGCCGCTGCCCAGGGCTTTCGCGCGCTCCACCAGTTTTTCCACGTTCGTGCGGCATTCGTGCTCGGAGAAGTCCAGGCCGAGCTGCGTCAGCTTGATCGACACGGTCGCGTTGAGGCCCATTTTCGAGATCTGTTCGAGCGCTCCCAGATATGCTTCGCGCGCTGTCTCGGCTTCAGAGAGTGACGTGACGCTCTCGCCCAAATGGTCGAGGGTGGCCAGGAATCCTTCGCGGTTCAGGCGCTGGCAGACGGCCAGCTCCTGCTCGAGCGTCGAGCCCGCGATAAAGCGCGAGGTGAATCGTTCCGCGTGCGAGGAATTTTCCGTCCAGTGACGAAGGCGGGACCGGTTGGAAAGGAACAGCAGCAAGCTGCGGAGCACTGAAAACCAGAATACAAGGAATTCGAGGAATCCAAGAATTCGAGGAATGCTGCCCGACCGCTAACACTGGGTCGTATAACATGGTTGTCTATGCGCGTTGCTGTGATTGGCCTGGGCTTCATGGGAAGCACTCACGTTCAAGCTCTGCTATCCATTCCCGGCGCCGAGCTGGCCGCGGTTTGCACTCGCGACGAGAAGAAGCTCTCCGGTGATCTGACGGCCATCAAGGGAAACCTGGGCGGCCGCGGCCAGAACCTGGACTTCACCAACGTGGCGAAATATCGCGAGATCCGGCAAGTGCTCGAAGACCCGAGCATCGAGGCGGTCGACATCTGTCTGCCCACGAACATGCATGCGCCGGTCGCAATTCAGGCGCTGGGCGCCGGCAAACACGTGCTGGTGGAAAAGCCTATAGCGCTCGACGCCGCGTCGGCGGGGCAAATGATTACCGAAGCCAAAAGGCGAGGCCGTGTGCTGATGGTGGCCCACGTCTTGCGCTTTTTTCCCATGTACGAAGTTCTGCGCGACACTCTGGCTTCGGGCCGCATCGGCGCGGTGCGTGGAGCAATGTTCCGGCGTCGCTGCGCGGCTCCGGTTTGGGGCCGATGGCTGGCCGATCCGCAGCAAAGCGGCGGCGGCGTCTTCGACCTGCTGATCCACGACATCGACTTGTGCCTGCACCTGTTCGGCAGGCCGGAATCGGTTTCAGCCACTGGATACGAGGCTCTCGCCTCGGGGGTCGATATCATCACCGCCCAGCTCTACTACGCCGACCACGACACTGTAACCGTGACCGGCGGCTGGCACCATCCCAAATCGTATCCTTTTTCGATGGAGTACACGGTGGTCGCCGATGGCGGCACGGTTGAGTACAGCTCGCGCGGCAAAGGGCCGGCGTTGTACCGGCAGGACGGCGAGAAAGAGCCCCTTCCAATGGCGGAAAAAGATGGCTACCGCGCCGAGATCGAATATTTTCTGGAATGCTGCCGCGACCGGAAAAGCCCGCAGTTGTGCCCGCCCGAGGAGTCGGCCGATGCCGTCGCGATCGCCCGCTGCATGCTCGAAGCACGAAACAGAAACGGAGAGAAAATCCGATGCAATCTTTGAAGGACCGCGAAGTAGGAGTGATGTTCTGGGCCGTGCGCGACAACCTGGAGGAGATTCGATCGCTCGGCGTTCGCTGCGGGCAGCTCGGCGTACCGGGCGATCTGGCGCTGGACGCCGGCGTAGGGGCGCAATGGAAATCGGCGCTGGAGAGCGCGCAGTTCACGCTCGTTACGGTCTTTGCGGCCTACAACGGGGAAAACTACGCCGACATTCCCACCGTGCAACGAACTGTCGGCTTCATTCCGCGCGCGACTCGCGAGGAACGGGAAAAGCGGACCTACGAAATAAGCGATTTCGCCACCGCTATCGGCGTCCGGAGCATCGCTTGTCACATCGGATTCGTTCCCGAGGACACCACGCATCCCGATTACATCGGCGTCCGGGAGATGGTGCGCCGTGTCGCGGACCATGCGGCGAAACACGGGCAGACTTTTGCGCTGGAGACCGGGCAGGAACCGGCTCACGTGCTGCAGAAGTTTTTGAAGGACACCGGGAGGAACAACGTCGGCATCAACTTCGATCCCGCCAACATGATCTTGTACGGGACCGGCGATCCGATCGAGGCGCTGAATGTGCTCGGCCCCCAGGTGCTCTCGGTGCACGCGAAGGACGGAGACTGGCCGCCGTCCGGCCAGCCCGGCGCTCTCGGCACGGAACGCCCGCTAGGGCAGGGCTCGGTCGGCATCCCTCGCTTCGTCGATAAGCTCAAACAGGTCGGCTTCCGGGGGCCTCTGAACATCGAGCGCGAGTGCGAAAACCAGCAGGAACGCATCGCCGACATCCGCGAGGCGGTAGCGTACCTGACCCGGATCTGATTCACGCTCCCTTCCGGTCGCGGCTCCGTTACGAAACACGTCGTTAGTTGACAATGTCAACTAATTGCTCCACAATGAGTGAGCCATGCATCCGCACACCGAATCCTTCCGCAGTTTCAACCGCTTCTACACCCGGCAAATCGGCCTGCTCCGCAAAGGTTATCTGGATAGTCCATTCTCTCTGACCGAAGTTCGCATTCTCTACGAGCTGGCCCATCGCGATGCACCCACGGCCACCGAACTCTCGAAGGAATTGGGAATCGACGCCGGTTATCTCAGTCGCACGCTGTTGCGCTTCCGGAAGCGCGGCCTGATCCAAAGGAAACCATCCAGCGACGACAGGCGTCAGGCGCACTTGTCCCTCACCAAGAGAGGCCGCCAAGCCTTTGCCCCGCTCGAAACAGAATCGCAAGCGCAGATCGCCGCCATGCTCGGCAAGCTGAGCGCACCGGAACAAAACCGTTTGGTCGGAGCAATGCACACCATAGAGAAACTGCTCGGCGCGAAGTCCGGCAGGACGGCGCCCTATCTGCTGCGCCCCCATCGGCCGGGCGACATGGGCTGGGTGATTCACCTTCACGGCGCCCTGTACGCTCAGGAGTACGGATGGGATGAGCGTTTCGAAGCGCTGGTCGCCGAAATCGCCGCGAAGTTCATTCAGAATTTCGATCCGAAGCGCGAGCGCTGCTGGATCGCGGAGAAAGACGGCGCGATTGTTGGATCCATTTTTCTGGTACGCAAGTCGGACCGGGTTGCGAAGCTCCGGCTGCTGTTGGTGGAGCCTTCCGCGCGCGGTCTCGGCATCGGCGACCGCCTGGTGAACGAGTGCATCGGCTTTGCGCGCGAGGCCGGCTACCACAAGATCACGCTGTGGACGCAATCGGTCCTGCACGCCGCGCGACACATCTATCAAAAAGCGGGCTTCCGCCTGGTGCATGAAGAGCCGCACCACAGCTTTGGGTATGATCTGGTCGCGCAGACATGGGAGCGTTCTTTGGTTCCTTAGTTCTTTAGTTCGTCCCCTCGCTTACGCTTGGGGTTGCCATGCCGGAACCGGCGGGACCGGCGGAACCGAGGAATTGGGCCATTGCACGCTTGAGGGCGTCGATTCCCTCGCCCGTCACACTCGAAATCTCGTAAAACGGGAGCCCTTTCTCGAGCGCTAGTACCCGCAGGCTCCCCACCCGCTCCGGATTCTGCGCGACGTCGATCTTAGACGCCACGACGAACATTGGCTTTTTCGCCAGATCTTCGCGGAAGCCGGCCAGTTCGTCCATGACAACGCGGAAATCCTCGGCCGGCTCGCGGCCGGTGTCCTCGGAAACGTCGACAAGATGAACCAGCAGCCGCGTACGCTCGATGTGGCGCAGAAACTGCACGCCCAACCCGTGGCCGAGATGCGCGCCTTCGATGAGGCCTGGAATGTCGGCCACGACGAACGTGCTATCGTCCACGCTGACCACGCCCAGGTTCGGTTCGAGCGTAGTGAAGGGATAATCGGCGATTTTCGGACGCGCCGCGGAAATTCGCGAGATGAGTGTTGACTTTCCGGCATTCGGAAAACCCACCAGCCCGACGTCGGCCAGCAGCTTCAGCTCCAGACGCAGGTGCTTCGCTTCGCCGGGATGGCCGGGCTCGTGTTCGGTGGGCGCCTGGTGCGTGGAAGTTGCAAAGTGCTGGTTGCCGCGGCCGCCACGGCCGCCACGGGCCACTAGGAACCGGTCGCCCGCTTGCGTGAAATCGTGCAGCATTTCGCCGTTGTCGGCGTCGTAAACGACCGTGCCCACGGGAACCGGCAGTTCGATGGAATCACCCTCGCGCCCGCTGCGATTGCTGCCTTCGCCATGCCGGCCGCGTTCCGCTTGATGCTCGGGATTGAATCGGAAATGGAGCAGCGTGTTGTAGTGATTGCTCGCGATCAGCGTGACGTCGCCGCCTCGCCCGCCGTCGCCGCCGCTAGGTCCGCCGCGAGGCACATATTTCTCGCGCCGGAACGCAAGACAACCGTTGCCGCCGTCCCCGGCTTTGACGCGGATTCGGACTTCGTCGATGAACATGGGGGCTGGTGGCTAGTGATTAGTGGTTGGTGGCTGGTGTTGCGGCCCCAACGAGAAACGAGAAACTTAATCCCCGGTTTCGATGCTGATGAACTTGCCGGCGCGGCCCCGATCGCGAAACACCACGATGCCGGAGACTTTTGCGAACAAGGTGTCGTCCTTGCCGAGGCCGACATTCTCGCCGGGCTTGAAGCGCGTCCCGCGCTGCCGTACCAGGATGGAGCCACCCGTCACCAGTTCGCCGCCGAAGGCTTTCACGCCCAGGCGTTGCGCGTTGGAATCGCGCCCGTTCTTGGAACTTCCCAGACCTTTTTTATGCGCCATATCGCACCTATACCAGAATCTCGTTCACCGTCACCTGCGTGAAGTTCTGCCGGTGGCCGATGGTTCGCTTGTATTGTTTCTTGCGCTTGAACTTGAAGACGATCACTTTGTCGCCGCGCCCGTGACCGGAAATCGTGCCCTTCACGCGGGCTTCACCCAAAGCGGCGCCGGTGACCAGTTCATTCGAGTCGTTCATCACGGCCAGCACGCGGCCGAGCGCGACCTCCGCGCCAACGTCGCCCGCGAGCGTTTCCACTTGGATCACGTCGCCAGGAGCAACGCGGTATTGCTTTCCGCCGGTTTCAATCACTGCATACATAACTGTCCTCGGTTGAGCTTGAAATGTGGGCTAATCAGACAGACACTGCAAGGGTGCCGTACGAGCTAGAGCCGCAAAGCTTTATGATACAGCAACGGGCGTGCCCGCCGCAAACTGCCTATTTTTTGATAGCTGCGGTCCAGTTGACCACCACGGTCATGGGCGGCGGACCCTCGGTTTCATTGACAGCGGTCGCGATGAGGAAACGCTGTCCGTCGGCCGTGACGTCGTAGGCCGGAGCGACGCCAGGCGCGCCGGCGACATGGCTCTGGAACAGCTCGCGTGGGCGGCCTGTATCGAACGTGGCTGCGGTGGCTTTCACCTCCACGGCCATCATCTTTCCGTCCGGGCTGAGATAGAAAAGCTCTCGGCCGTCGCGGCGCCAGCGCGGGCGGTTGCCGCCGTTGGTTGAGACCTTAAACTTCGCCCTGGAATTCGGAAATCCCTGCACGTATACCTCGGGCCGCGCGGACTCATCCGACTGGTACGCGATCCAGCGGCCGTCCGGCGAGAACTGCCCCAGCATCTCGTTAAACTCGGTCTGGAGTAGGGGAATGGGTTGGCGGCTGCCCTCGAGCGGAAGCAGCCAGATATCCCAGCCGGTCTTGGAGCGCTGAGCGTGGTAAAGAATAAAGCGGCCGTCGGAAGACCAGTCGGTGGGAAGTTTTGCCTCGTCCGATTTGAACAGTAACTCCTCACTGGTTGCGCCGGTGGAAGCCTTCTGGTAAAGGTTGGGGGCGCCATCTCGATTGGAGGTGAAGGCAATCCGGTCGCCGTTGGGCGACCAAACGGGAAGCGCATTGTTCCCCGGATGAAAGGTGAAGCGGGTACTGGTGTCGCGAGCCAATTCAAATAACCAGACGTCTTGTTGCCCCTGTCCGTCGAACCGGCCCACGGCTACGCGTTTCTGGTCCGGTGAGAGTCTCGGGGCAATCTGAGTTTCCGGCTGACCGAGTTTCCTGAGTTGGTTGCCGGAGCGATCGAACCACGCGAGTTGTGATTGCACGCCGCTCGCGGTGTGATAGGCGAGCGTCCCCTCGGAAGAAACCGAGAACGCCATCCAGCCAAAGTAACCGGCGGGCTGCCCCACCTGCTGGACCAGTGGAAAGGGTTCCCCTTTGAGCTGGAGCCGGGAGGAGTCAAAGGGTTGCGCCATCACCACGCCTTCCCGTTCGAAGAGCAGGTAGCCGGAGGAATACGTGGCCATCGAGCGGGCGGTGAACAGGCGCCTGCGCTCCTTGGAGTTGGGCTTATCGTCGAGCGAGGCGATGATCACGGCGCTTTTCTCGTACTCTCTCGCCTGAAGCCAGTAGAGGAAGTGGCGGCCGTCAGGCAGGAACTTCGGCCAGCGGTGGGCCGAATCGGTTGTAGCGTCCAAAGTGGTTACCGGGACCGGCACGCCTCCCGCACCGGACACGCGCCGGATGGGCGCAGCAACGACTCCTCCAAAAAGAATCGTGCCATCGCGGTTCCAGGTTCCGCCGGTAGTTGGGCCCTCCGTATTGCACAGCGTCTGCGGAGGTCCGCCGGCCACGTCCACCTTCTTGAGAGTGCCTTGCGAGAAGTATGCCAGGAAGCGGCTATCGGGCGACCAAAAGGGGAAAGTAGCGCCTTCGGTTCCGGCTAGCGATTGCTGTTCCAGCGAATCCAGGAGCCGAACCCAGATCAGGGTCTTGCCGCCAACGGTCGCAACGAAGGCTAAGCGACGGCCGTCCGGCGAAATGGTTGGAAACTCGGCATAAGTAGCCCCGCTGGGCGGAAAGACCTGAAAGCGAATGCTGGGCGCGACGGGAGGCTCTTCGCGGAAGTGCACGACGGAGAGAACTGCGAGCGCCAGCACTGCGGCTGCGGTGGCAGCCGTCCACCAGCCCGTCCGTGCAGCCGGTCGAGCGAGGGAGCGCGGCGGCTCGCCGATCAGGAAGCGCGCGTCTCCGATCTCTCGCAGCCGCTCATTGCGGTCCTTCGCCAGACAAAGCCGTAACAGCTTTTCGACGCTGGGAGGCACGCACGTCAGATCGGGCTCGTGCCGCAGCACTGCGGCCAGCGTGTCGGAGATGGTCGCGCCGGTGAACAGTTGCCGGCCCGTCAACACTTCATACAGCACCACTCCGAAGGCCCATACGTCCGCGCGCCGGTCGACATTGTGGCCCCGCGCTTGTTCCGGACTCATGTAGGCGGCCGTGCCCATGATCACGCCGACCATGGTTGCACGCATGGTGAGCGTGGGCGAGGTGGCCGGATCCGCTGATGCCACTTCATTTGACAACGCTTTAGCCAGTCCGAAATCCAGCACCTTCACCCGGCCCTCGGGCGTGACCTTGATGTTGGCCGG
>WNFJ01311058.1_pt2 | contig 35325 bp, 26 predicted proteins | sample 5400461 | NCBI WGS metagenome assembly WNFJ01 (sample SAMN13153349, study PRJNA577476) | soil metagenome | isolation source: 115 cm saprolite on Douglas fir-dominated hillslope | place: USA:California | collected 2013-09-17
AGAGCTTGGTGGGGTATCAGAGAGCTCAGACTCGATCAGCTGTTGGTTGGTACTAGAAGGTGGCAGATACCAGAGCTCGACTTGGTCATCTTGGTCTTGTTGCTGAGAGAGGTCAGAGCTTTGCGGGGTGTCAGAGAGCTCAGACTCGATCAGCTGTTGATTGGTACTAGAAGGTGGCAGATACCAGAGCTCGACTTGGTCATCTTGGTCTTGTTGCTGAGAGAGGTCAGAGCTTGGTGGGGTGTCAGAGAGCTCAGACTCGATCAGCTGTTGGTCGATGCTGGAAGCTTCTAGGTACAAAGGCTCGGCAAGGTCATCCTGATCCTGCTGGTAAGAGAGATCAGGCAGATAGTCGGGGCTGTGTGTGATGAAGGGGTTGTCAGGCTGCAAGGGCTGTTTGCTAGGAGCTTGGTGGTGCAAGGGCTCGCTAAGTTCATCCTCATTTTGCTGATAATAATTCTCGTCAAGTTCATCCTCATCTTGCTGATAATAATTCTCAGAGAGAAAGTCGGAGTCTGGTGTGGAGAAGGATTCCAACTCCTCAAGTTCCAATGGCGTTGTGATAGGGGCTCGTTGGTACGAGGGCTTGACTGGCTCATCATCATCTTGCTGATTGTAATACTCGGGGGAAAGGTCAGAGTCTGGTGTGGAGAAGAAGTCCGACTCCTCAGATTCCAACTGCTCTTGATTGGAGTCTGGTGTGGAGAAGAAGTCCGACTCCTCAGATTCCAACTGCTCTTGATTGGGGTCTGGTGTGGAGAAGAAGTCAAAGTCCTCAGATTCCAATGGCTTTTGATTGGGGTCTGGTGTGGAGAAGAAGTCAAAGTCCTCAGATTCCAATGGCTTTTGATTGGAAGCTTGGTCGTACAAGAGTTCGCTGAAGTCATCCTCATCCTGCTCATAGTAATACTCAGAAGAAGAGTCGGAGTCTGGTATGGAGAAAAAGTCAAAGTCCTCAGATTCCAACGGCTCTTCATTGAGGGCTCGGTGGTACAGAGACTCTACTAGGTCATCTTGGTCCTGCTGGTAAGAGAGGTCAGGCAGATAGTCGGAGAGGTCAGGCAGATAGTCGAAGCTTTGGGTGGTAAAGGGAGACTTAGGCTCTATCTGCTGCTTGCGGGTAGAAGGAACGCGTGGCAATGTTGAATCGGTTAGGCCATCTGTGCGCAGCTTGCGGGTAGAAGGAACGCGTGGCAACATTGGGTCGGTTAGGTCGTCTATGCTCTGCTTGCGTTTGAAGGAGTTTGTGACCAGGGAGTTCCAGTGCCCTTTCAACCCTGAGCTTGTGACCAGGGAGTTCCAGTGCCCTTTCAACCCAGCAGCAACAACCCGTATCCAGCCGAAGACAATGCGTAAGGCTACCATTACTTTTTGTTGCCAGTTTTTCGGTGTGGGGCCGTGTGGTGGATATGACGAAGTAGCAGCGGAATGAGAAGAGAATATTGTTGAATTAGAATCGTTTTTTGGATTAATAGGCATATAATGTTTCTCCTCTTCATAATTATTTCTGTTTGCATAGGATATGGGTTGCGTAATCGATGCAGCTATAGCGGTCTTAGTACGAATATGTCTTCTGCATTGTGTGTACTACATGCTCTCGCTAGAGTCTAGGGGGAAAGAGGGACACTTTGAGAAATGATATTACTACTTCTGGAAATGCGTGTATTCTATTACACATCGCCAAAAATTCTAATTAATATATTTCACACATATTTTATGGCAAAATAGATTAATTTAGGTTTGTAGCTATCTTTGTCATGACCAGTCTATTGCCTTGCCAACATCCGTGATCAACAACTGAGCAATCCCTTCTTGATAGGCCCATTTCCCTTGTGCTTGCATTGTCTTTGCCAACGAGGAAAAGGCTGCAGGAAGAGCAGCGAGTATCTCCAATTCACGCTGACGGGCCGGAATACCATCTGCCTGCATAGCCAGAGTGTAAGCCTCAGCATCGATATGCCAGGGGAAACAGCGTCCCGGGTAGCGTTCCATCAGGTAGGCGGCAATTTGCAGGCCTTTTACATCGAAGTCCCCACTATAATGGAGACGATTGACAGGCGTTGCTGACAGGAGTAGATCGAGCAGTGTCAAAGCGGCCACGCTGGGCCAACCTGACGTACAGATAATCGTTGGTGGTAATACTTGGCGTTGGGTAATGTCTGTGCTGTTCCCATCTTGCAAATGCGGCAAACTCGCAATAACTTCTTCAAAGACCTGCGGATTCTCGATTACGTAGATATCACTGGTTGCGGATGATATAGCCTGCCATTGTAGCAGTTGGCACAGAGGCAAGAGCAGTATTCGTGCTCCGGCAGCTGCTATCAAAGGATCGGGGGAGCCATCGACTTTCGTAGCTCCTGCCAGATGAAAGGCTGCCACATTCGATGAGATGGTATCAACCAGCAAGCCAACACTCTGGTACAGATGCAGTTCTTGTACACGTCCCTGGCCGGGTAGCGCCGAATTCTCCCCAGCGAGATCGCTGAGAGCCTGCAAGAACAGGCGACCTGCTGGCCGCCCAGGATCAAGGCTGTGCGGATCACCACTTGTTCTCTGGGCAAAGAGTGCTAGGCGTTCAGGAGAAGCTGGATCTGGCAATTGATTGAGAAGAGCGACAATATAACCAATAGTGGCGAGCTGTCGTGCCTGCTCGTCTGTCGAAGCATTTTTATAGCGCGCGAAAAGCCATTCTAGCCCATGTTGTCCCTGGAGCAACCACTCTCGACCTTGTGTGTTATGTGGTTCGGCTTCAGCGATAGCTTGCAGAGCGTGACGAAACTGATCCTGGTGGGAGGCATGGGCAACGCGTTGCTGAGGACGCGTGATCAGGGGTTGGTCAGGGAAGAAAGCTGCTAACAGTTCAGGCAGGCTGCATCCGAAGCGGCTCCGGCGCAATGCGCTATCAATATCGCTCAGTTTCACCCTGATTGTCGTGTCTCGATATGGTGGTCTTTCCAGGAAGCTGGCAATTTCACGACGCTCGTGCAGTGTGCTCTCTTTGAGCTGTACCTGACCACCAACCACTCCTAGTTCGATGTATTTCTCGCGCAATTTGATTAATAGACGCTCTAATCCCGCTTTGCGGAAGAAATCTGCGGCACGCTGCACGTTCTTAGAAGGTGGTGTGTTGTCTATCACTATCTTATTGGTAACATCTCATTTGTTTAGCCCTTTGATATCTATATTGTCCAAAGATAATGTGATAAAGCTTGTTGTCAATATTGCCTTATTATCATCAATAACTTGCAATAATACTGTTATGAGTTCTTTCCTTTGCTCTTTAGGTGTATAAAGCAACCATATCACACCGGAACACCTTCTTTTCTCTATCAATACGTATCGCTCAAAATCTTGATCTTGAGTGATAATAACTGCTTCTGCCTTTATCGCTTGTTCTAGAATGATAAGATCATCAGTTCCACGTTGTGCGATATAGGTATCATATCCAGCTTTCTTTACTGCTTTTCCAAGAGGGCGCGGGACATTCTCATCAATCCAGAACTTCATCCGACTTCCTGCAAATGTTTTTCGTGAAGCTGGTCATGGGCAAAAGCAAGCGCGGCTAAGATCTGTTCACGTGTGATGTCGTAATCGTCAATCAGGTCTTCAATAGAATCGCCAAGGGCAAGCTGCTTCAAGATGAGTTCCACACTGATCCGTGTGCCATCAATACGTGGCTTACCCCCAAGGACGCCGGGAGTGCTCACAATTTGAGTGTCCATAATGCTACCTCATTTCTTATCAGGACAACATTTTTCAGAAGAAAGTATAGCATACCTGAAACAATTCGGGTAGGATACTACCAATTCGCCAATTCATATTTTTACTGGTACCGCCTTCCCATCCTAGTCCTGACCCTCATTATACCACACATCCGAACTCATTCCTTGCCTTGCACTGGTGCACTCTCATTCATATGCTGATCGCTCCAGAACGATGCAGATGCTGTCGCTACGGGCGAACCCTTCTCGTGGATCATGAGATAGCGGGCACTGGCTGGTATCTTTGAGCCGGTTCCGCTCACTTGTGGTCCAGTCATGATCCACTGGAAATTTTGCGAGACGAGGAACTCTACGATGCGCTGCGTATTGGCAGTACTGACCTTGTCAAAGGCTTCGTCCAGGGCTAGCAAGTGTGGTGCACCATGTGAAGCACTTCTGTAGAGTGCACCAAGTGCGGCAAAAAGCGGAACATAAAGTGCGAAGAGCTGTTCTGCTCCACTGCGTGTGCCTGCAACACGATCGGTCAGGCGTTGGCGCTGACCGCCAATCGGTGTGACCCAGACATCAAAATGGAACCATTCACGGTAGTCAAAGACTTGCTCCAGAGTCTCCAGGAAGTTGGTAGCCGGGTTCTCTTGTTGTCGCAATCGTACTCCCTCGATCTCGCGTCGGAATGCTCCCATCAATGTCTCCGTCTCCTCCATTGTCAGGGTTTGGGCAGGCTTACGCAGCAAGCGATAGTGCTGTGCTAGGTGACTTCCCAGCTTCGTCATATCGTACTCAACTGGTGGCTTCCATTGCAGGGCATAGTGTTCACCGATCAGTGGCAAGTTACTCAGCACGTTGTTGATCTGCTGTACCCATTCCTCGGCCTCCAAAATCTGTGTTCGAATGGCCTCGGCAATTTCTTGCAGGAGGAAATCTTCAAAGAGCTGCCGCTCTTCTTCTCCCAATAGTGTCTTTTGCATCTCGATGCGCTCGCTCAAGATAGCCAACAATTCAACTGGTCTGCTTTTATTCTCGTTGAGGAAGAGCACCTGTCCCTGGCTATCTAAATCTGGCCCGTATTCTAGCAACGGCGATTGCTCACGATTAAACGCAAGCACAAGAGCATTGTACTTCTCTCTATATGTACCTTCCAAACTCTCTTTCTGCGCCGTAGCATTATCCGTACCATTCAAAAGAGTTTGGGCAGCGCGAATACTCTCTCCCTGAGTGACTGCCTGTTGTGCCTGTGCGAGCTGCTCGACGGGATAAGCTGCCAGCTGATCAGTGAAGTGGTTTTCTTTCTTCGTGCGCTCCTGCTGAGTACTGCGCAGATTGTCTTCCACTTCCACGAGGGAACTTGCCAGATTCCCGGCACGTTCATCACTGCGTATATGATGCATTTTTGCAGTATCAAGTTCGCCAACAAGCTCTTCAGCACGCATACGGAGTGCTCGCAGTCGCTCGCTTAGTTCTTCGGCATTGGAAGACGCTGCCACGCGCTGTAGTTCGGCCAGTTCTGCCTGCACTTGCACGACCTGCGTACGTACGCGTTCGGCAAGACTGCTGACATTGCTCTCGTTAGTCTGGGCTTGCCGCAGTGCAGCACGCAACTTCTGATACTCTTCCCAGGTATAGGCGATAGTACGCAGTTGATTCTGCGCGGCGCGAGCTTGGTTCTTGAGTTTGACCATGGCGAGTAGAGCTGTCTGGACCCGCTTGGCATCAGTTGCAAAAGCACTATTTCCCTCACTCTCACGTTCCAACTGAGCCAAAAGTGAGTTATAGCGCTGTCGCAACTCCTGTGTCTGTTGGCGAGCCTTTTGATATTTGGTTCGTCCGCTCTCCAGTGTAATATGTGCCTGGGTCAATTCAGCATAGCAATCTTGTAGCTTGCTGCGCTGCAACGCTTTGCGTACCAGGACTTGCTGCTCCTGTAGCCGGACGATCTGTTGTTCATAGGCCGCAAGCTGGTTGGTCAGTTCATTTAGTTCGCTTTCGAGCTGTGCACGTTTTTCGTCGAGTTCAGCCAGTTCGCGCTGACGAGCACGTATACGGGTGGCCTTCCCGATATAGCGAGCCGGGCCACTTCCTGCATGCCCAGAGAGCAAACCATGTGTCCAGTTTCCATTCTCGTTCATCTCATAGCGCAGCGGAACCTGCTCACTAGCCTGCGCATATGGCTGAATGATCGCTAATACCGCTTCCGTAGTCGTCTGCCAATCAGGACTGGCACGAGATGTGTCTCCATCTTGCACGAGCAAGGTTGTATCGAAACACAGAACCTGCTGATGCCTCGTTGTATTTGAGTAACTTTGCTGCCTGCTCATCATATCTATGTCCAGGCGGCAATCGCTGAGCCCTTCGGAGATGAGCACAGTGTCAGCATCAGCGACCTGTGCAGTGGGTACGACAAGCGCATCGAGTAGTCCGGCATCTTCCAGCATGTATTCGACCTGTCCGGCAGAGGCTTCGTCGAGATCTGGAGCGAAGTCAAGCAAGGCGTAGAGGGGAAGAGCATCAATACCGTGTTCGGCTAGCTTCGCACGTGCGGTGATCCGACGATCTGAGCGCACCGGCGTCACTTCTGGCTCTGCCTGTTTTTGCTCATAGAGGGCTTGGAGGTCAGCAATTTCTTGTCTCTTGCCACCAGCATAGAGGTGCAGATCGTTGAGTTCGCCCTGGACTTGGTCTACTGCCTCAGCAAGATCGCTCTCTAATGTATCGATCAACTGGCGATAGTGATCAATTGCAGCTCCAAATTGCTCAACAACGTTACCTGTTAACGGCTCGTCACTTGTTGTCTCCGAATTGGGCTCGTGCAGCATCGGTCCTTCGTTGTCGTTGTTGGTCTCCTCGGTGCTCATAAATGGTTTCAGCATGTCATCAAGATTGTGCTGCGCTTCATACGCTCGATCTTGCACGGCCTGAAAATGGCGGCGAGCTTCGTCTAATTCCTGAAAACGGATTGTTTCCAGGTTGCGTGCGTGCTGAATCTGTGAGTCCTGCGCTTCACGTTGTTGGTGTAATGTTTCCAGTCGGTGCAGCCAGATTGTACGCTCTTCGACTGGTTCGCCAGTCAGGATTATCACGGCGAGTGGCATTTCAGGCGCTATGCTGCTCTCAGGAGAAAATGCTCGCACTTGGTTTTGCGCTTCGAGCAACTGAAAGGCCTCTGTCTCCCAGAGTGCCTCTTCGCCAGCAATCGTAGAGAGTTCTTGCAAATGGCCCAGGCTCTCTGTTTTTATCTGTTCCATACGCTGCTGCAGTCGTTCCAGGTTAACAGCATTTTCACGAACAGCCTGATGTGCAGCTTGCAGACTTTGTTCTTGCAACTGCATTTGTCCTTCAAGCTCGCTCTGGCGCTCACGCACGAGGGTAAGCTGTGTTGCTACTTGCAGTCCCTCGCTAGCTTCTAGCGCCTTTATCTGTCCGCTGATCTGGTGCTGTTCTGTCTGCAATGCCTGGACACGCGATTCTGCATCATCGCGCTCCCGTTCAGCTCGCTTCAGCTCACTTCTAAGCCGATAGACCTTGTTCTGGGCCGAGGTTTCAGCTTGGTGGGCAATGATATATTCGCAGGCGGCTAGTTGTGCGCAAACCAGTGCCACATACTGGCGAGCCCGGTGCAGGCGCTCAGCTGCATCGTATGCCTCTTGGATGCGCTCGATCTCGCTCTGAATGCCATCGATACGCTCAATCGTTCCAATGACGTGCGAGGTTGTTTCGCTTGAGATCTTGGGCAGCGACATTTTGAGGTAATCGTGCACACGTGAAAAGTTCAGTTCCGTACTTAAATTTGGGCGGCGCAAGACAAGCAGGAGATTGATAAGCTTCTCAAAATCTTTGGGGTCAGAGTAGCCGAACAGGTAACGAGCCACCTGACGTTCATATTCAGCCTGCGAATCACAGAGAATCCCATGTTCTTGTACCAATTGCTTAAAGCGGATATGGTCATAGGCACGTTTCTCACCCGAATTGCCAGTCTCGTAGAGTGTGTCAATGTCATGGCCTAGGCGTGAACCGTCGGTAATTAAGAAACGCAAAGGGCGTATACGGTCCGTTGTGTTGGCATTTCCAGCGATGCTTATTCCAATGGTGAGGAAACGCGTTTTCTCGCGTTCGCCATTCTCCCAGCGTTGGCGTATCTCTGGGGCGATAGGAGGATGGTCGGGATCGCACCATTCGAATTCGAGCGCGATATAAGCCGTGCGGCGCTCGTGACTGAATGGTGTGGCGGAATCCGTCCCTCCGAGGACATAGTATTCAATGCGTCGCTCACGCCCCCCGAAGGTATCGAGGCGATTGGGGCGGAGATCGCCGTCCAACCCTAATGGTAGCGCGGCAGTTAGCACGGTTGATTTACCGCTTGCATTTTCACCTGCCAGGAAGAGTCGCCCGTGTGGGATCTCAAATTCCTGTTGCCCGTAGAGCCAGAAGTTGGTGAGGATAATACGGCGCAAGCGATAGCCTTGTGGGCCGCCAGAATATGCCTGAAGCATATCCACAAAACTCGTGATCGGACGGGTCAGATTCTCATCTCTCGCAGCAACCTGCCCTAATTCAGGTTTAACCAATGTTTTCTCCTATTTCCTTATAATTAGCTCTTCCTATAATTATCTTCAGCGGATCTGGAAACATTGTGTTAGCAGGGCAGGAACTTCTTCTTCATCCGATGTGCGAGCAAGTTGGCGGAGAAACTTTCTCAGTTGCTGAACGTCCTGAACAGGAGCGATGCTTTGTTGCACTTGGTCCACGATCTGGGATGAGAAACGGTCACTGACAATATCCAGAATCGACTCTTGTATACCCTCAATCTCGCCCTCAATGCGGGACTTCATCTTGTCTTGGAGAGACAGGTATTGTGTTAGCAGGGCGTAGACCTCTTCTTCATCCGATATGAGAGCGAGTTGGTGGAGAAACGTTCTCAACTGTTGCATATCCTGAATGGAAGCGATAGTTTGTTGTACTTGGGCTACCACCTGAGCGGAGAAACGAGCACCAACGATACCCAAGATCGCTTCCTGAAGGCCTTCAATCTTCCCTTTAATCTCACCTTTGATCTCGCCCTCGAGGATCATCCCACCGATCACTGGATCTTCCCGAAAGAGATCATATCCCTGGTATTGCATTTTTAGTACCTCCCTTATCATCTGTTTGTCTTCCTGCGATATTGTGGTGGTTCGTCCCAGCATGGTCTGGAACCACGCGAGATGACGTCTGAATTGTGGTCGACTGTCATGCTCATCCATCTCTCGCACGGCTCGCGTGAGCAGTTCGACCGTGGGCTCCTTCATGACTGGCAAGAAAGGATAGAGACATCGTTGATGGCCCTCGACTACTTGATATGGATCCTTCTCCCACATGCAAATGATAATGGGATAAAAGGCTGAACGTACTTCTCCGCCACAGATGATTTGAAAAGGATTCTCTGGTACCTCGCCTTTGAAGAGCAAAAGTGCTATTGAGAGGACTGGCCGCTTATATTTGCGATACAGGTTGAGACTGTATTCATTCATACGCGGTAGCAGATCATCATCAGCATCCGATTGTGCCTCAAGATTGAGGGTGACGGAATCCTCTTTATAGATGATATGACGGCCTATATCGATGGACAGCGTCGTGCGATTCAATTCGACATTCAACTCATCATCGGTCAAGCCCTCTGGTCGATGCACTTCGGCAATCAAACTGGAAATAACCTCTTCAGATTGCTCTCCGAAGAGGGCTTTGACCAGACCGTCATAGGGTTTTGACTCTTTTGGAGCTTCTTGCTTTTTATTTGCCAATTGATTACCATTCCCTTGCTACTTTGCCACTATCTAGTATAGCACAAGCGCTTTGCAGATGCAATAGCTGTTTAAGTGCAGACAGCACTTTTCAGTTGTCCAGAAATGCAGCTTTTCCCTAGGATTTACTTGTTTGTACCATTCGTCTGCTTGATCCTCTTCACTTTTGCTTTGACCCGCTGGCTCATTGCGGCCTGTTGTTGAACTTCTTTATCGTAGGTGGCACTGTAACGGGCGGCAAGCGGTAAGATTAGCAGTGTACCCGTTTCGTCTGGGCCGCGTATGATGCCTATCTGACGCATCTTGCGTTGTACGTCATTAAGCAGGCTTTGTGAGGCTTTGTTGCGAGCTTCATTGCCCCAGTTCTCTCCGTAACGCTCACGTACCGCATAAAATAGTTCAGTCATATCTTCAGTTGTCACCTGCACACATCCGTAAGTGTCCGGCGATGGCAATGCACCGGAGATGATGCGTTCTCTGATCATTGTACACATAAGCAAGGCGATCTGATCGTTCGTTCCATAGGGCGTAAGAATGCTGACGGGACCCGTCGAGCTGCCACTCTCACGTATGATACAGGCATAGTCTCGCCGGACGTCGAGAAGCCAACCGAAAGTTTCTAGTAGCTCATTGGCAATGCTATCGGTGTGCGAGAGCAGTGCATTAAAGGCTTCTGGATCGTCGAATTTGAAGAGGGCTGGTCCAAGAAGCAAAGAACGCCAAGCACGTGATAGTGGCGCTACATTGATGCCAGAGATCTGTGTGGGCTGGAGCATCGCTGAGGGCTCATGAAGCCGTGCTGAGACGTCTGCTACGAGTTGTGGATTTAAAGCGGCAACAAGCGAACGGGCTACATCGGTGAACTCGTAGAGCACATCGGCATTGTCCTTCTGCTCAACCCACTCCCTTGTCTGACCGTCGACGAGTTGCAAGCCGCCCAGCCCTTCGAGATAGTGAAGAGCACGCTGAATGCTATAGCGGTCCGTCTGCCTACGGAAGTCGAGCACATCCTCGCTTTCGAAGCCTTGTAAGGTCTGTGCCGACTGCTCCTGAATTTGTTCTGCTAACTGAGAGAGCAAGAACTGCTGATCGTTGCCACGTCCACTGAGTTGACGATTCTCAGCGTACCAGAGCATCCAGGTCAAGCAAGCAAAATCTTTCGGTTCCTTCAGCCGCTCATAGAGATAACCTGGTGTCGTAGTGCTGGCATGGCGGATGAGACGAATCAGCGTGCTTGTGCGCTGAATACGCCAGCCCGTATGCTGATCGTGCCAGTTCTGTAACTTGTAGTAGTGATGTTGCACCAAGCGGAACAGATCGCTGTGTTGAGAGAGGATGACTTCCTTTTCTAGCAATACCACATGAGCCTTGATCAGGTCTACACTTGGTGCCTGAAGCCGTGCTCCTGCCAGTCTTGCACGATTGTTGCTGTGTGGCTCTTCCTGTATATCTGTTACATTGGGTACCATCTCTTCTTGCATTATGTATTCTATCATCAATTCACCCTTCTCATCATCTGGATGCCACTGTATCTACTGTAGTAGGTTCAGGTGAGAGTTCTTGCAAGCGATAGCGAGGCAGGAACAAGATCCCATCAGTGCCTTGGAGCAGGGTATAGGTTGTCTCATTTGGATTAAGCAACACAACGGTCGAACCATTGGTTGCACGATACTGATGTGAGTCGTGGCTCAGGCAGCTATCAATTATATCTACCAAGGCGGTACGATCTTCCGCCGTAATGCTCTCAATTGCCCCGACATCCAGGTAGGGATGGGCAAAGAGACGGGCGAAACCTTCGCGCTGCTTCTGTAATTTCTGCTCATGCTGCACAATCATTTCATTGATAATGCTGCGATGATCAATAATTGGATCTTCTAATGGTGGATTGCCGCGATAGGAGCGACTGACTGGTCGCAGATGTACTGTGGCATCTGGTGTTTCCTTCCAGGGATTGGACTGCTCGTGTTCGTCTATCGCGCTGGGAGAACCTGCCACACCTTCTGGCAAATGGATAGGCAGAAGATTGCCAAAGGCCACGGAGAAGATTTGTTGCGCAGTTTCGCCATCGCGTGCCTGTAAGAGTTGGCGTGCTAGCGTATTGAGATGAACGGCATAGTTAGCGTTGGGGCGTGCAGCACTGGCAAGAGCAGCTGCGCGGCGTACAACCTTGTCCACCTCTGCTAGAGCATTGCGGCGGAACGCGTCGGCATTTTTCCCCTGGGCAAACCAGTTTGCCAGTGCATCTAACTGGTTACGAGCATCCTGTAGCCGTTCCTCCTCGGTACGCGTATTCTCCAGCGTTAGATCTGGTGGGTCGAGGTGCTCGGCAACAAGTGCGATAAAAAGATCTAGTTTATCAGTCGCTGCCCATTGTGCAATCTGTTCGCGAATGCGTGGTCCATACTGGGTTAGTGCTTGAGCAAAGCCATGTACATAGGCGACAACTGCTGCCTTATAAGTCTGATATGCCTCTAGTTCGGGCCTGCTTTGCTGGGCGGCGTTGACCATGGTAGCGAGGTATTGTGCGGCTTCACGGGCCATCGTATCCCATATCTCAAATGCACGCTGCCATTCTTCGGCAACTTCGCGGCCACGTTGAAGAATCAATTCATTTTCAGGTAAGTGTAATGACTCATTAATGAATTGGAGTGATTGCCACAGCCGTGGGAGATCACTCTGGCGCAACGAGCCACTGGCAGCACCAGCCCTTGCCTGTTCGGCAAGGAAGGTCTCGATGGCAATAGCCTCAGGGGTTGCTTGATAGAGCAAGGCTGGTGAGAGAAAGCTAGCGATCGAGGTAGCACGGCTGGAGTCGTAGATTGTGGTTACATTACCCCATTCTTTGAGGGCTGCGAGATCATTTTGACATTGCTCAAGGGTATATGCTGGATCGAATGCATCACGCACAGCGTCACGCACTTCCTGAGCTGTGATCTGGTAGCGGTAGAGTTCGCGATGGCGCTGAAAGAAGGTACGCATAATCACGCGATACCAGTGTACGCGGTTCGACGTGACAAGATAACTGAAAATCGGTAGGCGATCAGTCAGATTGAAAACAGAGGCTGATACGACACTCTCAGCAGCATTTATCATATATGCTCAGGAAAACTTCCCGTCCCTTCGATCGTTATGATTGGACTATAATGATGCGCTTATCGCAATATTTTTATATTTTATCATACTACGTCCAGATAGCTACTCATGTGCTAAAAAAGGCTAGGACTTTTGCTGCTGTCCTCTCTGTTATACAATAAACCCTATTCCGATTGAGAATAGGCTGAGGAGAGACTTTTCGTCATCGTCTTGATATTCAGCTCGATCCCTCTTAAGGGGAGGCGACTGAGCGCTAGGTTCAGTAGGATAGCACAAATCCACAGGAGTGGGCTCAATTGTTTTTCTTTGTTGCTTGTTCGCAAAGCGAGACTTTTCCTCTGACGGAAGAGAAAAAGATCTGTCCTGCTGCTGAGAGGACAGATCTACCAAAGTGATTGAAAAGCCGCCTAAGGAGAGGTATTCTCCACGTTTTTCCCTTCACTCAGTGCTGCTTGCTGCGCTAAGTAGGGGGGTTGGGGGCCTCTTGCGGTCAACTGCCAATAGTCAGGGGTTTTTCTCGTGCTCAACAGCCAGGGCCACCATAGCGGAAGGAATAGCTTAACGTGATCCAACCATAGTTGTAGCAACTAGGATCAGTAGCATTCAGATTTATTGAGGCATGCGCGGCACTGGAGGGAGTCGTGATCACTGCTGCATTGCTAATGGATGCTGACCCAGGATTTGATCCAAGGATGCCATTTCCCATCTGTGTATTTGATCCCCCCTTAGATAAAACCTCGCCAAACCACTGAATCAGGCCAACCTGGGTGAACGTCACTCCTTTGTTACTCCATATAGAGCCAGGAAAGTAGCCAATCCATTCAGTGTCGTAGTACAACCACCAATTCCCATTAAAGTATTCCATGGCATAAAGATGTTGGGAGCCGTCACTAGCGACCGTCATACCAGGGTGGAGAGTAGATGAAAACTGCACATAGCCACACCCATTGTAGCAATTGCCAACTCCGTTGACCCATGAGAAGACAAAGAGATGTGGATTATCATCTCCGTTGAGTCCTCGATCAACAGTCCAGCCAATCTCAGCAATTTGTTTACCGTCACTCGACTGACCTGCAATCTCGGCAAGCGTGTGATTGTCCGAAGAGTTCAGAAATGGCTTATGCTGACTCAAGTATCCCTCTGCTCCAATACCTGTCGTATGTTGGTATCCATGGACGTAGTGATAACCAGGAGCAATGGAGGGATGCAGGGTACCATCGGCAGGCGGTGCTCCTTTCTTAGATTTAGCTATGATAGCAGGAGCAGTGGTAGGTTGAGGAACCTGTCCGGAAGGGCATATGGCCTTGAGCGCCGAGTGCCTCGTCGCTCCCATAGGCGCTGGTGGAGCCTGAATATGAGGGGTTGGGACACATCTGAAAGAATTCTGATGTGCTGATGGAGAAACATGGTGATGAGATGATGATTGTGCAAATGAATGGCTGGTAGATGTTAGAAGAGTAACAAGCAAAGCAAGAACAGGAAGGGCATACTTGAGGCGAAAACTCGCAGTAAATTGCAGATTCATTTACTCATTCCTTTCTTAGGTACCGCTGGGTACAAGTGCATTTCGCGTTGATCTTCTCATTATGAGGTCATTTGCCGTGGCAAACTTGGATCACAGTTATGACTAGCTGTACTTGGGCATAGTTCAATTTAGGCGGTTTGTACTTGACAGGTTGAACAGCCAAAATCAAGTCCAGTATTGTTGTCAAGGACTTAGTAAGGAATTTGTATCATTCATTCTGTTATTGAACTGTCAAGTTCATTGGAACCATGCCGCCTTATAGCACGGTTTCGTACTATCATCATGTAATCAAAGGTTGTGTATTTTAAGAATTACCCCATTCATCATTACTAGATTTATGAAGGAAATTCTTATATAATGCCCCCTCCCTTCCACATTTTTAGTAGCTAGCCAGATCACCTAAAAGTAGTATATATAGTGCTTAAAATCAAATACATTAATTTTAGCCCACAATCCGCAGAAAGGTTAACGAAAAAGAGAAATTGGGTAAGGTTCGCCAACAACATCACTAAACGGTGGTGGCTTGGAATTTTGAGTTCATTTTTGTACGATTTTCGGAGCTGACCACCACTTGATGTGCCTCTATCTCATGGCCCCGCAACGTATTGAAAAACGTGCGTAGATTTGGTACAGTAGCAATTGCAATATCCTCGAAGCGGATCGTAAAAGGTGTGGGCCATGGGCCTCCGCTACACCTCCGTGTGAAGGTAAGTATACAAACCAAAAAGATCAGTTGATTGTGCACTATGGGGAGGTTATGATGACAACCGAGACTCAGAAAGAAACGTTAGGTTTTCAGGCTGAAGTAAAACAATTGCTGGATCTGATGATCCACTCAATGTACAGTAATAAGGAGATTTTTCTCCGCGAGCTTATTTCGAATGCATCGGATGCCATTGACCATCTGCGTTTTGATGCTCTCTCGGATGCCTCGCTCTATGAGAAGGATACCGACTTTAAGATCCGTGTCTCCTACGATAAAGAGGCACGTACTATCACTGTGGCTGATAACGGCATTGGTATGACCCGTGCTGAAGTAGTTGACAATATTGGTACAATCGCCAAGTCGGGGACGCGCGAATTCTTCCAGTCGCTGACTGGCGATCAACAGAAAGATGCTAATCTCATTGGTCAGTTTGGTGTCGGTTTCTACTCGTCCTTTGTGATTGCCGATAGAGTCACGGTGACTACACGTCGTGCTGGACATCCTATTGAAGATGGTGTCCGCTGGGAGTCTGATGGTCAGGGCGAGTACACACTAGAGACAATTGAGAGGGCAGCTCGTGGTACAGAGGTCGTTTTGCATCTGCGTGAGGACGAAGATGACCTGCTAAATGGGTATCGCCTGCGCACCATCATTCGTAAATATTCCGATCACATTATGTTGCCGATCGTCATGAAGGTCGAAGCAGAAGATAAAAAAGATGAGGATGAAGTTGTTAACAAAGCTTCTGCCTTGTGGACACGCTCAAAAAGTGAGATCAGCGAACAGGAATACAATGAGTTTTACAAGCACGTTGCTCATGACTTCACTGATCCATTGGCCTATGTCCATAGCCGCATGGAGGGTACGCTAGAGTATACATTGCTTCTCTACATTCCTTCGCGTGCTCCCTTTGATATGTGGACACCTGAATTTCATCATGGTGTCAAGCTCTATGTCCGCCGTGTCTTTATTATGGATGATGCCGAGAAGCTGATGCCCCGCTATATGCGGTTTGTGCGTGGCGTCATCGACTCTAGCGATCTCCCTCTGAACGTGTCGCGCGAACTGCTCCAGCAAAATAGGATGATCGATACCATTCGTTCTAATTCGATCAAGAAGGTGCTGGGTTTGCTCTCCGATCTGGCTGCGAACAATCAAGAGAAGTATGCGACATTCTGGCAAGAGTTTGGGCGTGTACTGAAAGAGGGGCTGCTTGAAGACCATGCGAACTATGAGACGCTGATAAAACTACTGCGCTTTTCCACAACGACTTCTGGTAGCGAGAAGCAGGATGTCTCGCTGGAAGACTATGTCAGTCGTGTGAAAGAGGGTCAGGATAAGATTTACTACATCGTTGCTGATAGCTACGCAGCAGCCAAGGACAGTCCTCTACTGGAGATCTTCAAGAAGAAGGGCATCGAGGTTCTACTGCTCTCTGAACCCGTCGATTTTCTGATGACTTCTGAACTGCGTGATTTCAAAGACTTGCAGTTCCAGTCAGTTTCGAAGGGCGAGGTTGACCTGAGTAAGCTGGAAGACGAGGAGGAGAAAGCAGAGCAGCAGAAAAGTGCGGACGAAGCCAAAGATCTGCTCACCCGCCTCAAGACGGTTCTGGGCGAGAAGATCAAAGACGTTCGTACGACGAATCGCCTGACAACGTCGCCTGCCTGCCTCGTAGTGGATACATACGGTATTGATCCGAGCCTGAAGCGTCTATTACAGTCGGCTGGACAGCATGTGCCGGAAGACAAGCCGATCCTGGAGATCAATCCACAGCACCCAGTTGTGGTCAAGATTAAAAATGAGACCGATGAGCAGCTCTTTGCCAACTGGGCGCATGTGCTCTTTGATCAATCGGTTCTGAGCAGTGGTGAGCAGCTCGACAATCCAGTTAGTTTCGTGAGCCGACTCAACGATCTGCTAACACATCTTTAAATAAAGGGACCAGCGGGCGCAATCACCTAAAGGTGACACGGTGAATTGCAGCCCCTACCTATGGCAACTGTGTGCCCTTTGGGTATGAATTGCATTTGTATCGACCGTAGTCGAGCAAAAAGTGTCCAGTGTGAGAGAGGAACCACGGACATCTTTCACGCGATTTATCGCCATAGGTAGGGACGGCAATTTCATTGCGTCCGTTTGTCAGCCCCCACGTTCTTTTTCATAGATTTGTTGGTCGGGGTATAATGTTATCATGGAAGAAGCTACCATCAATTTTTTACATCTCTGCGATGCAGCAAATATCGATAGCTTGGGAAAGATTAGCATTCTAGGCATTTTTGGGAAAATATTTATCCCAGACCTTTTATCCCAGACCTTGCTAGTACACTTGTGAAATTCACCATTGTTTTGAGCCTTACAATCAAGGATATCGATACTGCCGGAAAGTGGGTCAAGATAAAGATATTTGGACCGGACAGTGAAGAACTACGAACGCAAGAACCAATTGCTGTAGATCTTGAGGCTGAACGTGTAATTTTAGAGAAAGGAAGAGAAGTCAACTTATTCCTCGACATCACGAACTTTAAGTTTCGCCAGTTTGGGGAGCATGTCCTCAAGGCATACTTCAATGGGGAAGAAATTAGTAATCAGACTTTCATAGTCGCAGAAGGAAACAAGTAACTCACTATGTGTCTAATATCTACATTTTCCACTGTAGGTAAGCAGTATCCAGATCTAGAACATGTTTGGCACTCTGATGCTGTTCATAAGGCTTTTAGCGCAGCAACGGAGGAACAAAAGCCTTATCTTGCCAGCACCAGTTCCGTTGATGTTCCTGATGAAGAGAAAAGTAGAGACAAAAAGCAAGCTCTACTAGATTTTGTAAAATGGGCTCAAGAACAACAATGGAAAGGAAGTCCTGATCTTAGCACGAACCATGACGCCTACTTTTATGAAGCGGCAAAAGAAGATCTAGAATCTGATGACGATGACGATGACGATGAGAATGCTGATGGAGCATTGGAAACAAAAATATGATGTTTCTTCTAGAAGAAAGGACAGGTAACTACCTATGTACCTAACATCCACATTTGCAACAGCAAGTAAGCTGTCTCCGTGCATAAAAGAGGCTCAGTACTCGAACATTGTTCATAAGGCTTTTAGCACAACACTGGAAGAACAAAAGCCTCATCCTGCCAGCGCCAGTTCTATTGAAGTTCCTGACGAAGAGAAAAACATACCTGGAACACTTGCTTTACTAAAATTAGCCAAGCTAGCTCAGGAAAGACAATGGAAAGGGAGTCCCGACCTTGGTACTAACCATGATGCCTATTTCCTTGAAGCTGTAAAAGAAATGCTAGAAGCAAAAAACGATAATGATGATGAAGACGATGATGCTTCTGCTAATGAGGCATTGGAAGTGAAAAGACGAGCCTCTGAATGAACACAATTATAGATAGTGATGCACTTTTAGGACTGTTTGATATTACAGATATTCGTAATAAAGAAGCACAAAGGCTTCTTGAAGAACTTAAAAGACAACAAATAAACACGCTTGTTCTCCCCACAACTCTAACCGAATTTACAGCTTTATTCGCTTATAAGATCAGTATGAAGGCTGCACAGCAAGCTACTGATGAAATAATTGACTTTGGTATGTCAATCATAGAGATTAGTGAAGAACTTACAATGCAAGCAATAGCAATATATAAAAAGCAAGGTTCACGTAAAGAGACTCTTTTTGATTGTTTTATTATGGCAGCAGCAAAAAAATTAGAAATTAGATATATTTTTTCGTTTGACAAAGGCTATAAAAAGCAAAAGAATGGATTTTCGCTTATCTCGGATCTCTTGTCATAGCTTCAAAATTCGCCTCAGTGTCCGTCCACTCCAAGATAAAATAGCACCTTGCACGTTTGATACCTCTGTGATATATATGTCTATATCCTATCCAGGGGGGTAGGGAAAGGAACGTGCAGATGATGACAGATAAACAAGATGTGCTCAAACGGCTCAATTATATCGAGGGGCATCTTGGTGGTATTCGCAAGATGGTCGACGAGGATAAATATTGCGTAGACATTGTGCGGCAGATGTATGCAGTGCGTAAGGCTATTGAGAAGCTAGAGTCTCTGCTCGTAGAGAATCATCTGCATACCTGTGTGCCAAAGGATATTACCAACGGAAATGTCCAAACAGTTATTGAAGAACTTGTGCAGCTTTATACCCTGGCAGGTAACCGCTAGCTATCTACCAAACAAGAGGAGAAGAAAACGATGGCGGAAGTAGAAGAAGTCGTGCTCTCAGTTCCCGATGTGAGCTGCCAGCATTGTGTCAGCACCATTGATAAAGCATTAGGGGTGCTACCTGGAGTAGAAACGGTCTCCACTGATCTTCCAACCAAGAAAGTGCATGTGCACTACGATCCTAGCCAAGTCACGCTGAATCAGGTTGAGGCTACGCTGGACGATGCAGGATATACTGTCGCTCATTGACATGCGGCAAATATGGAGTTCACTTCATTCAAGAGGTCACCTCTTTGACATGTGGAGGTCTAACTGCCGATAAGTCTTGCTTGTATACAGCTAGTCTGCTATTGTATTTGCGTATCTGCTATGAACGCTAGAGTGTAGTGATACCGTAGAGTATAGTAGCAAAATCCTGATACAAGAGGAAAACCAATGACTACGACTAAAACTAGTCGGGTAGAAATTTGCGTCAGCGACTTCGAGCAGTCCATTAAATGGTTTGAGGATATTTTAGGCTTTCATGTTGTAGCCCGCAACGCAAACGAATACGCGGAATTGTCTTGTGGGGAGACCTCTATCCAGTTAGTGACAGATCATGCACCATACTGGGGGTCTGAGCGTCCGCGCCTTCTCCCGCCGGGGCAACGTGGCAGTGGCGTTGAACTCATCCTGTTTGTAGATGATGTAGATGCCGTCTATGCTATGGCCAAACAGGCTCAGGCAGACATCGTGTGCGAACTCACCGATGGCTACCTCATACGCCCAACTCAGGCAATCATCTTCGAAGATCTGGCAACCGCTTACCGTCAGATCAACAAGGCTTTTCGACACGATATGCCGCGTGCCACGGATGGGCTACGTCCAGTGAAAGAGGACGCCGATAGACTGGCGCAACAAGGAGACTATATCGAGGCGGCAGAGATCTATGGAGCCCTAATCGAGGAGATCTTTGAGCAATCCCATCTCTACCAGGATGAGGAGTACAATGAGGATGACGAAGAATACTATGAAGACGAACATTACTATCCAGAAGAATATGGATTAGAGAAATTTGTCAAAGAGTGTATTGAGACACTAAGCAGCTATTTGGCAGGGAAACAGGCTGATAGCGAGGGCCGTGAGAAGATCTTAGAGGTCCTTTTCGCTATTTACCAGCAAGACTTGCAAGCCGGTGACTACAAGAATCTCGGCTTCGCAACGAGTGTATCGGATCAGATTATGAAACTCGCAATGCCGCAGGAATATCTGATAGTCGCTAGATGGATCCACGATGCATTAGCCGATGAAGAGGAAGAGGCCACACATTCCCAACGTAAGGCCTATGGTGATCTCTTGCTTGAACTAGAGAAGGATACTCTTGATGATGAGGCATACCTGCATATCTGCCGCGAGACCGAGCACACCACCGAACTCATAGATCGACTGTTGACGCTTGATCGTATTGACGAAGCTATTGCAGAAACACAGCACATGGGAGACTATGCACTCCTGAGCTATATGGACCTCTTCATCCAACATGGACAGGACACTATTGCTGAGCGTCTAGTAAAGGAGCATTTGAAAGAAGAAGAACCATCCTCGAATCTGCTAGGATGGCTCCAAAAGTACTACCGTACCAGAGATAACCATGTCGCCGAACTGCAAGTGACCCAGACCTTGTTCCGCACGTGGCCTTCGCTCAGCCATTATCAAGAACTACGCGCCGTTGCCAAACAACTCGATCGCTGGGAGACTCTCCGACCGGAATTACTCGCTTTTGTAGAGCAAAAGGGGGCTACTAGGCTCTTGATCGAAATAGCGATAGATGAAGAAGAAATCGACAAAGCCCTAGAACTGTTGAAGGAAATGACGACAATGGATACCTACCGCTATTCCTACACTTCAGGCTATACTGGTCCCTCAATTGAACTCGAAGTGGCTAGAGCAGCCAAAAAGACGCGTCCTCACGAGGCCATACAGATCTATCAGCGGCGTGCCGAACGTCTGATTGCTGAGAAAAGTCGCAAGAGCTACCAGGGAGCTTGCACACACCTTGTAGAGGTAAAATCTTTGTACAAAGGGCTTGGCGAACATGAGATATGGGCGAATTACATTTCATCGTTGCGTCAGCAGTACAAACACTTACCTGCTTTGAGAGATGAAATGATGAAAGCAGGCCTGTAGTAAACTCGCCACGCATCGGCGCCTGTGCATATACTGGATGAAACACGGAAAAAATCCATTTAGGAAAGATGAGGTAAATAGCATGGAAAAGAAACAAAAGGTGTTGATGTATAGTCAGCCCAAGGGGCCTCAACCTAAGATTCCAGAGACCTTGAAAACGGAAGTAACAACAAAGGCTAACGAATTTATCGACTCCGTTCTGAAGCCCAGGTACATCAAGCCACCTGATGACAATCCACAATTCAACTATATAGTAGATATCTATAGCAAGTGGTATCATAGCTACTTCTACCTCTGCTCCAAGTATTGCTGTCCAAGTCCAGACGCTCTTGTGTCGGATTTTGAGCATAGATTCGCTCGTATGCAGTATGCCGGTAACAATCGCTTCCATCTCTCATTTATGCGCTATAATGGTGAGTGGGTACCACTTTATGGCGATCAGACACTGGATGAGTGCCTGACAGCTATTAGAGATGAAGACTACTTTGTCATAGGCTAACTCTTCAATAAGCAACGATGGGATATGACATAGTTGGTTCCGATGCTCAGGGCCCTGCATTAGAAACCTCTAAAGAAAGGAATTATCATGGCAAAGAAGCAAAAGGTGTGGACGTATAGTTCGCCCAAGCAGTCCAAACCTAAGATTCCAGATACTCTGAAGGCGGAAGTGACAACAAGGGCCACCGAACTTATCGACACTGTTCTGAAGCCCAAATACATCCAGCCACCACCTGAGAATCCAAGCTTCAATTATATTGTAGACATCTATGGAAAGTGGTTCCAGAGTGCTTTCTACTTCTGTGCCAAATATTGTTGTCCAGGCCCCAACGCCATTTCACCGAGTTTTGAAGCGAAGTTTGCCCGCATGCAGTACGCTGGTAAGGACCGTTTTCATCTCGCATTTATGCGCCATACTGGGGAGTGGATCGAGCTTTATACCGATCAGACTGTGGATGAGTGCCTGACAGCTGTTAAAGATGATCCCTGGTTTGCTTTAGGTTAAGCTCCTCAATGCGCAGCTATGGGACATAACCTTGAAAGTAAAATGCTAGACTCACCCTTGGCAGGCTATCGTATGGAGGTAACCTTAGATGATGCAGCAATCATACACACAGTTGTATCGCAGCCAAGTTGAAGCTGCTTTTCGGTGTGGTGGTGGTGAAGCTGAAGCAGAGGTCGCTAATGAATTGTGGGCAATCAAGGGGAGTGCTGACAGCTTTGTGGAACAGGGCGACTACACCAGAGTTATTGCAGCCTGGGAAGCGATCGTCGATGGTATCGTAGATCACTTCGATGAATATGAACACGAAGCAGGCCACCTTTATAGCGTAGTTGATGATTGTATTGAAGAGCTAAAGGGTTATCTAGCCGATCTACAAGGTGATAGCGTACTGCGTGAACACATTTTGCGCATCCTCTTTGCAATCTTTTCCCATGATGTCAATGCAGGCGATGTTGATTTTGGTGAAGAGGCACAGAATATACTGGTGAAGCAAGCAACTGCCGAGGAGCGTCAATCCATCGCAAATAGGGCACGTAACATCATTAAAAGGAAACAGCTACAGCGGGACAGCCGTTATGAGATTCAACTGTTTCAAGATTTCTTATTGGCATTGGAAACTGGTACACTTGAGGATCATTAGTCATGACAAACGCCGTGCTTACTCTGACGAACACGAAATTGCTACGACTTTTACACTCTTTACTCATTTTGCAGAGCCTACTTCTCTGGCAAGAGAGATGATGCTGAAAAGGTACAATATTCTTCCATGGCAGACTTCTTGATCTGTCCATTCTCTCTACTCCAAGTAGCCAGCTTTGAAGACCGCTGAAGCATAAGTTGAGCGGGATATCTGAAAGGAACCAAAGCGAATCTTGACATGTTCCCCCCTTGGTAGTGTATAGTTATGGTCTCTTAGTAACATTACTTTCCACTACCAAGGAGATGGCGCGATGCAAGACGAAAACGGTGTGAAACAGGAGACGAGGCCAATCGACTTTAGCACGCTTAATGACGTACCTACATTTAATCAGCCTGATGAATTAGTCGTTCACATTCCTACAGCGTTTGCGTCTTCACCTATGGTTCCCCCTGATTATCAGGTGATACGGGTGGTTCCTCGTCAACTTCAACCTCGTACTGATTCCAGACAACGTTAGTTATCCTTTTGAGGTGTTTGAAGTTCATTTCATAAGCTCTATCCTGGGTAAAGTAGCCGACGGTAGGAGGAACGGTTGATGTTAGCACGCTGTGGTCAAATGTGGCATCTGCTCCAACCGCTCCAACAAGAGCAAAATTGTTTGTTTCAAGAAACAGGCAAGGTAAATGTGTTACTCCTTTTTTCGCTAATGCATAGGCACGATGAAAGCCGTTCCTAAGATAGCAGCGTCCATTGATTTGAACAACTTGAAGTAAAGGGGCTGGCCCAAATACCACTCCAGCAATACGGAGTTGTCCATCAGGAAATTCCTGAAAGGTTCCATGCCTAAGTGGTAAGAGATTTAGGTCTTGTGCCCTGATTGTCACACTATTTGGGGTAAGAATAGTTTGATATTCAGGATAAGTTATATCTCGTGGAAGACATACTGTGAGCATTTCTTCCACTGTTGGATTCTGGTTGATTGTCTTGCTGAATTTATCAGCCTCATCAACGAGAATATGAAACTGGAAGGCTAACAGTGGAGTGATCTCAACAAGCATAAAGCCGTAACGCTGGAAGCCCTGTATAGTTAGTTGAAAGACAGGATTTTTAGTTACTTCGTCAAGGTATGGATAATACTTTTGTGACAATGGCTGGCATTCTGGTTTTCCCGGTCTGGAAAATGGTTTACCCAATTTGGTCTTTGCTTCTTTCCACAGTTGGCGCATACCTTCCGGCGAGCGATCTTGTTCTGGTAAGAATGCCCATTTTTGGAGGTAAGCCATTGCTAATTGTTCATTCATGAAACCGAGAAGTGATAAACCTGATCTTGGCATTATCTGCCTCCTTCAAATCCACATTGGACACTATCAAATGTTACGAACGTTGGATAAAAGGTTCCTGCTCATGGTAAAATGAAACAGAAATGCCCCAGCTGGGAATTGAACCCACAAGAGTTTAATACTCACAAAGTTCTACCCTTTGAGTATTTACCAGTTTTACTACTGGGGCGTGTTAAGAGAGTTCCAGGGTGAGGTTTCCGAGGCCGCTACCCTGGAATTGCTTTTTTATGGACTCACTTTTTTTTATCCTTATCATAGTTTGTCATTATAGCAACCTATCAACACAATGTACTGATGTATCTTGGAATTAACTTGTGACTTCAATATGGTTAGCTTTTGCCTTCCTCTCTACAGAGTCTTTCTCTTTTTCATATCAAATTGTACAATATTATTCCGATGAGGCTTATCTTGATCGCTACTAGTCTCTACTTCATTTGAGGGAAGAGGTGCTTGTTCTGCGTGTGCTTCAAGAACTTGCTCTAGAAATTGTACAGGAAGACTCAATTGGCTAGCCATCTTCTGATAATCTATAGGGATACCATAGAGCCTCTCGGCCATCTGGCGTAATAAGCGAGGCTTTTCAACAGGTATTACTATTGGTTCTTCTGTCCTCATTCCCAGCTTTCCAATCTGATAACAGAGATACCTATATTGGCGTTCTGAAATGATTTGAAGTTCATAGGCTCGACGTATCAGGGCTTGAATTGAAACACCCCATTTCTTCTTGAGAATCTGGAGCGTGTATATTGAGATAGGCGGAGCAAGTTCTTGTTGCATTTGTTCTGCTGGCATGAGAAATTCCGCTGCAAATTCATTAGCTTCACGTTCAATTGTATCTAGACTACCTTTTATCCATTGATGCATCACTAGATGACCTAGCTCGTGAGCAATACTATATCGGAGACGATCACCAGGAATATCCTTCACAGAAATGATAATAGCAGGTCTTTTCTCATCGAAACCAGCCCAAACAGAATACGCATCAATACCCTTAATGTACTCTGGAATAGCAAGTACACGGACTCCAATTTTCTCTGTTATATGGACTAAATTCTCAATAGGCTTGTCAGGAGATAAGCCTAGCTCCGACCTCGCTATGATAGCTGCAGTCTGTGGATCTGTTCTTTGCCTAGGCAATAACAGTGGAAGATCCTTGAATCTTTGGGCTAAACCGTTCATCATTTCAAATATCGTTTGACCATATCGATGTGCTTTTAATTTGTTTTTGTTTGGAATAGATACTCGTGCTCGGAAAAGCAGAGAACCAAATGGGAAGTCAATAGTAGTTTCCTGCTTGAAGAAAGCAAGTGGAAACCCCGTTTGTAAGGCGATGGCATCAAGAACCTCTTCAGGAGGCTCATAACGGCCAACCTCATAATGGGTTAGTGTGCCTCTGTTAATCTGGATACATTCTGCTAATTCTGTTTGCGTAAATCCACGCAATTCCCGTGCTTGTTTAATCCTATCTCCATTAATCATTGTCGTCAGTTCCAGTCTTATCTGACTCTAGCTCAATATCAAGGTTGTTTGTACGAGTAGACTTAAACTCACGACTAATTTTCTGCTCACTTGACGTACTACGGAGGATTGGAAGCTTCCAATGAAACTCAACATCATCAGAGTTTGTGATGATTCTTTTAGGGCAAGCCAAGAGGAGTTCAGGTTCAGAAGCTGAATTAAGGCTCCAAAGAACTGCAAGACGAAGAGGAGAACCTAAAAGCTGTGGAATCTCGTATAATAAGGGGATATCACCAAGTGGAAGTTTAAGTTGTGTAACAGTAGATTGAGTAAGATAGTCACTCTTTTGTTTTGTGGCACGAGGATTGGAAATTTTCCCATCTGCAGATTTCCAGATCCGTAAAATGGAATCAGGTAAATGGAGACGTAAACCATTGTTAGGAAGATCTGCTACATTGTGCACATCTTTGACCTCTTGAAAGTAGCGCTTTGCCCAAAAACGGACTAGATCAGGCAAAAGGAAAGCATCAACAGGTACTTGTTCACCGTAAAAATAACTGAATGCATTTGTTGTCGCAGCATCCATAACTCGGTACATGGTACTTTGGAGAAAATTGGAGTGGGCTTGAATATAGCTGTGACCATCAGAAGGGGTCAAAGAACTAGAACTCATCTTACTAAATTTCCTTTGTTACTTATTGCTAGCAAGGATACATGAAAATGACAAACTTGTCAAGAGGAAAGTTCAGCAGTTCGGCAGTGGGTGCCCATTACTTTTTTGCGTTGAGGGTGCTCTGCTAGAAAGCCAAGCGAAGAAGGAGGTGCTTGGGATAATAGTAATACAAGTGCGTTGACAGCTCTCAAGGCTACACTTGGTTACACTTGCTCTCATTTGCATCAGCGATAGATAAACCGTGAGATGCCATGATCCTGCTTGGCTATACTCTCTCCTCTGCTTGCTTATTCCCCTGAATAGATACATTATTTTTACAAATAGATTAATGATTGACTGATAAGACTATAATGCCCTATAATCTCAGAGAAAAAGAGGGATTTAGTGCGAGTACTCCTATCAATTTGCTTCTATTTTTACAATCATTGGGAAAGCGGTAGTAAGTTTGATGAATAATTTCAGCGAGAAGGCGAATTTTATCTGGGGTGTTGCTGACCTCATTCGCGATACCTTCAAGCGTGGCAAATACCAGGATGTTATTTTACCCTTCACGGTTTTACGTCGTATCGATTGCGTTCTTGAGCCTACAAAGGATGCAGTAGTAGAAGCATATGAAAAATATGGATCAAAATTGAGTGATCTTACTAGCTTGCTTCGCAAACAGTCTGGATATGCCTTCTACAACATTTCCCCATTTACCTTTGAGCGCCTGCTAAATGACGCGCCCAATCTGGCTGCAAACCTGCGTACGTATATTAACGATTTCAGTCCGAATATGCGTGAAGTGCTGGAGAAGTTTGGCTTTGAGAATACGATTAAAGAGCTGGATGAGGCCAATCTGCTCTATGCTGCGATGGAGCGTTTCAAGAATATTGATCTGCATCCGGACAAAGTGTCAAATCATGAAATGGGGTATATTTTTGAGGAGCTGATCCGCAAGTTTAATGAGGCCCTCAATGAAAATCCTGGCGAACACTTTACTCCGCGAGAAGTTATTCGCCTGATGGTGGCTATATCATTAACCAAAGATCCTGATATTCATCAACCCAGAATTGTTCGCAAAGCCTATGATCCGTGCTGTGGAAGTGGCGGCATGCTGACCACCGCTAAGGAGCATATGTTAGAGATCAATTCTACAGCCGAGGTCTATCTGTATGGGCAGGAAGTGAATAAGGAGACCTATGCTGTCTGTAAGTCTGATCTGTATATGAAGAGTAAAGATGGGCTGGACGCTGAGAATATTTTGTTTGGTAGTACTCTCTCACATGATCGGCATGCGCATGAGCAGTTTCATTTCATCTTTGCTAATCCTCCCTATGGAAAAGATTGGAAGCGCGATGAGGAGGATGTAAAAGCAGAGGCAGACAAGGGATCTCACAGTCGGTTTAGCGCAGGCCTGCCACGCATTAGTGATGGACAACTGCTCTTCCTGCAAAATATGTTATTTCATATGTATGATCCCAAGGACGATCGATCGCAAGTTGCTATTGTCATGAATGGGTCGCCGCTCTTCACGGGTGATGCTGGTAGCGGTGAGAGTGAGATTCGGCGCTGGATTCTCGAAAATGACTGGCTAGAAGCGATTATTGCCCTGCCTGAGCAACTTTTCTACAACACGGGCATTGCGACCTATGTCTGGATACTGACCAATCGCAAGTCTGAGGAGCGACGAGGTAAGGTACAGCTCATCAATGCTTCTGATATCTGGATGCCAATGCGCAAAAGCCTAGGCGATAAGAGGCGAGAAATTTCACCAGAACAGATCGAGCAAATCCGAGAACTTTTTGTACGCTTCGAGGAAAATGAACACTCAAAGATCTTTCCATATACCGCCTTTGGATATCGCAAAATTACTGTAGAACGACCACTACGCCTCAATTTTCAGGTCAGTTCAGAACGGCTGGCACGACTGGAGGAACAAAAAGCCTTTGCCGATCTGGCTGTGAGCAAGAAGAAACATCCTGTTGAGAAAGCAGTTGAGGAAGAAGAGGGCACGAGGCTGCAAGCTGCAATTCGGGCTGCTCTGCAAAATATATCTGCTGAACTGTTCAAGAATCGTGATGCATTTGAGCAGGAACTTGATCGAGTGCTCAAACCTGCACGAATACGTCTGGCACCAGCAGTACGCAAAGCCATACTCAACGCACTAGCAGAACGTGACGAAACGGCTGAGATCTGTCGTGACAAGGCAGGGAAACCCGAACCTGATCCTGATCTGCGAGATACCGAGAATGTGCCGCTGCCTGAGGATGGCAAAGAGGTAGAGCATCAGTATGTCTTTGATGGATATACAATGGATCTTGGCAAAAGTATCATTGTCTTCTTTGAACATGAAGTCAAACCTTATGTTCCTGATGCCTGGATCAATCCAGAGGTGCGAGATAGCAAGGATGGACGCATAGGGAAGATTGGCTATGAAATTAACTTCAATCGCTACTTCTACAAATATCAGCCTCCACGCCAGCTAGAAGAGATTGAGGCTGATATCAAGGTGCTGGAACGCGACATCCTAGATATGCTGCGAGAGGTGGCGAGATGAAAGAATTGATTGAGCCACAGATATTAGTAACGCTTGAGTCGCCCAGGCAGGTGGGGAAACGGAAAGCATATGAACACTACAAGGATTCGGGTATTGAGTGGCTAGGGAGAATACCTGAACATTGGGAAGCAAGGAGGCTAAAATATCTAACCCGCTTAAAGTATGGAGACGCGCTTCCTTCTGAACGGAGGGAAGAAGGAACTATTGTAGTCTTTGGATCAAATGGACCTGTTGGAACTCATTCCCGAGCAAACACCACCTCTCCAGTAATTATTCTAGGAAGAAAAGGATCTTCCGGAAAAATCGTTTTTTCCGAGGAAGCATGCTTTGCAATTGATACTACTTACTATATTGATAGGATGCAAAAAGAGGTCAATATACGTTGGCTGTTTTATATATTAGGACTTTTAGGGTTAGACAAGGTTTCAGAAGATAGTGCTATCCCTGGATTAAGTAGAGAATATGTTCACGCTCAACAGCTTCCTCTTCCTTCACTTCATGAGCAACGAGCTATTATAGCTTTCCTCGATCGAGAAACAGCAAACATTAGTGAGTTGATCGCTAAGAAAGAGCGGCTGATCGAGCTGTTGCAGGAGCGGCGTACAGCTATTATCAATCAGGCTGTGACCAAGGGTCTGAATCCTGATGTGCCGATGAAGGACTCGGGAGTTGAGTGGTTGGGGGAGATACCTGTGCATTGGGAAATAGTGAGGTTAAAATACTTAGCAGAAGAAGGATTATCAAATGGACTTTTTAAAAAGAAGGACATGTATGGAAGTGGGACGAAATTAGTTAATGTTGTAGATATTTACCAAAATACCTACATAGTAGATATTAATAGACTAAATCGAGTGCAAGCCAATTTCTCAGAAATAAAAACATATCAGGTAAATGAAGGAGATATTTTTTTTGTTCGGTCATCACTCAAACTCGAGGGTGTCGGTGCTTCTGCCTGCGTGAAGACTGTGATGGAACCTATCCTTTTCGAATGTCACCTTGTACGTATGAGGCCAAGTGCAAGTAGAGTTGACCCTTTATTTCTCATAAATTATCTTAACGCTTGTATTTCTAGACAGCGTCTTATCTCCCTTGCATACACTACCACAATGACGACAATAGGGCAAGACAAAATGTCTTCACTTGAAGTCATCCTCCCTCCAATGATTGAACAAAAAGCTATTCTCGCCTACATTGATCAAGAAACCACCAAAATAGACAAACTCATTTCCAGAATTCAAGAAGGCATAAAGAAGTTAAAAGAGTACAGTACTGCACTGATCTCCGCAGCTGTTACTGGTAAAATAGATGTGCGTGGAGAGGTTGCTGATATGAGCGCGGAGGATGCGGCCATCTAGTATGGAACGCAAACGAGCTTCGCGCCAAAGTCATGTTCGTAGTGTTGTCCCTGTACATATCGCACGAAAACCTTTTAGTAGACGGGATCACAGAATGGACACTTCTGAAAGGAATCTTGAAGACCTGATTGAGCAGGCATTACTTGCCTCTGGGACAAAGAATACAACGAATAATACGAGAGTACGCCAGATTAGAGAGACTGCTCCAAACTATCAAACCGTTTCAGGTTGGGAGGGAATAGTTGCTGGCGGCTACCAGAAAAGAACATCAGCAGACTATGATAACGTTCTCTGTCTCATCTCCGAGGATGTTTTTCATTTTATTTATGCAACACAACCACGGGAGTGGGAGCGCTTTAAAACACAATATCAGGGCGATATCAATGAGGCGAAATCGCGCTTCTTGCAACGGCTGAGCACAGAGGTACGTCAGCATGGAACGCTGGATGTGCTACGACGAGGGATCAAAGCAAATGGATGCCATTTCAGTCTAGCTTACTACAAACCTGCTACCAAGCTGAACCCGGAGCTAGAAAAGCTCTATCAAGGCAATGTCTTTTCTGTCATACGACAGTTGCACTATAGTACCAAAAACAATAATAGCGTTGATCTCGCAATCTTCTTGAATGGCTTGCCCATTTTTACTGCCGAACTGAAAAATGACTTTAAAGCGCAAACGGTTGAAGAGGCTATCAGGCAATACCGAGAGCGAGATATCAAAGAACCGCTCTTTGCTTACGGTCGCTGTCTGGCACACTTTGCAGTTGATCCCCAGTACGTCTATATGACTACGCAGCTTCAAGGGGAGAAAACGCGCTTTCTGCCATTTAACCGGGGTTATAACGGAGGAGCTGGTAATCCACCAAACTGGAAAAGTTTTGCCACCTCTTATCTCTGGGAGTGTATCTGGGCACGTGAAGTTGTGTTGGATCTAGTGAACCGCTTTATTCAAGAGGTAGAAGAGGAAGATGATAAGGGACGCAAAACAGGGGTAAAATATCTTGTCTTTCCTCGCTACCACCAGCTTGAAACTGTGCGAAGGCTGATCGCTGATGCACGTATTCATCATGCTGGTCAGCGTTATCTGATCCAACATAGCGCGGGTAGTGGCAAGAGTAATACCATTGCATGGACAGCACATCAACTCTCAAATCTGCATGACGAGCATGATAACCGCATCTTTGACTCAATCATCGTGATTACTGACCGTCGCGTACTGGATCGCCAGTTGCAACGCACGATTCGGCAATTTGAGCAGACACGCGGTATTGTTGAGAACATTGACAAAAATGCCGGGCAACTGAAGGATGCATTAGAGGATGGCAAGACAATCATCGTCACCACATTGCAGAAATTTCCAGTTATCGTTGATGAGATCAGCACTATGCCGGGCAAGCGGTTTGCCGTCCTAATTGATGAAGCCCACTCCTCACAGAGCGGAGAGAGTACCAGCCTGATGAAAAAGGCTCTAAACGCTTTGAGTCTTGAGGAAGCAGAGCAAGAAGAGAGTGTAGAAGAGGAAGACTTCGAGGATCGTGTGGTCCATGAAATGAAGCTGCGAGGGAGAATACCGAATGCCAGTTTCTTTGCCTTCACTGCCACCCCTAAAGCTAAAACGCTGGAATTGTTCGGACAGAAGCGAGAAGACGGGAAGTTTGAGCCTTTTAGTCTCTATACCATGCGACAAGCGATTGAAGAAGGCTTTATACTGGATATCTTGCAGAACTATACCACCTACAGAGCCTATTGGAAGCTACTCAAAAGAGTCGAGGAAGACCCCCATTATGATCGTCATAAAGCAGCCATTCTCTTAAAAGCCTTTGTCGAACTACATGAGCAAACCATAGCCAGGAAAGCAGCCATCATTGCGGAGCACTTCCATAGTCAGGTTGCGTGGCGTATCAATGGCAGAGCAAAGGCTATGATTGTTACCGCATCGCGTCTACATGCTGTGCGTTACTGTCAGGCAGTTAAACGCTATCTGGAAGAGAAAGGTTATCCGTATGGAGTGTTAGTTGCATTTTCGGGCAAAGTGATCGACGGGGGCTTTACCTACGAAGAGAGCCGGATGAACTCAATGTCGGAGTCAAAAACGGCAGAAGCCTTCAAGAAGGACGAATACCGCATCCTCATTGTCGCCAACAAATTCCAGACCGGATTTGATCAGCCACTACTGCATACCATGTATGTAGACAAAAAGCTGGGCGGAGTAAACGCGGTACAGACACTCTCGCGATTGAACCGTATACATCCGGGCAAAGAAGATACGATGGTGCTAGACTTTGCTAATGAAGCCGAGCATATCCAGCAGTCTTTCCAGCCTTATTACGAAAAAACGCTTCTCAGCCAGGAGACCGATCCAAACTTGCTATATGACTCGCAAAGGGAACTAAGTGAATTCAACTTTTACGCAGAAGAAGATGTAGAAAAGTTTGCAACTATTTACTACGATCCCAAAGCGACTCAGGATCGACTGCACGCGGCACTCACGCCAATTGTAGAGCGATATGAAGAAGCTGAAGAGCAGGAACAGGCAGATTTTCGCAAAGCACTCAATAATTACATCCGTTTGTATGCCTTCCTATCGCAGATTATTACCTTTGTTGATACCGAGCTGGAAAAGCTCTATCATTTCGCACGTCACCTGCTAAGAAAGCTGCCAATTAAGCGCCATCATTTACCTATCGAGGTTCAGCAAAATATTGATCTGCAATCCTATCGTCTCCAGCAGATTGCTCAAGAAAAGCTTGTACTGGAGCGCGGCAACAAGGAAATACCACCAATGCAAACGAAAGAACGTACTCTTCTGGCACCAGATGAATTAGAGCCGCTGTCGAAGATCATTGCGGATCTAAACACACTTTTCGGCACTGATTTTAACGAGGAGGACAAGGTTTGCATTCTGGCGATAGAGGAGCGGATTTTACAACGCGATGACTTGAAAGATAGCATGCGTGTCAATTCGCCAGAGAATGCGCGGTTGACCTTTAACCTCGTGGTCAGTGATGTGCTACAGGGTATGGTAGATACGCACTTCAAATTCTATAAGCATGTCACTGATGATAAAGCGTTTGCCGAGAGGTTTTTGACTTGGCTGTTTGAGAGGTATCAACAGCGTGCAGGGTAGACATTCTCAAAGTGATAGCCTGCTGCATTGGGGATCTTCGCTCATCTCTCCCTCCACCCACCGCGAAACGTCGAGTTCGCCGGAGATAAGCTTGGGGAGGAGCAGGTCACGTGTACGGCGAAGGTTAACATTCCTCTCTAATAGATTGTTAATGGCATTTCTCAACAATGAAATGTGCTGTTCGAAACGGTTTCGGATGTCATCTGTTGGAAGAAAAAGATTGATATCTGTAATAACTCCTGCGCTAGCGCTCTTCCTCGTAGTTCCTGTACTTGCTCCAGACACATAGCTTTGATATCTATCTGATAGTAGAAAGTAAAACAGATAATAGGGAGATATAGATACTGATTTTATATGTAATCGAACAAGATAAGAAGCAAAAACAGCATCTATATTCTTCTCAACTATTCCTACTTTACCAGGGTCAGCCATACGGATTACTAAAATATCTCCAGGTGCTAGTTTGTATTTACTGTAATCGTTCTCATCTATAGAGCAGTAAGGAACAGTATCCCATTGGATATAGGACGTTTTGTTAATGTCCATTCCTCGTAGGTACTTGGGGCCAATGGGCACTTCACTAGCAGATTCTGTATAGCCATATTGTGTATCCACTAAGGTTGACAGCTTCGCTACCTTCCAGTCCTCAGGTATCATCCCTGACTCAGACTCTACCATTTTCACTGTCTTGTGGCCTGGAAAGCGAAATTTGGCAAACCACTCCTGATAGAGCAATTGAGCCATCTCCTCCAAAATAGCGATACGCCGCCTATTATTCTCAATCAGGTCATCGTAGGCTGAGAGAATATCGACGATAGTATGCTGAATAGAAAGGGGAGGTAGACGTAAGGTCAGTTTTTCTGCGTCGGGAACTCTCATGTGTTCAACTGATGTCCCGGAGCCCGATGCTTTTATCTGGGATTGGAGATCGCTTTCCTGAAATGCGTAGAGTAGAAATTTATTATCCAGGTATCTTGGATCAGCCCTATATTGGACAAGGCGTTGTCCTAGAAATACTTTATCATCGGTTCTTATCATTCCTACTTCCCCCAGCGGAGCCTCGCGGGTAAGAATGACATCGCCTTTTTTAGGAATAGCGCGTCGGGTCCAGCGCTCAAATACCTCTTTTGTCACATATTTTACATCTGAGAGATCAATCCAGCCATTTCTAATGTTAGTAGTTCGTATCATCTTAAATTCGGTTGGGTATTCAACGGTGGAAGCTGTTTTATTGACACAGTCAATTATTGACTTACACACATCTTTGATACAAACACGCTCCCAATTTTGATTGCCTTGCATCTATCCTCTCATATCATCTATCAATCTGCTCATATTCTCGCTGATCTTCACTTCTAGCTCATGCGCCTCTATATTAAGCGTTTCTTGCTCCTCGTTCAGAGCTTCGAGCATCTCTTTGAAGTCAAAGTCCTCAATTATTCGCTCGGCCACACCGACATAGCGTCCGGGATTCAAGCTCCAACCCTGCGCTGCGATTTCGTCTATCGTGGCGACTTTGCACAGTCCTGCTATGTCGGCGTATGTGCCCTCTGGGAAGTACTCCTGCACCAGGATAGTGCTGTCCTTGTCGGTCTCTATAGATTCGTTGCGATAGAGCCGTACGATGTTTGCCAGAAACTCGATCTGCTCGGGTGTGAACTCGCGGTGTGCACGATTGATCTGTCGATAGAGGTGGCGTGCATCAATGAAAAGCACCTTGTCTCTGCGCTCACTCTGCTGTTTGCTCTTGTCAAAGAACCATAGCGTGCAAGGTAGTGTTACTGTGTAGAAGAAGTTGGAGCCGACTGCGACCATCACATCTACCACACGATCCTGGATGATCTTGCATCTTATCTCCTGTTCGGAGGCGCGAGCATCGTTGGCTGAGTTGGGCATCACAAAACCTGCACGACCATTGTCTTTGAGTGAGCTATAGAAGAGTTGTATCCATAGGTAGTTGGCATTGTCCACGCGTGGCAGGTTGAAAGGATAGCGCTGTCTCGAGTGGATCAGGCGT
>WNFJ01230390.1_pt2 | contig 35262 bp, 38 predicted proteins | sample 5400461 | NCBI WGS metagenome assembly WNFJ01 (sample SAMN13153349, study PRJNA577476) | soil metagenome | isolation source: 115 cm saprolite on Douglas fir-dominated hillslope | place: USA:California | collected 2013-09-17
AACGTGCGAAGAGGAAGACGGTCATCATTCCCGAGGGCAAAAAACTCCACCATAGCCAGTTGCCGGCGACGCCGTTGGCGTAGACTAGCCCGGTAACCACGAGGGGAGTGTCCGCAGCGAAGGTGGTCGCCACCATGGAGGTTCCCGCGAGCCACCAGGAAACGTTGCGGCCGGAGACGAAATAGTCTTCGGTGCTTTTTCCGGAACGGCCGCGGAAGTACAAGCCAAGGAAGAGAGTAATCAGCAGGTATCCAACGATGGCGGCCCAATCGGCGGCGGCGAGGGTCAAAGGGCGTCCTTTCTCAGCAAGGCTGTTGCGGCAGCACTATATAGCACTTTCCAGCGCTTGGCATCATGGTCTTTTCTGAATTTTGCGCGCTGTTAGTGGGGCAGAAGGTACGTGCAGGTTACTGTGAAATCGGCGCGCGCGCGGCGCGTCCTGGAAAAACTCCATCGACGAGCTGGCCATCCTTGACAACAGGCACACCGTTGACGAACACGAATTGAATCCCCTCGGAATATTGCAACGGCTCTTCGAACGTTGCCTTATCAATGATGCGATTGGGGTCGAACACCGTGATGTCCGCATCCGCCCCAACGCGAATCCGTCCTTTGTCTTTGAACATTGACGCACGCCTCTCCAGCCGCTGCGCAGGCATCAGGGTCATCTTCCTCAGAGCCGTCATCAGATCCAACGCCTTTTCTTCCCGCACATAGTGCCCCAGCACCCTTGAAAATGTAGCTTGGCCGCGCGGATGGATTTTCGGGCCGGTGATCGGCATCCCGTCGCTGGCAATCATGACCATGGGATTCGCGACGGCGGTCCGGGCCGCTTCCTCTGGAATAGCGAAGATGACCACGATACCTCCCTGCTTGCGGTATTTCGCAAATGTGTCCGCGGTTAGCCGCTCGCCGGTCTCCGCCCATTGCAGGTCTTTGTACTCGATTCCCATTCGCTGTTGCCATCCTTCGTCGAAGATAGCGGTGTGCAAGCCCGTGCTCGCTGCCGTGTACGGGTAGCACTCCATCGTCACATCCAACCCGCGCCTCCGCGCTCCCTCCACCATTGCTATCAATTGCGGCGTGTGTTTTAGTCCCATGCTGGTGATGTGCACAACGTGTAGCGGCGCACCTGTCGCCGCAGCTGCCGCGATTACCTCCTCGATCGCGTTCAATCCTGTCTCCGGTTCAATCAGGCCCGAGTACCTTAAATGGACATGCACCGGTGCGCTATACTTCGCCGCTACCTGGAACATTTCAACGATTTCCCAGCGGCTTGCTCCTGGCGTGTAGTTGATGCCCATCCCCTCGGCCAGAGCGCCTTGCTTCATCCCGGCCTCGATCAAATCTTTCATTTCGTTGATTTCCTGTGGTGTTGCTTCCCGGTGCAGGGCTTCCTCAACCTCTGACGTGCGGGTGAAGCTGCTACTCAGCTCACCTTTCGCGTGCCCTAGAACCTGTGCGCGGACCGGGATGTGCCCAATGCTTACGCCAAAGTTGATAAGCGCCTTCCCTTCTCGCTGCTCATACCACTTCGCGACGTCATTGGTGCCAGCTTCCAGCTCCAGGGAAGTCGTCACGCCATCGTGAGCTTGAAACTGATAGTTTCTCAGCTCCTGACCGTGCTCATGGAGATCGATGAACCCTGCGGTAACAACGAGCCCCTTAGCATCGAAGGTTTGTTTCCCCATAAGGGTGCCCGGCGCAATTGCCACGATTTTTCTGCCGCGAATCCCCACGTTTCGCACCGCATCCATGCCCGTTTCCGGATCCATCACTCGCCCATTGGCGATTACTACGTCATAGGTCTCGGTTCCACGGGTTGCACCGGTTCGCGTTGTCACCAAGACTAAGGCGGGGAGCAGGATCACTGCTGCCGCCCACTTGCACCATCCTCGAACGACGAAATGTGACATTTGACCGATGTCCCTCCGCGCGGCGCTAAGTCTCTTCGCACAGACTCCCTCTGTCAAAGGATTTCTAGAATGACTACATGCTGTAGAACTTGTCGTGCTTCACTGGACATGGAAAGAAAAACCCCGAATCGCTGGGGGGAGCGATCCGGGGCGGGGGTGTTGCTGAGGGGGGCCGGAGGAAACTCGTTTTGTCTAGTGCACCTGGTGTACGGCCAACATGCAGATCTGCCGCAGCTCTTCGTAGGTGAAGTACATCTCTTCCTGTTCGCCTGCGATTTCTCTATGACCGAACCCCGATTCGCTCGAGATGCGGCTCAACTCCATTTCCGAGAGGCCCAGCAGAACGGCCGCTCGGCGTCGCGTCACGTACTTGAGTTCTTGTGTTTTCATGTCTGCGCCCTCACGCAGGGAGATGAACCATGAAATCTTGTTCAACAGCCAGGATCATGGCCTTATAGATGTCCACGTCCCAGCCTTCCCCGATCCGCATCCGCACGGTTTCACCGCCATCTTTCAGCAGTCTCCCGCGCAACGGCACCGTGACCTCGCCAAGCGCCACCTGCAGGACCACCGGCTGCCCGATCCAGACTTTGAACACGCTGTCCATTCCTGGCTCCCTCGGTGACTCAGCCTGACGAAAGTGAGAATCGCGCAGCGCGTCGACGGTCGCAATGGTACAGAGAGGTCAGCGGACTAGTAAGAAGGTACTGTTAGGATTTCGAACGCCAATGCACGGGCAGTTTCCATCGGAGTACGGAAGTACTGCCATTTCGGGACGCGCGAACCATAGGGATAAGAATGATTTCTCTGTCATCCTGCCGATATGACAAGGCAGGGACATTCTTCGCGCAGAGTGCTGAACGAAAGTGCAGCCGCCATGCCCAACCGGACAGGCGTCGGCCTCGCGCTTGGCGGAGGTTTCGCACGCGGATTCGCGCACCTCGGCGTCCTGCAAGTCCTCGAGGAAAACCACATCCCCGTCTCTCACATCGCGGGGACCAGCGTAGGCAGCATCCTCGGCGCGGCTTACGCAAGTGGCGCTCCCCTCGCGCGCATCATCGAGACCTGCCGTACGCTGCGCTTCCGCGATATCGCGCGTTGGCGCGTGTCGCGGCTTGGCTTGGCGAGCAATCAACGTCTTGAGAATTTGATCGAACGCGTTTTCGACTCACGCCAGTTTGAAGATCTGCGCATACCCCTTGCCGTGGTGGCAACGGACCTCAGCTCAGGTGAACCTGTCGTCTTCACGCAAGGCAATCTTGTGGACGCCATCCGGGCGAGTTGCGCATTTCCTGGCCTGTTCGAACCCGTGGAGATTGGCACGCGCTGTCTAGCGGATGGCGGCCTTGTCGCGCCTGTTCCCACGCGCGCCGCGCGCGAGCTTGGCGCCGCCACAGTCATCGGTGTTTCCGTCGGTATACAGGATGGGTATCGTAGCGCTCCTACGAACATCTTTCAGGTCGTCAGCCGGGCCGTAAGCGCGGCTCAAAAGCACCAGCTTGAAGTCTGGGAGCGTCACGCCGACCTGGTCCTCCGGCCCGACGTGCAATCCATGGCCTGGGACGACTTCCATCGCGCTGAAGATGCCATCGAGGCAGGCGCTGTGGCGGCGCGCCGGGCTCTACCGCGCATTGAAAAACTACTGGGGCGGAAGGAAGAAGAAGCTCAGCATCTCCAGGCACGGCTCGAAGCGGAAGATAAAAGCTATCTCTGGCTCGCGGAGGTGCTCGGATGAATCGCGTCAGCATCTGGCTCGCAGTTCTTACTATCCCAATACTTCTGTGGCATGAATGTGGAGAGGACGTTGGCGTTTTCTGCTACCGTATAGGTCTGGGTGCTTTCACGAGCGTGCGTTCACGAGTGCTCGCCCCCGTGCCCGTGAGAAACTCACTGCAGTCATTCACAGCGAGGAACAACGCCGAGTGCTCGAGGCCATCTTTCATTTCTTCCGCTCGCTCTATAACCCGGACGGGCTCAAGGAGCTAATCCGCTCCGGGGGCGCACCTCTCATTTGCACGATTGTCTTCGTCGAAACCGGTTTTTTCGTGGGCTTTTTTCTTCCTGGCGATTCCCTGCTCGTCACCGCGGGAATTTTTTCCGCCGCCGGCGTGATTCCTCTGAAATGGCTTCTTCTGCCTGTTATGTTTTGCGCCATCGTTGGCGATCAGATTGGCTATTGGATTGGCCGCTCGGCGGGTGCGGCTCTCTATCGCCGGGAAGACTCTTTCTTCTTCCGTCGCAGTCATCTCCAACGGGCTCATGATTTCTACGAAAAATATGGCGGCAGAGCCGTTATTCTCGCTCGTTTCGTCCCCATCGTTCGAACATTTTGTCCTCCGGTCGCTGGGGCCGCGCAGATGCCCTATGCGCGCTACGTTGTCTTCGACATTTTTGGCGGCATTCTGTGGGTCGGCGCGATGATCCTCGGGGGATATGCATTGGGCCACTCAGTCCCTAACATTGGGCAGCGCATCCATTACGTGATTGCAGTAGTCATCCTAGTATCGGTCCTGCCCGTGATTATCAGCCTCATCCGCTCGAAGCGCTCGGTTCAGATTCCAAATGCCGAAGGCAAGTAGCCTGTGACCTCCGCACGGTTCCGTGCCATCATCTTCGATATTGGCCGCGTACTAATTCGCGTGGACATCTCCCCCGCGATGGACGGCCTGGCTTGCGGCCTCTCTCTGACGCCTGCGGAGTTATGGACCGCCATTCAAAAGGATCCCCATTGGCTGGATTGGCAGGAAGGGCGCATCTCCCCGCACGACTGGCATCTTCACTTGACCAAGCGTCTGGGCGTTTCTCTTACTTTTGAACAATTCAGCGAGGTATGGAATCGCGCCCTCGACCCCATCCCTATCCAGCCGGAATCGTTCTTGGAGAAGCTTTCCAAGAACTACCGCCTCGCACTCCTTTCGAACACCGACCCCATCCACATGTTGTACGCAGAGGCCCGTTACCCCTTCTTTCGGTTCTTTCCCATCCGGATCTACTCTTACCGCGTTGGCGCGAGCAAGCCTGACCCGTTGATCTACCGCGAAGCCCTCAAAGCCTGCAAGGTCCGCGCCGAGCAGGCCGTCTACATTGATGACGTGGCCGCTTACGCGGAAGCAGCTCAGCGCCTCGGGATGACCGGAATCGTCTTTCAATCCTCCGAGCAGCTCCAATCCGACCTCCGAGAGCTTGGCATCCTGTTCGACTGATCTCACGCCAAGCAAAAAATCCGCTATTCACTCTCTGTTCGCGTAAACTTTGCTAGGACTAGTACCCCCTGCCTCTTCCCCCCATTCTTACAACCATCCATCCCTCTATCACTTACCGCAACTTATGCTTTTCTTTCTTTGGCTTTTCGCATGCAACCTTCTAGTTACAAGCCGATTAACACGGCGTTCCCCTAATCGGGGTGAGGAGAGAAAGCTAACATGTCGGACGATAGAATTGTGGAATCTCGTACAGAATCACCAGCTTGGACCCTGCCGGCGATCATCGTTCTGGGCTTGGTCGCCATCGGTGGTCTTGCTTTTGGCTGGAATGCATCTTCGAAGCTGGACGGCACGCAGCAGGCGGTTGCTACACAGTTGAAAGCTACTCAAGCGTCAGTGCAACAGGATATGTCTTCCATGAAGGATCGCCTGGCGCAGGACGAAAAGTCCAACACCGATCTACAGGGAGACCTGAAGGTCGTCACGGATAAGCTCAAGATAACCCAGAGCCAACTCAAGAAGGCGCGCGCGGAAGCGGTAAAACTCAATGATGCGACCACTGAGAAAGTGGCCGCGTTGGACACCTCAGTGCATTCTGAACTCGCTACCAAGGCTACCAGTGATGATGTCAAGACCGTGGACACCAAGGTAGTGGGCGTCAAGACCGATCTCGACGCTACGCGCGAAGACCTGAAAATGGCTCGCAGCGAGATGGGCACGCTCATCGCGCGCAACCATGACGAAATCGACCAGCTCCGCCGCCTCGGCGAGCGTGATTATGTCGAGTTCACCATCGTCGGCAGGAACAAGCCCCAGAAGGTCGGCAATGTCACCGTGGAACTGAAGGGCGTTAACGAAAAGCGCAACCAGTTCAATGCCGCCGTGACCATCGAGGACAAGCTCTTCGAAAAGAAGAACCGTGCCATGAACGAGCCCATCTTCTTCTACTTCTCTGGCACGCACATTCCCGAAGAACTCGTCGTCAACAAGATTGGAAAGAACACCATCAGCGGATACGTCAGCATCCCGAAGGCAAATTCGCAGATGGCCTCCTCCTCTGGTTCCAAGTCCGGCAGCTAAGCACCTGTGGGGAATTGCCGTGGCTTAGTTTTGCTGGGCAAAGTCTAAGGCGGGCAGAGCATTCTGTCCGCCTTTTTTTCTTTTCCAGGACGCAGCTCCCTCCAAATTTCCGATAGAATGGGTTCCGCCAACCAACCCGGAGCCGTGCTTGCGGCAAACCTCTAGTGTCCTCTACATCGCCGTTGATGGACTGATTCCCCTCCAGGGGAGCAGCCTCCATGGCCTTGATGAATTCGCCGCCACACTCGACCACCGTGGCATTCCCGCCGTGTGGCTGACCAGTCGCTCTCGTCTCCAGTTTGACGATGCCCGCCGCAAGCACGGCCACACGCATCCCTTCATTGCCGAAGACGGATGCGCAGTTTACTTGCCCGAGGACTATTTTCACCTGCGCCCCGAGTCTCAGCCTTCGCGAACAGGGAAGACAGCGACGCTGCGTCTCGGCCGCTTTACTTGCATTCCCATCGCGGAGCGTCTGCCTGCCGCGGCAGAAGCCCTGGAGGCTCTCTCCGAAGACACCGGCGTGCCAGTCGTGACCTTGGATTCGCTCTCACCCCGCGAACTCATGCAGAACACGGGATTACCCCAAAGAGAGGCGGAGCTTGCCCGCCAACGCGACTTCGACGACATCTTTTTCTTTGCGGGCGTCTCTGATGAATCGGTCACGAGATTCCTGGCAGAGGGACGGAATCGTAGTCTGCAATTCCGCCAGCAGGGTGTTCTCTGGTCCGCCGCCATGGGCCCCAGCGTCCAGCGTTGCATCCGGGAACTTACGAAGCTATACGATCGAGCCCTTCGCTACCACGCCCACACTGTCGGCATCGCCACACCGGATTCGGCTGCCCAATTGTTCCCTTTCTGCGAGCGAACCATTCTTCTTTCGGACCGCAAGCCCCCGCAGGTCTCCCGCAACCCGTCCGACTTTTCGCACACCAGACAGCTTCCCCTGCACGCCCCCGATGTTTGGGAACGGTTATTAGAGTCCCTCGCCGCGACAAATGGCTAGTTGAAGTTCGGAAAATGTCCTGCGCAAATGCGCGTGGAATTGCTCACCGCTCCTATCCAATAGTGCGAGTACTTTCAGCTGTCAATTCTCAACCCATCTGTTTTCCGCGGGATAGGAGCCATGGCTCATTTTGTGAATTGATGGCATACCGATTGCGGAGGGATTATCAGGCAGATCGCTCTCCCGCCGGTATGCCAGCTCGGGTTCGCGCGAACGACGTCTAGCCGATGCACCCGAGTACTAGGAGACTCCTTACCATGGCTTGGCTTCGGCGCGCTCTCCGGCTCCCCGTTCACGAGTCCAATGTTGGCCTCGTCCTCATCTTTTGTATTATTTCCATGAGCTTCATGTCCATTGCCCTGGTCTGGCAGGCTCAGATCATTGCCAATCAGCGCGAAGCCATCCAGTGGCTCTACGCAGCGCTTCTTACACAATACCTTTCGTGTGTCAGGAGCCCAGCAGCAACCACCCAGATTCTCCGGCCAAGACCGTAACCCAACCGCCCTTGAAATTCTCGCTCCGTTCCCAAGCAATTCTCCGCGACTTTCTCTTTAACTTGTGATTTAATATTATTTCTACAGGGGATTTCACTCAAGGAGATTGCCGTGAAACGTGCTGTTCGATTCGTCTTGTTAGCTTCTCTGCCGGCGCTTCTCGGGTATGTGCCGCAAGCCCCCGCCATGCAATCAGCTGAACCCGCAAACGCTACTTCGGCTCAAACGCGGGCAGGTAACCAAGCCTCCTCGCATGATCGCCATCATCGAAGGCATACCAACAGCAAGCGTCACCTTCACCGCCACACGTCTTCGACGCAACACTAGATCTCAATCGTCATTTGGAAAAACAAAAGGGGGAGCCTGGCGGCTCCCCCTTTTGCTAATTTGCTGTGTCGCTCCGGAAGCGCGCTAGAAGCACGTATGTTTCCGAGCGACGCGCACCGCAAAAGCGGTGTGATCAGCTATGGTGCAGCTCTAAGCCCGGTGGAGTCATGTTCCCTCCGGAGCTCGTTGAGCTCACGCCTCGCTTGTACTCCTCTGTTTCGCGGAATGCAAGCAAACATTGAGTGAACGCGCGATTTCCACAGGTCTCGCGCCACTTGCAAACTCCGCCAGACTATTTGATGAAGAGAGTTTCGCGCAATTGGTCGCGCCCGACGAAGGATTTCATTGTTCGATAGCGGGCAAATAGATCCTGGATCTCGCGGTTCTGATAGACCTTTTGCGCCGGGCAGATGACTGCTGACGAGATAACTTGGAGCGTATTCGAATCGGCAACGCGATAGCGCTGAAAACTTTCTGGCCTCTTGCTGTGAAACATCGCCAGAATCACTCCGCCGGGCCGCAGCAGTTCCGTCAAGCTCGCCACCATCTGCTTTGCAAGCATCGGCTCTAGATAGTCCAGCAAATCCCACAAGAGCACGGCATCGAAGGAAGATCGCGGGTACTGAAGGTTGTCCGCCAGGAAACGTGTGGCACGGCCACTCGGCGTCATGTCCACCGTTTCGTACGCCATCGCGTCGTTCCGCAACCGGGTCTCTTCTTCGGTCAGAAACGCCTTCCATCCCCGAAGGATATCTTCCGAGGAGACGCGGAAGCCTCGCTCGATGAAGAAACTCAACGTGGTCTGCCAGGCAGGACCAAGATCAAGCAGCGCGCCACGCCCGAGACCATCAAGGTTCCACAACAATTCCTTTAGCCCATTCGAAACGCGTGTGGATTCGTGCATTTCGGGCGCGCGTGTTGCCCCCACTGCCGGGATCGGAGCACCAGGCGTGCGCGGGCGCGAGTTCGAATGCACCGGCAACGAAGCACCGCGGCTCGTCCCGCCTGTCACTCCGATGCCAAGTTTGTGCAGGAAACTCATTCTCAATCCGCCGCCGTTCCAGAGGTCAAAGAAGCCGAATCAGAAGACTTGCTCGTCGCACTGGCCGCCGAAGCCTTGATTTCCGGAACCTTAGTCAACGGTTTTCCCGCTTCCACTCTTCCGCGTAGCAGCGCGCCGTCCTCGATGGCCAGGCGATCCGTTTGCACCTCTCCCGTGACTTGCCCGGTGCTCCAGAGCTGAACCTTGTCGCGGCCGGTGACCTTGCCTTCGATTTTTCCCCGCACAATAACCTCGCGGGCCTGCACGTCCGCCTTCACATGTCCGTTTGGCCCAATGGTCAAACAACTGTTCGTCGTGAGACTGAGTTTTCCTTCCACCACACCGTCAACAAAAAGGTCTTCGCTGCCTGTCACCTCTCCTTTGATTTTGATTCCCTGGCTGATGCATGCGGCGGAGCGCGGCGAAGTCACAGGCGCTCCCGAAAACGCTGGTGTGCTAGCCGAGGGAGTGCTGGGCGAAAATGCAGGAGTTGAAGGAGCCGGGCTGTTTCCGGAAACTCCCTCCGGCTTCGAATCTTCTTTTTTCCACATCAGGCACCTCGACATCGAAAATTGGATTTTCGAAGCCGCTGATCGCAGGCTGGTTTGGAACTGCGACTAGGAAGAGCGAAGATATTACAGCACTTAGTGGCTGTAAACAAGTATGAATGGTAGCAAATCTGGGGTGTTTCCTGAACGGCTACACCACTAATTGCGGAATTGGTGCTCCCAATCCCACTACCGATTGCGTTGCCTCAGGTGTCTCACGCCTCCCCCACAGCTCCCACATCGCTACAAACATCCCGGCGAACTCTTTCGTTAACTCCTTGATAGACTTACGCTTTTCCCACCACCGCTCGGGATCAAAGTCTCCGTCGCGCGCGCTCGCGATGCGCACCTCCATGGCATGTGGAAAAACTCGCTGGAAAATGTAGCGCGTACGTCGCGTATGATAATTCGACGTCACCACGATTGCACTGTGCCATTTTCTCTCTTTGGACAGTCGCGCGAGCACCTCTGCCTCCTCCAGCGTGTTCTCCGCGTCGTGCGCGAACCGAACGATCTTATCTTTCGGCACACCGCGCTCGACCAGATCGTGTTCCATCAGCTCCGCGATCCCCGCGCCCGGCCGGAGGCGTCTTCCGCTAGCGACAATGACCAGTGCCTTCCCTTCCCTGAACAACTCCGCCGCTCGCGTCGCACGGTCCGCATAGAAATTGTCGTCGCTCAACACTATAAGTACCTCTGCTTTGTCGAGTGGATCCTCGATGATCCACCATTCCGCCGTGAAGCGAAGAATAGGGTGCCTCACCAGGTATAAGACGCCGCAGAAAATCACGAAAGATACCAACACAATCAAATTAACGAGGATTCCGCCGCTCTGGTACGAATTCGCGCGGCCATGCTTCATGAATTGGGGTCCAGCGCACGCAGGCTCGCCGCCGCTTGCTCCGGCATTTCTCCATTGAAATACACTTCTTTAATGCTGTACGACTTGCTGCGCTTCTCCACAATCGGCAGGATCTCGATGTGCCAGTGGTAATCGTCCGCCAGTGTCTTCCAGTAGCCGGCCAACTCACCTTTTTTGTTCTTGGTGTTCGGCGAAGTGTGCACCACCAGATGAAACGCCGGCGCCACCTTCTCCAGCCTCCGCAATACGCGTCCCAGTAACGCCGCTAACTGCTTGCGATTCGATCCTGGCCTGGGCTGTTCGAACACATGATTGTGCCGTCGGTGCAGCAGCCAGAGTTCATACGGCACTCTCGAAGCATACGGGCACAGCGCGTAGTAGTCGCCCTGCACGTCAACGATGCGCTTCCCTTGCTTCTCTTCCTGACGCACGGTATCGCAGAAAATGCAGCGCTCCTTATCCTTGAACCATTCGTGCGCGGAACTGAGTTCGTATTTGATTCGCCGCGGCACAAAAATCGTCGCCGTGACCTGCGAATGCGCATGCGCCCATTCTTCTCCCGCAAGGCTGCCTTGGTTCTTAAACACGCTGACGTACTTAAACCGGGCGTCCTTCTTTAAATCAGCGATGCGCGAAGCCCACACCCACAGCACTCGTTCGATCTCTTCGTCGCTAAATTGCGACATCCGTTTGTCGTGCAGCGGCGTCTCCGCCACGACCTCATGCGCGCCCAGGGCCACCATCTTGTCGTACATCCCTTCGGCCAATCGTCCGGGATCACCCTCAATATGGTAGAGCGGCTGCGGATGCGGCACCACGCGCACCTGCCACGCTCCTTCTGCTGGCCATGTCATGATAGGCCGCAGCTTTTCGATCTTGGCTGGCTCTAGGGGACACTCCTCGGGCGCATCGCCAAGCGCCTCTCTCTGTCCCAGGATGACCCAGCTTTGTGTGATGGGATCTTTGCGAAGTTCCATTCGGTATCTTCAGCGGGTGTATCGCGCCGGCGTCGGCCCCTGCTCAAGGCGGTGACGATCCCAGATCGCGCCTTCGCGCGTGAAATAGGCCATTTCGAAGTCCTGCGTCAGTTCCAGCGCATCCACCGGGCAGGCGTCTTCGCACAGTCCGCAGAACATGCATCGCGAAGTATCATATGTGAAGGTCGTCAGTACTTTGCGCCGCGTGGCGTCGTCGCGTTCCCATCCCACTACGATCAGGTTCTCCGGGCATGCTAACGCGCACAAATTGCAGCCAATACACAGCGTCTCCCCGGTCTCCGGATTATTGTTCAGCCGCGGCGCGCCGCGATACCGCTCCGCCACCATCGGCCGTTCCAGCGGATACTGCTCCGTTACAATATTTTTAGGATTCTGCGTCCGGAAGGTGACCGCGAGACCCTTCAAAAAGTCCACTTGAAACAATCGTTCCAGGAGTTCCCGCATGCGCCTAGTTTGTTTCCCCCCTCCCCAATTGTCAAGCAAACTCCGGCTTCACTCTTCTCTGCGGACTCTGTACCTCTGCGTTTGAATTCTTTTCTGCTCTTCCCGCATGTTATCCTCTCGCGGAAGATGGAAGCTGATATCCAGTTCATGCAGGAAGCCCTTGCAGAAGCTCGCGCCGGAGCCGAGGCCGGCGAAGTCCCCATCGGCGCTGTGCTCGTCCGTGATGGCAAGATTCTGGCGCGTTCGAACAACCGTACCATTCGCGACAATGACCCCACCGCCCATGCCGAAATCATCGCCCTTCGCGAAGCCGCCCGCCTTCTCGGCAACTATCGCCTCGCCGGCACCACTCTTTACGTCACCATCGAGCCCTGCAGCATGTGCGCCGGCGCCATCATCCAGGCCCGCGTTCTGCGCGTGGTCTATGGCGCTGACGATCCCAAGGGCGGCGCTTTTCGCTCCTGTTTCGAAATCCTCTCCCACCCGCTTCTCAACCATCAGGTAGAAGTCACCCCCGGCATCCTCGCCGCCGACTGCGCCACCATTCTCCAATCTTTCTTCGCCGAACGCCGTTAACTCGCACGTACGTTGTGCCTGGCGGTCAGTTTGCACAAAGCGCTAGCGCTCGATTGCCGAAAATCAGAACCCTCTGCTACGATTGACTCTGCGACCGCTGCGGAGAGGTGGCTGAGCGGTTGAAAGCACTCGCCTCGAAAGCGAGCGTGCGGGAAACCGTACCGTGGGTTCGAATCCCACCCTCTCCGCCATTTTCCTTAGCCCATACCACGCGCCGAATCCTGAAATGAAAAAGGCCAAACATTTCTGCTTGGCCCTTTGAAAGGTTCAACCTGTTCGCGGTTCAGAAGTGGCACGAGGCTACGCCTCGCTTTTGCAAATATTTCTGGTGATATTCTTCAGCACGATAAAACGTGCTTGCGGGAGTGATCTCTGTCGCGATGGGCCGCTTGAATTTTCCGCTGGCCTCCAGTGCTGCCCGCGATTTCTTGGCCGCCGCTTCCTGCTCCGCCGAATGAAAGAAAATCGCCGAGCGGTATTGCGCGCCGAAGTCCGGCCCTTGGCGGTTCACTTGTGTCGGGTCATGCGCCTGCCAGAACGCATCCAGCAACTTTTCGTAACTCACCTTCGCCGGGTCAAATGTAACCTGCACCACTTCCGCGTGTCCCGTTTCGTCTGTGCAAACATCTTCGTAGGTCGGATTCGGCATCTCTCCGCCGCTGTAGCCTACCGCGGTATCAATCACCCCCGGGACGCGCTGAAACGCCGCCTCCACTCCCCAGAAGCACCCCGCCCCAAATGTTGCTGTCTCTGTCATGGGATTCTCCGTGTGCCTCGAACTCTCGACCTCTTTTCGCCGTCGTGTTAGATGCGCCGTCCCGCCGCCACGATTCTGCCAAGATCTAGGGCTTCTTTCGTTGTGCCGTGGCCGCTCCCGCAAAGGTCTTTAGCTTGTCCTGCGCCAACGCCTTATACGGACTATTCACGGAAGCCGCCTGCGTGAACGCGTCCTTGGCCTCGGCATTTCTTTTCAGATTCAACAGCGCGAATCCGAGTCGATATTGATTTCGCGCATAGCTTCCGTCGTCCGGCTTCAGCAGTGGCGCCGCCGCCTTCAAATTCGTCACCGCTTGCGCGTTGTCTTTCTTTTCGATATTTACCTGCCCCAGCGAACTGAGCGCCAGACCTTTCTGTAGGCTCTTTTGCTGGGCCCATTGTTCGTCGCTTGCGCCTTCCGGTTTCGACGCCGTCTCCAGCGCCGTAACTGCTTTCTTGGCGTAGGCTTCGGCTTTGTCGAGCTGTTCGCCTTTCTCACCGTAATAGTCGGAGAGCAGCAACAGCATCCCCAAATTGTTCGGGTCCTTCGCCAAGAGTCCGTTCGCCACTTCCAGCATCTTCGGCGCATTCTGCGCCTGCTGGTAAGCTGTGGCCGCCACGCCGAGCGCTTGAATCGCGTACGGCGAATCCGCAAATGTTTGCGCGAATCGCACTAACAGGGCCGCCCGCTTTGCCGCGTCCTTGGCCTGATACGCGCCGCTGAACACCGCCTGCTGGATGTATGTCATGCCATCTTTGTTGCTTTCGAGCGCCTTGTTCTTTTGTTCCTCCCAAACACCTGCCTGTGTTTCCGCCGGCGCTGATGAATCCTTGTAACGCTTCCAGATTCCGCCCGCCTTCTCCCCATAGGACATCAGCCGGTCCAAGTCGCCTTTTTCGGACGCTGCGCGAACCATGTTCTGGGCATTTTGAAAGCTGTCCGGATCGAGCGCGAAAAGCTTGTCACCATATTCGAACGCCTTGTCATAGCTCCTCAGCGCAATGTAGGTATCCACATAAAGGCCGTCGGCAACGATGGGGAAATCGCCCTCCTTGCCCGCACCTTCAGCAAATTTGTCGATCAACGCGAGCTTCTGCGTAGGGTCGGTCGCCACGTTGATCTCCGTCAACGCGTGGTCCGCTTCCGAACCTGCCGGAATCGGAACGAATTTACCGATCTGCTGCCCTAACGTGGGACAGGCCGAGCAAGCCAGCAGGAATAGCGCACAGCTTAACCATTTGGTCCGTCGCATAGGGACCTCCACACGGGGTATTGCCTGCATCTTAGTGCCGCTCTTCCCGCCAGGCAAACGAAATTCTTTGCGGCGACGTTTAGTGCGATGGGGCCGATCCCATCGCTCTCGCGAACCGCATAAATTGACGCGCTCCACGTTTCGCGAGACGATAAAAGCCTTGATAAAGGTGGTGGTTCGCAAGCTCTGGATATGATTGATTCCGCGGCACTTGCCAACTTGTTCGCCCTGGTCGAACTCCGCTTCGCCCGCATCGATATCTGCGTTACCAATTCCGCCGCTCCTTCGTCTAAGCTGTATATCAGCACGGCTCCAGAAGCTTGGCGAGCCGCCGACCAGCTTCTAAGGAGCACCATCCGTTCCGCAAAGAAAATCTCGCCACGTATTCAGAAGCGCGACTGGGAAGGACTGAGCGCGTTCACCTCGTCCGCGCTCCTCCAGTCCGTAAACGATGGTCTTGTCAGGAGCTTCCTCTAACTCTCCATGACCGCCTCGATCCGTCGTCTCGAGCTCAGTTTGCTGCCCGAACGCTTTGCTATTTCCCGGCTCGCGGCCGGTTCGCCCATTCCTGCCTGGGCAACGCAAGGTCCATTCTTTTGCGTCACACGGACCGGCGATGAGCTTTCCGTCGTCACCGAAGTCTCGCTCGTCCCTCCTGGAATTCAGTCCCAGCCTGGCTGGCGCGTCCTGAAAGTTCATGGGCCCATCGTTTTGTCAGAAATCGGCGTCCTGGCTTCGCTCGCCACTCCTCTCTCTGAAACAAAAATCAGTTTGTTTGCGGTTTCCACCTTTGATACAGATTACCTGCTCGTTGCTTCGGAAACACTCTTGGCGGCCGTCGCCGCACTGGAGCGGGCAGGACACACAATTCACAGGAGCATGTCTGAATGACTAGGGAGCCCTTTCGCGTCACCAATGAACCTCGCAGGCGCGTGGCGTTTCTTGCCCTCGCCGTGCTGCTCCCCATTTTTGCAGCCGCGCCGCAACTCCGCGCCGATGAGCCTTACGCGCGCAGCCGCGACTATGATTTGCAGCATTCCAAAATTGCTTTGCGCTTCGACCTCGAGCAAGAAAAGGTCCTCGGTGAGGTCACTCACTCGCTTTCGATTCTTCGCGACGGCACCGCGAAAATCGTTTTTGACTCCGCGGGCCTCACCATTCAGAAGGTGACGGTTAACAAAGCTCCCGCGAAATTTGAAACCACGGAGCAGAAATTGATCATCCCCCTCGCGGCAGAAGCCAAATCCGGGGATAAATTCGACATCAACATCCGCTATGAAGGCAAGCCCAAGAAAGGAATCTACTTCATCCTGCCGGACAAGGATTATCCCGATCGTCCCAGCCAAATCTGGACCCAGGGTGAGTCCGAAGACACGCACTACTATCTGCCGACCTACGACTACCCCAACGATCGCCTCACCACGGAAACGATCCTGACCGTTCCCTCTTCCTGGATCACCGTTTCCAACGGCAAGCTCATCAGCGTGAGCGATGCCGGCAAGGGTTTGAAAACCTGGTACTGGAAAGAGTCGCTTCCCAGCTCCACCTACCTGATTACCGTTGTCGCCGGTGAATTCGACGAGGTGAAGGAATTTTGGCGCGGCATTTCCGTCACCTACTACGCTCCTAAAGGGCGCGGCGACCGCCTGCCCATCAACTATGGCCGCACTCCGGCCATGATGGAGCTGTTCAGCAAGAAATTTGGCGTCGACTACCCGTGGGAAAAATACGCCCAGGTGATGGTGGATGATTTCGTCGCCGGTGGCATGGAAAACTCCAGCGCCACTACGAACACCAGCAATTCCCTAGTGCATCCCAAGCTCGCTCCCGAATACCTCACCGGCCAGGACGACTTGATTTCCCACGAACTTGGTCATCAGTGGTTCGGTGATCTTGTCACGTGCAAGGATTGGGGCAACATCTGGCTCAACGAGGGCTTCGCCACCTTCCTCGAGGCTGTATGGACTGAAGCGCACTTCGGCAAGGATCAGGCCGACTACGAGCGCTGGACTACTGCCCGCGAGTGGTTCGAGAGCAGCAATCTCTGGAATAAGCCGATCGTGCGCCACGATTTCGACGATTCCAGCGAGTTTGACGGCAACGCCTACGGCAAAGGCGGCTGGGTTCTATACATGCTCCGCCACCAGCTCGGCGAAGACGCTTTTTACCGCGGCCTGAAGCACTATCTCGAAGCGAATCGCGGCAAGAACGTCGTCACCAGCGATCTCGCCAGGGCCATTGAAGAAGCAACGCATACTAACGTCGACCAATTCTTCAGCCAATGGTTATACGGCGCAGGCGCGCCGAAGTTCGACCTCAGCTACACCTACGACAACGAAAAGCACCAGGTAATGCTCACCGTCAAGCAGACTCAAAAAGCCGAAGGGCGCGTGGGCCTCTTTCGCGTCCCCGTAGAAATAGAAATCACCACCGCGTCGGGACCGAAGCTCTACAACGCCACCGTTTCGAAACCCACGCAGACTCTTCCATTTCCCGCGGACTCTGTTCCGCTCATGGTGCTCTTCGATAAGGGCGGCCACGTTCTTAAATCGGCCGAATTCCACAAAGAAAAGAAGGAGTGGCTCTATCAATTGAAGAACGCTACGGACCTCGCCGATCGCGCCGACGCCGCTGTCACGCTTGGCAAGCTGAAGAACGACGAAGAAGTTGTCTCTGCCCTCGGGGAAGCGCTTCGGAACGATAAGGTCTGGGGAGTTCGCGCCACCGCCGCCGACGCTCTCGGCCAGTTGGGCGGCCCTTCCTCATCCAAGCTGCTTCTGGCAGCGCTCGATTCGCATGATACGCCCGCGCTCCGCAATCGCGTCGCCACCGCGCTAGGCAACTTCAAAGACGATGCGTCGGTTTCCGCGAAGCTCAATTCCGTCGCCAAGCAAGACGATTCCTATCGTGTGCGCGCCGCCGCGTTGCAGGCACTCGGCAAGTTGAAAGCGCCCGACGCCCTCACAACACTCGAAGCCGCCATTGCGGCCGATTCGCCGGACGGATTCCTCCGCAACGCCGCTCTTCGCTCGCTTGGTCCGCTGGGCGATGATAAGGCCGTGCCGCTCCTCTTGCAGTGGGCTGCCGCCGGCAAACCTATCGATTCGCGCACTGCCGCCATCAACAGCTTGGCCAAGCTGCAGAAGGACAACAAGGACATCACCAAACAGATTGCCGAGTATCTTTCGGAGCCGCACTTTTCCGTTCGTATTGCCGCGGTCTATGCGCTTGGCGGGCGGGGTGATGCCAATGCCATTCCTGCGCTGGAAGCTCTACTCAAGAACGATGATCTCAGTATCGAGTTGGCTCCCATGATCAAAGGGCAGATTGCACGCCTGAAGAAACCCGCGGATGGAAAACCAGGCGCTAATGCCGGCGCCGGCGATCCCGGCGAGGAATCCGCCGAAGGCGGCGCTGAGAAGTCCACTACCGACCAACGGCTCGAAAAACTCGAACGCCTGCTGCAAGAAATGAGTGAGCGCCTCAAGTCCATGGAAAAGCGCTTCCCGCCCCCGAAGCAATAAGCGTCTGTGCTAAATCCTTGTCTTCGACTTCCTATCTACGGCTCCGCAATCAAGATCCGCAGATCGCGCAGATTATTTCCTGTCGGCCCCGTAACAATCGCATCCTCCAACCTCGAAAAAAACGTAAACGCGTCGCTCCGCCAAAACACCTCGCCCGGATCGAGTCCTGCCGCCCGCGCACGCTCCAGAGTCTCTCCGTCCGCCACCGCTCCCGCCGCTGGACTGTTTCCATCAATCCCATCGGTGCCCGCGCTAAGCACCGCCACTTTTTTCCCGGCGATTCTCTCCACGCAAGCCAGCACAAACGCCGAATTCCTCCCGCCAATTCCATTTCCCATCACCGGGGAACTCACCTCCCCATCCGCTATCAATGCCACTCGGCGGCCAGAGTGTATCTTCCGCAGTTCCTCCAATTGTTCCAGCAAATATCCCGCCGCTTTCTCCACCGGCCAATCGTCGGTCGTGTTGTCGCAGCAGGCCACGAATCCTTTCCGCTCTGCTGCGTGATGCGCCGGATGAAACAAGTCGTCCATCCCCAGCAGCAGCAAGAAATGCGCATTTCGAAAGGCTGGCGCGTCCGCTTTCGGCGTCTCCGGCATTTTTCCTTTGTCGAGCCAGTCCCGCAGACCCGGCGGAAACTTTTGCTGAAGCGAGTACTCAGCAACAATACGTTTCACGACGCCGATGGTGCTGGGATCAGGCAGCGTCGGCCCTGATGCCAGCGCCGACTCCTCCCCCATGGGAACATCGCTTACCGCTACCGTGATCTTTGTCGCATGATTCGCTGCCACCGCGAGCCTGCCGCCTTTTACCGCCGAGATGTGCTTTCGAACCGTGTTGATTGAATCAATCGGCGCTCCGCAAGTTACCAGCGCCCGGTGCACCTGCTGAACGTCTTCCAGCCTCTGCCCTGGATCCAGCGGCAACTCCACCAGAGCCGATCCGCCTCCCGAAAGCAGAAAGAAAACCAGTGTCTTCTCATTGCATTTCTTCAGCAGCGCTAGAATCGCTTCCGCGGCCTTCCAGCTCTCGGCATTCGGCAACGGATGTCCCGCCACAAAATATCTCATTCCCGCTGCCGGTTTTTGCGGCGCCGTCGGCGCGGACACCACGCCTTCGAGTCTTACAAACGGCGACAGTACTTGCGCCAGCCCATCTACCATCGCATGGGCCGCTTTTCCCATCGCCACCACCCGCAGTTTTTCGAAATTGCGCAGGTCGATTCTCGCGTCGCCGCACGCCAGCACCGTTCTCTTGCGCAGCAGCTTGCGCTGCATCGTCGCCGGAATATCGATCGCCGCCAGTGTTTCGTGGAAAATCTGCCTGGCCAGCTGCTTCAGTTGCGGCATGAGAGGTGTGCCTGAAACTCTTTAGGATGCTTTCAGCACTTCCGGGTTCAAGATGTTCGCCGGTCGTTGTCCCTTGAATAATGCCACCACGTTTTCCGCCGCGATGCACGCCATTTTCGTCCGCGTCTCCAGCGACGCCGACGCCATGTGCGGCGCCAGCACCACGTTTGCTCGTTTCAGCCCCGGATGAATGAACGGTTCGTTTTCATAAACATCCAGTGCCGCCCCCGCAATTTTCTTGGCCTCTAGTGCCGCCACCAGTGCCGCTTCATCGACCACCGGCCCGCGAGACGTATTGATCAGGAACGCCGTCGGTTTCATCCGGTAAAATTTTGCCGCATCAAACAGTCCGCGCGTCTCCGGCAGCAGCGGCACGTGCACGCTCACGAAATCAGATTCCGCCAGCAGCGCATTTAATTCCCGAAACTCGGCCTTCAACTCTTTCTCAACCTCTTCCGCCGCGCGCACCGCATCCGTGTAAATCAATTTCATTTGAAAACCGCTCGCCCGCCGCGCTACCGCCCGTCCAATCCTCCCGAATCCTACAATGCCGAGCGTCTTTCCCCACACGTCCGCTCCCACGAGCTGATCCAGGTCCCAGTTTGTCCATTTCCCGGAGCGTGCCAGCGCTTCGCCTTCTCCCAACCTCCGCGCCACCGCCATCAGCAGCGTCCAGGCAAAATCCGCCGTCGTTTCGTCCAGCACTCCCGGCGTGTTCGTCGCCACCACATTCCGCTTCGTGCACGCCGCTATATCGATATTGTCGAATCCCACCGCCACGTTCGCCACAATGCGAAGTTTCGGCACATTTCTCAGAAATTCCTCGTTAATTTTCTCCGTCAGGAGGCAAATCAGCCCATCTTTGTCTTTCAAGCGCCGCAAAACTTCTTCCCGCGGCGGACGCTCCGGCTTTGCCCAGTACTCCACGTCGCAACTCTCTTGTAGAATTTTCCTGGCGGCATCAAACAAGCTGTGCGTCGCAAACACTTTCGGCTTCGGCATCCACATCCTCTTCGCAATTTTGGGGAATTTACACTAACACAAATTGCGGCGGCGAACATCCAAGCGTTAGAATTTGGTGTCATATGGCAGAACCGCAATCATCGCATAGAGTCTTTGTGTAGGGGCGGACTTCCAGTCCGTCCCCTCCTTCTTTTGCGGTTGTTCCCGCTCGGCGAAAATCCTGTCTCAAAGCCTGCCAATTCTCTATAATCAAAGACAATTCCTCCCAGCCGCGCACAGTCCAAGGAGGATCTATGCGATCCAGCTCTTTTCAAGTCCTACTCCGGATAATCATGGTGCTCGTCGCGGCGTGCTTCCTGATCGCCGCCTCGCGCGCCCAGAATCCCACCCACGTCATCACCGGTACTGTCGAAAAGGTCGATGCCGGAGCAAAAACGATTGCCGTCAAGACCGCCGATGGCACCGTCGAAACCGTCAAGTTCACGGAAAAAACCACCGTCCACGGCCTCACTGGTGCCGCCAAGGGAGCCGACCTCGTTGGCAAAGAAGGCGGGCATGTCATCGTTCACGCCACTGGCGAAGGTGCCGCCAAGACCGCCCACTCCGTCGAGTGGTTCGGCGACAAAACCGTCCATACCACGGAAGGCACCGTCGAAGACGTCGGCAAGGGCACGAAGACCGTCGCGGTGAAAACCGCCGATGGCACAAAGGAAGCCTTCGAAGTTGCCGGCCACGCCACCGTGGACACCGGCAAAACCGTTGGTCGCTATTCCGCGCTCGGCGCCAAGAAGGGCGAGCACGTTACCGTCTATTACACCGAAGAAGCCGGCAAAAAAATCGCCCACCTCTTCAAGCACTAGTAGTGGCGGGTCTTTAGACTAGTGCTTTTACCTGGCGCGGGCTTGTCAGCCTCCGCTGAAGTGCCATGCCTGTTGTAGTGGCGGGTCTTTAGACCCGCGTTTTTCCGGGCCGCGGGCTTGCCCCGCCCGTGTTTTCACGGCTAGTCGAGTGTGAATGGCACGAACAGCAGCTTCTGGTCTCGTTGGATTTGTAGCGCTACCGGCGCTCCTGGCGGCAGCGCCTTCAGCGCACTGCGCAGGCGGTCCAGCGTCGTCATCGGTTGTCCATTCAGCGTGCGAATGATATCTCCGGCGTTCAGCGGCACTTCCACGCCCGCCCCTGCCGCCCGCGCCGCCACCAGGATTCCAAACGGGTCCCGCAAGTCCGACGCCATGGCCGCGATTTTCTTGTCAATCTCAACGCCGACAATCCCCAGTTTCGGCACAAGATTTTTCTCCAGATCGGCAAGCGCCGCGATGTGGTCCATATCGTGCGGCGGTTCCATGACTTTCACATCCAGAGCGAAGCGTTCTTTTCCGCGCAGGAGATCAAGGTGCACTTTGTCACCAGTCTCCATCGACAAAAAATGAAACGCTACGAACGGCAGATTGTCCACCGCTCTTCCATCGACGCCTGCCAACACGTCTCCAATTTGCACTCCTGCGGCCTCGGCCGTGCTCCCCGGCTTCACGTCGGAAATCACCACCCCATACTTGCGCGGCAGGTTTAGTGCCGCCGCCAGCGTGGGTGTGATCGTCTGAATTCCAATGCCAATCTCCGCGCGGTGCAGATGGCCATACTTGCGCAGTTGCTGGAACGCCACGTCGACTACCCTGCTCGGAATCGCGAAACCCAGGCCTTCGTTTCCTCCCGATTGCGACAGGATAAACGTGTTCACTCCCACCACTTCGCCGTTCACGTTAACCAGCGGACCGCCGGAATTTCCCGGATTGATGGCGGTGTCTGTCTGGATATAGACCAGTGGTGAATCCGCGTCGATCTGCCGCGCCACCGCTGAAACCACTCCCATCGTCACCGAATTGCGCAGTCCCTCCGGGCTTCCAAACGCAAAAACCAGTTCGCCTTGTCCCAGCTTGCGGTAGTCGGCCAGCGCGAGCGCCGGCAATTTCTCCGCGTCCACTTTGATGAGCGCGAGGTCGAGATCGCGCGCCACGCCGACAATTCTTGCCGGAATGACGGTTGTCCTCGTTGAGAGCGCTGCCCGCAGCGGCCCCTCTTCAATCGCAGGAGGCAGCACCACTTGCACGCGTTGCGCGCCGTTCACCACGTGCGCGTTCGTCATGATGTATCCGTCCGGGTCCACCACGAATCCGGAGCCGATAGCCCTCTGCCTGCCGATCACGGAGCTGGCGCTTCCCTTTTCTCCTTCTTCCAGCGGTCCATACCCTGTCACCAATATCTGCACCACGCTCGGCGAGACCTTTTTGATCAGCGCCGCAGCCGATTCGTTCAGCTTGCGCAGTTCATCCGTGCGAGGCTCTTCCTTGCCCTGTTTATCCTTGCCCCGCTCGTCCCTGCTATGATCGGCGGATTGTCCCCGCGCCACAGTGGTCACAAGGAGCAGAGAAAGCCCACCTACCAAGCAGACAGTAAGAAGATGTGAGAGACGATAGTTGCGCGACAAGCGTCGCACTTCGGAGTTGGACATGGACTTTCTCCTAGCTCGAACGATTCCTTCTTAGCATGCAGGATAAACGGTGTCGAAGTACAACACCAAAGTCTAGAGATGCGCGCATCTTCCTGCAGCGCCCGAATTGCTCCCGATAGCGGCCATAGACCCGCACCGTCATTCCGAGCGCAGCGAGGAATCTCTCTTCGCTGGGAGCCTAGGGCTCCAGTAGCACTATAGTCGCAGCACCCGGCGTAGATTAGAATGCACCATCATGGCTCAGACGAATGTCCAACTCGAAGTGGAAGATTGGGTTCGGAAAGAATGGTTGTCCGGCCAGTTCGGGCAGAGATTTAGTCGGGAGAGACTAAACCTTATCTCCGGCGGCGTTTTTGACTTCGATGCCGTGAGCGGAGACGGCAAGATTGTTGCCTCAATTTCAACCAGCGGCGCCCTTACCGCGCGCGGAAAGCTGGCGGTTGGTAAGGTTACGAAAATCCGGTCCGATATCTTGTTCTTGTTGCTGGTGTCATGCGAACGTCGAGTGATTGTTCTCACTGAATCCACTATGCTCCAGCTTTGCCAAAAGGAAATGGCTGCTGGTCGACTCCCACGAACCGTTGAATTCCTTCACGCAGATATTCCCCAAGGGCTAAAGAATCGGCTGGCCGCATCGCAGAGAGCGGCTTCGAGGGAAATGACACGGGAAGATGCGGTGTAGACGACACTTCATGGTCACTGCATTCGAAGCGCCGCGATCAAAGAAATTCCTGTAAGATAAAGCTAAATGCTGACTGCGCTTTCGGTCAAGAATTTCAAATCTTTTGGGGATGCCGGCGCGGACCTTCAATTCGCCCCGCTGACTATATTGGTTGGGCCTAACGGCTCCGGAAAGACATCCGTCCTCGACGCAATCGCGTTCCTCGTGCAAAATGCAATATCCCGCGCCAGTCAGTTGACCTGGCAAGGGCCGCTTGTTGATCTTGGGATTGACGGGAGGTTGGCTTACCACCGCTCTGACCGCCGTCGAACTCTGCACATTGGCGTGCGCCTCAAAGATGGCAAACTCCTTAACCAATGGCAGCGTGATCGAAAATACGCCGAACGCCTATGCTCATGCCGAAGAGTTTGGGCAAACCTTGCTTTTCGGTGACAAGACGGCTGCGAGATATACGTCCTCATACTCGCCGGTCGGCCTCCTCACTGGGCGAACCTTGAACGCCCGCCTCGAGTTCCCCATTCTTCCGGAATCGGAACGTCTGGACTTCAAGCCGCAAACTTTTTCCAATCCACAGCTTTTTAGCCCGAACTTTTTCCAGGCGAGCTACACCGTACCTGCGGGGCCTGAGGTTCGGGCAAGAGTTGACGACCTCATGCAACAGACGCACCTCGTTCTGAACTACGTCACAGATGTGCTGAGCGAGCGCATGTTCATTGTTGGCCCAGAGCGGAATTTGCACAACAAGAACGCCGAGGAGCCTGCCGGCAACTATGTAGGGAGACGAGGAGAGCACACATTGGCTTTGCTGTCATCCATTCTTTCAATGCCACAGTACGATGCGCCAGCTAGCCGCATCCGACAGTGGGCTGCAGTGTTCGGCCTTCACAAACTCGGTGCGCGATGGGCCGGGCGCAGTGTCCAACAGGGACAAGGGCATGGCCTACTGGAAGCTGGCTATTCAGACGAACCCTCAGCCACTCCACTACCCGTCGAACAGGCCGGACACGGTTCTTACCAAATTCTTCCGGTCATCACGCAGCTCTTCTGCGCACCCGAACACAGCCTCGTGATGGTCGAAGAACCTGAGATCAGCCTGCACCCACAAGCCCAGATAGATTTGCTTCGCATGCTTGCCGACGCAATCTCTCTCGGACGCAGAATTATAATAACGACCCACAGTCCGACTCTCCTTCTCGCACTCCCTGAAGCGGCGAAAGAAGGAAAGCTCAAAGTAGGCGATGTCGCAATTTATGAATTTTCGAGGCCACAAGGCGAGACGACAGCAACGCCTCTCGATCTCCAAGCCTCATGGTATGTCAAGGGCTGGATTCCCAGCTTTTCGGCCGTCGATTCACGGCTAATCAAAGATTGGATTACAAATGTCGGCGACAAAATCCAACCAGAAACCTGACATCAGGGCCGTGATAGATACGAATATTTTTGTTCGCGCGCTTGCGTGTCTTGAGCCTGAGTCGACCTTCTACACCAGTGCAATTCGCATCTGCTGGAAGCTTGTTATTTCGGAGCACATTGCTGAAGAGTACCGAAGGGTGATAAACGAGTACGGGTATCCAGCTGTAGCTGTCATCCACGAGATAAACAAGCTCCACTCCATAAACAAATATCGGCCATCCAAGGCGGACCCGAATACTGTGAGCTCTGATCTCGCCCCGAGGAAAGACCGCCACATAGTAGCCCCGTGCCTCGAAGGAAGAGCCAATCTAATTGTTACGCACGACGGTGGAATCCACGAGAAGAAAGAGAAGATTGCGGCGGCCACGGGGGCAGAGGTACTACACCTTGAGGAAGCGCAGGCACGCCTTCATGCGACCCATGCGGGTGGCCGCCCCTGATCCGGCGGGTGGCCGCCCCTCGATCCGCAAAGATGCCTCTGAGTGGCCTTCTTTCTGCGGCATTTGCAGAAAGGGTGGGGTTGCCTTTCGCTAGCCGGCTGTGCATCAGTGCAGGATGGCGTTCGTCAGCACAATGGGAATAGAATAAGCATATGCAGAACTGGCGAGAACGAATCAGCGTAAATCCGGCCGTCTGCCATGGCAGGGCATGTATTCGCGGAACACGCGTCATGGTCTCCGTCGTGATTGACAACGTCGCCGCGGGTGTAACTCGTGAAGAAATTCTGAAGTCTTACCCTCCCCTTCATCAGGCTGATATTGACGCGGCCCTGGCCTATGCCGCCGAGTTAGCACGCGAGGGCACGGTAGATCTCCCGCTGGAAACTACGGCTTGAAATTCAAAATCGACGAGAATCTCCCAGCGGAATGCGCGCTGATTTTCCGCGAAGCAAGCTTCGAGGCGGCAACCGTGGCCGAGCAAACGCTTTCGGGAGCAGATGACTCGGTACTCTTCGAGCGCTGCCGCTCGGAAGGCCGGGTGCTTGTCACGCTGGACTTGGATTTCGCGAACGTCCAAGCCTATCCACCCGGATCCCATTCTGGGATTGTAGTCGTCCGCTCAACCTCCCAGGACAAGGCCACTCTCCTCTCAATTTTGAAACGCACCTTGCCGGTACTGATCCACCGGTCGCCAGAGAAGCAACTTTGGATCGTCGAGCCGGACCGCATCCGTTATCGCGAGGGCTGAGCAGGCGGGTGGCCGCCCCTCGATCCGCAAAGACGCCTCCGGGTGGCCCACTCTTTCTGCGCTTTCTGCAGAAAGGGTGGGGCTGTTTTTCGCTAGCTGGGTTTCGCATCCTTTGTGAATTTTCAAGGATGCGGGATTTTTCTGCTGCCTTTCCCCGATACTACTCTCTAATCATCCCCTGTTTACCCTGAGCCTCGAAGGGCTATCCCACACCATCCGAACAATTTACAAGTAATCATTGACATACTGTACCAGTATGCTATGATGGTTTCGTTGAGTCGGCACGATTGCTCAGTGCCCTGCGAACCATGCTCGCCCGTTTACCCAGAGCTTCGATGGGCCCCGCGGCCCTTCCAACTGCCCAAGCAGTAGATCCTCGTCTTCCTCCTGTGATTACTTTGCGATCTAAACTTGCAGAAGCCATAGAAGCGTTCGGGGATTTGGTACATGTCATTCTTCAAACTTTCAAGTCTCAACTTTCGACTTTGGACCTCTTCCATCTGCCACTTGTCCCCCTATCCCAAAGCTCCAGTAAGCCCTTTAAAATCAACGGCCATTTTTCACGATTTTGGCGTCACTTAAGTCCCTTTAGAATCAACACTTGCAAAAGTGTATCAAAACAAACGACTTTATCTACCTTTAGAATCAACATTTATGAAAAAAGGCGGGGAGGGGGGCCAGTTATTGTTAACCAGAAATTCCAAGATCGAAAACTGCCGGGTGTCACCTGTCGCAGCCCCCATTTTTTCCGCCCCTAGAAACGGCAGCGCCCTTTCCGCAGTGATGGGGGCATCTGCGGAAAGGGCGTTCCGTCTTCAGGAGAGAAGACCGTGTCGACCGTTCTACGGTCGCCAAGAACAACGTCGTTAAATCAGTTGTCGGGAGGCGGCGGCGGCGGAGGCGCGTCTGGCCCTCCGTTCAACTTGTGAATGAACATTCTGTCTTTGCCGGTGGTTACTGTGTAGTCCGAGGGCACCGCGAACAGCGTCGCCGCCGGTTCCGTCCGCTGAATATTCGTCAGCGTGTACGTCGTATTGCCAAAACGGGGATCCGAATGTGTGCTCTTGACGTCCATTTGCAGGTCGGCCGAATACCACCGTTCCGATACGACCGTGATCGGGCTCTCGTTCCCGATCTCTCCCGCCGGAATCGTTCGCGTGGTCCGCGTCCCTTCGGCATTCAGGCCATCGATCGTTTGCGCCCCGAGCGATTCGGTTTTGGCATTTGCATTCGCCAATTCAGCTTTCCCTTCCTTGAAGGTGCGATACACGCCCACGCCGGCAGCGCCAGGTCCGCCTGGCCCGCCACCCCTTCTCAATCCCACTCCAGCTTCCCCTCCCATCCCCATGTGGCCGGGCATCTGCCGCGCCACTTTTTGGTCGGGTTCCAGCACGTAGGACGTTCCCGCTACTGGATCGCTGATCTCTATGAAAGTGTGCGGCTGCCCGGAGGCCGCCAGCGGACCAATCGCGGGAAGCGTCACCTCCTTGCGAAACCGGCCTTGGCTGTCCCGGTACAGATTCGTTTGCGTCTTCCGCACAATGTGATTGCCGTCCGCCAAGGTTTGCGTCGTCTCCGAAACTGCTACGGCGCTGAACGGCGCTCCCTTCACCACTTTTCCGCCATGCAGCCAGCCGCCGAAACCGAGCACCTCAACATGTTCGGTAAAGAAAGCGTTGCCCTCGCCCACAACGCGTTCCTGGATCGTTACCGGGCCTGGACCTTCCTGTACCCCGGCGACCCCGCCTTCTTGGATCACTACCGGGCCTTGGGCTTCTTGTGTTTCCTGTGCTCGCACAGCGCTCGCGCTCACAACAAGACCAACTGCCAATACCCCGTTCATCCACATCACTTCTCGTTTCATTTTTCCTTCTCCTCTTCTCTCCCGAATTTTTACGAACTCTTTGCTTCCGAATATTTATTGTGGCAGCCGCACCGCTTGCGGCGATCCATCATCGCCAACCAGCAAATCCACCTGGATCCATTCGCTGGCTCGCTCTTCGTTCACAGGCAAGCCCAGTGCGCCCAGCGTGCCCCGCTGCATGCGCACGCGCAGAATCGCAGCGTCATCCGCATCCGTGGCCACGGCTCCCGGCAAAAACGTGAAGCCGCTCAATTCGTTGTCAGCCACAAGAGTTTCGGGCCTGGCAGCAGCTCCCGGCGAAGTCCGCTGCGGCGTTTCATTGGGAACCTCAGCAGGAGTTTCTCGATTCGTTCCGGTGGCCGAAGTGCTCTCCGCGGAATTGTTCGCAGCCGGCACGGGATTCAAATGGTGCGCAGTCTCTTCGCGCTGATTGTGTCGCCACGTACGCCAACTGACCGCGCCGGCCAACGCGGCGGCAGTCGCCAGCGCCCAGCCAGTAACCACTGCGGCGCGCCGCACTCTCAATGTGACGTGCCTCGTGCGGAACTCTTGCCGCAAGCGCATCTCCACGCGCGGCGGAGCCTGCGCGAGCATAGTATCTTCCGCGAACGAGCGAAGCTCCATTCCTGCCGCCTGCCAGGAATCCTGCAGCGCGGCGCACCGCGAACACGTACCAGCGTGTTCCCGAGCGGCCACACGCTCAACCTCGCTCAGCGAAGCGTCGCGTTCCGCGCCCAATCCAATGGCTTCAAATTCTTCGCAATTCATCTCACACTTCCGTCGCAAATAAATCTCAAACACTTTTTCATCGCGCCGCGCTCGCGCGCCGCGGCACGCCGCGAAGCATTTCCAGTTTGGCCATCAGCAAAGCCCGGCCACGGTGCAGCCGCGATCGAATCGTCCCGATCGGGCACCCGGCCATTTTTGCTGCTTCCTCATAACTCATCTCTTCCAGTTCGCATAAAACTACCGCTTCGCGAAACTCGGTCGGCAAATCCAGCACGGCAGCCCTTACTTGCCGCATGCGCTCGCGCTTTTCCGCCCAAATCGCCGGCGTGGACGCGTCCTGCAAAACAATTCCGGAGCCGGAACCGTCTTCATTTTTCTCTTCCAGCGGTGTTTCCCGAGGCAGACGTTCCAGGTATTTTAGTACCCGGTTGCGCGTCACTCCGTACAGAAATCCTCCGAGCGTTCCGCGGGCCGCGTCATACTTTTTTGGATCACGCACCAATATCATGAAAACGTCCTGCAAAATTTCCTCCGCCGCCCAGGCGCTTCCCGTCATGCGCAGAGCGAAGCGGTACATGGCCGCCTGGTGCCTCCGGTATAGGAGCGTAAATGCCTCCTCATCGCCCTTGGCGGCCCGCCGCAACAGAACGTCGTCTCGGTCTTGCTCGGCGATCCTCATCTCTCCTAGTAAGACGTTCTGTCCGCTCTCATCTATCAATTCCCACCGTGGACCGGAAAAGTTCCCTTGGAATGGTTGGGGGAGGGAGTGCTTGAAAGCCTTGTTTTCACAACAGGTTAGACGTGAGTAAGCAATCTTGGGTGTCGAAGAAGCGTGCAATTGTCCCGGTGAGCCCGGCTGCAAGGTTCCTATTTTTTGTCGGGCTTGAACATGCCGGCGGCAATTTTGGTGACGAAGCGGCGGGGGACGAGGCGTTCGCCGTGAGCACCAAGATAGTTTCCGAGGCCGGAGATAACGTAGCTTTTTCCGGCGGCCAGAGCTTTCAGTCCTGTGCGCGCGACTTTTTCGGCAGTCTCCATGCGGCGCTTGAATTTCTCCTGGCCGGAAATGGCGTGGAACTCCGATTCCGTCGAACCCGGGCAAAGAGCGCAGACGCGGATTCCGTAGGGCTTCATCTCTTCGGCAAGGCCTTCGGCGAAAAGCAAATCGAAGGCTTTCGTGGCGGAGTAAGTGGAAATATAAGGAACGGCCTGGAAGGAAGCCGTTGAAGCGAGAATGAGAACATCGCCGCGCCGGCGCGCGACCATTTCCGGCAAATACAGACGGGTCAGGTGAACGACCGCATGGCAATTCACTTGCACCATGTCGAGCAAGCGTTGTTTTTCAGTGCATGGAAATTCGCCATACTGGCCGAAGCCGGCGTTGTTGATCAGCAACTCGATCTCGATTCGTTTTTCCTTTGTGAAGGCAAAAATCTTTTCCGGCGCGTCCAGGGCGGCCAAATCCGCGGGAAATACTTCGGTCTTAACGCTGTAAGTTGAGGTCAGTCTGCGCGCCAATTCCTGGAGGCGATCCTTTCGCCGCGCCGTCAGGACAAGATTTGTTCCGCCGGATGCCAATTCCTCGGCCAGGGCCACGCCAATCCCCGCGCTTGCACCAGTGACTAGCGCCCATTTTCCGGACCATTCTCCCGGTTTTGACGACGAGGCGTTACGCGGCAACTCACCCTCCGGACACAACACGACGGTTATAGCTTCTACTTCTCCTGCCGTAGCACAGCTTCCCTAAAACGCAAGCCCTCGCGCTTTATTCGATCCATCAAACGGCGTGCCCAGACAAATTCTGCTGCAAGCAAACCTAGCCCAAGAAAAATCACGAGCATGCCCGGGCCAGGGGTGACCAGCATAACCGCACCTGCCAAGAGTAAGGTGAAACCAGCGATGACGAGGAAAACTCGGCGAACCTGCTCAACCGTCCGGAGGATCATGGGCCCTTGCGGGATCAGCTTTCTGGCGGAGAGGGTGGGATTCGAACCCACGGTAGGGGTTAACCTACACACGCTTTCCAAGCGTGCGCCTTAAACCGCTCGGCCACCTCTCCGGCGATGGAAACAACTCTACCAATTTAGCAGAAAGGCTTGGTTCACGCACATCTCGGGGCAGTGAAGAGCCAAACGCGCGAGGCGCTAGGTCGTATCGAGGATTGCGCAAGCGGGGTGGCACGCAAGCAGTGAGTTGGGTATGCTAGGCGCAACGTGGCGAAGAGGTTCCATGGCTGAAATCCCCGAGCGCATCGGTCATTACCGCGTTCTCTCTAAAGTGGGCGAAGGCGGAATGGGCGTGGTGTACAAAGCAGAGGACCAGCGGCTGGAGCGGGTCGTCGCGCTGAAGGTGATTCGAGAATTCGACGGGGACTCTTCCCGCCGGAACCGCTTCTGGCAAGAGGCACGCGCGGCGGCGCAAGTGGCTCATCCCAATGCCTGCCGGATTTATGACATCGCGGAAGAACAGGACCGCCTAGTCCTGGTGATGGAGTTCATTGAGGGGGAATCCCTCGCGCGGCGCATGGAGCGCGGTCCCCTCCCCGCGCATGAAGCCGGCCAGATCGCCCTGGCGCTTTTGTCCGCGCTGCAAGCCTTCCACAAGATAGGGGTCGTGCATCGGGACCTGAAGCCCGCCAACATCGTGCTTTCGAACAGTGGAACAAAATTGCTGGATTTCGGAATTGCCAAACACATTTCGCTGAATACGAGTGAGGAAACTTCAGCGACACTTGCCGGCGCCACAGCTCCAGGAATATTTCTGGGCACTCCAAGATATGCGTCCCCCGAACAGTTCCTTGGCCGGCCTGTTGATGCGCGATCGGATCTCTTTTCCATGGGCGTGATTTTGTATGAAATGCTGACCGGGCAGCCGCCGTTTGGGGGCGACAACTTCGGGGACATAGCGCATGCGGGACTGCACGGATCGCCGCCAGCACTGAGCGGGTCTCCCGCGATCGTGGCAATGAGCCGAATCGTTCACCGCGCGCTTTCGCGTGACCCGCAAGACAGATACGGGAGCGCCGAGGCGATGGCCGCAGAACTGCGCGCCACGTTGCAGATGGATGGAATCGAGACGAAAGCGCAGGCCCGCGCGCTGCGGCGGATTATCGTGCTGCCTTTTCGGATGTTGCGGCCAAGCGAGGATATCCAGTTTTTGTCGCACAGTCTGCCGGAAGCGATAACCGTCTCGCTAGCCGGCCTGGAGAACCTGGTGGTGCGCTCGTCTATTGCGGCCGCGCGGTATTCAACTGATGCACCCGATCTCCAAAAAATCGCCAAGGAAGCGGAGGTCGATGTGGTGCTCACAGGAGCGCTGCTAAGTGTGGGCGAGCGGCTGCGGATAACAACCCAGCTTATCGAAGTGCCGAGCGGAACACTCCTGTGGTCACACTCTTCACAAGCGACCAATCGCGAACTTCTCGAACTCCATGATGACCTGGTAGCTCGCGTTGTGGAGTCCATTCTCCCGTCCCTGTCGACTCAAGAACATCAGTCCTTGCAACAAGACCGGCCGGGAAGTCCCACGGTCTATCAACTGTATTTGCAGGCAAACGAGTTCAGCAGGCAGTGGGAAAATCTTCCGGGCGCCATCGAGATGTATGAGCGATGTGTCAGCCTGGATCCATCTTACGCCCCGGCATGGGCGAGGCTCGGCCGTGCCCGCTGGCTCTGCGATAAGTACAACCTGGGTTCGGTTGAGGGACTTGCGCGCTGCGGATGAAGCGTTTCAGACGGCACTGCGGCTGAATCCCAGTATGACGCTGGCTCACAATTTATATACGCACGTTCAGGTGGACCAGGGCCGCTCGCTGGATGCCATGAAGCGACTCCTCGGCAGGGCGCAACAGCGAAGAAGCGATTCAGAACTCTTTGCCGGGCTGGGACACGTGTGCCGCTATTGCGGGCTGTTGAGGGCCGCGCTCGTGGCCCACCAGGAAGCGCGGCGCCTGGATCCACTGATTCCGACGAGTGTGATGCACACGTATTTCATGCTTGGAGATTATGAGCGGGCGCTCGAAAACGCGGGAAGCGATTTCGGGTATGGAATGGCTCTAATCCTGGGCATGCTCGGACGCGTTGAAGAGGCAGCGTCCATGCTGCGGCAACGGGAGCTGGGCAAGCCCTGGCGCCTTGGGAACCTGTACCTGACTTCCCTGCGTACGCTGTTGGAGGGCAAGCGCGAGGAAAGCCTTTCTGCAAGCAAAGAGTTAATGCAGGCTACGTTTCGTGATCCAGAGGGGATGTACTATCTGGCGCGGCAATTCAGTTACCTAGGCGAAAAAACGGAAGCACTGGAAATGCTGTCTCGCGCAATCGACAACGGCTTTTTCTGCCATCAGGCCATGTTGCGTGATCCCTGGTTCGATTCGCTACGAGGCCGGACCGAATTTACAGGTCTCTTGAGTAAAGCTCACCAGCTGCACCGTGAAGCCTCGGGTGCTTTTGTCGCTGGAGGCGGCACTTCCCTTCTTGGGATGTACTCGGAGGGCTACTGAGTCAAGCAAGCTCCTAGGCCTGGAGAGTACCTGCGGAAAGTCGCGCGAACGGTGGCGCTTGGGCGCTTTTGGGGGCCTCTGCTACACTAATTGCGCCAATTCCGGGATCGTCTAATCGGTAGGACATCAGCCTTTGGAGCTGAGTATCGTGGTTCGAGTCCACGTCCCGGAACCAAGTTTGCCTTCCCGCAAGGACAACACCTCTCCCAAACAATCCAACTGCCGCATCGATCGGATGAGATCCTTCGCTCCGCAAACCCATCCGGAGCGCAAACGACGCGCTGTCGCTCAGGATGACACCTATAGGAAGTTCGCTCTGCGCAATGGTGAGAGTGGAGCAGGGGAACTACATTTCGCGGTAATTAAGAAGGACAACGCCAATCAGGACGAAACAAAGAGGCCAGAGGCGTGCCACTACACTGCGAGTTTGATTTTCGGAGGGAAGGCGAAGCTCCAGCCAGCGCGACCATCCCGCGGTCACGGCCAGCACGGCGAGGGGAATGTGACTCAGGTCGGCGAGCAGTTCTTCCTTGAGGTTCCCCAGGCTGTGGGAATGGGTGAGGAGTAGAGCGCCGGAAACCGCGATGAGGCTAGGAAAAACCAGCCGGGCGCGGCCGGAAGCGACGCGGCCCGTCTGAACGCGCCATTCGAAAACCGCCAGGGCGATCACGAGAGCCGCGAAAAAACGATGCAGCAGAACTTCTGGGTCGGCAAGTGTGGCCCAGAAACCGACGGGGCCAAGAGGCCAGGTCTCCGGATCGCTGCGCAGAAAAAGAAACGCGGAAAGGCCGAAGAAGGCGAGCGGCCAATTGCGCGCCCAGGAAATTTGTCCCGCTTGCGCGACGAGGGCCAGCAGACCCATCACCAGAACGATGATGCCTGCCCAGTGATGGTTGTACTCCGACCAGGCTTTTTCGGCGGAGGTGTTCAGACGCGTTCCAGCCTGGCCGGGAACGTAGGATTCGGGCGTGAGCGGACCCGATTCGAATGCTTTTTTCTGGGCGGCGTAAATCTCTCCAGGCAGATCCTGAACGGAAGGACTGGCGAAGCGAGGCGCGCGAGGAGACATGCGCGCGAAGATGTCCGAGCCGGTGACGCGGTCGTGAATTAGATCCGCTGCGGGAGGAAGCGAGGTGAGCGAAGCGGCGGTAAGAATGACGGTGATGCCGATGCCAATCTCCGCTTCGCCGAAGCGCTTCAGGCTGGCAAGAATGGCACTGGCCGGTCCGTTTCGAACGAGCTGGAAATTCAGCGCGCCGAGAAACAGGAGAAGGCTGAAGAGAAGCACTTTCGCGGCGACCATCGCGCCGTAAGAAGTTCCGTAAACCGCCTTAAACGAGCCGACGTAGGCAAAACCCAGCACTAAACCAGCGGAGGCGAGCACAACAACGCTGACGAGCGCGAGTTGCGAAAAGCGGCGGCTGAGCTGGCGCGCAAAGTCAGGTCTTGGCGCACGCCGGACGGCAATCAACAGGTAAGGAAGCCCGCCAAGCCATGTAGCGGTGGCGGCTTGATGCAGGGCGGTGAAAGCGGCCAGCGGCAAGCGATACTCGATACGAGCCACGGAGTGGCTAGTCATGACCGAGGAGACCAGAATAGCGACAGCGGGTAAAAGCAGGTCCGTGTAACTAGCTGAACGCTTTGCGTAAGTAAGAGGAAGAAGCGCGAGCACGGAGACAATGCCAATAGCACCCGCGAGGACGAAATTCGCGCCCACGACCTGGCGAAGAGACATGTCAGCGGACTGCATGAGAATCATGGAGTTCGCGAGCACATAGGAAATCTGCATCACGGCCAGCGCTATCGCCGAGCGCCGAATCCAGCGCAGACAAGCTTGCCGGAGTTCAGCGGAATCTTCCGTTGTGCGGCTGAGGAAAACAATTAGAAAAACAATGCCGCCAATGGCGAGCGACTGAAACGCGAGCGTCGCGCCGCGGAACAAGACCGAGAGGAAACCAAAGACTTGCAGGAGGCGGGCCATGAATTTCGATCAGGACGGCATGACAGTGAACGGAATTTCGCCGCGCGTGATGTGGCC
>WNFJ01086712.1_pt1 | contig 35243 bp, 33 predicted proteins | sample 5400461 | NCBI WGS metagenome assembly WNFJ01 (sample SAMN13153349, study PRJNA577476) | soil metagenome | isolation source: 115 cm saprolite on Douglas fir-dominated hillslope | place: USA:California | collected 2013-09-17
GTCGCCTCGTGACAAAGCCCGTTCCGGCCGCACTTGTGCCGCTCGCCGCGCTCGCGGCGACCACCATGCTTGCGCAGGGCGACCAGTCGTCGCTCGCCCAGGCGGTGACCGGGATCCAGCGCCAGTTCGGTGCGTCGGACCAGCTCGTCGGGCTGATCCCGGCCGCGATGGCGGTCTGCGCGGGCATCGGCGCGATCCCGGTCGGCGTGCTGGCGGACCGGGCGAAGCGGACCTGGCTGCTCGGCGCCGTCTGTGCCGTCTGGACGGCGGCCATGGGAGCAGGCGCGCTCGTCGCAGGCATTGGCGCGTTCTTCGCGACACGGATGATCGCGGGCGCGGCCGAGGGCACCCCACCGGTGGCGATCAGCTTGCTGAGCGACTACTTTCCCGTCCGGCGGCGGGCCGAGGCGATGGGCGTCTACCAGGCCGGCGCGATCGCCGGTGCGTTCATCGGCCTGCTCGGCGGCGGTGTGGCGGTTCAGCTCGGCGGATGGCGATGGGCATTCTGGATCTGGGTGCCGGTGGGCGCGGCTGTCGCGATCGGGTACATGTTCGTTCCCGAGCCCGCCCGCGGCCGCCAGGACGCCACGTTCGACGCCGCGCCCGGGCCGGCGGACGCGGCGGCGCTGGCCGCTCAGGGGGTGATCTCGCTGCCCGCTGCTGACGGTGCGCCCGCCGTGCGCGGCGTGAGCCCAGCGGCGGGTTTAGTGGCGGGTGGATCCGGTGCGGCGGGCACGCTGCGGGCGCTGCGGATCCCGTCGATGTGGTTCGGCACGGTCTTCCTCACCGTCTCCCAGCTGCTGCTTTACGGGCTGTCGTTCTGGGGCGTCGCGTACTTCGAGCGGGTGCACCACCTCGGACCCGCGGCGGCCGGCGCGCTCAGCATCGTGCTCGGTGCGGGCTCGGCGATCGGTATCCTGGCCGGCGGCGTGCTCGCCGACCGCCTGCTGCGCCGCGGCAACGTGAACGCGCGCGTGCTCGTGGCCGCGTACGGTTCTATCGGTGCCACGCTGCTCCTTGCGCCCGCCTTCGCGAGCACTCAGCTGCTGGTCACGGCGCCGCTGCTGTTCGCGGGCGGCATCCTGCTCACGGTGCCCGTGGCACCAGCCGAGGCGCTGTGCACCGACGTGGTTCCCCCGGAACTGCGCGGCCGGGCGGCGACGGTCCGCCAGCTGGTCAGGACCGCCTCGTACGCGGGGCCGGCGCTCATCGGCCTGCTGGCCGGCGTGATCGCCCCGCACTCGCCGGCCGGGCTTCGCTGGGCGATCGTCGCGGCCTGCCCGCTGTACGCGGTGGCCGGCCTGATCATGCTCGGCGCGTTGCGGCACTACCCGCGCGACATGGCGGCCGTCGTTGCCCACGCCAGGGCCGAACTCGGCTAGCGAACACCGCAGGTGGCTACTGCAGGATCCGCAGCGCCAGGCGGACGAGCGGCCGGGCGTCACTGCCCTTGTCGTCGGCCCGCAGCAGCACCCGCTCGGACAGGTTCAGTAGGCCGGCGCGAAGCGGGCCAGGCGGCAGCGGCACCGGGCGCTTGGTCACCATTGGCAGGTCCATCAGCTCGCTGCGCGAGCCGAGCAGCATGTCGCTCACGATCCTGCCCACCAGGTGGGACGGGCCCACGCCGTGGCCGGCGTAGCCGAGCGCGTACGCCAGGCGTTCGGAGCGGCCCACGAACCCGGCCGACGCGAAGCAGTTGATCGTCCCGCAGACCGGGCCGGCCCACCCCCGGTCGATCGCCACGTCGGCCAACTGGGGGAAAGTCCACCGGAAGGTCTCCTCAAGCCGGGCGAAGATGCGCGGGTCCCGGTCCCTGCGCGGGGTGGGGCCCACGGCGGAGAAGGGCGCGTCGCGGCCTCCCCACAGGATCCGCCCGTCGGGAGTGGGCCGGTGGAAGTGGGGGTAGATGCGCCGGTCCTCGATCCCCATCCGCCGCTGCCAGCCCACGCGCTCCCACTGCGCTCGGGTGAGCGGCTCGGTCACGATGATGTAGGCGTAAATGGTGAAGATGAAACGCCGCAGCGCCGGGATGGCGTGGGCGTAAGCGTTCGTCGCGATCAGGGCCCGGTCGGCGTGGACTGTCCCGAATGGCGTGCGCGCCTGCACGCGGCCCCGGGCCTCAGCCAGGCCGGTCACTGGTGTCTGCTCGAAGACCCGCACCCCGCGCCGCTCGGCGGCCAGCCGCAGGCCCCAGGTGAGGGCGGCCGGGTCAAGCAGCAGCGAGTCGTGTTCGAAGTGGCCCATCCTGAGGCGTTCGCTCGCGACGAGGTTCTGGCACTCCGGTGCGGACAGCGCGTCGAAGTCGTCGAGACCCAGCCGCTCGGCGGCCTCCAGGTCCCGCCGGATACGCACGTCCTGCTCCGGGCCGTTGGAAACGGTCAGCACCCCCGGGTGGGTGATGCAGGCGTCGATGCCCTCGGCGCCGCAGAAGCTCTCGATGTCCCGCAGCGTCTGGCGCATGACCAGGTGGGTCGCCTTGGCGCGGGCGGGCCCCACCTTGCGCACCAGGTCGTGCAGGCTGCGTCCCACCAGCGTCATGGCGAACCCGCCGTTGCGGCCGCTTGCCCCGTACGCGGCTACTTCCTGCTCGAGCACGACGATGTCGAGGGCCGGGTCGGCCTCCTTGAGGTGGATCGCCGACCACAGCCCGGTGAACCCGGCGCCGACGATGGCCACATCGGCCGCCTCGTCGCCCGCCAGCCTGGGCCCTGGCTCGTAGCGGCGCCCCGACAACCAGAAACTGCGGGTCTGCCAGTCGCCCACGGGTCCCGACAGTACCTGCCCGGCCGCCTTCGCGTACCACCCGCGCCGCATTTCCCGGCGAAAATAGCCGCTCGCCGGGAAAGAGCACACGGCTCGCTACTACTGTTCCGCTACCTGATGAGTACCGGGCTGCTACCGGAATCGATGACGCTGCGAGGAAGGAGAATGCCATCCCGACGCAAGGATACGGGCACGATGGACAAATACGGGTACATCAAGCGCGGCGTCGTTCCCGCACTTGTGACGACAGTTATCGCTGCCCTGGCCACGGCCGGGAGTGCCGCGCTCACCGGGGGGACGGCGGGCGCCGCGACCGCGCTGACGTTCAAGTACGTCACCGTGTCGCAGTGGCCGAACAGCGACGGGACCCGCGGGTTCAAGGCCGACATCGAAATTGGCAATAAAGCAGGTACCACGCCGGTCAACGGGTGGACGCTGAAATTCACCTATCCTGGTGACGAGAAAATCGGCAGCCTGGATAACGCCACTTACGCCCAGGCCGGGCAGGACGTCACCATAACGAGCGGGCCGGTCAGCGCCTACATCCCGGCGGGCTCGGGGTACGTGCTCAGCCTCGCCGGTTTGTGGGTGAACAACGACGCCGTCCCGGTCAGCTTCGACTTCAACGGGACGACGTACGCGCCGTCACCTGCCGCGCCGCCACCGTCCCAGTCGCCGGTGCCGCGGGTCGGGGTGGGCGCGGCGCTGCTGAGCCAGAACGCGCAGGCAACCTACATCGGGGTCAAGTACGGCCGCACACCCGACCCGCTGACGGCCGGGACGGCCAGGCTCTACCTCGTCCGGGTCACCAACACGGGTAACGGCCCAGAAGAGATCACGGTTCATTCCGCCGCCGCCTACGTGGCCGGCGGAAGCTTCCTGTGGAACACCACATCGGGCCAGAACGCCGCGGCCAGCTGGACGTCGGCGTCACCTGACGACGTGGTGAACATCCCGGCCAGCGGGTCGTTCACGACCACCGTCACCGTCCGGGTGCCCGCGGGCACCGCGCCCGCGACCTACTACGCGGTGCTGTGGGCCAGCCTGGTTACCCACCCGGTCAGCGGCCAGATCACGCCGAGCGCGGACGCCGGCATACGCGAATACCTCAGGGTCACGCCGTAACGGCACGGATCGGCGGCCCGTGCAATTCCGCGATGGCGGTCCTTATATTGTCCGGAACATCCGGTTACGTTCCTTTGCCACGGGTCGCCCAAGTGCATCAGCACGTGCAGATGCAATACCGCTACGGCGCGGTACTAATCGACGTAGGCAGCGTTCATGCGGAGCGTCTGCCCAGGTCAGATGGCATGTCATAGGTTTTTCCCTAAACTGCGCGCGGCGCGGCCCCGAATTCCGCCGCACCGTGCCGCACATCGGCGTAGAGTCTTGCCGGTCAATCGCTCCCGGATCGTCCCGGCACGATCTGGGATGTCACATTGGTGCCCAGCCGGCAGGTAGGCGGAGGAACGGGAAAGCCAAAGGCAACCGGCAGCAGTCCGTCCCGCGGCCAGTGGCCCGCCGTTACACCCGGAATTGATTGGAGGCGCGTCGTGCGCTACGCGGCCAGTCGCCCAGCGGCTGTGCGGCAGCTGTCGCCGCAGCCGCAGTCATCGGCGGCCCGCGGATGCTGGTGAAACCGTCCGGCCCACCCGCGGACGCGGCCACCGGGCCCGCCTCGTCAGTGCGACTGCGCGCCCGGCGCCACAGCCAGGCCGAAGACGACCTCCTGGCGTTCCTGCTCATCAACACCTGGACGCTGACGACGGGCCGCACCCTGCGGTCGGACGTGCCGCCCGCGCAGCTCACCGAGGACGAGCTCATCGAATTCTGGGCGGACGACGCCGTCGCCTCCGGTGACGGCCGGCGCTGAGCCGCCGGACCCGTAGCCCGCCCGTAGCCCGCCCATAGGCCAGCAGGCCCAGCGGCCGCTGGCAGGCGGCGCGGCGCATTATCCCGAACGGCGGCGCGTGCGTGACACCGCCGCGCCCGCCACACCACGGCTCTTCGCGAACTCGCGCCCCACCTGGGCGCGGAGCGCCCGCAGGCCATCCGTCCTGCCGATGGCCCATTTGGGGCCGTAGCGGCACGTCTGTGACCTGGCATTTTGTAAGAAACCCGGACAAATCGTGTCGAACCTGCGCACGGTAATACGGTCGCCCTGGCCGAAAACGCCCAGTAGGGCGACCAGAACGCGGCCGAGCCGGCGCCGCAGGCGCCGACCATGCCCGGCCGGGGGGTTGACGGTGAGCCGCGGGCGGCCATGCGGCATGCCCGGATTCCGTAACGCGCGGGGAGGCAGGAGGCAGCCACTGAACGAGCCGGGATCTTTTCACGCGCAACGAAGGAGAACAGATGTTCAAGCGCATGTTCGTGATCATGGTGTCTGTGGCCCTGACGTCGTTAACGCTCGCCGCCGGGCCCGCCGTGGCCGCCACCCGTACCATCCGGCATCCCCTGCGCTACCTCGCCTACCAGTACGCGACCACGCAGCGCGGCAAGTGGTACTGCTGGGGTGGCACCGGCCCGTCCTGCTACGACTGCTCGGGGCTCGTCTACGCGGCCTACCGGCACGTGCACGTCTGGTTCGGCCGGTCCACCGGCGCCATGCTCAGCAGCGGCCGGCTGATCAGGATAAGCCACGCCCAGGCACGGCAGGGGGACCTCGCCTTCTTCGGTTCCGGGCACGTGGAGCTTGTCGACCGCGGCAACATCACCTTCGGAGCGCATGACCCTGGCACCCGGGTCGGCTGGGCATGGTCCAACGCCTACTGGCACCCCACGGCCTACTACCGCGTCAGGGGCACCGGCTGACGTTCCCCGCCTGGCCTGCCTGGCCCCCGGGGCCAGGCAGGCCAGGCGGGGCCGATTACCGGCGCGGCGGCGTTGTCCGGCAGGCTTGGGGCATGACACAGACCCTGACCCTGATGGCGGTGCACGCGCATCCGGACGACGAGGCGTCGAGCACCGGCGGTGTGCTGGCCACCTACTCCGACCAGGGAGTCCGTACCGTCGTGGTGACCTGTACGAACGGTGAGTTCGGGGACGCGCCGGGTGGGATCAAGCCCGGCCAGGACGGTCACGACGAGCAGGAGGTGGCGCAGCTGCGGCTGACCGAGCTGCGCGAGTCCGCCAAGATTCTCGGGGTCACCGATCTCGAGCCGCTCGGGTACCACGACTCGGGCATGCCCGACTGGGACTACAAGGACCGGCCCGACGCGTTCTGCAACATCCCCACGGCCGACGTGGCCGCCCGGATCGGCGGCCTGATCGAGCGGTACCGGCCGCAGGTCGTGATCACATATGACAACCAGAGCCCCTACCAGCATCCCGACCACGTGCACGCGAGCGAGGCGGCCGTGGCCGCCGTGGCCGCCACCGGCATCCCGGCCAAGCTCTACCTCGTGGCGATGCGCGGCAGCGACTTTCAGAAGATATGGGACGTGCTGCGCGAACTCGGCGAGGACGTGCCGGACACCCGCAACATCACGCCGGAGATGCGGCAGCAGATGGCCGAGTCCGAACAGCGCATCACCACCACGATCGACATCCGGCCGGTGCTCAGCCGTAAGCGCGATGCGCTGTTCGCCCACGGCAGCCAGATCCGCGAATCGTGGTTCAGCAAGATTCCGCCGGACCTCGCGGAGGCCACGTTCGGCCGGGAGAGCTTCATCAGGGTCAGCGACACCACCGGCGCGCCGGTGCCAGAGGATGACCTGTTCGCCGGGCTCCGTGCGTAGCAGGGACCGGCACAGCGCCAGGACGGCGCAGCCGCGACCGGCGCAGCGCAGCCACGACCGGCGCAGGGGGAGGCGCGGCGCAGCCAGGGCCGGCATAGTGTCGCAGCATGAGCGTGACGCTGCCGCTGTTTCCCCTCGCCACCGTGCTCTATCCGGGTCTGCCGCTGCCGTTGCACATCTTCGAGGAGCGGTACCGGCAACTCGTCCGCGACCTGCTCGCCGGGCCCGCTCCCCGGCGGTTCGGCGTCATCGCGATCCGCAAGGGCCGCGAGACGGGTGTGGACGGCATCAGCGCGCTGCACGAGGTCGGCTGCACCGCGACGCTGCGCCAGGTGGCCAGGCACGAGGACGGCCGGTTCGATCTGGTGACCGCGGGCACGCAGCGGTTCAAGCTGCTCAGCGTTGACGACTCCGGGCCGTACCTGCGCGGTGAGGTGGACCTGCTCGCCGAGGACACCGGCGACCAGACGGCCGCGGGGCACGCCGCCCAGGCCGTGCGGCGCGCGTTCCGCGCGTATTTCGACGCGCTCGCCGCGCGCGGCGCGGCGCAGGCCCGCGTGCCCGACCTGCCAGCGGAGCCGGTTGCGCTTTCCTATCTGGTCGCCGCGTCGATGATCGTCGATCTGCCGGACCGGCAGGTCCTGCTCGCCGAGCCGGACGCACTGCGCCGGCTCACCGCCGAGCGGGCGCTGCTGGCCAGGGAGACCACGATGCTGCGCTCACTCCGCTCGACGCCGGCCCCGGACCTGAGGCACGCGCCGTACAACCCCAACTGAGCGGTCTTCGAGGAGCCGGTACTGGTTTGTACCGGCGACGACGACAACGCCGCCGGTCGTCGTCTGGGCGCCGATCCGTGCCGCCAGAGATCTGCGGGACATGCCCTAACTGCGAGCGCGGGCCATCTCGATCAGGTCACGCAGGACGTCTTCCATGTGCCGGGACGGCGCGCTGTGGCCCTCGCCGTGCCAGGTGCGCAGGCTGGCCCCCGGCACCTGCGCGACGAGCCGCTCGACCGCGGACAGCGGGCTGTTCCTGTCGTCGTCGCTGTGCCAGAACCGGGTCGGGCATCCCACGGCGGACATGTCGATCCCCCAGCCGTCGGCGAACAGGGAAACGACGTCGTCCGCCCATCCGTCCACGCCGGGGCGCAGCGCTTCGAGCAGCGACTCGCTGCGGACGGCCTGCACGTCAGCCCGGCCGTTCCAGTCGAGGTCCGCAGCGGGTGAATCGGCGATCTCGGCGCTGAACTCGGCGACCGGGTCGGCCAGCAGCCGATCGCGCAGCCCGCTGAGGAAGGCGACCGTTCCCCTGCGGCCCTCCTCGCTGAGCACCCTGAGTCCCTCGCGGTTGGTCCCGATCAGGCCTGCGATCTCGGCGGTCTGCAACGGCGCCGCTGAACACACAGACGCGCAGGCCAGCACCCGGTCACCAAGGCCCGCGGCGCAGGCGAGCGCGTGCGGGCCGCCGCCAGATCCGCCCACGACCATGAACCGGCCGACACCGAGCGCGTCGGCGGCCGCCGCGACATCGCCTGCGGCGTGGCTCACGGTGCGGCCCGGCAGCGCGGTCGACTGGCCGTAGCCGGGCCGGTCGATCGTCACCACCCGCAGGCGCAGGCGTGACCAGACCGTGAGGTCGGGATGACGGCTGAGCCGGCAGCCGGGTGTGCCGTGCAGGTGGAAAAGCGGCGCGCCGCCGGGGTCTCCCCACTCCTGGTAGCACAGTGTCCGGCCGTCCGCGGTCGTGGTCGTCGGCATACGGCCGAGGCTAGCGCCCGCACCGCTCCGCGGCAGCCGTTCAGGCTGTGCTGGCCCCGGGGGGACGGCCCCCCGGGATCCCCCCGCGGTGATGGATGTCGCATCCGCGGCAGCCGTTCAGGAATATGCCCGTGTGTCGTGCGAGGCGGGGGCAGGCGGGCCGGGTGGAACCGATGCGGTCCCGGATGAGGCGACGCCGCGCCGGGTCACATACCGTTACCCCGTAGCAAGGGAGGATGTCATGGGCGAGTTCGTTGGCTACGGCGGAACCAGGACGGCAACTCGCGACCGGGCTCACACCCTGTTCGGGCAGACGATGGGATACGTCGCGGTCACGGCCGGTTTGTTCGCGCTCGGCGCCTACGTGGGACGTAACGTCTCCCACGGCTGGGCCATCGTGTCGTTCATCGCCGCGTTCGCCTGCCTGATCGGCATGAACTTCACCGTGCGGAGGTCCGGGGCGCTGACCGCCGGCCTGCTCTTCGCGGTCGGTGCGCTGCTCGGGATCGCGATGTCGCCGACGCTCCTTTACTACGCGAGCGCGAACCCGCAGGCGCTCTGGCAGGCCGGCGGAGCCACCGCGCTGTTCATCGCCGGCTTCGGCGCGGCAGGTTACGCGACGCGGCGGGACCTGTCCGGGATCGCCCGCGTGAGCTTCTTCGCGCTCATCGCCCTCATCGTGTTCGGCATCGTGCTGATCTTCGTCCGGATCCCGCACGGCTCGCTCATCTACTCGGTGCTCGGGCTGGTGATCTTCGCGGGCCTGACCATGTTCGACTTTCAGCGGCTGCGGCGCTCGAGCGATCTTGACTCCGCGCCGTTCATCGCCGCGTCGATCTTCCTGGACGCGCTGAACGTGTTCCTGTTCTTCCTGCGGATCTTCGGCGGACGGAACAACTGAGCGCCGATGCGAGCTGACGACCTCGGTCACGGGTTATAAGTACGTACATGGAAAACGGTCTGCCCATCTGCCGTACCTGTGGGGTCCAGTACGCCGCCGCGCGGGCGGACTGCCCGATCTGCACGGACGAGCGCCAGTACGTCGGCTGGGACGGGCAGCAGTGGACCACCCTCGCCGAACTGACGGCCGCCGGCCACCGGGGCAGGATCGCCGAGGAAGGCCCAGGTGTCGTCGGCGTCGGCGCCACCCCGCCGACCGCGATCGGCCAGCGTGCCCTGCTGGTCCGCGTCCCCGGCGGCAACGTGCTCTGGGACATGATCACCTACATCGACGACGACATGCTCGAGCGGGTCAGCGAACTGGGCGGGGTCCGCGCGATCGCGGTCAGCCACCCGCACTTCTACGGGTCGATGATCGAGTGGGCGCACGCGTTCGACGCTCCCGTCTACATTCACCGCAAGGACCGCGAATGGGTCGCCCGACCCGACGACGCGGTCGTGTTCTGGGACGGCGACACCCACGAGATCGGCGGCGACCTCACGCTGATCAACGCCGGGGTCCATTTCGACGGCGGCCAGGTGCTGCACTGGGCGGGCGCGCAGGACGGCGCGGGCGCCCTGTTCTCCGGCGACATCTTCACGGTGGTTCAGGACCGCCGCTGGGTCAGCTTCATGTACAGCTACCCCAACCACATACCGGAACGCCCGCGCACGATCCGCCGCGCGCTGGCCATGATCGAGCCGCTGCGGTTCGACCGCGTCTACGGCGCCTGGTGGGACCGCATCGTGCACGCCGACGGCGCCGCGGCGATCCGGAGGTCCGCCGCGCGTTACCTCAGCTTCGCGCTTGACGACGGCCATTCGTGACGGCGGGGGCCTGGCGCGCGCCGCCGGCTGCCGGGCGCCGCCGGCCGGCTGGCGCGCGGCGCCGGCCGGGCCATGCGGGCGGACCCGGTGATCGCGGTTTCGCTCCTTCCGGCCCCTGCCGCTGACCGCCGTTGGAAGGTAGTGGGATGCGGATCGGGGTGTTCTTGCTGGCCGCGCGGTTTCCCGGCCAGTCGGAGGGTGAGGTGCTCGCCGCCACCGTTGAGGCGGCGGTGGCGGCGGAGCGGGCTGGTTTCGACGATGTGTGGCTGGCGGAGCACCATTTCATGTCCTACGGTGTGTGCCCGTCAGCGGCCACCCTGGCCGCCTACGTTCTTGGCCGGACGCGGCGCGTGGTGGTGGGCACGGCGGTGAGCGTGCTGTCCACCCAGCACCCCGTCGCGCTCGCCGAGCAGGCCGCGCTGCTCGATCAGGTGTCCGCGGGCCGGTTCTGGCTTGGGGTCGGGCGCGGCGGCCCGTGGATCGACCTCGAAGTGTTCGGCACCGGCCTGGCCCGTTACGAGTCAGGGTTCGCCGAGGGTGTGGACCTGCTGCTCGCCGCGCTGACCAGCCAGCGGGTGTCCGGCACGGGCCCGGCGTTCACCTTCCGCGATGTGGCGATGGTGCCGCGCCCGCGTACCTCCCCACGCCCGCCGGTGGTGGTCGCCGCCACATCGGCGGCCACCGCCGAGCTCGCCGCCGCCCGGCGCCTGCCGATGCTGCTCGGCATGCATATCGGCGACGACGGCAAGCGGGAACTGATCGCCCACTACCAGGCCGCGGCGGCCGGCCACCGGCGGCAAGCGGGCGGGCACATCGCGGCGGTGGTGGCGCACGTGGCTGACACGAGCGCAACGGCTCAGCGGGTGCTGCGCCGCGAGCTGCCCCGCTGGCTGGGGCCGGGCCTGGCCGGTTACGTGCCGGTCGACGGCCGCGCGCGTCAGGCCCGCGACCCCGACGCGTACGCCGACCTGCTGTGCCGGATCCACCCGGTCGGCAGTGCCGCCGACTGCGTGCGGATCATGACCACGACCGCGCTACGTACCGGGATCAGGCACCTCGTCTTGATGGTCGAGGGCGCCGGTGACCCGGCTCGCGTGCGCGAGAACATCGCCAGGCTCGGCGCCGAGGTGCTGCCCCAGGTGCGGCGGCAGGTCAGCAGTCGACCAGCTCCGGGCGCTGGTTGAGGATCTGCGCGCGCGCCGTGATGAACTCCTTGTAGGCCGCGTCGGCGCCTGGACGGAACACCGCGGCGCGGTGGCAGTTCTGGAACGCGAGCCGGACGCCGAAATGCCGTTCGAGCGCGCCGCGCATCGCATCGCTGGCCAGCACCCGGAGCAGCTGGCCGCGGGCCGCCTCGTCCGGCGGCGGCACCTGGTTGTCCGCGAGGTCGGCGCCGCTTACGCCGAGTTCGCGGATCAGGCCGCTGATCACCTGCCAGGCGTAAGGCAGCGACGTGGCGATGCAGTCGACGAACGCCGCATCACTCACCTCACCGGACTGCGCCTGCTCGGCTAGATCGGGTGAAACGGTCAGGGACATGCCGGCACCTCCATCACAGGCGGTTGCCCATCTGAAACAGGCAGTTATGACGCTAGCCGTGGCCGGGACGCGCGTCTATGACGCGGCGGTGAGGAACGTCTCATCCGCCCGGCGCCCCGTCGCCCGTCCCCTGGCCACACCGATGGCCATCGCTGTGGTTCCCAGTGGGACTTGACCGGCCTTGTCGCGGCAATTTGACGCGTTCCAAGCGCACCGTAAACACTGACACCAGGCAGGGAGGATGCCCGTGGCCCGTGGCGTCGATGATGAGGCGGACACGTCTGGCCTGCCGGTCGTTGGTGTCGGCGCGGGGCCGGGCGGGTGAGGCGGATGCGGATCGCCTTGTTCGTGACGTGCCTGGTGGACACGCTCTTCCCCGGGGTAGGCCGCGCGACGGTCAGCCTGCTCGAACGGCTTGGCCACGAGGTGGAGTTTCCGCAGGCGCAGACGTGCTGTGGCCAGATGCACGTCAACACCGGCTACGTTCGTGACGCGCTGCCGCTGGTCCGTCGCTACGTGGACGTTTTCGAACGGTGTGACGTGATCGTCGCGCCGTCCGGATCGTGCGCGGGCTCGATCCGGCACCAGCACGCGATGGTGGCGAGGCGGTGCGGCGACGAGGCCCTGGCCCGCCGGGCCGAAGCAGTGGCCGGGCGGACGTTCGAGCTTTCGCAGTTGCTCGTCGACGTGCTCGGCGTGGAGGACGTCGGCGCCTACTACCCGCACCGGGTCACCTACCACCCGACGTGTCACTCGCTGCGCATGCTGCGCGTGGGCGACCGCCCGCTGCGGCTGCTGCGCCACGTGGGCGGCATCGAGCTCGTGGACCTGCCCGATGCCGATGTTTGCTGCGGGTTCGGCGGCACGTTCGCGCTCAAGAACGCGGACACCTCGACCGCGATCCTGGCCGACAAGATGCGCAACATCGCAGCTACCGGGGCGGAGGCATGCACGGCGGGCGACAGTTCGTGCCTGATGCACATCGGCGGCGGGCTGTCCAGGCTGCGCGCCGGGGTCCAGACGGTGCATCTCGCGGAGATCCTCGCGTCGGCCAGGCCGACGGCATGACAACGTTCCTCGGCCTGCCGGCGGCTCCGCGCGGGGTCGGGCACCTGCGGGGGAGCGAGCCGTTTCCCGCGGCCGCGCGGCGCGGGCTGGCCGACACCCAGTTGCGGCGCAACCTGGCCAAGGCGACCGCGGGCATCCGCGCCAAGCGGGCGGCGGTCGTCGCGGAACTGCCTGACTGGGCGGAGCTGCGGGAGGCGGGCCGCGCGATCAAAGCGGAAACCATGGCGCACCTTGACCGCTACCTGCGGCAGCTGGAGACCCAGGTCACGGCCCACGGCGGCGTTGTGCACTGGGCCAGGGACGCCAACGAGGCCAATGAGATCGTCGTGGGCCTGGTCCGCGGCACCGGCGCCGCCGAGGCCGTGAAAGTCAAGTCCATCGTCACCGACGAGATCGGGCTCAATGAGGCGCTGGCGGCGGCGGGGATCCTGGCGCACGAGACCGATCTGGCCGAGCTGATCGTGCAACTCGGCCACGACTGGCCGTCGCACATCCTGGTGCCGGCGATTCACCGCAACCGCGCGGAGATCCGCGAGATCTTCCTGCGCGAGATGGGCGAGGTGGACCCGGGGCTGACCGACGATCCCGCCGCGCTGGCCGAAGCGGCCCGGCTGCATCTGCGGCGCAGGTTCCTTTCGGCGCGGGTCGGGATCAGCGGCGCGAACTTCGCGGTGGCGCAGACCGGCGCGCTTTGCGTGGTGGAATCCGAGGGCAACGGCCGGATGTGCCTGACGCTGCCGGACACGCTGATCACCGTGATGGGCATCGAGAAGGTGATCCCCACGTGGCGTGACCTGGAGGTGTTCCTGCAACTGCTGCCCCGCTCGTCCACCGGCGAGCGGATGAACCCCTACACCTCGATCTGGACCGGGGTGACACCGGGGGACGGCCCGCAGCGGTTCCATCTCGTGCTGCTCGACAACGGCCGGACGGCGACGCTGGCCGACGAGACCGGCCGGCAGGCCCTGCACTGCATCCGCTGTTCTGCCTGCCTGAACGTGTGCCCGGTCTACGAGCGGACCGGTGGCCACGCCTACGGCTCGATCTACCCCGGCCCGATCGGCGCCATCTTGTCGCCGCAGCTGACCGGCATCGAGGACAACGCGTCGCTGCCGTACGCGTCGTCGCTGTGCGGCGCCTGCTACGACGTCTGCCCGGTGAAGATCGACATCCCGTCGGTCCTCGTTCACCTTCGCGCCAGGCACGTCGAGGCGGCGCGGCGCGACCATCGGGTGCCGAGCCCGGAGGCGATCATCATGGCCGCCGCGTCGTGGGTGATGGCGAGCCCCGCACGCTACGCGGCGGCGCAGGGCGCGGGAAAGCTCGGCCGCGCGCTCGGCCGGCGCGGCCGGATCAGCCGGCTGCCGCCGCCGCTGTCCGCCTGGACCGGCGCACGCGACGCGCCGGTGCCGCCGGCGCAGACGTTCCGGCAGTGGTGGCGCCGCGAGCATGAGGGCGAGCGGGCGTGAGCGCACGCGAGGAGATGCTCGGCCGCGTTCGTGCGGCGCTCGGTGCCAGCGCGGGAGGCGCGCCCGCTCCCGGCGGCGAGGTGCCCGGCGGCGAGGTGCCCGGCGGCGAGGTGCCCGGCGGCGAGGTGCCGCGCCGCTACCGGCTTCGCGGCGACGTCGGCGCCAGCGACCTGCTCGACCTGCTGGCCGGGCGGCTCGCCGACTATCGCGCCCTCGTGCGCCGTACCACGCCAGCCGGGCTCGCCGCCGCGATCGGCGCGGCGCTGACCGAGCGAGGCGCGCGGCGCGTGCTGGTGCCGCCTGGTCTGCGCCTCCCGGCGCTGCCGGCCGGCGTCGAGGCCGTCGCCGACGCCGCGTTCTCCGCACGGGAGCTTGACCGCTTCGACGGCACGATCACGGCCGCCGCCGTCGCGATCGCCGAGACGGGGACGATCGTCCTCGACGGTTCACCGGATCAGGGCAGGCGCGCGATCACCTTGGTCCCCGACTACCACCTGTGCATCGTCCGCGCTGACCAGGTCGTCGCGCTCGTGCCCGAGGCCCTCGCGCGGCTGCGCCCGGACCGTCCTTTGACCTGGATCAGCGGGCCGTCCGCCACCAGCGACATCGAACTCGAGCGAGTCGAGGGCGTGCACGGCCCGCGCACCCTCGACGTCGTACTCGTAGCGCCGCCCTGAGTCGCGGGCGTCGGCCACTTCCACCCGAAATGATTGCCATACCGGGACAGACCGGGCGGAAAATGACGTTTCGGGTGGGAAGACGTGGCCTGCCGCTGGGGTAGACGCTCGTTGCGGCCGGTTCGGGCGCGCCGGTAATACGCGGGCTGGTAACTCGCGCCGGTAACAGGCGCGCTGGTAACAGAATGGTTACAGCTGCGGCGGCGCTGAGCCAGCGACGGGGCATCTTCCGTGCTGGTTGTGTCGGCATTTCACCGATCACGTCTCCGTGTGCGCAGCGCACCGCGGAGCTTTCGTGCGCAGCGCACCGGGAAGTTTCCCTACGCGGCGCACCAGGAAGTTCCTTGCGCGGCGCACACCGGGGCGTTCCATGTGCGCAGCGCACCAGGGAGCGGAGCAGCGCACCAGGGAAGGGAGCAGCGCGTGCGAAAGACCCACAGCCGCACCGAGCGGGAGCCGGCGATGACGCCGACCCGAAGAAGGACCTCGCTGTCACTGGTTGTCCGTTGGGGCACCGTGGCCGTCGCGTCCGTTGGCGCCTTGACGCTCGCGGTAGCCGTGATGCCAGCGGGGGCGGCATCGATTCACCACGCCGCGAACAGGTACACGCAGACAAACCTGATCTCCAACCGAGGCGACCAGGGTGCCCAGGTGATGGACGAGAACCTGCTCAACCCGTGGGGCCTGGCGTTCGGCCCCACCACCCCGCTTTGGGTGGCGGACAACAACGCCGGCGTCGCCACCGTCTACTCGGTGAACCCGGGTGGCACTTCGGTAACCAAGCGTAATCTCACGGTTGCGCTGCCCGGTGGCCGCGCGTCCACGGGCGATGGGCCGAGCCCGACGGGGCAGGTGTTCAACGCGACGAGCGGCTTCGTGGTCACCTCCACGGCTGGCAGCGGCCCCGCGTTGTTCATCTTCTCCGCCGAGGCGGGCCAGATCAGCGCGTGGAACCCGGCCGCCGATCCGATCACCAACGGTGCGTCAACGGCTCAGGTGGTCTTCAGCTCGCCGACCGCCGTCTACAAGGGCCTGGCCATCGCCACCACCGACGCGGGCACGTTCCTGTACGCGACCAATTTCCACGACGGCACCGTGGACGTATTCGACAGCAGCTTCCATCAGGCGCACCTGTTCGGCGACTTCCGCGACCGGCACATTCCTGCGGGCTACGCGCCGTTCGGCATCCAGGAGATCGACGGGCTGATCTATGTCACGTACGCCAAGCAGAACGCCCAGAAGCACGATGACGTGGCCGGGCCCGGTCACGGGTTCATCGACATCTTCACCACCGACGGGCTGCTGGTGAAGCGGCTCGCGTCGCGCGGGGCACTCAACTCCCCGTGGGGCCTGGCCCGGGCACCGGCCGGCTTCGGCCGCTTCGCTGGCCAGCTCATCGTGGGCGATTTCGGCGACGGGCGGATCAACGCGTTCGGCCAGTTCTCCGGTCAGTTCTCCGGCCAGCTCCGCAACACCCTCGGCAAGCCCATCACCATCGATGGCCTGTGGGGGCTGAAATTCGGCACCGCGACGACGGGCGGTACCACCACCCTGCTGTTCAGCGCAGGAATCAATGGCGAGAAGGACGGCCTCGTAGGATCGATCAACGCCGCCCCATGACGGGCCCGACAGAAATTCCGTAACGGCTGCCGCGGGCCGCGCCGTTTACGGCGCATCGGGGGGGTCCGGGGGGTCGTCCCCCGGGGTAGCACAGCCCTACGGCTGCCGCGGGCCGCGCCGTTTACGGCGCAGCGGGGGTCCGGGGGGTCGCCCCCCGGGCAGGCACAGCCCCAACGGCTGCCGCGGGCCGCGCCGTTTACGGCGCATCGGGGGGGTCCGGGGGTCGCCCCCCGGGGCAGCGCAGCCCCAACGGCTGCCGCGCATCCGGGCCATTGGGCCCCCGCCGCGCCCGCAGTGGCTCGATCGTCGTGCCGCGCGGCAGCCGTTACGGAAATGATCAGGAGCGCCGGACGCGCACGTCGCAGGGGAGTCGGCTGTTGTTGCCGGTCCGAGGTCAGGTGATAATATTCGAACATAAGTACGAGTCGTGGACCCGGAATGCCGAGATGTCGCCGAGCGCCGAGGAAGTCCAGCCGCCGCCCCGGGAGGCCCTGCGGCCGCAGAGCGGCCGCTACCGCCCCTGCTTCAAGCCGGTGCTTATCACCATCGCCGGCCGTGGCCGGTTCGGTGTCCTGCGCGCCTGGCTCCAATCGGGCGACGGCTGGCTGTGCCACGTCGAATACATGAACAACGGCCACGGCAGCACCGAAGGCTGGTACCGCTACGACCCCTATCTGATCCAGCCCGCCGGGATCGCCTGACGGGCTGGCTGAGGCGCCAGGTTGACGTATCACGTCACCCGGCCTGCGCAGCGCCGTCGTAGTGCCGGCGCGCGAGATGACCGCGCCCGGGCGCCGCCGCCGCGGCTCTGATCCGTCCGATGCGTCCGATGCGTCCGATACGCCTGATGCGCCGGGCCTCGGCGGCCGTCCGGTGCCGTGCCGCCGCGCGGAGCAGTTCGTCTTGCCTGGCTTTCATGAGCTGATCTTGGAAATACACCTTTGGCTCCTTCTGTCCCGGCCGGTGCCGACCGGGGCGTTCGGTGTTGCTGTGGTCTTGTTTTGAACATTAGGTTCGGGGTGGGCTACCGGTAAGCTCCAATTCCATGCCGATCGAATGGTCCGGTTTGAGCCCGGAGCTGTTGCTTGTGCTGGATCGGCAGGGTGCGGAACCGCTGCGATCCCAGCTCGAGGGCAAGTTGCGCGACGCGATCAGATCCGGCCGCCTGCGGGTGGGGGAGCGGCTTCCCTCCTCGCGTGAGCTGGCCCGCGAGCTCGGCCTGTCGCGCGGCCTTGTGCAGGACTGTTACGGCCAGCTCCAGGCCGAGGGCTACCTGAGCACCCGGGTGGGCTCCGCCACCCGGGTCGCCGCGGGCGCGGGCGCGGGTGCCGGCGCTAGCGGCAGCGCCAGCAGCGGCGGCAGCGGCAGCGGCCGCGGTGCGGCACCGGTCACGACGCCGCGGCCGCTGACGGCCGACTTCATGGCCGGCGTACCCGACCTGGCGAGCTTCCCGCGTGCCGACTGGCTCTGGGCGCTGCGGGAAGTCTGCGGCGCCGCGCCCAACGCCGCGTTCGACTACGGCGACGCGTCAGGCAGCCAGGTGCTGCGCGAGGTCCTCGCGGCGTACCTGAACCGCGTGCGCGCGGCCGCGGCCGACCCGCAGCAGATGGTGATCTGCGCGGGGTTCGCGCAGGGTCTCGGTCTCGTGCTGCGCGCGCTCGCCTCGGCCGGGGTGTCGCGGGTGGCCTTCGAGGACCCGGGATACCCCAACACGGGCGCCGCCGTCGCCGCCTGGGCGGGAGTCGAGGCGGTCCCCGTACGCGTCGACGAGTGCGGCATCGACGCCGGCGCGCTCGCCGCGACCGGTGCGCGCGCGGTGGTCCTCACGCCCGCTCATCAGTGGCCGACCGGCGTCGTGCTCGCCCCCGAGCGGCGCCTCGCGCTCGTCGAGTGGGCGGCCAGGCACGACGCGACGATCATCGAGGACGACTACGACGCCGAGTTCAGGTACGACCGTGAGCCGGTGGGCGCGCTGCAGGGCCTCGCGGCGGACCGGGTGGCCGCGCTGGGCACGGTCAGCAAGTCGCTGGCGCCGTCGCTGCGGCTCGGCTGGATCCTCTGCCCGCCCTCGCTGGCTGAGGCGGTCGCGGCCGAAAAGAACCGCAGCGACCGCGGATCGCCAGGACTCGACCAGCTCGCCCTGGCCAGGCTGATCGAGTCTGGCCGCTTCGACCGGCACCTGCGCCGCATGCGTGCCACCTACGCCCGGCGGCGCGGTGCGCTGGTGGACGCGCTCGCCCGGCACGCGCCCGGCGTCCGGCTGACCGGCCTCGCGGCCGGCTTCCACGCCGTGGTGCACCTGCCGGAACACGCCAGCGAACAAGCGGTCGTCGCCGCTGCCCGCGACCGCTCCGTCGGCCTGTACGGCATGAGCGTCTGCCGCTCGACCGGCGCGACCATCCCGCCGCAGCTCGTGCTCGGCTTCGGCAACCTCACGGAGCGGTCCATCCAGGCCGGCGTCGCCGCCATCGGCGACCTGCTCCGCGGCCCCGGCGCGGGCCGTGCCTGTGAGCAACCACCTGCGGCCGTGGCTGCCCGTGCTGATCGCGATGACGGCCAGCTCGCCGCTGTGGGCAGGCCGCGACACGGGTTACCCAAGCTGGCGGACGCTGTGCTGTGGCCGGTGGCCGGGCCGCCGCCGTATGTGCGGCATTGACACTCCCTTTGGCGGTCGGGCCCGAATGAGGGCCCGGGGCACGGGCCGTCTCCAACGCAGCGTTCGCCAGGAGAGTCCGTTCAGTCAACCCCGAACCGCGGGCCGGCCTGGCGAATGCCGGTGCTATCCGCCGAGGAGGTCGATACCTCGCGGCGAGCCATGCGCCTCTTGCCACCCGCGTTCTGTGTGACCTTCACCGACACCAGCCGGTATCGGCTCGACCTCCGGATCCCGCAGCGCGAGGAGAATCGGCTCGGTCTCAAGCTCGGGCAGCGCCAGGAGGATCGGCACGTCCGTCCGGCGCCTGGGGCGCAAGTAGATGTCGGTCTCAACGACCACGTCGGGTATGACGTTCACATAACAGCCCTGCCCAGCAACGAGCAGCGACCTGCGGGTCCACGGCTCCGGATCCGCGGTATCGGCCACCGCCACCGCCTGAACGAACCACGCACCCGCCGGAACGTCCGTCAGCCGGTATGAAGCTGACCGGCTTGCGGACGTCACCTCCACGATCGCGGCGGAGACGGGCTGGCCTTGCACGATCGGGTTCTTGAAGGTAGCCACGTAGACGCGCGCTCCAATGTATTCGCGCGGCAGGCGAACCGACCCGGCCACCGCCCCGCAGAACCGGGACGAACTCCGCACCGGGCTTGGCATCTCATACGCGCCGTACTTCGACATGCGCCGGAACCGGGCGGGTGAGATACCGACGCTCTCGGTGAAGCGGTTTGTAAACGAGCCCAAGCTGTTATAGCCAACTTCAAAAGAGATATCAGTGACACTCAGCGAGGTCGAAACCAGCAATCGTTTGGCTTCGTAGATGCGCACAGCAGAAAGGTATCTTCCTGGGGAGAGGCCGGTAACCTCTCTGAAGACACGCGAAAAGTGGAAGCGGCTGAGTATGGCGCTCTTCGCAATGTCAGTTAGCGACAGCGGCTCTCTGTAACGCTCCCATATGCTGCCGATCGCGCGTTCCACAGCGCTGTTCATCGACATCCTCTCTTAGAAACCGCGCAGCTCAGGGATCATGGCCCGGGCGATCGGTGGGATGTTTCCGCAGCCGTGTGGCCTCGTGAGCCTGCCCCGGCGGCGAAAGCTGTGCACGCGTTTCTGGTTATGTCCGGAACCCATAACCAGCACGGTGCACCTGAGCGCTCGAAAGCGGATCCGGTGCCGGTCGAGCCGGCGTTTGCCACCTGGGCAGGCCGGCTGCGGCGGTCGGCGGTTCCGCAACCCGGGAGATGCACCGGTGCGGGTAAGGATCGGATGGTCGGAGGGTGGGACGTATGACGCAATCCCCTGGCGAGAGGGAGAACCGTGACCGCTCTGCCTGACGCGTATGCCGACCTGATCGCGGAAGGCGAGCACCTCGACAAGCTCGTAGCGGGTCTGGACCCGGGCCCAGTGGGCGCCGCCCACTCCCGCGCCTGGATGGACGATCGCGCATCAGGTCGCGCACCTTGCCTCGATCGTCCGGCTCGCGGCGACCGCGGCCTCCGATCCCGCGGCGTTCGAGGCACAGACCGCGGGTGCGGCGGCCGACTTCGACGGCGCGGTCCACAGGGCGCTCTTGCCTTACCTGGCCGAGCCGCCGCAGACGCTGCTGCGCCGCCGCCGCGACCAACGCGCCGCCGCGACCGCGGCGCTTGCCGCTGTACCGCCCGACCAGACCGTGCCATGGCTGGCCAGGCCGCTGCCACCCACCGTCCTCGCCAGCGCAGGGATCATGGAGCTTTTCGCCCACGGCCAGGACATCGCCGACACGGTCGGGATGCACAGGGAGCAAACCGACCGGATCAGGCACTTGGTCGGCTTCGGGGCTTGCCGGTCCGGGTTGCCACCCCCTGCGCGGTCAGCCAGCGCGTGAGCTCACCGATGGAAGCGCCCTCGTCGGCGTAACGGGCGGAACAGCTCGGTGACCAGCACCGCTTCGTGCTCGATGAGCTCGTAGCGAGCACCGGTCTCGGGGGTCTTGCGGACATACCGGTAACCGAACGGGGCGCCGGACAGCACGTTCACCGACCCGGCGCGGGCCCGGTAGGCATTGCCGCGCCCGGTAGCGCTCCATCAGCTGGGCCTTCTCGTACTCGGCGAAGATGCCCTGGAACTGCACCAGTAGCTGGTCTTCGGGACCGTCCCCGCGCGGGCCCTTGACGAACTCCACCCTGGTCCCCGCGCGGGCGAACTCCTCCACCAGCAGCGCCTGGTAGGCGAACTCGCGGGCGAGGCGGTCCGGCGAATAGCACAAGATCACGTCGACGCAGCCCTGGGCGGGCCAGGTCCCGCAGCGCCTCCAGGGCGGGGCGGACCAGCGTCGCGCCGGAATGCCCCTCGCCCTCGACACCCACTCGGCCGGGACCTCAAGCCGGTTCTGCGCGCCGTGGGCGCGCAGAACCGTGGTCTGCACCCGATCGTCTGGTCCTTCTTCTGCCGGGCAGACGACATCCGGGCGCAGATCGCCGCGCTGGTCATCAGGCGGTCTTCCTTCCTTCCTTCCTTCCTTCCTTCCTTCCTTCCTGGCCGGCCCGGCTGGTGCGGGCCCGCCGCTGCGGCACCAATATCGCGCAGGCCACCGACAGATCGGTGGCCGCATGCCGGCCAAAGACGTACTCGCCCCCGACTGCCCGGCCGGTCACTTGCGGGAATGGTCTCTGCGGCCCCGGGCGAGGAATTCCTCCAGTGCCTGCGCCACCACCGCAGAGATCGTGCGCCCAGACTCCCGGGCATGCGCGCGGACGGTAACGGCCAGCCGTCCTGGCAGCTTGACCGTGAACACCACGCCCGGCTCGGGAACCAGGACCCGGCCCACGGCCGCGGCCTGGTCCACATACCGGCGGGCCTGGCGCGCCGACACCGTGAACCGGGCAGCCAGCATGCGGGCCGCCTCCGCGGGCGGTACCCCGGCCCCGGCCAGCGCGGCGGCCGCGTTGACCCGCACGGCGTGCTCGGCGCTGTCAGCGCGGCGATCCCCAGCCATGACATAAACGTACTATCAGCAATGTCAGGTGGGGACGTGACACGCCCGCCCGGGTGATCATCGCGGTCACAGCAACGGCCCGGCCACCCGGGCCCGCGCGATCCACGACGCGACCGTCAGCACCGTGCCGGCGTCCCACCCCGCCAGCCAGCCACGATCCGCCGGCCCCAGGCACCCAGCTCGACACCGGCCAGCACGTCCGCCAAGATCCCGGCCTGCTCTGCCTCTGGCACAAACCCCGCAGGTGGCACCTCCACCGGCCCACCCGGCACCCGCGCCGAGCCCGGCTGCCCGGCCATCACCGGCCCCGCTCCAACCGCCGGTAACCCAGCGTGACCTCAAAGCAGAAATTGCCAACTGTGTTGGGGGCGTGAGCACGAGCCTGCGCAGCGAACCGCTGACGGTTGGCATGCTTCCTCTCCCTGCAAGAGCGGGCCACCGGCCGACTGGCAGCGGCACGCCCCCGGCCGGTGACCCTCACACCATAGTGTCGTTACTGATCGTCGCGACGCCCCTCCCTGATTGCGCTGTTCCGCCTGCCTTGACGACGGAGACTGAGCCGGGGCGGCACGGGCGGATGCGGTGCGGGCCGAAACGGCCCACTGTCGTCCGGCCGTCGCGCATCGCTTCTCCTGGATTGCTGTGCTGCGGTACGCATGCTTCTCCTGGATTGCTCTACGCGGGCGGTGGTTTCTCCCGGCGCCAGGTTCGAGGACACGCTGGAGTCGGCGAGCCCGGATCTGCTCCGGGAGATGATCAAGGGGTTCGCGCAGCGGATGATAGCGCTCCGGGAGGACGGCCTGGCTGGCGTGCGGGAAGCCCAGGTCTTCGGGGGCGGGCAGGACGCGGATGGTCCGGGTCTCGACCCGCCCGCGGGTGACCGCGCCCAGCAGGTGCACCTTCTTGTTCCCGCCGGCCCTGGCGAGCTTGCGTTCCTTACCGTCCACGCCCACCGCGGGCCGGGCCGGGCGGTGCTGCGGGTCGCCGGTGACCGCCGGGTCCAGCCAGGGATGGCCGGGAGCGGCCCGGGCCAGGCCATCGGCCCTGGTCTCGCGGAGCGCCTCACCGGCCGGCGGCTTCTTGCTGCGGTGCCGCTTCTTCGTCCCGCCGCCGGCCTGGCTGCCCGCCGCGGCGCGCGCGGCGACCCGGGCCGCCAGCGCCGGGTCCAGCGCCACCGGGCCAGGCACGCGGACAGCCCGGCCTCCAGCTCATCAGCGTCCAGCAGGGCCGGCAGCCGGCCCAGCGAGGACGCGGACGGCGGGTCATCCGCGCCGGTCACCGGGTTGCGGCCGGTGCCGTGCGCGGCCAGCACATCCTGGTCCCAGCCCGCCGCCGCCCTGGCGATCGCCAGCACGCTGGAGTACCCGCACGCCACCCCCGCGACCAGCACCGACACCAGCGAGCCCAGCGAGTGCCGGATCCCGCGCGGCTTGCGCGGATCGGTCAGCCGGGCCTCCAGCACCTCACGAAGCGGTGCCGGCGGCGCGCCCGCCGCCCCCAGATGGCAGCGGACAACCTCCATCAGCGATGATGCATACACGGGCACGGCCCTTCTGATGATCATTCGGACTTCGACACCCAAATGATCAGCAGGGGCCGCGCCCCCCGATCAAGCACATCCAGCCGCACAAGACCCCCTGTCGCGGGCGATCCCGCCCCCGCCGCACCGCGAGCGCGCACACACCATCACAGACCCCGGCGCCCGGGCCACGGTCGTTTCAAGATCGTTAATGCCCGATAGCCGTTACGTGACGGCATGCCGCGCTCTGCCGCGGTACGGCGTGCCGGGCCAGGGAAGGAAACGAGTTGTGCGACGGCCTCAGGCAAGCCCCCGGCCGCGGCCAGGATCATGAGACCACCATCAGCTGGTGGCACGCCGCCGGATGCGCGACCCGCAGTTCAGGCAACAGCAGGCAGATAGCCGGCGGGCGCCGTACGTCGCGCCCGTCAACGCCCCGGTGGATGAGCTGATCGATCCCTCCGGCCGAGGCTGGGTTCCCCACATGGCGCCCGTCTACGGCGGCGTGGATGCGCGCGTCCCTTTGCATCCTGCGAGACCCCGGCCCGAAGACCCACAGCCAGCGCTCAGAGAAGCGTTCGCCCGAACCGCCCGGATACTCCACGAACCGGCCACAGCACCCTCGCCGGGTGCGGCGAAGGGAATGCCCGCCAGCGCATGGACCGGCCCGCTGCCATCCTCAAACTGACCTAATGATCTTGAAACAGCCGTGGCGCCCGGGCATCCTTGCCGCAAACCGGCCGGCGCCGCGAATCCACCAGGCCATCCGATCACGCACAGTCACACCGACTTTGACTAGCCCCTGGCAGATCAATAAGATCTGCTACCTCATCGAGCAGGTTATCGCCAACGTCACGACCTGGCGCATCATGCACACCGATTATCGAAGGCCCCTCGATACATTCGCTACGACCATCTCAGCCGTGGTCGCCCCTGCACTTCTACAAGATCGGCTGAATAACCCTCGATGACCGGTTCCCCGGGCGGACGCCAAGACGGCGCCATGCTGATGGCAAGCGGGATGGGCGGACGCCAAGACGGCGCCATGCTGATGGCAAGCGGGATGGGCGACGGTAGCGGTGTACCGGACCGGACCCGGCCGACCAGCCGGTAACCCGCCCTGAGCGGGACCTCGCACACACCCCAAGCAGGAAGGGGCCATGATGGACACGATTCCCATGAATCACGCAAGCCCGGGCGAGCAGGAACTGGCAGACGCCGCGGAGGTGTGCTCCTCAAACCGGACAGTCGGCCAGCGCCAACCGACATCGAAGCGGATCATGCAGCTCATCAACGGCTACTGGGCCACCGGTATCCTCGGCGTTGCGGCAAGCCACTCGCTGTTCACCCACCTCCAGGCCGGTGCACACACTGCCAGCCAGTTGGCCGCCCGGGCCGGGATCTCCCGGCGGGGCGCCCAGACCCTGCTCGACGGGCTCGTCAGCCTGGGCCTGGTCGAGCTGTGCGACGGCAGTTACCGAAACACCGCCGAGGCAGCCACCTTCCTGGTCGAAGGCCAGCCCGCCTGCCTGAGCAGCTTCGCCAGGCTCAAGCTGACCCACATGGGCAGCCTGGCCGCCCTGCCCGATGTAGTCCGCGCCGGAGGGCCGGTGGCGGAGGCAACGGTGGAGGTGGCCGACAACCCTCACTGGGCGGACGTGGTCCCGGCCATCGCCGCGCAGTCGGTTCCCGTGGCGACGATCGCCGCCGACACGCTGCAGCTGGCCGAGGCCGGAGAGATATCGATCCTCGACATAGGCGGTGGCTCGGGCATCTACTCAGCTATCTGGCTCGCGCTCAGCCCCGCCGCCCGCTCGACCCAGCTCGATTGGGCACCAATCAATGCGATCGCCCGTCGGCTTGTCGCCGAGCGAGGCGCCGCTGACCGATTCACCTGCATCGACGGTGACTTCCACACCACCAGCTTCGGTACCGCCGCTCACGACATCGCGGTCTACTCCCACATCGCCCACCAGGAAGGCCCCGAGGACAACATGGCGATCTTCGCTAAGGTCCGTGGCGCCCTCAAGCCCGGCGGCACGCTGGTCATCTGTGACTACATCGTCGACGACGACCGGAGCGGCCCTCCCTTCTCGCTGATGTTCGCATCGGAAATGCTGCTCAAGAGCAAGCAGGGAGGAACCTGGCGGCGGGCCGACTACCGCGCCTGGCTCACCAACGCCGGCTTCGAGGACATCTCCTTCCAGCCCACACCCTCGCCCGCCACACTGGTCTTCGCCCGGTAGCAAGTAACGGCCAAGCCGGGCTATGCCTGGACGGGTCGCAAGCTGCGGGGAGGCCGGGACTACGGGATGCTAAGGTCGGCGGGCTGGCTGCGGGTCCGCCGGTTGATCTGGGTGAGCTTGTCGTTGGCGCCCGCGAGGCTGATCTTGCGCTGAAGCGCCACTTGGTGAATACCCAGTCCTGCCCCGCTGGTGCCAGCTCGGGCACGATGGCGCGGTCGGCCTCGTCGGTACGCATGCCGGGACCCCAGAAGTCCCTGAGCAGCCCCGGTCTGCGTCTGCCATCCGGCCGGGCGGCGCGTTGTCGGCCACCGGCACGCCCGCCTTGGCGCAGCACTTCTTCAGGCCTGCTGGCGGATGCGGCGTCGGCTGCCTACCTGGTGTCGGACCAGGCGGAGACCACCGAGATGGCCTGCGCGCAATTGAGCCGCGGATCGCAGAGACTCGTGCTCCGCCGCCCGGTGCGGCTGAGCGCCGAAGCATCGGCGACGCACTCGGTCACCTCCTCCGGAGTGGTCTCCAGATGCAGGCCGCCGGCCACCCCGCCGCCTGCGGCCACCGCGCGGCGGAACTCGCGGACCTCCCGCATGATCGTGGCAACCAAGCGGATCTTCTGTCGATCAGGACCGGCGATCGTATTGCCGTGCATCGGGTCGCACAGCCAGATCACCGGGTGCCCGGCGCGGCGGACCGCCTCGACGAGCCGGGGCAGGCGGTCGGCGACCAGGTCCGCGCCTATCCGGGCGATCAGGGTGAGTGCGCCGGGTTCGTGCTGTGGGTCAAGCCGGTCGCACAGCGCAACCAGCTCGGCGGTGTCGATGCCGGGACCGATCTTGCACGCGACCGGGTTGACCACCTCGGCGAGCATCGCGACGTGCGCGCCGTCCAGCTGACGGGTGCGCTCGCCGATCCATGGCCAGTGAGCCGAGCTGAGCCAGCGCTGCCCGCCGCCCAGGTCACGGATCATCGGCAGCTCGTAGTCCAGGAGCAGCGCCTCGTGGCTGGTCCAGACCGGTGGCTCGATCCTGGGCCGGGGCCGGTACTCCGGCCGGCGCCAGCCGAGCTGCTCGATGACCTCCCTCGCGGCCATGTAGCAGCCCAGGATGCGCAGCGGGTCGGGGCTGCGCGCATCGGGGTCGGGGTCAGGCGCGTTGACCATGTGCCCGCGGAAGGCGGGCAGCTCACGATCGCCGACCTGCTCTATGTGGGAAGAACGGGGCTTGGCGTACTGGCCCGCGATCCGCCCCACCCGCAGCACTGGCGTGTGCGTCGTCATCTTGAGGGTGCCGGCGAGCAGGTCGAGCAGCGCGCCCTTGCAGCCGATGTGCTCGGCGGTGCAGTCGTCGGGATCTTCCGCGCAGTCCCCCGCCTGGATGACGTGGGCTTCGCCCGCCGCGACGTGCGCGAGCAGTGATCTCAGCATGCGCACGTCTTCCAGCCGGACGAGCGGCGGCATGCCGGCCAGGATGGCCCGGACGCGCTGGACCTGGGCGAGGTCAGTCCACTCTGGCTGCTGGGCCGCTCTGGCCCGCCGGACCGTCGTGGCCGCGGCGGCTACTGCATTTTTCATGGGTGGCTCCACGCTGGCAGGTGACAGGGATGATGCCGGTAAGGGAAACCGAGTTCACGGGAACGGACCGGGCGCCGTTCTCAGGTGGGGGATCACTTCCCTCCCCTGACCCATGGCACGACGATGCCGAGCAGGTGCGCGGGCGGACCAGACGAGGAAGCTGCGGCCGGTCCGCGCCGCCGAACTGCGAACCACGTTGGGCTATGGAGATCGTCCGCACCATGGTGTTACCTGGGTAGGTGTGCGTGGGCGCGGAGGGCGGTGTGCAGGGTTTCGGCGACGCGTTCGGCCTGCTTCGTGGTGAGTTCGGCGTGCATGGGGATGGCGAGGTGGTGCTGGAACAGGTCCGCTGAGACCGGGCATGGCTGCGTTGCCTGATAGACGGGCTGGAGGTGGCAGGCCCAGGTGCCGTGGCCGCAGCCGATGCCCTGGGCGCGCAGGTCGGCAGCGAGGGCTGCGCGGTCGACGCTGGGGTCGAGTTTCAGCAGGTAGGATTGCCAGGCGTGGGTGCGGTCGGGCGGCACGTGCGGCACCGTGACGAGCTCTTCGTCGGCGAGCAGTTCGGCGTAGCGGGCTGCGATCGCGCGCCGGCGGTCCAGCAGCTCGCCGATCCGGTCTATCTGCACTTGCAGGATTGCGGCCGCGATGTCGGACAGCTTGTAGTTGTAGCCGATTGTGGTGAACTCTGGGATCGGCAGGCCGATGACCTGCGTCTTATCGAAGATGGGCTCGATGCCGAAGGATGAGCGCAGCCTGGCGTCCGCCGCGAGCGCGGGGTCGGCGGTGAGCAGTGCCCCGCCCTCGCCGCTGGTGATTCCCTTGCGCCCGTGAAAGGACAGGCAGCCTACCGGGGCCAGCGCGCCTGCCGGGAGCCCCTTGTACGTGGCGCCGACCGCACATGCGGCGTCCTCGATGAGAAACAGTCCGTGGCGGTCGGTGATCGACCTCAGCTCGGTGTAGTCGGCGGGCAGGCCGACCGTGTCCACCGCGATCACGCCCACGGTCCGCGGGCCGACCAGGTCGGCCACCGCGAGCGGGTCTACGGTGCCGGTATCGGCACGCACGTCGGCAAAGACCGGGACCGCGCCGACGTACCGCACCGCATGGGCAGGAGCCGGGAACGTGTAGTCGGCGACGATCACCTCGTCGCCCGGCCCGACGCCGAGCGCGAGCAGGCTCAGGTGGAGCGCGGCGCCGCAGTTGCTCGCCGCGACCGCGCCGCCGACCCGGTACCGCCTGGCCAGCTCCGCTTCCAGTGCCTTCACCCTCGGGCCCTGGCCGGCTGTCCAGTCTGAGGAGAACACCTCCTCGACCGCTGCCAGTTCCTGCTTGCCCAGGCTCGCGTGAACCAGGGGAATCGTGTCCATCGTTGGCCGCCTCCGGCTATGCTTGACCTTCTGTTTCTCGGTCGGAATTCAGGAGAGAGGTTGGCCGTAGCGAAGCGGCGTGATCTACTGGCGCCATAACGTTCGCGTAGCTGCGCCGCAGGTAGTCATATCGCGACGCAACAATCGTCTCCCTCTCGTACACCTGGGTCGGCTTTCGGGTTGGCGCAGCCGTAGCGGCCGGGCCAGCACCATCCCCGCTCCCGCGGCCAGAGTGCAGGTCTTCCCGGCGAGCCCGCCGGCATCAGTCATGACGTGCTTCCCTCCTGCTGCCGCATGCACCCAGCATCGGCCACCGGACTTGGCCCGGACTGTGCAGCGGATTGGCGCCGGGTTGGCGGCTCCCGGCCAGGCACCGGCCACGCAGGCCAGCTGCCCGTCCTCAACGGCCGCCCGGCCCTGCGCCACGAGACGCCATGTAACCGAACGGAGGTGGGACGGCGTGCAGGACGTCTTGTACGCAGGCGGGCAACGCGACCGCGGCCGGATGCTGGTCCACGGCCGGGTTCCAGGCCTGGCGGGCGTCCCCTATCCCGGGTCGCCGGGGACGAGGAAGAGGACGGCGGGCGTGGGGTCTCGGTGTGATCGCGGTTGCGCGGGGGCTGCCGTGGCGGCTGTTTGTGTCATGGGGTGTGGCGGGCGGTGGCTAGCGGCCGGTCCTGGTGCGGTGCGGGTGCAGGTGCGGGTGCGGGGCGGGCGGGCCGTACGAAGGTGAGCACTGTGATCGCGGCGGTCAGGGCGAAGCCGGCGGCCACCATGAAGGTCAGGTCAAGGCCGTGGGCGAATGCCTGGTGCACCAGGTGTGCCATGGCGGCGCTGCGGGCGATTACCGCGGGTGCCTGGCCGCTGCTGAGCGGCCCGGCCAGGGTGTGGCCGGCGGTGCGCTGCAGCCCGCCGCGGAAGACCTCACCGAGCACGGCGATCCCGAGCGCGTAGCTGAGCTGGCGGAAGGTGTTGAACGTGCCGGCCGCCATGCCCGCGCATGGCGCGGGAACGGCCGCCATCGCGGTGGCGGACAGCGGCGCGAGCACCAGCCCGGCACCCAGGCCGACCAGGACCAGCCCGGGCACCTCGACGGCCCACCCGGATCCGGTGCTGATCACGGCCTGGGCGAGCGCGCCCGCGGTGATGAGCAGGAACCCGCCCCCGATCAGCAGGCGGGGCGAGGCGGTGTGTATCCGGCCGGTCGCGACGGACGCGCCGAACATCGTCAGGCTCAGCGGGAGGAACAGCAGCCCGGCCCCGACGGGGCTCAGGCCGAGCACCGATTGCGCCCACAGCGACTGGTAGGCCAGGGCCGCCCAGGCTGCCGCCGGCAGCAGCGCCACCGCGGCCAGCAGCGCGGTGAAGGTGGGGTTGCGCAGCAGCGACAGGTCCAGCATGGGGTCGCGCCGCCGGCGCTCGACGGCGACGAACACGGCCATGGCGGCAGCGGCGATGCCCAGCAGCCCGAAGGTGCCGCCCGACTCCCAGGAGCCCCTGATCAGCGCGTAGGTGACAGCCGCCGCGGCGGTGGTGAAGCTGGCCATGCCGGGCAGGTCGATGCCCCGCGGGCGGGGGTCACGGGACTCGGGCACCACCAGCAGCGTCAGCACCACGGCCAGCACGCTGGCCGGCAGGTTCACCAGGAAGATCCACCGCCAGCCGAAGTGGGTGGTGAGCAGCCCCCCGGCCAGCGGCCCCGCTGCGGACGCCGCGCCGCTGACCGCTGCCCAGATCCCGAAGGCGATGCCCCGGTCCCGGCCGGAGTAGCAGCTGGTGATCAGCGCCATCGTGGTGGCCAGCATCGCCGCCGCGCCCAGCCCCTGCACCCCGCGCGCCGCGATCAGCACGCCGACGCTCCCGGACACGCCGCAGGTCAGCGAGGAGGCCGCGAAGACCGCGGTGCCGCCCAGGTACACCGCACGGCGCCCGACCCGGTCCGCGACCGAACCCGCGGTCAGCACCAGCGCGGCCAGCACCAGCGCGTACACGTCGAGCACCCATTGCAGGCCCGGCAGCGAGGTGTGCAGCCCGCGGGCCATGCTGGGCAGGGCCACGGTCACGATCGTCACGTCGATCAGCAGCATGAAGGTGCCGGCACAGACCGCGACGAGCGGCAGCCACTTGCGCATGGTGATGATCCCTTCCCCGGCCGATTTAACGCCTCACCTCTATGACACGCCGCGGCGGAGGAATGTGACCGATGGCTGAACCGGACTCGCTGGCGGACCAATTCGAGAAGAACCGGACCCGCCTGCGGGCGTTTTGGGTTGGCGGTGTTCCGGGCGGACGCCAAGTCGGTGCCAAGCTGTCGGCAAGCGGGGCGGGTGACGGTACTGACTGTAGACCCAGCCCGGGCCCGTGGAGGTGCGCGGTGGCAGCGGTGTCATGGCTGATCTTGCCGTTAGCCGCGCGGGCGGCGCCGGGAGAGTACAAGGAAGATCTTTCACGCACTAGAAGGTAGATGCCAGGCATGTCAACGCTATGCAAGCCGTCGGTGAGTGTGCCGGAATATGTCATCACGATGGAAGAGACCCTGGAATTTGCCGGGAGAGTACATGCCGGGAAGCCGCAGCTTCCTCTGGCGCTCCGGTTGATCCAGAACACGGGAGTGCGGAAGCGGCACATCGTGCAGCCTATCGAGAAAACGCTCCGTCACCCAGGCATCGAGGAGCGCAACCGCATCTATGAGCTCGAATCCAAGAAACGGTGCCCTGAGGTCATTGAGCAGGCCCTGGCGAACGCCCGCGTAGCGGCACGGGATATTGACGCGATCATATACGTGTCGTGCACCGGGTTCTTGATGCCGTCGCTGACCGCGTGGCTGATCAACAACATGGGATTCCGGTCTGATACCCGGCAGATACCTATTGCGCAGCTGGGCTGCGCGGCGGGTGGCGCGGCGATCAACCGCGCCCACGATTTCTGCACGGCCTACCCTGAGCGCAATGTCCTGATCGTCTCGTGCGAGCTGTGCTCGCTGTGCTACCAGCCCGGCGACGACGGTGTCGGCTCGCTGCTGTCTGACGGGTTGTTCGGTGACGCGGTCGCGGCTGCCGTGGTACGGGGCAGCGGCGGCACCGGCATGGCGCTGGAGCGCAATGCCTCGCATCTCATCCCGGGCACCGAGGAGTGGATCTCCTACGCCGTGCGCGCCAGCGGCTTCCACTTCCAGCTGGACCGCCGGGTGCCCGGGACGATGGAACCGCTCGCCCCGGTGCTGCGCGAGCTCGCCGCGGACCACGGCTGGGATATCGGCAGCCTCGACTTTTACATCATCCACGCCGGCGGCCCGCGAATCCTGGATGACCTGAGCAAGTTCCTCGGCGTCGATCGTAATATGTTCCGCCACAGCCGGGCGACCTTGACCGAATACGGCAATATCGCCAGCGCGGTCGTGCTCGACGCGCTGTGCAGGCTCTTCGACGAAGACACCACGATGCCAGGCGCTCCCGGCGTGATCGCGGGTTTCGGTCCGGGCATCACCGCCGAAATGGCGGTGGGCAGCTGGGTCGTCGACGCGCCGAGGCGCATGGAACCGGATCCAGCAAGTGCATTGGCACTCTACCTTGAGCGAGATCTCGCGCATACGGCATGGAGGCAAATCGCATGAACGGCCTTATCGTCCCGCCTGGCCAGGGTCGGAAGCTGATTACAAAGGCGCAGGAAGTCACCTTCAAGGTCACTGAGGCGCACGGCGCCTTTGCATCGGTTTTCGAGGTGGTGGTTCCGCCCGGTTTCGATGTCGGGGCGCATGCCCATGGCCGCTCGGAAGAGTTCTTTTATGTCCTGGAAGGAGAACTCGACGTCTTCGCGTTTGAGCCAATCAAACGAACACAGGAACGTTGGCAAGACTGGGAATCTCCTGCTGGAGACCGAGTCGTCCGTGCCGGTGCGGGCAGCTGCATGTTCGTTCCGTCCGGATGTCCGCACGCGTTCACGAATCCCACCGACAAGCCAGCGCGCATGCTGTTTCAAAGCTACCCAACACCCGATCACGAACGTTACTTCGAGGAATTGTGTGAAATTTTCTCGGATGGCCGAGTAGTGAATTCTCACGCCGTGCAACAGCTGCGCGACCGTTATGACGTCAGCCAGATAACGCCGCTTCGCTACGGACCAACCGCTCTTACGCCATTATCCCGCACGCCTATCGGAACGAAGTTCACCGAGGAACAGCGGACAGAAAGGAGTCCATTGTGACCGATCCGGTGAAACTCAGCGTCATCTACTAGTCCGCGACCGGGACCGTCGCCGAACTGGCCAGGACACTGGCCGATGAGGCGGAGAAGGCCGGCGCCGAAGTGCGGCTGCGCAGGGTCGCTGAACTCGCTCCGGACGCCACCATCGACTCCAATCCCGCGTGGCGAGCCAACCTGGACGCCACCCAGGACATCCCCGAGGTACGCCCGGACGACGTGCCGTGGGCCGACGCGGTGCTGTTCGGCACCCCCACCCGGCGGGGCAACGTCTCCGCACAGCTCAAGGGGTTCATCTACACCCTGGGTTGCTACTGGCGGCAGGGCCTGCTGTCGGCAGGGCGGTCCGCAGGATCGCCCGGAACAGTCGTGCGCGGACGCTTGCGGCTGGCCCGCACGGCGCCCTGGCCAGCACCAGCAGCAACGGCGCCACCGGACGCGGCGGTGGCCAGGGACGGCGAAGCAGGGACAAAGACACGGGCACCCTGTTCACCGTCCCACACGCAGCGGACCGCTGCCATGTAGCCGTCCAGCCCGGTCATCACGCGACGTGACCAAGCGCCCGATCCGATCCACGAGCTGCTTCGCATAGCCCTCCTGTTCCGGCTTCATTAGAACGCTGCGCAGGATGCGCGTTTCCGTGTCGCCGCTGACGTCGTGCCCTCGAACGCGGAAGCCGGCGCCGGGGACTCGCAACGTGCTCAGGAACACTGGATCGTCGGCGTCTGACATCCCGTCGGCGAGGACGCGCGCAGACGCGGCATCGATATCGTCAGTATTTCGCCGCCGGGGAAAGTAGGTGACGATGTCGAGTTCGGGTTGCTGGTAGAGAGCGAGGGCTGTGGACTCCTCGACGAGCCGCGCAAAGGCCACCGCGCCGCGCCGGGTGGCGGCAAGGACTGCGCCCAGCCCGTCGGTGGTGGCCGGGAGCACGCGGAGGGTGATCCACAGCGCCGCCGCGGCCGCTCCTGCCCGTGAGCATTCAAGGCTGATTTCGCCAAGGTGCAGGTCGCGAGAGGTGAAATAGGTGTAGGGAGAGTCGTGGGCGTAGAAGCGTCCCACCGCCGGATCGGCGAAGAGCACCGCGCCGCAGCCGTAAGGCTGGAGGCCGTGCTTGTGGGGGTCGACCACGACCGAGTCGCATCGAGCGATGGCCTGCCAGGGCTCTGCAGCCACTCCCTGCCCTGCCAGCAGGGTGAAGAAGCCGCCGTACGCCGCGTCCACGTGCAGGCGAGTCCCGTAGGCGTCCTTCAGGGCCAGTGCCTCGTGGATCGGGTCCACGGCCCCCAGCCCGGTGGTGCCCGCGGTGAGCACGATGGTACCGACCCGGCCCGTTCGCAGCAGGTCCTCGCACGCCGTAAGGTCCATCCGACCACGGGAGTCCACCGGCACGACATAGCCGGGCATACCAAGCAGCCGGCACACCCGGCCGTGCGTGTAGTGGGCATCCGCGCTGTAGGCGACACCCAGATCGGGATGCGTCTCCCTGGCCACGAACAATGCCTCCAGGTTGGCGATGGTGCCGCTGCTGGTCAGATGGCCCAGATGGTGAGGGAGCGCGAACATCCGGGCCAGCTCGGCGACCACTTCCCTTTCCATCGCCGCGGTCGCGGGGCCGCCGTCGAGTGCGTGGTTGTTCGGGTTGATCAGCATCGCGGCCACGTAACCCACCACTGCGGCGGGATGCGGAGGTTTCAGCATCTGCCCTGCGTAACGGGGATGAAAGAACGGGTAGTTGTCACGCAACCGCCCGGTAAGCCTGGCGAAAGCGGCAGCGAACTCTTCGTCGCTCACCTGCAGGGAGGGGTGGGGCTGGTACGGTCCGTACACCGCGGCCCACTCGTGAGTCGCGGCCACCGCCTGCTCCAGCCAGAAACCAAGATCCATGGGCATTCCTTACAATCCTTAAGCGGGGGACCGCGGGGCGATGAGCGTCAAGGATGCGCTTGCGGTGGCAGCCTTGCCACTCGGCGGGTCCACGTCACGGAGTACTCGAGTCCGGCCGCGAGGATCGCGATGACCGCGGCATACAGCATGCTGACTCCGGAAAAGGGCAGGAACGCCAGCGTCCCTGCGATCACCAGGCGGATGAGCCACCGGATGGCCCGTCCTTCCAGGAGTCTCCAGGCGGCCAGGAAGCTGATGAGGAAGATCAGCAGGAACGCGGCGGACGATGCGGTGATGAGGGTGCTCTCGTCGCGCCCGCTGAGCACCAGGGCGCCGACCGGAACCGCGTAGCCAGCCAGCAGCGCGAGCAGCGCCGCCCGCGGCGCGTTACCGCGTCCCGACACCCGTGCCAGCCTGCGCGGCAG
>WNFJ01670942.1_pt1 | contig 35235 bp, 32 predicted proteins | sample 5400461 | NCBI WGS metagenome assembly WNFJ01 (sample SAMN13153349, study PRJNA577476) | soil metagenome | isolation source: 115 cm saprolite on Douglas fir-dominated hillslope | place: USA:California | collected 2013-09-17
TGGGGGTGTCGACACAACGGATCCCTACAATCCGGTCGTGATGGTAGACGTGACGTCCAACGCTTTTTCCGATCCGGTTCTCAACGTTCAATTGCTGGTGAATGGCGTGGGCGTCGGCTACTCGACTTATCGCGGTGACGGTCGCTATCAATTCAACATCACATCGATTGGCAATTTCGGCGACGGCAGGAGTCAACTGACCGGCAGAGCATGCAGTGCCGCTGGGGGCTGCGGTGAAGGTTCGGCTGATCTGACGCGTTCCACTCCGTCCCCGCTCGAAGCGAGCAACACGATCAGCGCGTCCTGGCAGGAAGCGGATCCCCAAGGTCCCGTAACTCGACGTGCTGATTACGGCCATACCTTACGACAGACATACACCGGTACGTCATTCACGTGCCTGGAAACTGGCGCGAACTCGCATGCACAGGTGCGCGACTCTCTTGCCACAATCTCCGGCTATGATCCAATGCCGCTATGGAATGCGACCGTGACGACCCGAGGAACGATTAACGGTGCGTCGTACGCCTTGTGGCCCTCCGGCAATCCGATCGCGTGTACCTATCCGATTCAGTGCTCATCGCGATCCGGTAGCAGTGCGGGAACGTTTGGATATGCGCCTTCCGTGGAGGAGGACATTACATCGTTCGTCGTCGAGGGTCAGTCAGCGCTCATCACGAACTCGTCTCTGAGCATATCGATACCATGATCGTCGGCATCCTGTCGTTACTGATTTCCAGTCAATTGCCCGCTGATATCGCGGACCGGGTTATTTCGGCGAGTGATGATCGAAAGATCATGTACTCAATGATCGATTGCGGATCTGCATACCGGGAGCGGCCGGAAGCATGCCATGAGCTCGAGCAGCAACGACTAGACACACGTTTGCGCCGGCAGTGGATCGAGTCAGCGAGGAAGGTGTATACGATTGAGCTTACGGCCAAAGAAGAAGCCGATGTCAATCGAAGAGTCGCAGCCGAACATGCGTTCACCGAGAAAGCAGCCGAACGATTTCGTGCACTGGCCGTGGCAGCGCTGCGAATCCGCCAGGGCGAAGACCGCGCAACTGTCCTCTCCGATCTCTCGCGTCAGGGCATCCGGACACAGGAATTGGATTGGGAGTTGGAGCAGCTTCCAACCGTTGCCGCCGCACAGAAAGTCGCCTCAAAAGACTTCGTTGCCGACGGTGAAAGAGCCGCGCGTGAGTATCACACCACTCAGTATGTTGTGAGCCATCTACGAAAAATGGTCGAGCGGCGAGCGGCCAGCCGGCGCGTCTCATTCGAAACGGCAGAGGAACAGTTCTGGTCCGAAATCGTCGCGAAGACCCATACCCGCATCGTTGATCCTTCGTACCGCCTACCGCCTCGAAAAGGAGTTCTCGTCAGCCATGAACAACAGACGCAAATTGCTCAGTAACGCAATCACTCTGACGTTGGTCGCGTGCGCAACTGCCGTACAGGGGCAGTCGCTGAAGATTGGAATGTCGGGATCGATTCCAGCAGGTACGTCGGCAACGGTGAGAATCACACCTGCCGCCAACGGAGCGGAGCAGATAAAACATGCTATCGAGCTTCAACGAAAGCTTGATCAGGCGCAAGAGCCGCAGCAGAAAATGCAGCTTCTTGCGGAGACCCTCGCAAACTTGAGTGCCGTTCCAAAGATGTGGCCCAACGATACGGCGGCCATCATCCGGGCGGCGATCATGAAGGCGGACATCGGAGCTGAATTCGGACTCTTCCCGAATATCATTGAAGCGCTGCTGCCGATAGCTCCCCTTGTGCAGAAGACCGACGCGGTTCCCGGAGTGGAGCGCAGACTCGCGGAAGCCTATGAGATGAGCGGCAAATTCGCAGAAGCGGAAGAGCATCTCCTCGCGGCCGAGCGCAGCCTCGAGTCCGCGCGTGTCAATCGTGTCGAAGCCGAAGCTGTACTCGGCGCTACGGCGATGTTCTACGCGCGGCGCAATCAACCTCGCGAGGCGATTAAGCGCCTTCGACGGAGCGCCGAGCTGCCGGGTCAGGACGTGGTGAACAAGATGATCAATCAGCTCGAGATTCTCAAACAGGCCGTCAGGCTTTCCGATGACCCAGGTCACGCTGTGGCGCGACTGGAATTAGCTACCTTTGATGATCTCTTGTTCCGAGCACGCGCCACGTCTTCGCGCGTCGAAGACTCGAAATTGGTCGAGAACATGGCGCAGGATGCCCTGGGAGTCAAGTACCGCCACCATCTGTGATCAACGGCGCCCCGCGCTGATACGTCAGATACGCCCCCGCCCACCGCAGAGCACATCACCGTCGGGAACAACATCGCCGGCGAGCGCAGTCTCGTTGCCGATATACGAAGCGGGCAACCGCAGCCGTCCGATCGCCGAGAAGGATTTCACGATCGCGCCGAATCAACAGCTCAAGCTCGACACCATCTTCAGCAACCTCGGACTCGACTCCGCCGATCGACGGAAAGATCGAGCGAATGTGCAGTTGGTCGTGACAGCAACCGCAGGAGGCGCGCGCGTCGCCGCGTCAGCCGTTTCGATCGACAATCAAAGCGGCGACACAAAGATGGTCGGCCTTGCGCCGGTCGTCGGCTCGGGAAACCCCAACATCAATTTCGCCGCGCCGGTTGTGACGGAGCAACCGCCCGCCGCACCCACCCGTCGCCGCGGCGTGCGTCATTAGACTTGGCCGCTTGCCGCCACCGGCCCCGAGGCGTACATTGAGCGCTCCCAAAAACGGTTAGATCGAAGAAGGAGGAGAACTCTATGCGATCGAGATACGTGCTCGCGAGTCTACTAATCCTATCGGCTATCGGGGCGTACGCCGCCGCCACCAAAGCAGCGAAATCGAGTGATGCTCAGCTGATCGCCAGCGCCGAGAAAGCAGCACCGGCGAGCGTCTCGAAGGGCGCAACCATCGTCAACATGGAAGCCGGCGGCACGATGCGCACGGTCCGCAAGGGAACGAACAGCTTCACGTGCATGCCGGACAATCCCGCGACGCCCGGTCCCGACCCGATGTGCATGGACGCCAATGCGCTGGCGTGGGCGAATGCGTGGATGGGACATAAGACGCCGCCGACAGGACGCGTTGGATTCATGTACATGCTGGCCGGCGGCACTGACGCCAGCAACACCGATCCGTACGCCACCAAACCGACTGCCAGCAACCACTGGATCAAGACGGGCCCGCACATCATGGTCGTGGGCGGCGATGCGGCGTTCTACGATTCGTATCCGAAGAGCGCCGATCCCGACACATCAGTCCCGTACGTGATGTGGGCCGGAACGCCTTATCAGCACTTGATGGCGCCCGTTAAGTAGCGTTACGCCGTCGTATCTCGTCCCGTGATCAGTCGCGCGCCGCGCTGGAAGGTGATGTACGCCCACGCCCATTGCAGCATGACGAGCAGGCGGTTGCGAAAAGGATCGCGAGCCAGGAAGACCAGGCGAGGAATCCGCTCATGTGAATGCGTCCGAGGTCGGCGACTCCGGCCGCGCGGCCGATGGTCGCCAGCGAGCCCTTGTCCCAGTAGTGAAATGGCCGCAACGGCTGACCGCCAAGTGCGCGCTCGATGTTGCGGGCCGCGTGCTTTCCTTCCTGGATCGCCGCCGGCGCGACGCCGGGAACATTCTCGACGGCCGCCAGATCGCCGATGACGAAGACTTCCGGATGGCCGGGCAGCGTCAGGTTAGGATTCACGAGGACGCGTCCCGCGCGATCGAGCGGTGCTCCGAGAGTGCCAGCAAGCGGTGAAGCCTGGACGCCGGCCGCCCACAGCACCGTTCGCGTTTCGATTTTCGTCTCTCCAATGTGAACGCTCTGATCGTCGACCGCCGTGACGAGACCCTTCGTGATGACCTCGACGTGAAGGCCGCGCAACTGATCTTCTGCCTTCTTCGAGAGGTCGGGCGGATACGCAGGCAGAACGCGATCGTTCGCTTCGATGAGGATCACGCGCGCGCTCGACGAATTGATGCGGCGAAAATCGCGGATCATCGTCTGCCGCGCGATCTCCGAAAGCGCGCCCGCGAGCTCGACTCCGGTCGGACCTCCGCCGACGATCACGAAGGTTAGCCACGCTTTTTGTTTGTCGGGATCGGTCTCGCGCTCGGCAGCCTCGAACGCCAGGAGAACGCGCCGCCGGATCTCGAGCGCGTCCTCGATCGTCTTGAGTCCCGGCGCGTCGCGTTCCCACTCGGGATGTTTGAAATACGAATGTGTCGCGCCGGTGGCGATGATGAGGTAGTCGTACGCGACTTCGCCGTCGGCCAGCTTCACGATTCTTCGATCGACATCCACGGCCGTCGCTTCAGCCAGAATGACGCTCGCGTTTTTCTGTTTCGCAACGACGGACCGAATCGGATATGCGATGTCGCTGGGATTCAGCGCCGCGGTCGCGACTTGATACAGCAGCGGCTGGAAGAGATGGAAGTTGCGGCGGTCGATGATGGTGATCTGCGCGGGCGCATGCTGGAGCGCTCTTGCGGCGTAGAGGCCTCCGAAGCCGCCGCCGAGGATTACGACGCGTGATGGCTGGGCCGTCACTTTTTCACGAATTCCTCGCCGAACACTGTCATCGACTTCATGCTGCCGTCTGTGCCGAGCTGAAATTGCACCTGCTCGTCGACGTCGTCCGCTTCTGAAATCGCCGAGAAGGTGTCGAAGTGATAGTGCGCGAGCGGAATCGCCATGCGGCTCCATCGCAGAACCAGCGCGCCATTCTCGAGCGTCACCGTTGCGTCGCCGTACGCCTCATTGTGATACGTGCCGGCGTAGCTGGCGAGATCATGCGAAGGCCTCGTGTTGGCGACGCGTTTCGTCTCGCGCTCTTTCTTGGCCTTTTCCTCATTTTCCTCCGCGCGTTTTTCGACGCCGAGGTAGACGGTGCTCCAATCGCGGGCCGGCGTCGCCTGCAGGAGTGCGTCGAGGATCGAATTGCGCAGCGCGATGATGCTGAATCCGCGGCCGATGTTCGTCATCACCACCAGTCCCGCGTGACGGTCGGGAAGCAGCGCCACCTGCGTGCGGAATCCGTTGAGCGCGCCGCCGTGCGCGATCAGCAATTCGCCGCGATAGTCCTGAACGACCCAACCCATCGCGTACGACTGCACGTGGCTGAACGGATTTGTTTCGCGTGCCTGCTTGTCGATTCGAAATGCCATCTGTGGAGCCTTCGTCTCATTCAGCGCGTCTTCCGAGACGAGCCGTTTGCCGTCGATCGCGCCATCGGCGAGTTGAAAGCGAAGCCACTGCGCCATGTCGTGCGCCGAGGACTTGATCGCACCCGCGGGGCCGAGGTTGCTGTCGTCGAGCGCCGGCTGCAGCGTGATCGTCGCGTGCGCGTAGCGATGACCGATTGCGTGATCGGATGCCGCCCAATCGCCGAACGCCGTGCGCGTGTGCGTCATGCCGAGTGGCTGGAAAATGCGCGTGCGGACGAAGTCGTCCCACGACATCTTCGACGCCGACGCCACAACGTCGCCGGCGGCCATGAACATGATGTTGTTGTACTGGTAGGTCGTGCGGATCGGTTTTGCCGGCTTCAGGGTCGCGATGCGGTGGAGGATCTCGTCGCGCGACCACGGAGAGTTGTCCCACAGCTCATCGTGGCGCGAGAGGCCGGTGCGATGCGAAACGATGTCGCGCAGCGCTACGAGTGAATCGGTGCACGGATCGGCCAGATGAAAGTAGTCAAGATGTTTACGAACGGGATCGTCCCAGTCGATCTTCTTCTCGTCGACCAGCATGGCCATCGCGGTGGTCGTGAACGCCTTGGTCGTCGATCCGATTTGAAAGAGCGTATTCTCGGTCACCGGGTCGTTCTTTCCGATTTCCTTCACGCCGAAGCCCTTCGCATAGATGACGCGGTCGTTCTGCACGATCGCCACCGCCATGCCGGGAAGGCGCCAGGTCGTCATCGTGTCCGACGCAAGTTTGTCGAACGGCTGCTGGGCAACTGCGGGAAGCGCAACGAAAAGAAGAAACAGAAATCGACGCACGGTGGCATTCTAGACAAGTGCGGCGACTCGTTCCGATCGTGTTTGTGGTGGCCATCGCGTGCAGCGCGACGTTCTACGTCCGGCAGGTATCCGACACGCTCTATTTCGGCACGGAGAAACCCGATCACTCGTTCGTCACCGAGACGGAGTGGCGGCAGTTTCTACGCGATGTCGTGACGCCGCGCTTTCCGGGTTTCACGCATTGGGAAGCTCATGGATCGTGGAACAACAAACCGGAAGAGACGCATATCCTGGTGATCATTCATCCGACCGGAGAATCGGCCGCCATCGCGCAGATCATCGATGAATACAAGCGGCGCTTCGCGCAGGAGGCCGTGTTTCAGGTGCGCTCGGATGTCTTGCTGCCGATTCCGTAACGCCGGCGGTCTCGCCGGCTGTTCCGGCGCCGGCCTGGCGGCGATCTTCACTTCACGCCGGCGAGCCGCCGGCGGAACAGCCGGCCAGCGGCCGGCGCTACGGGCGCTACGCGCTGCGGCGAGAAAAGTACTTTCGCGCGAAATAGAAAATCGTCCCGGCCGCGATCACGTACAGGCCTCCGACTCGCAGTCGCTTTTCCGGCGAGAAGACCACGTACGACCACAATCCGAGCGCGACGATCGCAGGCAGGGGATAGAGCCACATGCGGAATGGGCGGCGCATGTCCGGCCGTCGTTGGCGGAGGATGACCGCTCCGGCGATCTGCGCCATGAACGGAATGATCGCGCGGATCGACAGAATCGCCTGCAGCACGTGTTTCAAATTGAACTGACAGAAAATCGCGGCGATGGTCCCCAGAAAAAGCGTCGCGACATACGGATGCGCCTCGGTGGCATGCAGCCGCGCGAAGATGCGAAAGAAGTTGCCGTCGCGCGCCGCGGCGTAGAGGATCCGCGAATACCCGAGCATCAGCGAGAAGATCGAAGCGAACGCCGTCCACAGAATCAGAATCGAGATGACTTGCGCGGCCTGTCTGCCCAACAGAAAAGCGAGATAGTCGCTGACGATCGATTGCGATGACATCGCCTGCTGCATCGGCAATACCGAGATGAGGCAGGCGTTCATGATCAGATAGATCGCGCCGATCGCGAGAATCGAGATCACGATCACGCGCGGAATCGTGCGCTCCGGATCGTGGACTTCGTCGCCCAGGTAGCAGATGTTGTAGTAGCCGAGGTAGTCGTAGACGGCGTAGATCAGCGCGACGCCAAGGCCCGCGTAGCCGAGTGATGCGTCGAGGCGCGGCGCCTGCCAGAATGCGACTGCGCTCAATTTCAGATGCGGCAGGCCGACCGCGATCACGATCGCCAGCGTCGCGAGAACGCCGATCCACAATAGAACCGAAAATTTTCCGACCGCTTCGATTCGGCGGAGAAGCAGCAGCGTCGTGATGATGCAGACGATGGTGGCCGCCAGCGCGATGTGATTCTTTGCGGCCGGCGCGAAAACGGTGAGGTAATTCGCGAATCCGATGCAGCCCGACGCCATCGAGAGCGGCGCGGAAAAGAGGATCTGAAATAGAAAGAGGAAGGAGATCAGCCGGCCGGCCTTGCCGTATGCCTCGCGCAGAAAAACGTACGAGCCGCCGGACGCCGGCAGCTCCGCGGCGAGCTCAGCGGTGACGAGACCATCAGAAATCGCGAGCAGGCCGCCGAGGATCCACGCGAGCATTCCCCGTCCGCCGCCCATCGCCATCAGGATGAATGGGATGGTGATGAAGGGGCCGATGCCCACCATGTCGATCATGTTCAGCGCGATTCCGCGCCACAGACCGATATCTCTTCGAAGTTCCGACACACCGTTAACCATTCGTTAACGCGACGCTGACGAACATTCTCTATCATTTGGCGCCCCAAACTTTGCTCAGGAGGTTTGAAAATGCGCCGCATCCTGCTTCCCGCGATCGTGCTGATCGCGTTCGGCTGCACGACAACCACAACGACGAACACACCACCGACAACCGAAAACCGACAACCGACAACGGCGCCGAAGGCGCCACTGTTCGGCCCCCACGGATTCGATGTGACCGGAATGGATCAAGCGGTCAACGCCTGCGACGATTTCTATCGCTTCGCGGTCGGCAAGTGGCGCGAGACGCATCCGCTTCCGGCGCAGTATTCGCGCTTCGGGCGCTTCGAGGAAGTGGCGGAGCGCAATCGCGACGTGTTGCACTCGATCCTCGAAGAAGACGCAGCCTCTGCCTCCACCGCCCCTCGCGGAAGCGCGCAGCAGAAGATCGGCGACTTCTACGCCGCGTGCATGAACGAGACGTCCATCGACACCGCCGGCATCACTCCGATTCAGCCGGAGCTCGATCGCATCAACGCCATCAGCGACCGCAATGCGCTGCTCGCTGAAGTGACCCGTCTTCACGACATGGGCTATGCGCCGCTGTTTCGCGTCGGCGGTCAGAACGATTTCAAGAACAGCAAGATGATCATCGCTTCGGTGGGGACCGGTCAGCTCGGATTACCGGATCGCGATTACTACCTTCGGGACGACGAGCGTTTTAAGAACATGCGTAGTCAATACATTGACCATATCACCACGATGCTGACGCTGGCGGCCGAGAACACCACGCAGGCCCGCTCCGGCGCCGAACGCATCCTGCAGATCGAGACCAGACTCGCGCAAGCGGAGATGTCGCGCGTCGAACTGCGGATTCCGGAGAATCGATATCACATGATGGCGGTCTCGCAACTGGCTTCAATGGCTCCGGTTGTCGATTGGAACGCGTATCTGAGCTCGCTCGGCGTGAATCAGTCGACGGTCAACGTCACCGAGCCGAAATACATCGAGGCCGTCAATCGCCTGCTCAGCGACACGCCGCTCGAGGATTGGAAGACGCTGCTGCGTTGGGACGTGATCAACTCGGCCGCACCAGCGCTGTCGCGTCCGTTCGAAGAGGAAGAATTCAATTTCAACGGCCGCGTGCTTTCCGGTCAGCAGCAGCAGCAGGAGCGATGGAAGCGCTGCGTCCGTGCCACCGACGCCAGCCTCGGCCAGTTGTTAGGCCAGGAGTACGTCCGCCGCAATTTCACGCCCGAGGCCAAGGCGAAGATGAATCAGTTGATCGACAACCTCGTGGCCGCGCTGCGCGAGGACATCCCGACACTCTCGTGGATGAGCCCACAGACGCAGCAGGCTGCACTCACGAAGCTCAATGCGTTCTCGCGCAAGATCGGATATCCCGACAAGTGGCGCGACTACTCGGCGCTGGACATCTCGCGCGACTCGTACTTTCAGGACGTGCTGGCGTCGCGTCGATTCGCATATCACTACAATCTCGCGCGCATCGGAAAGGCTGATGATCCCAACGAATGGGGTCAATTCACGCCGCCGACGGTGAACGCCAGTTACAATCCGCCGCGCAACGACATCACGTTCCCGGCCGGCATTCTGCAGCCGCCGTTCTACGATCCGAACGCCGAGGATGCCTACAACTACGGCGGCATCGGCGTCGTCATTGGCCACGAGATGACGCACGGCTTCGACGATCAGGGGGCGAAGTACGACGCGGAAGGCAATCTGCGCAACTGGTGGACCGATGAAGACCTGAAGAATTTCCAGGGACGCACGAACTGCATCTCCACGGAATACAGCGAATTCAACGTCGCGCCGGGAATCAACATCAACGGCAAGCTCGTCACCGGCGAAGCAACCGCCGACCTCGGCGGCGCGACGATCGCGCTGCGCGCGTACGAGAAGTCGCTGCAGGGAAAGAAGCGCGAAGTCGTCGATGGCTTCACTCCCGAGCAGCGATTTTTCCTCGGGTTCGCGCAGGTGTGGGGCGAGAATATGGCGGCTCAGGAAGCGACACGCCGCGCGCTGACCGATCCGCACGCGCAGGGTCCGTTCCGCGTGAACGGCACCGTGCAGAACATGCCCGAGTTCCAGAAGGCATTCCACTGCACCGAGAATTCGAAGATGGTGCGGGAGGCGTCGAAGCGCTGCGCGATCTGGTGAGCAACCCTCACTCTGGCCCTCTCCCCGTACGCGGGGAGAGGGTGGCGCGAAGCGCCGGGTGAGGGGCGGCTATACTCCCGGCGCGTGAATCCGGGTCTGATCTGGGTTGATGAATCGTCGGCGGCCGATGCGATCGAAAATCGCGTCGCGGCCGGCGAAATTACTCCCGACGAAGCGGCGAATCTGCGCAAATTCGCCGAAGACGGCTACTGCATCCTCTCGATCGACTTCAGCGTCGCCGACGCCGCGGAATTCGATCGCGAAGTCGACCGGCTGTGGCGCGAGAAGCCGCCTACCATCGCGTTCGCCTACGATTCGCCGCCGCTGCGGTTCTCGGTCGCTGACGAATCACTCCAGCGCCGGCCGCGATACCGCATCCACGACATGCATTCGCGCTTCGAGCTCGCCAAGCGTCTGTATCTGCATCCGGTGCTCCATCGTTACGCGTCGCTGATTCTCGGCCAGCGTGCGGTCGCGACGCAGTCGCTCTATTTCGAATTCGGCAGCCAGCAGGTGTTGCATCGCGATTCGATTGTCGTGCCGACGCCGAAGTTCGGACAGCTCGTAGCGGCCTGGATAGCTCTGGAGGATATCGATCCGCAATCGGGTGCTTTGGCGTACGTGCCGGGATCGCAGAAGATTCCGTTCTACGAATTCGCGCCGGGCGAGTACATGTTCGATGGCCGGCGCATGGGCGATCGGGAAGCGAGTGCCGCGATGGCGTTTCATGACGAGCAGTGCAAACGCCGCGGACTCGAGCCGAAACTCTTTCTCGCGCGACGCGGCCAGGTTCTGTTCTGGCATTCAGCGCTGCTGCATGGGGGTGGCCCGGTTGGCGACGAACATCTGACGCGGAAGAGTTTCGTCGTCCACTACTCGGCGCTGTCGCAGCAGTCGACCCGCGAAACTGCCGTGGCGGAAGAGGGTCGCGAGAGCGTGTGGACGACGTCGAAGCTGATGTCGCGCGATGGCGCGGTGGGCTTCGCGAATCCGCTGGACGGAGAGCTTGCATACGAGCGATGACGAAATATCCACTCGAACCTGATGCTGCCGAGATGCAGCGGCTCCTCGATGAGGCGTCGCGGCGTGTCATCGCGCACATCGAGTCGCTGCCCGTCCAGCCGGCGCGCAACGTCGACGATGCGAAAGAATTCGCGCGCGGTCTCATCGAGCCGTTGCCGCGAAAAGGGGAGTCGTTCGAGAAGCTGCTCGACTTTCTCTTCGACGAGGCCATTCCGCGCTCGTTCAACACCGCGGCGCCCGGCTATCTGGCATTCATTCCGGGCGGCGGGGTTTTTCCGGCGGCGGTCGCCGATCTGATCGCGGCCGCGACCAATCGATATGTGGGCGTGTTCGCGGCGGCACCGGCGCTCGCGCAGCTGGAAGCGAATGTCGTCCGTTGGTTTTGCGAGATCGTTGGCTACGGAAAAAAAAGCGGCGGCGTGCTCACGACCGGCGGATCGATGGCGAACTTCATCGCGATGGTCGCCGCTCGCAAGGCGCAACTGGGCGACGATCTCACGCACGCCACGCTCTACGCCGGCGATCAGATTCATCACGCGTTTCAGAAGGCGGCGCATCTGGCCGGTTTCCCGCTCGCCAACATTCGCGAGATCGAAAGCGACGACAAGTTCCGTGTTCGCGTCGACGCGATGGAAGAAGCCATCGCGCGCGATCGCTCCGAAGGCTTCACGCCGTTTTTCATCGCGGGAAGCGCTGGAACTGTCGGAACTGGCGCAGTCGATGATCTCGATGCGCTGGCGCGGCTGGCCGAGCGGGAGAACATGTGGTTCCATGTCGACGGCGCGTACGGCGCATTCTTCGCGCTCACCGAACGCGGTCGCGCCGCGATGCGAGGCATGCATCGCGCTGACTCGATCGTCCTCGATCCGCACAAGACGCTTTTCCAACCGTACGGCATCGGCGCGCTGGTCGTGAAGAGCGCCGCTCAACTGCGCGAGGCGCACTCGATGCACGCCAGCTATCTGCCGCTGTTCCAGGAAGAAGAGGATTTCGTCGACTTCTGCGAAGTCTCACCCGAACTGTCGCGCGACTTTCGTGGTTTGCGCGTGTGGCTTCCGCTGAAGATGTTCGGCATCGAGCCATTTCGTCAACTCCTCGACGAAAAGCTCGACCTGACGCGCTGGATCACCGAGGAGCTGCGAAAGATTCCGGGGATCGAGATCGTCGCGGAGCCGCAGTTGTCGATCGTGGCGTTCCGGCTGGTGCGGCCTAACACAATCCCGAACGAGCTCAATCACAAGCTGATCGAGAAGATCAACGGACGCGAACGCGTCATGATGACCGGCACGACCATCGGGACGGATTTCATCATTCGGATTTGCGTCGTCTCGCACCGGACGCACATGGATCGGATGCAGATGTGCCTTGAAGACATCCGCGCTTCGGTAGCGGAGTTGTCGCATTCGTAGCGCCGGCCGCTGGCCGGCTGTTCCGCCGGTGGCCCGCCGGCGAGGATTCTGCGCGACGGGCGCCGGCCAGCGGCCGGCGGAACAGCCGGCGAGCCGCCGGCGTTACGCTTCCGGATCGTGACGCGATCCGCGCAGCTCCTCTTCCTTCAATTCCAGGTCCTCGCGCTGCTCGGCATCGCCCATCTCGCCCGCGTAGACCGCTTTCGCCAGATCGCGCGTCAGGTGTGAATACACGCGATGGTCGATGATCATGTTCGGGCCGAAGTCGCACAGGTCGAGGCACGAGGTCGTGCAGACACGCGCGACGCTTTTGCGGCCCAGCGATTTATTGAGCGCCTTGAGATCCTCCCGGATGACTTCGCCGCGCTCCTCGCCGCGGTCGGGATTGTTGCAGCGCGGGCCGGCGCAGACGAAGAAGAGTTTCTGGCGTGGGTATCTCATGGTGGTGGTCCAATGCGCAGGATGCGCGTCGCTAAGAATACCTCGCGCAGGAAGAGGAGCAAGGCCGCGATCAGCGCCAGCATCGCACCGATGAACAAGATCGCGACGATCTTGCTCACGGCGAACTTGACGAACGCGCTGATGAAAAGCGACGCGATGACGAAACAAATCAGCAGTGCTGAGGTGGTGCCGAGGGTAATCGCCTGGTAGATGAGTTTCGCGCGCCGCGAGAGTATGTTCAGCTCCTCGTGAAAACGTTTGATGTCGGGCTCTCTGGCCAGGACGCGCGCGCGGTCGATTGTCCGTCCGAGACGGGCGCTCATCACGCCGAGCAAGCCGGCGATGCCGGTGATCAGAAAAACCGGCGCGATCGAGAGTTGGATGATGCGCGCGATCTCTTCGATGCGCATCGCTACGCCGGCGCCACGAACTTCTTGCCGGCGTCCAACAGATTCTTCAAATCCTTCGGCGAGCACGCCTCGGCATACACGCGCGCGACCGGCTCGGTGCCCGACAGCCGGAACAGCAGCCACGTCTGATCGTCGAAGATCAACTTCACGCCGTCGGTGGTGTTGACGTTGCGCACTTTCAGGCCATCGAGCTGCGCGGGTGGGTTTGCGAGCTTCGACGCCAGCGTCTCTTTGAGCTGCGGCGTCAGCTTCAGATCGGTGCGCTTCGAGAAATACGTTCCGAACTCGGCGTGCATCTCCTGCGTCAGCTCGTGCAGCCGCTTGCCCGTGCGCCCGACCATCTCCGCGACCAGCAGGCAGGCGAGGATGCCGTCCTTCTCCGGGAGATGTCGGTACATCGACATGCCGGCGCTCTCTTCTCCGCCCATGGCAATCTTGTCCGCGAGAATCAGCTCGCCGATGTATTTGAATCCGACCGGCGTCTCGTACAGCGGCACGTCGAGCTTGCGCGCGATCGCGTCGATCAGGTGCGTGGTCGCGACCGAGCGCGCGAGACCGCCGGGGATTTTCCGTTCGCGTTTCACAGGATCGTGTTCGGCGACATGAAGCGATTGCGCTCGTCGATGATGCCGAATCGGTCGGCGTCGCCGTCGGTAGCGAGTCCGAGGTCGAACTTTTCCGCCAGCACGATCTTCCGCAGCTCGCCGAGATTCTTCTCGTTGCACTCCGGTGAAAATCCTCCGAAATAAGGGTCACGATAGTTATGGATGATCTTGACCTCGACGCCCGACTCGAGCAGGAAGTAGTCGAGGTAATCGCGCGCCGTGCCGTAAAGCGAATCGATCGCGATGCGCAGGCCGCTCTTGCGGATGACATCGACGTCGACTTTGTTTCGCAGCTCCGCGAGGTAGCGGTCTTTCGGATCGATGTTGTCGATCAGCTCGGTCTTTGCGTAGACGTCGATTTTCTCGTTCTTATTCTGCAGCGCATGAATCTCGCGCTCGATGCCTTTTGTCACTTCGGGAAGGGCGGGCGCGCCGTTCGCAGTCGAAAACTTCAGGCCGTTGTATTCGGGCGGGTTGTGCGAGGCCGTGAAGTTGATCGCGCCGATCGCCTTGCGGCGGATGGTCTCGAAGGAGACGCACGGCGTCGGCGCGTCGCGGGTGCATAGAAAGGCATGGATGTCGTTGAAAGCCAGGATGCGGGCCGCTTCCGACGCAAATTTCTCCGAGAGAAATCGCGTGTCATACGCGACGACGACGCCCGTTCCTTTTTGTTGCGATTTTTTGAGGTAGTTGGCTATCCCCTGGCTGGCTACGCGCACATTTTCGAACGTGAAGTCTTCCCCGATGATGCCGCGCCACCCCGAGGTCCCGAACTTGATCATGGAAACTTTGCCTCCGATGGGGGGTGTGAACCTTAGCACACGCTTGTTTCGGCCAAGCGAGTAAAATGCCATGACCCGGTCCCACTCAACCATGAAGCTCGTGGAACTCGTCCGCTCTCTGCCAGCGGACCCAACCTCATTCGCCCTGCTGGACGCCATCCCGATCGGAATCTTCATCGTCGGCGCCGACGGGCGCCAGGTCTATACGAACATCGCCGCCAAGGAGCTCCTCGGCAGGGACATCAAGCCGGGCACGACCGCGGAAGAGCGCGCTTCCTTTTTTCATGTCCATGTCGCCAGCACCGGCGCGCCGTATCCGGCCGACCGCCTCCCCAGCATGCGCGCGCTTCGCGGCGAACACGTCCGCGTGATGGACATGGAGCTGCGCGCGCCGGATCGGATGATCATCCTCGACTGCGCGGCCGCTCCGATCGAAGGCCCTGACGGCAAGATCGCCGGCTCGGTGTCGACATTCAGCGATGTCACCGATGTCGCGCGCATCGAGCGGGCGTATCAGATCCTGCTCAACAACGTGCCGGTCGGTTTTTTCAGCGTCACGCCCGACGGAAACTTTCTGATCGCCAATCCCGCGCTTCGAAAAATGCTCGGCTACCAATCCGATGAGGCGCTGCGCACCGGAAATCTCGAAAACGATCACGTCAAGCGATCGGAGCATCTCGTATTTCGCCATAAACTGGAGGAACGCGGTGAGGTGCGCGGCTTCGAGACGACGTGGCGCCGCCGCGACGGGACAGCGGTCCACGTGAGCCTCAACGCGACTGCCACACGCGGCGAGAACGGCGCGATCGTCTCGTATGAAGGCACGGTCGAAGACATCAGCGATCGCAAGCGTACGCATGAAGAGGTGCACGAGGCTCGCGAGCGCTATCGCCAGCTCGTCGAAAACGCGAACGACATCATCTATCGTTGCGACGCGCACGGAAAATTCACATACGTCAATCCGACCGTGCGCAAGATTCTCGGATACAGCGAGGAGGATCTGATCGGCAAGCACTTCCTTGAGCTGATTGTGCCCGATCACCGGGAGTCGGCCGAGAACTTCTACCGCGTCCAGTTCGAAACCAAGAAGCCGAATACGTACTACGAGTTTCCCGTGATCGCAAAAAACGGCGACATCGTGTGGATGGGACAGAACGTCCAGACCGTCGTTACCGGACAGTGGATCCTCGGTTTCCAGGCCGTCTCACGCGACGTCTCCGAGCGCAAGCGCATGGAAAGCGAGCTCGCCAAAGCGCGCGATGAGGCGCTTGAATCGGCGCGTTTGAAATCGGAATTTCTCGCCAACATGAGCCATGAGATCCGGACGCCGATGAACGGTGTCATCGGCATGACCGACATTCTTCTGAGCACGCGGCTGAGCGCGGAGCAGAAGGAATCGGCGATGACGATTCGACGCAGTGCCGAGGCGCTTCTGACACTCGTCGACGACATCCTCGATCTCGCCAAGATCGAAGCCGGAAAGCTGACGATCAAGAATGCCAACTTCGACCTCGACGAGTTGATCGACAGCATCACCGACGTCTTCGCCGAACGCGCGGCTGCCAAGGGCCTGAAGTTCCGCGCCGTGATTTATCCCGATGTGTATCGCCATTTGAACGGTGATGCGCTTCGCCTTCGCCAGGTGCTTCTCAATCTCGTCGCAAACGCCATGAAATTCACAGAGACGGGCGAAGTGAGCATCTCCGTGATGCGCGAGTCCGACACGGCCGATGCAACCGAATTGTGGTTCCTCGTCAATGACACCGGAATCGGCATCACCGAACCCGACCAGCAGCGTCTCTTCACGCCTTTCACTCAGGCGGATGGATCGACCACGCGGAGATTCGGCGGAACGGGATTGGGACTCGCGATCTCGAAGCAGCTCATCGATTTGATGGGCGGGCGGATCGGCGTCGCCAGTGTGACGGGCGAAGGATCGACATTCTGGTTTACCGGCCGGTTCAAGAAAAACATCGACCGGGAAGCGACCTCGAGGCACACGACCCTCGCCGGTGTTCGAGCATTGCTGATCGACTCGAACGACTTGAATCGCCTCGTTCTTCGCCGCCATCTGGCCGCGTCGTCGGTGAGCGTCGAGGAAGTGTCATCCGCTGACGCGGCTGTCGGCGTACTGCGACGCGCCCACGCTGATCGGCGACCTTTCGACGTCATCGTTCTCGAGATGCAACTGGCGACGACCGACGGAATCTCCGTCGCTCGAACTATTCGTGCCGATCCGTTGATTCGCGAAACGCCGATCGTGCTGATCACGGCCATCGGCCGGCGCAAGAGCGACACCGAGTTTTTCAAATCCGAAGGCATTGACACCTTCGTCATGAAGCCGCTGCGCCGCGCGCAATTGACATCGGCGCTGATGCAAGTTGTCAGGCGTGTACCGACGGAGGACTTCACGCCTCCGCCGTTCGAGGAGCCGGAAACGACGAACAAACAGATCCTGGTCGTGGAGGACAACGTCGTGAACCAGAAGGTGGCCGTCGGGCAGCTTCGGAATCTTGGTTACGACGCCGACGTCGTCGGCAGCGGAACCGAGGCGCTGGAGGTCATTGGCAGTCAATCCTACGATCTGATTCTTCTCGATTGTCAGATGCCCGACATCGATGGTTACGACGTCGCGCGGACGATTCGCAGCACGGAGAGCGACGGCCGCCGCGTGCCGATCGTCGCGATGACCGCGCATGTGATGGACGGCGAGCGCGAGAAATGCCTGGCGGCCGGAATGGATGATTTCCTCACCAAGCCGGTGACGATGCAGCGCCTCGGCGGCGTTCTGGTGCGATGGCTTGGCGCGCGGGAGGACGTCGTCGACATGGAAAAGATCGACATCACCGCTCTCTTTCGCGAGGACGCTCTGGTCCGGCTGCACGAGCTGCGCGATTCCCTCGGCGGCGCGAATGCCGAGCGGGTCGCGCGTGCCGCGCACTCGCTCAAGAGCAGCTCAGGGAATATCGGAGCGTCGCGGATGTACTCACTCTGTGCAACGATCGAGTCGACCGCCAAACAGGGAAATCTCGACGGGATTGCCGAAATGGTCGAGCAATTGGCGTCCGAGCTCGATCGTGCTTTGGCAGCTTTGGCACAATCTGCAGGTTCCACAAATGTTTAACTACGGCTCGGAAATTGAGGATGCTTTGCTATCCTCGCAAAACTGAATGTCGACGGAACTCCTTGGATCGTATCGCCTGATTGATCGCCTCGGGGCGGGCGGGATGGGCGAGGTGTGGCGGGCGGAGGACACGCGCCTGCTGCGCGAAGTCGCGATCAAGATTCTCTCCGAGCGCATCGCGAACGATCCGGAATGGAAGGCGCGGTTCCTGCGCGAGGCCCGCACGATCGCGCAGATGAATCATCCCAACATCGCGACGATCTATTCGATCGAGCAGGAAGCCGAGAAGCTCTTCATCGTGATGGAGCTGGTCGAGGGCGAGTCGCTCGGGACCGTACTCGCGAAGGGCCCGCTTCCGCCGCCCGAGGCGGTTCGCATCATTCGGCACGTCGCCGAGGCGCTGGCCGAGGCCCACGAGAAAGGGATCGTGCACCGCGATGTGAAGCCCGACAACGTCATCGTCGGAAAACGCGGCACGAAGGTTCTCGACTTCGGGATCGCGAAGCAGCTCGTCTCGACGACCGACTCGCCGACGCTCACGCAGGCGGGCCTCATCGTCGGCACTCCTTTTTACATGTCTCCCGAGCAGGCGCTCGGCCGTCCGGTCGATGCGCGCAGCGATCTCTTCTCCCTGGGCGTCGTGCTGTACGAGGCTCTGGCCGGCAAGCGGCCGTTCGAAGGCGAGTCGGTCACTGAAACGATGATGAACATCATCATGCAGGAGGCGCCCGACCTCGCGACCGTATCGCCGTCGCTGCCTTCGAGTCTGGCCGATGTCGTCAACCGCGCGCTGCAGAAGAAACCGGAGCGCCGATTCGGCAGCGCCGGCGAAATGATCGATGCGTTGTTGCGCGTCGATTTCAAAGCGCCCGCGAAGACTCCCGCGAAACCGGCCAAGGTCGATGCGCCGACTGTCGCGATGCCGAGCGCGCCGCAGCCAAACGTCACGCCGATTCCCGGCCAGCGCGCGTTGATCGCAGACGACGATCCAGTCACGCGCTATCTGATTGCGAATATTCTCAGCCAGCGACGCATCGCGTTCGACGAAGCTGCCAATGGCGCCGATGCCGTCAAATCGCTGAAGGCGCACGAATACACCATCGTGTTTCTCGACCTGTTGATGCCGCGCGTCGACGGATGGGGAGTGATCGACTTTTTGCGCCGGTCGAAAACCAAGCCGCCGCGGATTGTCATCATTACGGGCGTCAAAGATCAGACCTTGAGCGTTGCCGATCGCGAGCTGGTGACCGGCATCATCTACAAGCCGCTCGATCCGGGCGAGGTCGACCGCGTTGTTCAGCAGACTCTTAGCGGTGTTGTTGCTTAGCTGGCCTAAATTCCGCAATTAGAATGAACAACGCATGGGCGATCGTCCACTCGTACTGATCGCGGATGATGACGAAAGTGTCGTACAACTGCTGAAGTTGTATCTGCGTCCTCTCGACGTCGATTTTCTTCAGGCGAAAGACGGCGAAGAAGCGCTGGCGATCGCGCAGGCGCGGTTGCCATCGGTCGTTTTGCTCGACGTGATGATGCCTAAGCGCAGCGGCTGGGAGGTATGCCAGGCGCTGAAGGCCGTGCAGCGGACCGCGAAAATCGCGGTCGTGCTGATCACCGGCCGCGGCGACGTCAAGGATCGCCTCACTGGGTTGCAGCTCGGCGCGGACGACTATCTCGTCAAACCGTTCAATCGCGATCAGGTCGTGAACCGCGTTGGAGCGCTTCTGCACCGGCGGCCGGAAAGCGTTCTTCCCACGGCTGAAGTCCCGACGCGTCCCGCGGAAGCGCTGCTGATCGATCGGGCGACCGGGCTGCCGACGGTGCCTGTCGTTCTCGACAAGCTGAAAGAGATTCTGATCGAGCAGAGCGAGATCGGAATCGTCTACGTCGACATCGAACAGTTCGAATCGATCGAAGCGGAATATGGTTGGGCGTTCTTCGACGAATTCGTGCGGCGCGCCAGCGAGATCATCGGCGAGGAAGCGCGCGCGAGATTTCCGAAAGCGACGATCGCCGCGAATCTCGCCGGCGGCTCCAGCTTCTACATCTTCTTCGAGACCCGCGGGACGGATGTGCGTCAGGAGAGCGCGTTCGACACGATGGCCAACGATCTGCGGCAGAAGCTGATCGACACGATGCGCGGGCAATTTCCGAACATGCAGGAAGCGCAGATCGGATTTTTCGTGGGAGTAGCGCGCATTGATTACCGCCCCCAGATCCGCCTCGAACGTCAGCTCTATCAGGGAATGCAGACAGCATCCGATGCGGTGCGCGACGCCGAGCAGCAGCGCAAGAAGCAACTGGCGCGCGAGCTGCGCGACATCATCCGCCGCAAGCGGATCACAACGTTGTTTCAGCCGATCGTGCAGGCGAGGGATCTGGTGGTTTTCGGCTACGAGATTCTGACGCGCGGTCCGGCGCGTTCGTCATTCCGCGATTCCGACATGCTCTTTTCGTTTGCGCGCGATACCAACCTCGCGTGGGGCCTCGAATCCGTCTCACTCGAATGCGCGATGCGGCGGTTGCGATCGTTCGATCTCACCGACCGCAAGTTTCTGCTGAATCTCGAAGCGGAAATGTTCTCGGAATCCGAGTTTCGCATCCACGAAGTCGTGTCGTTTTTCTCGGAGCATCGCGGCCATTTCGTATTCGAGCTGACCGAGCGCGCGGCCATCGAGGACTATCAGGCCTTTCGTAATCTGCTCGACGAATTCCGCTCCAAGGGCATTGAAGTCGCGATCGACGACGCCGGATCGGGCTATGCGTCGCTGGAAGCGATCGCAGCTCTCTCGCCGGACTACCTGAAGATCACCAAGAGTCTGGTGTCGACGCTGTCGCGCGAGCCGATCAAACAGGACCTCGTGAAGATGCTGGTCGACCTGGCTGGCAAGATCAACGCGAAGACGATCGCCGAGGGCATCGAGACCGCCGAAGAGTACGAGACGTGCCGCGACCTCGGAATCGATCTGCTGCAGGGCTACTATCTCGCCCACCCGCAGGAGCAGTTGGGGACAGGCGATGCGGAAGTTGCTACTCTAGTCGGCTCACTAGCAAGCAACGCGTGATGCCTTCGGAGTGCGGCGGCTTGCCGCCGCCTTGAAGGCGGTGCCAAGGCACCGCACTCCGAAGGCCTGAAATGATTCGGCTCGCACGCAAGCCGTCCCTCTGGATGGACTTTTTCGGACGCCTGATTTTCGCGGTGATCTGGGCCGGCGTTTTCTTCACTCTTTCGACGTGGACCTGGCTGCATCGATTCGGAACGCCGACTTTCATCCTGGTCATCCTGGCGTTGTTCGATCTGATCGCGATCGGCGTCGTGTGGGACATCGTCATTCGATTCTCGCGCACACTGCAGTATCGCGAGCCGGTCGTTGAAGTCGAGCGCGATCCGGCCGCGTACGGAGACTCCGTGGAGGTGCGCATCGTCGAGGAGCATCCGGAATCGATCGCCGAGATGGGCGTGAAGCTGGTGGGGGAGTCCTACACAACGGTCGCGCGCGACTTCACCGCGCATCGTGAAACCGTCCGCTCGCTGACGCGCTGCTACGAAGAGGACCTGTTGCGGTTGAAGCCGTCATCTGGCGAGCCGATCAGTCGTATCGTGCAGATGCACATCCCGCAGTCGCCGCCCGCTGACGACATTTCCTGGAAGATCATTGTCGATTCACGCCTCAAGCAGGGCGGGGTCATCGAACATCCGTTTCCGATCCGTGTACGTGGTTTTGCTTGACACACGCCGCGGTGAGTAGGATCGTTGCACTGCTAACGACCGGTCGGGAGGCGCTTGATGGACCTTTCTCGCCGTAGCTTCTTGAAGGCAACAACTGTCGGAGGCGCAATCGCGCTCGGCTTCGACCTCACGAAAGCGCGTGCCGAAATGCGCGCGTTCAAGATCTCGAGGACGACGGAGACGCGCAGTATCTGTCCTTACTGTGCCGTTTCCTGCGGCGTCATCATCCACACCCTGGGTGACAAATCGAAGAACGCCGTCGCCTCGGTCGTGCACGTGGAAGGCGACCCCGATCATCCGATCAGCCGCGGAAGCCTCTGCCCGAAAGGGATCACCTTAAAGGACGACATCACCCACAAGGGCCGGCTGACGACGCCGAAAGTACGGCGTCCGGGCTCCGATCATTGGGAAGACATCACATGGTCCGATGCAATCACGCAGATCGGCCGTCACATCAAGACGACGCGCGACAAAACCTTCGTCGCGCGCAACGCGAAAGGGCAGGTCGTCAACCGCAACCCCGGCATGGCCTGGATCGGCGGCTGCACCGACACCAACGAATTCAATTTCCTGCAGTGGAAGGCGATCACGGCCCTCGGAGTGCCGTACCGAGATTCCCAGGCCCGGGTTTGACACGGCCCCACGGTGGCCAGTTTGGCCGCCTGCTTCGGTCGCGGTGCAATGACCAACGGATGGGTCGACATCAAGAATGCCGATATCATCCTCGCCATGGGCGGCAACCCCGCCGAGAACCATCCGGTCGGTTTCAAGTGGTTCATGGAGGCGCGGAAGACGCGCGGCGCGAAGCTGGTGGTCGTCGATCCGCGATTCACGCGCACGGCGGCGGTCGCCGACTACTATGCGCCGCTTCGTCCCGGAACGGACATCGCGTTTTTGCTCGGCCTCATTCGGTACGCGTTGAACACCAATCGCTATCAGAAGGACTACGTCGCGATCCACACCAATGGTCCGTTCCTCATCAAGAACGAGTACGCGTTCACTGACGGTCTGTTCTCGGGCTGGGATTCCACCACCAAACAGTACGTGAAGGATAGTTGGGGCTACGAGGCCGATCCGAAATCGACGGCCTACGGTGTCGATCCGACGATGCAGAACCCACGGTCCGTTCTGCAACTCCTCAAGCAGCACGTCGATCGCTACACGCCCGAGATGGTCGAGCGCATCTGCGGCACGCCGAAGGACAAATTCCTGAAGGTCGCAGAAATGGTCACGTCGACGTACACGCCGAACCGCGTCGGAACGATCACATACGCGCTCGGATGGACGCAGCACTCGACGGCCGTGCAGATCATTCGAACGGCCGCCATGCTTCAGCTACTGCTCGGCAACGTCGGCATGCCCGGCGGTGGAGTGGATGCGTTCCGAGGACACTCGAATATTCAGGGGGCGACCGATACGGCCGGCAACACCGAGATTCTGCCCGGCTATCTGAAGACCCCGCAGGGTCAGTTCCAGACGCTCGCGGATTATTACAAGAACGCCATCCCGCAGACACTGAACCAGCAGGCGTGGCCCAGCATGAACTACTGGGTCAACTATCCGAAGTTCATGGTCTCGCTGTTGAAATCGGTCTACGGTCCGAACGCGACGAAGGACAACGACTGGGCATACGGTTGGTTGCCGAAGATCGACGGCAATTATTCTTGGATGTACATCTTCGACGACATGTATCGCGGCTCGTCGATGCGGCTGGGCGGAAAAGAGGCCGGACCGGAAGGTTTCCTCACCTTCGGCATGAATCCTGTCGGCCTCGGTCCGAACTCCAAGAAGATGATCGCGGCGCTGTCGAAATTGAAATGGATGGTCGTCGTCGAGAACGCCGAGACGGAGACCGCGACATTCTGGAAGGCGCCGTCGGCGTATGGCGGCGCGCCGGCCTCGCAGATTCAGACGGAAGTCTACATGTTGCCAGCCGCGAGCTTCGCCGAGAAAGACGGAACGTTCACGAATTCCGCGCGATGGCTGCAGTGGAAGTGGAAGGCTCTCGATCCTCCCGGCAACGCCAAGTCGGATCAGGAAATCCTGTCACGAATCGTCCTGGAAGTGCAGAACCTTTATCGAAAGGAAGGCGGCGTCGTTCCGGAAGCCGTCCTCAACGTGCAGTGGTCGTACTCCAATCCGACGAACCCTGATTTCTCCGAAGTGCTGAAGGAGATGAGCGGTAAAGCGCTCGGCGATATCAAGGATCCGAAAGATCCGACCAAGGTCCTCAGGACCGCCGGACAGCAGCTCGACGGATTCGGTCAGCTTCAGGATGACGGGACGACGTCGTGCGGAAACTGGCTGCACTCGGGCGTCTTCACCGAGGCCGGCAACAATGCACAGCGTCGCAACAACGCCGATCCGACCGGCCTCGGCATGTTTCACAACTGGGCATTCTCGTGGCCTGCCAATCGCCGCATCATGTACAACCGCGCCGGCGCGGATGCGAATGGTCAGCCGTGGGATCCGACGCGCGTCTCGATTCGATGGGACGGCACGAAATGGGTCGGCGACGTCCCCGATATCAAACCTGACGCGCCTCCCGGGACCTACGGCGCATTCATCATGCTCCCCGAAGGCGTCGGTCGTCTGTTCGCGCCTTCGCTCAACGACGGTCCGTTCCCCGAGCACTACGAAGCCGTCGAAGCGCCGATTCAGAATCCGCTGCATCCGAAAGTCACGTCTAACCCAGTCGCGCTGGTGTTCAAGTCGGACAAAGACTCACTGGGCACCGTCGACAAGTTCCCATACGTCTGCACGACGTACCGCCTGACAGAGCATTTCCACTACTGGACGAAACATCAGACGGGGGGAGTTCTCAACGAGCTGGCGCCGGGATTCTTCGTGGAGATTCCGGACGGTCTCGCGAAGGAAAAGGGAATCGCGAACGGATCGAAGGTCAAAGTCACCTCCGCCCGCGGTTCGATCGAAGGAACGGCGATGGTCACGAATCGCTTGCCCTCGATGAAGGTCGATGGCAAGCAGCTCTGGCACATCGGCTTCCCGATTCACTGGGGTTACGCCGCCGCGAAAGGCCATGAAGGTCCGCTCGCGAATTTCCTGACTCCGTCGGTCGGCGACCCGAACACCTGGACGCCGGAATACAAAGCGTTCCTCGTCCAGCTCGAGAAAGCGTAGGAGGCGGACATGGCTGAGCAAGCACTCGAAATCAGACGCGCCTCCGCCTCGGTGTGGGGATCGGGTACCGGAATCCGAAAGACGCCGACCGTTTCGAAGTACATCGATACGACCACCTGCATCGGATGCAAAGCCTGCGAGGCCGCGTGTCAGGAATGGAACGATCTGAAGACCATCAACACGCATCAGGAGGGGTCATATCAGACGTTGCCGGAGCTCGATGCGGAGTTCTGGAACCTGATCCGGTTCAACGAGCGCACCACCGACGACGGCGGTCCGATGTGGCTGATGCGAAAAGATCAGTGCATGCACTGCGCGGAGCCGGGATGCCTGGAGGCGTGCCCAGCGCCGGGTGCGATTGTTCAATACTCCAACGGAATCGTCGACGTCGATCCGTCGAAGTGCATCGGCTGCGGATATTGCTCGACTGGCTGTCCGTTCGATGTGCCGAAGTTCTCCAAGCAGACCGGCAAGATGGCGAAGTGCACGTTGTGTGTCGATCGCGTTGAAGTCGGCCTGGAGCCGGCGTGCATCAAGGCCTGTCCGACCGGTTGCCTGCAGTTCGGCGAGAAAGAGCAGATGGTCGCCCTCGGCAACGCGCGTGTCACTGCGCTCAAGAACCAGGGATTCAAAGACGCGATGCTGTACAACCCCGATGGCGTGAACGGCACGGGCGTCGTCACGATTCTCGGTCATGGCCATCCCGAGTGGTACGACTTGCCGGTGAATCCGCACGTGCCGTGGGGCGTGAAATTGTGGAAGCAGATCGTCCGGCCGATCGGCGTCATCGCGGCGTTCGCTACTGTCCTCGGATTCTTCGTTCACTACACGCGGTACGGCCCGAAGGTTCCGCCGGGCGGCGTCGACTAGCGAGGAGGACATCATGAGCACTGTCGTCGAGACTCCGATCGTCGTCGCTCGCACGCGGGACAACGTCATCATCGGCGAGGAGGTCGTCCGCCATCGGTTCGCGACGCGCCTGATCCACTGGTCGGTGGCGCTGACTTTTTTCCTCGCCCTGGTCAGCGGCATGCCGATCTGGACACCGATCTTCGGCTGGATGGCGTACCTCGTCGGCGGGCTCGAGCTCGCCCGCGTCATCCATCCTTACGCCGGCGTGGCGTTCTTCATCGCTTCGCTGTTCCAGTTCTTCCACTGGCTGTCGGACATGCACTTCGAGAAAGATGAGAAGGGTTGGTTCGGTCCGAAGCTGTTCCGCTATTTCAAATGGGAGCAGGAGCCGGCCGTCGAAGGTGGCAAGTACAACGGCGGACAGAAGGTGCTGTTCTATGCCGTCAATCTCGCCGCGCTCGGCTTCCTGTTGAGCGGAATTCCGATGTGGTTCCCGCTGGAATTCCCGGCTCTGCTTCGCGAGATCTGCATTCTCATTCACGACATCACGTTCATCCTGGTGCTGCTCGCGATCATCGGGCACATCTACCTCACGTTCGCCGAGCCGGGAACGTTCCGCGCCATGACGCGAGGAACGGTGTCACGCAAGTGGGCGCAATTTCACCATCCAGGGTGGCTCCGCAGGATCACCGGGGAGAAGCGGACATAGCCGCGGCGGACATGTTCGAGCAGCGCCGTGCGCGCGCAACGCTGCTCGCGGAGAAGACGGACGCTGCACGCGAGCCGCTCGAGTTCGCAGCATTGCTCTCGAAGGCCCAGGCGAAGTGCGCGGCTCGGATGCCGTCCCTTTCCGGGCGTCTCGCCGACGATGTCGATGCGCTGCTTCCGATCCTTCGCCCGATGATGGAAATCATCGCACCGTTGTCGGACGACGCCCAGAGCCGGCTCGCCGACGCGCCTGAGACAGCCAAGACGCGCTTGCTCGTTTACTGGAGTGGCGATTCGCACGATTACATCTCCCGCGCGCTGCTGCAGCCGTACGCCGCTCTGTTGCGCGATCAGAAGATCACTCCCGATCGCGTTCACTCGCCTGGCCACTGTCCGTTTTGCGGCGGAGCGGCGTGGGTCAGCGCGCGGAAAACCGGTCCCGATGCCGACAGCGGCTTCCGGTATCTCGGCTGCTCACTGTGCGGATTGGAATGGAACGTCGGGCGCATCTTGTGCCCGGCGTGTGGCGAGGGAGATCCGCACAAACTCCCGAATTACCGGACCGACACCCACCCGGCCGTGCGGATCGAGACCTGCGAGACATGCCGGCGTTATTTGAAGTCGATCGACATGACGCTCGACGCCCGACCCATCCCGCCCGTCGATGATCTCCTGTCGCTCTCAATGGACCTCTGGGCAATCGACGAGGGCTTTGTGCGGATCGAGCAGGGGATGGCGGGGTTGTGATTCGTCATGACGAGCGGTGACGAGCAGATTGGAGATCCTGCTGGCCGCGCAGCGCGCTCTCCGCAGCCGCTTCGACGACTTTCGGAATGCGCTGAAGCACGACAATCGCCCGGCGATTGAAGTCGCACTCGTCGATTTCGAGCGGCATCTCCGCCGCTGGACGGAAACCGAGGAGAAGGCGCTCGTGCCGGCGTTGTTGCGAGCGGACATTCCCGGCCGCGATGCGCGCCGCGAATTGCGACTCGAGTACATGCAGATCCGCGAGCTGACGCGCTATCTCGTGCAGCAGATCGCGGAGGGCATTCTGCCGAAGAATCTGATTGGGTTTGTCGACAATCTCGATCGCCGGCTGCACGCGCACGAGAAAGAAATGGGACAGGTCTATTACCCGGCAGCCGCGCCGATCCTCACGGAAGAGGAGTGGCAGACGCTCGAGACCGCACGGCCGGAGGAGTAGTTGCCGTGCCGCCAAGTGGCGTGTATAATTACGCCAGATGGCCGACAACGACCGCGAGATATTTCGAGGGTTTCTGACGCGCGGCACCCCGGGGCCGCACTACTACGTCATTCTCCTTGGCCTCAAAACCTACGACCTGCCGGCGCTGCTGCGCAATGTCCAGCGCGGATTTTCGTTTCACGTTCTCGAGCGATTGCACCGCAACGTCGAGCTCGAGATCGATGCCATCACCGAGCTGGTGCAGATCTCACCGCGCACGTTGACGCGACGCAGGAAAGAAGGCCGCTTTCTTCCCGACGAATCCGATCGCCTGGTGCGTGCCTCGCGCCTGTTCGCAAAGGCGCTAGAGCTCTTCGAAGGCGAAACCGACGCCGCCCGCGACTGGCTTTCGAGTCCGCAAACAGCCTTGGGCGGGGCGGTGCCTCTCGACGTTGCGAGAACCGAGCTCGGTCTGCGCGAAGTCGAGACGGTCCTCGATCGCCTCGAGCAGGGCGTTTACTCGTAGTGATCCGAGCCTGGCGGATCATCAAATCGAAACATGTGTCAAACGCATTCGACGGCGAAGGCGCGCGCATCCTCGGCGGACGCTGGAACTCTCCCGGAACTGCAATGATCTACACCTCGTCCTCGGCCGCGCTGGCGACGCTCGAAATGCTCGTGCATCTGAATCGCGGCATGACTCTTCCGTCCTACGTCCTGATCAGTTGCGATTTCGATAAGAACCTCGTGGAGGACGTCGCGACGCTCCCACGCGATTGGCGGGGATCCCCCGCTCCGCCGCAACTCCAGCTCATCGGAGACCACTGGGCGAAGAGCGAGTCATCGGCCGTCTTGCGCGTGCCGAGCGCCGTCATCGAGAAGGAGAGCAACTATCTGCTCAATCCCGCGCATCGCGACTTTGCGAAAATCAAAATCGGCTCTGCTGAACCGCTCACGCTTGACTTGCGGCTCATGGAGTGAGCCCCTCACCCGGCGCTTCGCGCGCCACCCTCTCCCCGCTCACGCGGGGCTAGGGTGCCCGAAGGGCGGCTGAGGGGACTGCGCTATCCCCACTGCGCCAATTCGAACGTCGGCTCGTCCGGCGGTGAGTTGAGTCGCTGATACTCGGCGGCGAGTTGTTCCTGCGGCCAGCCGAAGTAGACGCCATCGCCGCGATACAGCGGCTGCTCGCCGGCATCGATCAGCGTGATCGTTCCGCTGCCGTTCGGCGAATCGACGATCATCTGCCACGCTGAGACTGTCGCGCCCATCTCACGCATGCGAATCGGCGTGCGCTGAAGCGATCGCACTGCCGTGCCGGCCGGCCGCTCGGTCGGATTGTTCCCTCCCGGTCCCGGCAGCACCGGGAAATCGCCACCCTCCGCCTCGAGGCGCAAGAGTGCGTCGATGCTTTCGTATCGGTAGACCGTCGGCGCTTTGTCCGCCGGCAATCCGCCTGTATCCGCTGTCGGCCCGTAGGTCGAGTACACCGGCCGTCCGAGAAGACGAAGGTAGACGACGAGCTGGGCGCGGTGATGCGCGGAGTGCGTCAATCGGCGCAACATGATCCAGCTCTTCGGCCGCTCGACTTCGAAAAACTTCGTCGTCTCGCGCCACCACTCTTCCGGCTTCTCGCGCAGGCGCAAGAGGCGCTCGGCAGATAACGCGGCGTAATGACGGATGAATTCGAGTCGCTCTTCCTTTGGCGGCAGCGCCGGCTGACCGGTGTCGATCCCGAGCATGTTCTTCATCCAGGCGTCTTCGCTCACGCATTGGTGAACCATTTGCTCGTGCGGCGTGCGAATGCGCGCAGCCGGACGAAATTCGAGATCGGTGTCGGTGAATGCCGACCACACCGACAGCGTCTTCAAGCGCTCCGAATCGTACGTGTCGAGGAGAAAATCGAACGCCGTCATGCGACGCCGCCGGAGTAGACGTTGAATCGTCCATCGCGGACGAAGCCGAGAAGCGTGAGGCCAAACTCCCGCGCCAGTTCGACGGCCAGTGTCGATGGAGCGCCGACCGAGGCGAGGACGGCGATCCCGGCGACGACGGCTTTTTGCACCAGCTCGAAGCTGGCGCGGCTGCTGACGATCAATACTGAGCCGCTGAGTGGCGTGCTGCCATCGCGAAAGAGCGATCCGATCACCTTGTCGACGGCGTTATGGCGGCCGATGTCTTCCCGGATGCGCATCAGTTCTCCGGTGGCTGTGCAGATCGCCGCCCCGTGCAGCCCTCCGGTCGCACGGAATGCCGATTGATTCTGTTCGAGGACCGTCGGCAGCCGGTGGACGACTTCCGTCGCAATCGGCGCCGTGGGCGGAAGCGGGGCAGCGACGACGCGGATCGCTTCAATGGATGTCTTCCCGCAGACCCCGCAGCTCGACGTGGTGTAGAAATGCCGATCGAGACGGGCCGTATCGATGCGCGCACCAGGGCTCAAAGCGACCCGCACCACGTTGGGGGATCCCCAGTGCCGGATCGATTGAATCTCGTTCGCCGACCGGATCAACCCCTCCGTGAAGAGAAATCCGGCCGCCAGATCGTCGTCGTCGCCCGGCGTCCGCATGGTGACGGAAATGTTCTTTTCACGATCCTCCCAGGCGACGCGGATCTCGAGCGGCTCCTCGATCGCCAGGACGTCTTCATTGTGGGTCGTGGAGCCCTGGGCGACGCGCGTCACGTCTACGGATGCAATTCGCTCGTCAGGCATCATCCTGATTGTATGATGTCGGCCCACAAAAGGAGGGTGACCATGTCGAAGCAATCTGGCCGAAAGATCAGTCGCCGGAAGTTCGTCAAACTCTCGGGCGGGGCGGTGGCAGCGGCAGGGATGACCAGCGCATTTCTCTTCCCGGGGCGCGCGCTCGCGCAGCAGAAGACCTTGAAGATCCTTCAATGGAGTCATTTCGTTCCCGGCTACGACAAATGGTTCGACAACACATTCACGAAGGAGTGGGGAGCAAAGCACGGCGTCACCGTCGTCGTCGACCACATCGCCGTCACGGAGGTCAACGCACGTGCGGCGGCCGAGGTTTCCGCGAAGAAGGGACACGACCTCGTCATGTTTCTCTCACCGCCCGCGGCGTATGAGAAACAGGTCATCGACCACAAAGACATTTATGCGGAAGTGGAGAAGAAGCACGGAAAGAAGGTCGCGCTCGCAGAAAAGTCGACGCACAATCCGAAGACAAAAAAGTATTTCGCGTTCTCCGACTCTTTCGTTCCCGACCCGGGTAATTACCGCGTCGATCTCTGGTCGCAGGTCGGCTACCCGCACGGACCCGACACCTACCAGGATCTGCTGGTGGGCGCTAAAAAGATCAAGGACAAGTTCGGCAATCCCTGCGGTCTCGGACTGTCGCAGGAGCTCGATACCAACATGGCGATGCGGGCCATCCTCTGGTCGTACGGCGGCGCGGAACAGGACGAGGCTGGAAACGTTGTGCTCAACTCCAAAAACACCATCGAGGCCGTGAAGTACGTTCGTGAGCTCTACCGTCAGACCGAAACGCCGGAAGTCTTCTCCTGGGATCCATCCTCGAACAATCGCGGCATCCTGTCGGGCAAGTTGTCTTTTGTGCAGAACGCCATCTCGGTGACCCGGGCGGCGGAGAAAGACAATCCCGAGATGTCGAAGCAGATCCAGCTCCGTCCGGCGCTGAAGGGGCCGGTGCGGCGCATCGCGGCCGAACACGTGATGTCGTGCTACGTGATCTGGGAATTCGCCGAGAACAAGGAAAGCGCGAAGCAGTTCCTGGTCGATCTGGTCGACAATTTCTCGACCGCGTTCAATGCCAGCGAGTTCTACAACTTTCCATGCTTCCCGACGACCGTGCCGGACATCAAACAGCGTCTGGCGAACGACCCGAAGGCGGTACCGCACGACAAGTATGCCGTGCTCAGCGACGTTCTCACGTGGGCGACCAACATCGGATATCCGGGCTACGCGACAGCAGCAATCGACGAGGCGTTCAACACATTCGTTATTCCGACGATGTTCGCGAAGGCCGCTCGCGATGAGGTGACAGCGGAAGCGGCAGTCAAGGCGGCCGACACGGAGCTGCGGCGCATTTTCGCCAAGTGGAAATGACGGATGGCGGTCGTCGAAACTCGCAAGCTGAACAAAGTTTTCAAGCGTGGGAATGTCGGCGCCGTCGTCAACGTCGACCTGGAGAGCCGGGAGGGCGAGTTTCTCGTCCTCCTTGGCCCTTCGGGCTCGGGTAAGACCACACTCCTTCGGATGATTGCCGGGCTCGAGGAGCCGACGTCCGGCGACATTCTGATCGGGGGCCGGTTGGTCAACGATCTGACTCCCCGCCAGCGCGGCATCGCGATGGTCTTTCAGAGCTACGCGCTCTATCCGCACCTCAGCGTCTTCAGCAACATCGTTTTTCCGCTCAAAGCACAGGGCGTCCCCAAAGAGAAACGCCAGAAGCAGGCCGACTGGGCGGCGTCGCTTCTCGGAATCCAACATCTGTTCGGACGTAAACCGCGCGAGCTGTCAGGAGGCGAACGCCAGCGCGTGGCACTGGCGCGCGCGATCGTGCGCGAACCGTCGGTCTTCCTGCTGGATGAACCGCTCTCGAACCTCGACGCGAAATTGCGCGCATCGGCGCGCGAAGAGCTCGAGCAATTTCAGAAACGCATCGGCACCACCGCGATCTACGTCACGCATGATCAGGTCGAGGCGATGGCGATGGGCGATCGCGTGGTGGTGATGTCGCAGGGATCGGTACGGCAGATCGGCACGCCGGCGGATGTCTACGACCAACCCGCCGACACCTTCGTCGCGACCTTCCTCGGATCGCCGCCCATGAATCTTCTGCCGGCTGATGGCGTGATCGTCGGATTCCGTCCTGAGCATTTCCTGCCGCCCGGCGTGGCCGAGCGGATGGGAGATCACGTCTCCCATCAATTCCACATCACGCATAGCGAATACCTCGGCGCCGAACGCATCCTCTACGGAACGCTGGAGGGTGGTCCGTTCGCCGGACGCAAAGTCATCTCGCGGATTCCTTCGACGCACGGTGCGGAAATCATCGACGGAAATGTCTACGCCTTTGCCGTCGCGAACCGCGATCTCAAATTCTTCGATCCGCAAACCGAAAAGCGAACGACGCCCAAGAGGCTGCCGTGAAGGGACAGCGGTGGCTCGGACCGGTGATGTTCATGCCGGCGATTCTGTACATCGCTGCGCTGGTGGGCGTGCCGTTCGCGATGGCGTTTGTCTACAGCGTCGGCGACGTCAAGATCGCGAGTGAGGGCTACCACTTCGTCGGACTTCAGAACTTCATCAGTGTGCTGAAGAGTCCGACCTTTCCGCTGGCTGTCAGAAACTCCTTCATCTTCACGATCAGTTCCCAGATTCTCGTCCTCATCGGCGCGAACGTCTTAGCGCTGGCGCTCAAGGAGGCTTTTCCGGGCCGGCGAATCATGCGATTTCTCATCCTGCTGCCCTGGGTCGCGCCGGTGTCGATCGGATCGATCGGCTGGAAGTGGATTCTCGATTCGGTCTACAGCGTCGTGAATTGGGTGCTTGTACGGATGCACCTCGTGAAAGAGTTCGATGCGCCGGTGTGGCTCGGGATACCGAAGCTCGCGATGCTCTCGGTGATCCTGGTGCACACCTGGCACATGCTGCCGTTCGCGACGGTCATCATCCTGGCCGGACTGACGGCGATTCCGCGCGACATTCCGGAGGCCGCTGCCGTGGATGGAGCGGGATTCTTCCGAACGCTGTTTCAGATCACGATTCCGATGATGTTGCCGATCATCAACGTGGCGGTGTTGTTCGGCATCATCTTTACGTTCACGGACATGACCGTGATCTACATTCTGACGCGCGGTGGACCATTCGATAGCACGCAGGTCATTCCGTCGCTGGCATTCTTCACCGGCATTCTCGGCTCGGATCTGGCCGAGGGGGCGGCGATCTCGATCTTCATGGTGCCGCTGTTGGTGATCGTGTCGTACTTCATGCTGCGCACGGCACATCGCACGGAGGTGACATGAAGCGGGGGCGCGCGCTGCGAACGATCGTCATCTGGTGCGTCCGCGTTTTCTTCATCGTGGTGCTGGCGTTTCCGTTCTACTGGATGCTGATCACGACCTTCAAGCGCTCGACCGATCTTTACAACCTCAAGAACAATCCATTTCTGTTCAACGAGCCGCCGACGCTCGAGCATCTGCGGTTGCTGTTCAACGAAACGCTGTTTCTGCGCTGGGTCGGCAATACCGCGTTCGCCGGCGCGGTCGTTGTTCTCATCACGCTCGTTCTGGCCGTTCCGGCAGCCTACGCGCTGGCGCGGCTGACGGGCGGGTGGGGGGCGCAGGTGGGCATCGGCGTGTTTCTGACGTATCTGGTTCCGCCGACGCTCCTCTTCATTCCCCTCTCGAAGGTGGTGGCGGCGCTCGGCCTGCAGGATTCGCTGTGGTCGATCATCCTGGTCTATCCGAGCTTCACCATCCCGTTCTCGACCTGGCTGTTGATGGGATTCTTCAAATCGATTCCGCGCGATCTCGAAGACGCCGCCATGGTCGACGGTCTCACACGATGGGGAGCGTTCGTCAAACTGATGATCCCGATGTCGACCTCCGGAATCCTGACCGTGGTCATCTTCGCTTTCACGCTGGTCACGCAGGAGTTCGTCTACGCGTTGACGTTCATCTCGACGGCGGCGCATCAGACAGTCGGAGTCGGCGTCGCGACTTTTCTTGTCCGCGGCGACGTTTTCTACTGGGGATCGCTGATGGCCGGTTGCCTCATCACCAGCGTTCCGATCGGCATCCTCTACAACATTTTCCTCGACCGCTTCATCGAGGGCTTCACGGTCGGAGCGGTGAAGTAGCGCGGGCGCAATCAGGCTAGCCGGTATTCTGTCGTGATCTCGATTGCCTTGGCGATCGAGCGATAGACAGGACACTTCTCGCGGTGAAAGCCGTGGACGCGCTCGATGGTTTCTCGCGCCTCCTCAGGTGCGACGATTTCGTAGACCACGTGGATGCGCTTGATGACCAGTACGTTCTCCTCGAGCTCGATCTCTCCGCGCGCCACACCAGTGAGACTCTCGACGGCGATCTTGCGCGCTTCCAGCGCGCCTCCGAAGGTACCGGTCAGTCAGCCGGCCGCCGCGGCCACGATGTAATCGAGTGTCGTCGCGTGCGGCTCGATCTTCGCCGGATCAACTTTGTAGTGTTCAGCCACAGCGCCATGAACGCCGAACCGTACCGGCTCTTTTTCCGCCGGCAGGTAGGCCAGGCGATTCGGCCCACCGGGTCGCTCGATGCACGTAAACGACGTCGCTCATCGGGGACGGAGTATATCCTCTGGCCTACAAGATGGACTTCGGAGATCACCATGCCGGTCTATGACGATCCGGTCGGCGGATTGACGATCGCTCCGGACTCTTTGCTTCTCTGGACCAAGACGCTCGTCGAGCGACTCGGGTCACCGTCCGACGTCGCCGCGGACGTCGCAGAGATTCTGATCGCGTCCGATCTGCGCGGGATCGCGTCGCACGGCACGGCCCGACTTCCGCAGTACGTCAAGCTCGCCGAAGCTCGCGTGATGGATCCCGCCGCGCGGCCGGTACTCGAGCGCGGCAAGCCGGCGCTCTCGCTCTTCGACGCGCGGAACGGTTTTGGACACCATGCCGGCCGCGTGGCAATCGATCACGCGATTGAACATGCAGCGCAGAACGGCACAGCAGTCGCTGTAGTCCGCAATTCAAACCACTACGGCATCGCCGGCTGGTACGCGATGCGCGCAGCCGCAAAGGGCATGATCGGAGTGAGCCTGACGAATACTTCGCCTCTGGTTGCTCCGACGCGCGCGCGCGTCAGCATGCTCGGCACGAACCCGAT
>WNFJ01104218.1_pt1 | contig 35189 bp, 34 predicted proteins | sample 5400461 | NCBI WGS metagenome assembly WNFJ01 (sample SAMN13153349, study PRJNA577476) | soil metagenome | isolation source: 115 cm saprolite on Douglas fir-dominated hillslope | place: USA:California | collected 2013-09-17
GGTCTGCTCGTACAGCGCCGCCGGGCAGCCGACGTGGGTGCAGATCTTGGAGTAGCAGACGATGTCGTCGACCGTCCAGTTCATCACCGTGGGCGGCTGGAGCACCCCGGGCTGGAACTTGATGATGATCGCGGTGGCGGCGGCCAGCGCATCCTGATTGTCCTGGTAGCCGTCGGGAACCACCGTGATCATCCCGCCGGCGGAGCTGAAATCGGCTGGCGTGATGGGGGTGTTGGCGCCGTAAGCGAGCAGGCGCGTTCCCTTGCGCCAGACCGTGTGCCGCAGAGTCGTGCCGGGCACCGGGCCCAGGTCCCGCAGCAGTACCAGCGGGGCCGCCAGGAGCGGCAGGGTGGCCGCGATCAGCGTGCGCCGGAGCAAGGGCCGCTTGACGAACTGGCTGGCCTCGGCGCCCTCGGCGAAGGTCTCGGCGAACGCCTCCCGGTTCTCGGGGGACGAGGCCATCGGGTGGCGCTCCTCGGTGAGCTCCACGGTCGGCATGATGTGCCGAACCCAGATCGTGGCCCCGACCGCGAGGGCGAGGAACACCACCGACATGGACAGGCCGAGGGCCAGGTTGGAGCGGAATACCGCATCGACCGAGCCCACCTCGAGGCCGACGTAGGCGGCGATGAAGCCGATGCCGGCCAGCGTGGAGAGAATGAACAACGCCGCGACGATGCGTTCGGCCTTCTTGGCCCGGCGCGGGTTGGGCGGATCGGCGGGCAGCTCGCGCGGGGCCGGCCGCCGCTCGCGCCCGTCACCGCTGACCTCGCCCAGCAGGGTCCGGGCCTGCGCGGGCGGCGGGGTGCCGATCACGCGATGCGGGCCCGCGGCGGCCTCGGGGAGCTCGTCGGGGGCGTTGGGGTCACTCATTGGCGGTCTTCCTGTGCTTCGCAGTTATCCACATCGCGCTCAGCACCACGAAGAACAGCAGGCCGAGGAACACGAACAGGCCCTCGGTCACCGGCCCGACGCGGCCGAGGCTGAAGCCGCCGGGGTTGACCTGGGCCCGGGTCGCGGTGACGTACGCGATGACGTCCCGCTTCTCGCTGGGCGTGATCGTGGTGTCGTTGAACACCGGCATGGCCTCGGGGCCGGTCAGCATGGCCTCGTAGATCTGGGTGGGCGTCGCCTGGGTCAGCGCCGGCGCGAACTTGCCGTAGGTCAGGGCGCCGCCCGCGCCGACGAAGTTGTGGCACTGCGCACAGTCGGCGATGAACAGCTGCTGGCCGAGCGCCAGGCTGGTGCCGGACGTGCTGACCTGGGCGGCAGTGGGGACCGGCGGGCCGCCGCCCAGCGACTGGATGTACTCGGCGACCGCGCGGGTCTGCGCCGGGGTCAGCTGCGGCGGCTTGCGGACGGCCTCGGCTGCCGGCTCGCGCAGCGGCATCCGGCCCGTGCTCACCTGGAAGTCCACCGCCGCGGCGCCGACCCCGATCAGGCTGGGCGCGACCGCGGTGCCCTGCGCCTCCAGGCCGTGGCAGGTGGCGCACGTCTGCTGAAAGATCTGCCGGCCCTGGGCGATCTCCGTCTGCGACACCGTGGGATCCGTGGCCGCGGCCGAGTTGCCGCTCCCGGTGATCGTCGCGTACACCGCGCCCACCAGGATCAGCCCGAGCAGGACGACGGCGTAGCCCGCGGCCGGCCGTCTCCGCTTTGCGGTGATCCAGCTCACTGCTGTCCCCAGTCTCCGGTCAGTGAATCAGGTAGATGGTGGTGAACAGGCCGATCCACACGACGTCGACGAAGTGCCAGTAGTACGACACCACGATCGCGCTGACCTGTTGCTCGCGGGTGACCCTCTTCGCCGCGAAGGTCCGGCCGAGCAGGAACAGGAACGCTACCAGGCCGCCGGCCACGTGCAGCCCGTGGAACCCGGTGGTCAGGTAGAACACAGAGCCGTAGTTGCTGGACGAGAGCGTGAGGTGCTCCGTGCGGATCAGGTCGAAGACGTACTCGTAGCCCTGGCCGAGGTCGAAGTAGAGGCCCATCAGGAACGTGAGCACGTACCACTCGCGCAGGCCCCAGCGCATCGGCCTCCAGATCGCGCCGGTGCGCCGGATCTGGCCTCGCTCGATCGCGAACACGCCCATCTGGCAGGTCACGCTGGAGGCCAGCAGCACCAGGGTGTTGGACGTGGCCAGCGGGATGTTGAGGTGTACCGGCGGCCACGGCTTGCCCAGGCCCTTGTCGACCGAGCGGATCGTGAAGTACATGGCGAACAGCGCCGCGAAGAACATCAGCTCGGAGGAGAGCCAGACGATCGTCCCGACGCTGACCAGGCTCGGCCTGCTGGCGGGGGTGCGGGGAGTCACCTCGGTGGTTGCTGTCGCCACGGGGACATTATTACGACACCGCGTAGGCGGTGCACGCCCGACCCCCCGGGTCGGTAGCATCCAGTTCCATGAAGGTCGTTGTGTACAGCCATGACGCCGACACGCGGGCCAGGGTCAGGCTTGCCATCGGGCGCCGGCCCGCCCCCGACGTGCCGGAGGCTGAGGTGATCGAGGTGGCCACCCATGCCGCCCTGATCCGGCTGGTTGACGCCGGAGGCGCGGACGTCATGGTGCTCGACGGCGAGGCACAGCCCGCCGGCGGCATGGGTGTCTGCCGCCAGGCCAAGGACGAGATCTATGACTGCCCGCCGGTGCTGCTGATCATCGCCCGGGCGGACGACGGCTGGCTCGCCACCTGGTCCAGGGCCGATGCGGTGGTGAGTCACCCGATCGACCCGGCGGCGCTCGCGCACGCCCTGGCCGGGCTGATGCGCCAGCGCGCGGCGGGCATCGCGCCCAGCGGGGCGGCTGGCGGGGGTCGTCCCCCCGGGCCAGCAGCGAGCCGGGCCTGAGCGGGGGCCCGATGGATTCCCGCACCGCGTGGCCGGCGCTGATCGGCGCGCTGATCAAGGGGGAGACCCTCACCGCGGACGAGACCGCCTGGGCGATGAACGAGATCATGGAGGGGGCGGCCACGCCCGCCCAGATCGCCGGGTTCGGGGTAGCGCTGCGGATGAAAGGCGAGACCGCCGGGGAGCTCAGTGGCCTGGCCGAGACGATGCTCGCCCGCGCGACGCCGATCGACATCCCCGGTCGCATCGTCGACCTGGTCGGCACCGGCGGTGATGGCGCCCGCACGGTCAACATCTCCACGATGGGCACGATCGCCGCGGCCGCGGCCGGCGCCAGGATGGCGAAGCACGGCAACCGGGCGGCCTCATCCGCGTGCGGTGCCGCGGACCTGCTTGAGGCGCTCGGCGTGGTGATCGACCTTTCCCCGGAGGCGACCCAGCGGCTGATGCCGGAGACCGGCGTCGTGTTCCTGTTCGCGGCGCTCTACCACCCGGCGCTGCGCTATACCGCGGTTCCGCGGCGAGAGCTTGGCGTGCCGACCGTCTTCAACTTCCTCGGCCCGGTAGCGAACCCGGCCCGGCCGGGCGCCCAGGCGGTCGGCGTGGCGGACCCGCGGATGGGTCCGGTGATCGCCGGCGTGCTGGCCGGCCGCGGCTGCTCGGCGCTGGTCTTCCACGGCGATGACGGTCTCGACGAGCTGACGACAACCGCTCCGTCGACGGTGTGGGTGGTGCACGGCGGAACCGTGAGCCAGACCGCGCTCGATCCGGCGGCGCTCGGGATCAGCCGGTCGGCACCGGAGGACCTGCGCGGCGGCGATCCGGCGCGTAACGCCGAGGTGGCCCGGGCGGTGCTGGGCGGTGAGCCCGGACCGGTGCGCGAGACCGTGCTGCTCAACGCGGCGGCGGCGCTGGCCGCCGAGGCGGGTGTGCGCGGCCCGGACCAGCTGCAGGCGGCCCTGGCGGACGGCTATGCGAGGGCGGCCGACGCCGTGGACTCCGGCGCGGCGCAGGCCCTGCTGGATCGCTGGGTAGAGGCGAGCCACCGCCTCGCGGCAGCGAGTCCCTGAATCAGGGTGTTCCTGAGTCAGGCGGGCTCGGAGTAGCCGATCGCGAACGCCGCCTCGAGGTCGTGCCGCGAGTACGTGCGGAACGCGATGTGGGTCTCGGTGTGCGTGACCCCGGGGACCCGGTTCAGCGTGCCCGGGATGACGTCGCCGAGCTCGTCGTGCCCGCGTACCCGGACCATGGCCACGAGATCGAACTCGCCGGTCACCGAGTAGACCTCGGTGACCTCCGGTATCTGGGCGATCGCCTCGGCAGTCTCCGGGATGCGCGCGACGTCGGTCTTCACCAGTACGATAGCCGTGACCACTGAGACAGCGTACCGCCTCGTCCACGGTTCGCCCGGATCAGGCGCTGATCTCCGCGAGCGTGCTTACGCCGGTCGACGCCAGCCGGGCGAGCAGGGCCTCCAGGACATCGGCGGTGGCCTTGGCGTCGGCCAGCGCCCGGTGGCACGGCCGGGTCCGCGCGCCGAAGAAGCAGGCAAGCGTGGCGAGCTTGCAGTCGGGCACCTCGGTCTCGTCAAGCACCGAGCGGGCCAGCGCCGCGGTGTCGAGAACCGGGAAGGTCGGCCAGGGAATGCGGCAGTTGCCGCACGCCGCCGTGAGGAAACCGATGTCGAAGGGCGCGTTATGCGCCGTCAGCACGCAGCCGCGGGCGAAGGCGAGGAATCCCGGAAGTATGGCGCCGATCGGCGGCGCCCGGCTGACCATTGCGTCGGTGATGCCGGTGAGGGCGGTGATGTCTTCCGGAATTGGGTGCCCGGGATTGACGAGAGCGGAGAACTCTAAGGGCGGCTGGCCACCAGCGATCCTGACTGCGCCGATCTCGGTGATGCTGGCCTCCTCCGGCAGCCAGCCCGTCGTCTCGACGTCGACGATCACGAACTCGACGCTCGCGAGCGAGCGGCTCGCCTCGGCGGGAGGCGGCGCGATCGGTTCCCCTGTGGTCATTGGCTCACCGTAGGGCGGGGCACCGACAGTCTGGCCCACGCGCGCCGTCCGCGGTCTGGAGCGCGCCGGCGCAGCCAGCCCCGGGCGTTTGCCGGGCACTCCGTGGCCGCGCGGAGGCGCTCTCGTTATGGACTTGTGATCGTCTAGGCCGGCCGAGGCGCATTTTCAGTCATGCGAGAGTGTGCGAAGTGGTTGAATGCACCACCCGAGTATCACTAGTCTCGTGCAGCGAGCCGCATCGCTCAGCAGTCGCCGCCTAGGCGACGGCGATCGGCCGCCGCCGAGTCTCCGGCCTGCCCTCGCAGCTGGCCGGGGAGCCGGGGACCCACCGGAGGACCACCGGGCGCCACCCGGAGGTGTTCCAGGGGTGAATCGGCCCGCGTCGCACCGGACCGGACCGTAGGGCGCGCTTCCACAGCCCGAACCCGTCAGCTCACCCGGTAGGCGGACAGTGGGAGAAGGAGCGTGTCACGCACGTGCATACGCGGCCATCGGGCAGTACGACTCTGATCGGTACTCTCAGGCGCCGCGGCGTGGCCATTCCCCTCGGTCTGCTCGCCGGCGGCGCACTGGTCCTCTCCATACTTTCCGGTGTCGCGGCCAACGCGGCGCCCCAGCCGACGGTGTCCCAGGTCCAGGCGCGGCTCAATCAGCTGAACTCGCAGTTCGAGCAGCTCGTTCAGCGATACGACCAGGCGCAGCAGGAACTGTCGTCGGCCAGCCAGCGGCTCACCCTGGTGGACAGCGAAGCGGCGCGGTACCTCAGCCGGTTCAACGCCATGCGGGCACAGGTCGCCCAGATCGCCGCGGCCGCCTACGAAACTGGTAGCCTGACGTCCCCCGCGGTGCTGCTCACCTCCGGTAACGCGCAGCAGATTCTCAACCAGGCCTCGATCTTGCAGGAGCTGTCGTCGTCCAACAATGCCGCGATGAGCCAGTTCCTCGCGGCCGCACGCCAGCTCGCCGGCGCACAGCAGGCGGCGCGCCGGACCAGGGACGCGGAAACCCAGCTGAGGAACAAGCTGGCCAGTGAGAAGAGCTCGGTGGAAAAGACGCTCGCCCAGCAGAAGGCACTGCTCGCGCAGCTCACCCCGGCCCAGCAGGCGGCCACCGGCCCCGGCGGCGGCGTCCCGACGGGCTCGACTGCTCCGACCGGCGGCCACGACCCGGTGCCGACCAACTCCCAGGCCGGGAAGGCGGTCGCGTTCGCCTATGCCCAGATCGGCTGCCCGTACGTGTTCGGCGGTGCTGGACCGTGCCACCAGAACGGCTTTGACTGCTCCGGCCTGACCATGTCCGCATGGGCCGCGGCCGGCGTGTCGATCCCGCGCACCAGCTACGCGCAGGCGGGCCTGACGAGCGTCCCTGAGTCGCAGATCCAGCCCGGCGACATCCTTGAGTTCAACGGCGATGGGCACGTCGCCATCTACGTAGGCAAGGGCATGCTGATCGACGCTCTGCATACCGGGGTGCCCGTGGAGTTGGTCCCGTTCTCGGGCTGGTACTCGCAAACGTTCGCGGGGGCTGTCCGGCCGTAGCCCTGGTTTGCGGGCTGGCCCGGCACGTGAGGCCGGGGTGTCATAACGGGGTAGCTACCCCTCTGGCCGCCCCGGGCCGGGCGGCGCCGCTACGATCGACGAGATCACCGCTGCCGGGCGCGGCCGAGATCGGCGGGTCAGCAAGGCGGTCCGCGCCCGGTGGTCGGTAGCACGGTGGCCCGGGGGAGTACAGGTGCCGAAGGTCCTGATCGTCAGCAACGACTTCCCGCCGCGCCGCGGCGGGATCCAGTCGTTCGTGCACGCGCTCGCGTCGCGGATGCCGGTCGGCACGGTGGTTGTCTACGCGCCGGCGTGGGATGGCGCGGCCGCGTTCGACGCCCGCCAGCAGTTCCCGGTGATAAGGCATCCGACCTCGCTGATGCTGCCGGTACCGTCGGTAGCGCGCCGCGCGGCCCGGATCCTGACCGAGCATGACTGCGACACGGTGCTGTTCGGGGCCGCGGCGCCGCTCGGGCTGCTCGCGCCGTCGTTGCGCCAGGCCGGGGCTCGGCGGGTGGTCGCCATAACGCACGGTCATGAGGCCGGCTGGGCAGCACTGCCAGGAGCCCGGGCGCTGCTGCGCAGGATCGGCGACCAGGCGGACGTGGTCACCTACCTGGGCGGGTACTTCCGGACTCGGCTGGCCCGGGCGCTGTCGGCTGAGGCGGCCGCGCGGATGGTGCGGCTCGCGCCCGGCGTGGATACCGGCGCGTTCCGGCCCGGGGCTGGCGGGAGCGAGATCAGGGAGCGGCTCGGCCTGGGGAACCGTCCGGTCGTGGTCTGCGTATCGCGGATGGTCCCGCGCAAGGGCCAGGACACGCTGATCCGCGCCTGGCCGCGGGTGCTGGCCGAGGTGGCCGGCGGGGCTGAGATGGGAGGGGGGCCGGTGCTGATGCTGGTCGGTGACGGGCCGTACCGCGCGGACCTCGGCAGGTTGGCGCGGCGGACCGGGGTCTCGCGCTCCGTCGTATTCACCGGGGCGGTTCCGCTGGCCGAGCTGCCGGCCCATTATGACGCCGGGAACGTGTTCGCCATGCCGTGCCGGACCCGGCGGGGCGGCCTGGACGTCGAGGGGCTCGGGATCGTCTACCTGGAAGCGTCTGCGTCGGGCCTGCCGGTGGTGGGCGGCGACTCCGGTGGGGCGCCCGACGCGATCCTGGACGGCGAGACCGGTTACGTGGTGCCGGGCCACGATGTGGCCGCGGTCGCGGGCCGCATCACCGAGCTGCTGGCCGATCCGGCGGGCGCGGCGGCCATGGGGGAGAAGGGCGCGGCCTGGGTTGACCGGGAGTGGCGCTGGGACCTGGTCTCCGCGCGGCTCTGGCAGATCCTGGCCGGCTAGGCCCTGCTTTCCGGCGCAGGCCTGGGGGCGGCGTAAATGGCCTCGATATCGGCTGCGAAGTCCTTCGTGACCACGTTCCTGCGGACCTTGAGCGACGGCGTGAGGTAGCCGTTGTCCTCGGTGAAGTCCGTGCCCAGGATGCGGAAGCGCCGGATGGACTCGGCGCGGGACACCGCCTGGTTGGCGTCGTCCACGGCCAGCTGGATTTCGGCGATCAGCTCCGGATCATCGCGCAGCTCGGCTGGTGTGGCGTCGGCCGGGCGTCCGTGCTGCTTCTTCCAGAACTCCAGCGCCTCGGGGTCCAGGGTGATCAGGCAGGCGACGTACGGCCGGGCGTCGCCGACCACGATGCACTGGCTGATCAGCGGGTGGGCGCGGAGCCGGTCCTCGAGCACGGCGGGCGCCACGTTCTTGCCGCCAGCGGTGATGATGAGTTCCTTCTTCCGCCCGGTGACCCGCAGGAAGCCCTCCTCGTCCATGCTGCCGACATCGCCGCTCAGCAGCCAGCCCTCATGGTCCAGGACCTCGGCCGTCGCGGCCTCGTTGTGCCAGTATCCGGGGGAGACGTTCGGGCCCCGGAGCAGGACCTCCCCGTCGTCGGCGATCTTGATGGCGACGCCGGGCAGGGGCAGGCCGACGGTGCCGATCTTGTTGCGGCTTGGCTTGTTCACGGTGGCGGCGGCTGAGGTCTCGGTCAGCCCGTAGCCCTCGAGAATCGTTATGCCCACACCGCGGAAGAAGTGGCCGAGCCGCTCGCCGAGCGGTGCTCCGCCGGAGACCGCGTACGCTACCTTTCCGCCGACCGCCGCCCTGAGCCTGGTGTAGACCAGGCGGTCGAACAGCGCGTGGCGGAGGCGCAGAGCCTGGCCAGCGCGGCCCTGGCCGGCCGCGCCGTCCGGACCAGCGGCGGCGTCACGGGACTTGCTCCAGGCGATCGCGGTCTCCACCGCAGCGCGGAAGATCCGGCTCTTCGCTTTGCTCTCCGAGGCCTGCTGCTGCGCGGTGTTGTAGACCTTCTCGAACACCCGCGGCACGGCGAGCAGGAACGTGGGCTGGAACTCGGGGAGCCCCTGGGCCACGGTCGCAGTCTCTGGCCAGTGCCCGAGGATGGCGCCGGACTCGAGGCAGCCCACCTGGATGATGCGGGCAAACGAGTGCGCGAGCGGCATGAAGAGCAGGGTCGAGCTTCCGCCGATCTCGAAGACGTCCATCAGCGCGCCCTGCACTGCGTTACGAACGTTGGACAGCAGGTTGCGGTGGGTAATCTCGCAGCCCTTGGGGCGGCCCGTGGTGCCGGAGGTGTAGATGATCGTGGCCAGGTCCGCTGCCTTTCTCGCCGCCCGGCGCTGCTCAAGCTGCTCGTCGGTGATGCTCGCGGCGTCGGGGCCTGCGGCCAGGCCGGCGATGCTTTCGGTGCGGCCCGTCCCGTCCGCCTCGTCCGCGGCGTCGATCAGCCAGACGCGCTCGAGGGCCGGGGCGCGGCCGCGGACCCCGCTGATCGTCTCGGCGTGCTTGCTGGTCTCGGCGAAAGCGGCGCGGGAGCCGGAGTCGCCGAGGATCCACTCAACCTGCTCGGCGGATGAGGTCTCGTAGATGGGCACGGTGACCCCGCCGGCGGCCCAGATGGCGTAGTCGATCAGGGTCCATTCGTACCGCGTCCTCGACATCAGAGCGACCCGGTCGCCTGGCTCGATGCCCGCCGCGACGAGCCCCTTGGCCAGGGGGACCACCTCGTCTCGGAACTGCGCGGCGGTTACGTCCTCCCACTGGCCGTCGCCGGTTCTCCTGCGCATCACCACGGCATGCGGGTCCTGCGTGGCGCGGGTGAAGACGATGTCGGCGAGACTGGCGGCGGCAGGAACGTCCACCAGGGCGGGGATGCTGTACTCGCGCACGGGGCCTCCTCTGGCTGAACGCGTCGGCACGGATCATCATGGAACGTACCTCACTGGCCAGCTACTCATTCCTGCACAACACTCGATTTGCCCTAGGGGGACGACCCCCCTTTCAACCCCATGAGCGAGCCGGAGGGGCGCGGCGCCGCCTGGACTGAGGAGCGAGGGACGAGCGACGAGGGAAGGCGGTGTAGTGAAGGGGGATGGGGAGGCCGGTGGGGCCCCGCAGGCGAGCGGGAGGCACAGCCGCGCGGCAAACTCCGCGATGAGCGTGAGCCTAGGGTGTGTGCATGCGGGTGCACGTAGTCAGCGATGTTCATGGCCGGGCCGACGCGCTCAGGGGCGCGGCCGACGGCGCGGACGCCCTGGTCTGCCTCGGAGACCTGCTGCTGTTCGTCGACTACGCCGACCATAGGAAAGGGATCTTCCCCGACCTGTTCGGCGCGGACGCGGCCAGGCAGTTCATCGCCCTGCGTACCGCACAGCGATTCGACGAGGCCAGGCAGATGTCGGCGCAGCTGTGGGCGGGGCTTGACGGTGACCCAAGGGCGCACGTGGAGGCGGCGGCGTCACGGCAGTACGCGGAGTTGTTCGGCGCGCTGCCCTCGCCGTCGTACCTCACCTACGGCAACGTCGACATACCCCAGATGTGGCCCTCGCACCTGCGGCCTGGCCAGCGCGTACTCGACGGCGAGCGGACGGAGATCGGCGGCTGGTCGTTCGGATTCGTCGGCGGCGGGTTGCGCACGGTGTACCGGACGCCGAACGAGCTAGGCGACGATATCTTCGCGGCCAAGGTCGACGCAGTCGGCCAGGTGGACGTGCTCTGCGCGCATATCCCACCCGACGTGCCGGAATTGCTGTTCGACACGGTGGCGCGCAGGATGGAACGCGGCAGCCAGGCCCTGCTCGACGCGGTCCGGACGACCCAGCCGCGGTACATGCTGTTCGGGCACGTGCATCAGCCGCTCGCCAGCCGGGTCCGGATCGGCCGGACCGAATGCATCAACGTCGGGCATTTCCGCGCTACCGGGACGCCTTATGCACTCGAGTGGTAAAACTCCCACGGCTATGATCCCCGGCCTGGCCGACGCGGCGCTGGAGGTACGCTCCGAGGATGGCGGATAAGACCACCTCCAGCATCGTGATCGAGGTGCCGCGAGAGGATGTCATGACGGTGATTGCAGATTTCGCGGCGTATCCCGAGTGGGCGGCCGCGGTGCGTTCTGCGGAGGTTTTGTCGCAGGACCCTGGCGGTCGCGCCAGCGCGGTCCGTTTCCGGCTGGACGCCGGAGTGATCAAGGACAGCTATGTGCTCGGCTACGACTGGGATGGTGACGCGCGGGTCCGGTGGAACCTTTCCGAGGCCGGGTCGGTGATCTCGGAGATGACCGGCGGGTACACGCTCGCCGACCGTGGCGACAGCACCGAGGTGACCTACGAGCTGGCCGTGGGCATCCGGGTACCGATGATCGGGATGCTTAAGCGCCGGGCCGAGAAAATGATCATAGATACCGCGCTCAAGGGGCTCAGGTCGCGAGCCGAGTCCATCGGGAGCACTCGATGACCGCGCCGCCAGGCAGTACTGGCCAGGACCGCAGCGGCTCGGCCGACGGCGAGCGCCGCGCCGATCCCGGCGGGCAGTCCCGTGCCGGCGGGCAGTCCCGTGCCGGCGGGCAGTCCCGTCCGCAGGGCGCGGACCTCGCTGCCGGCCTCCAGCGATGGCTCATCCGTTCGGGCACCCGCAGCATGCGCCGGGAACTGACCGGGCAGTTCCGCAGGACCTTTGGCGCCAACACCCCCGCCCCTGGTGACGTCTGGAACACCGCGACGACGGAACCGCCGCCGGATGAGTCGGGCGAGGCGCCCGAGTGCGCTTGGTGCCCCGTGTGCCGGGCCGCCCGCCGGATCCGGGAATCCGGCCCCGGCCTGGGCGGGCAGCTGGCCGGCGCCGGCGACGCCGTCGCCGCGGCCGTGCAGGAAGCGCTGTCAGCATTCGACACTGTTCTTTCGATGCGTCCGCGGACGGATCCTGCGAGCGGCCGCTCCTCCCGCCCGGCGTCCACGGCGAGCGCGGGCGCGACCTCCCCGGGCACGGCCGCTACGGGCGCAGGCACCGCGGGCACCGCGGACAAGGCTGCTGCGGGCGCGGCCACCCCGGGCGCGGCCACCGCGGGCAGGCCGGAAGCACGCGCGGCAGGCGCGCCCTCCGAAGGCCCGGATCGTGAGCCTGACGATCGGGGTTGACGTCGGGGGCACCAAGGTCGCTGTCGGTGCCGTCGACGAGCACGGGCACATCATCGAGAAGCTGAAGCACTCCACGCCGTCAACCAGCCCGGAGCAGATCACGCAGGTGATCGGAGATGCTGTCACCGAGATGCTGGGCCGCCACAAGGCGGACGCCGTCGGGATCGGCGCCGCCGGATTCGTCGACGCGATCCGCTCCAGCGTAATGTTCGCGCCCAACCTGGCCTGGCGCGAGGAGCCGCTGAAGAAGGAGATCGAGGATCGCGTCGGCCTTCCCGTCGTGGTGGAGAACGACGCGAACGCGGCGGCATGGGCGGAGACCCTCCTTGGCGCCGGTCGCGGACACGAGCACGTCGTCCTCATCGCGGTCGGCACCGGCATCGGAGCCGGGATCGTGATCAACGGTCAGCTGTATCGCGGCCAGTGGGGCATCGCCGGGGAGCCCGGGCACTACCGGGTGGTGCCCGAGGGACGACCCTGCGGGTGTGGCAACCGCGGCTGCTGGGAGCAGTATGCGAGCGGGAACGCGCTGGTGGCCGAGGCCCGCGAGCTGGCGAGGCGCTCGCCGGGCGCCGCGGCCCGCCTGCTTCAGCTGGGCCGGGGCACCGCGGAGGGGATCAGCGGGCCGGAGGTCACGCAGGCCGCTCGCGAGGGAGACGCCGGCGCCCGGCGCTGTTTCGAGATCGTAGGAGGCTGGCTGGGCCAGGGCCTGGCGGCGCTGGCGGCGATACTCGACCCCGCTTGCTTCGTGATCGGAGGCGGCGTATCGGAAGCGGGTGACCTGCTGATCGGCCCGGCGCGGGCCGCGTTCGGGGACGGGCTCACCGGAGGGTCCTACCGGACACGGGCCGACATCAGGCTGGCGGAGCTGGGCGCCGACGCCGGCGTCATCGGCGCCGCCGACCTCGCTCGCCGCTCCTTAATCTCCGCGATCTCGACCTTCTAGGGCCCGTGGTTCACAGCGCGGCGGCTGAGCGCGGCGGCTCAGAGCACGGCTCCGTTGTCGGGTCCCTCGCCGCGTGACGGCCCGTCGCCGAGGCGCAGGACCACGATAGCGAAGCCGCCCACAAAGGCCATGACGGCCAGGAGCGCCGCCCAGCCCGGCACGGTCCAGCCGATGAGCGATGTCAACACCAGATAGGCGGGCCCGCCGAACAGCGCGGTCCAGGCACCCTTCGCGATCGGGTCGAGGTGCGGCAGCGGCGGCGGGGGAGGCGGGACGTAGTGCTCGTCGTCGCCCTCTGCTTCCGCGGAACGGTCCGGGGCCGGGCCTGACGTGGGCCCGCGCGGCGGCACCGCGGCACGGATGACGCGGGCCCGGTCGGCTCCGGCTCCGTGCCCCTGACCGGCTCCGGCTCCGGGTCCGTGACCGGCTCCTGGCCCGTGACCGGCTCCGGGCCCGTGACCGGCTCCGGCTCCCGGTCCCTGACCGGCTGGGCCGGTGGCACGGCCGGGTCTTGCACCCGAGTCGTGGCCCGGGTTCAGGTGCCCGGCCCGGCCGTCCGCTCCCTCCGCGCTTTCCCGTCCTTGGCCGCGGGGCGGCCCGGTCAGGTTCTCTCGATCCGGCCACGGAACTGCGGCGGCATTCCGGTCGGCCGGCATCTCGTAGCGAGCGACAAGGTCGCGCCAGGCAGCCTCGTCGCCAGTCGTACCCCCACCGCTAGCGTCCCCGCCGCTAGCGCCCTCACCAGTCACGTCATTACCCTCGCGCATCGCTGCCCGGCGTGCCACCGCTCTCGTCTCCCGGCGTGCCACTTCCCTCTGGCGCGCCACTTTCCTCTCCCTCTCCAGGCGGGCCAGCCCCGGCGGCCCCGTGCCTCTCGGCGCTGTGCGTCCCGATGAACTCCAGGCTCCCGGCGAAGATGGCCTGCGCGTCGTTGTCAAGGGTTGCAACGTGGTAGCTGTCCGCGCATTCCCGGATATCCAGCTGCCCGTCGGGCAGCGCATCCCGCAGCACTCGGAGGCTGGCCGGCCCGACGACGTGGTCAACCGTGCTGTGGTACACCAGCACCGGCTGAGTCACGTCGCTGAGCTGGGCGCGGGTAACCCGCCACAGCCCAGGCAGCGTCGCCGCCGCCCTGACCGGGATCCGCTCGTAGCCGAGTTCCCTGACCTGTTCCTTCTTGATGTCGCTGGTGATTCCCTTCAGCGACGGCACCACAAACTTCAGCACGGGGGCGAGCGCGAACAGGCGGGTGTCGGCGGTAACCGACGGGTTGACGATCACGAGCCCGCTGATCGCGGGGCCGCGTAGCTCGGCGAGCCGCAGTGCGAGGCAGCCTCCCATCGACAGGCCCATGACGAAGATCTCGACTGAATGCGCCCGAAGCTCGTCGAAGGCCCGGTCGAGTTCCGCGTACCAGTCCTCCCAGCGCGTGTGCGCCATCTCCTGCCACGTCGTGCCGTGCCCGGGCAGCCTCGGCAGCCAGACGCTCAGGCCCGCCTCCGCCAGGTACTCCGCCCACGGCCGCAGCGACTGGGGACTGCCGGTGAATCCGTGGCAGAGCAGCACGCCGGTGGTCCCGCCCACGTGGGTGAAGGGTTCTGCGCCTGGCATTACGGGCATGGCCGGATCCTCTCCTTTTCACGGGCCGGCGTCGCGCGGGTTACTTCAGGGTCAGCTCCCGCTCACCCGCATCGTCGCAGACCGCGCCCGCTGAGGCATCCCCATGGGCGCGATCGCGTGGCAACATATGTACGTGTTCTATTGGGTGGTCAAGGCGGTGCTCTGGCCGTTCCTCAGGCTGTTCCGGCCCTGGGCGGAGGGCACCGAGAACGTCCCGAGAGAGGGACCTGCGATCATCGCCAGCAACCACCTGTCGTTTTCTGATCACTTCTTCGCCCCGTTGCCGCTTCCGCGCAAGGTCGTCTTTCTCGCGAAGTCGGAGTACTTCACCGGCCGTGGGCTTAAGGGCCTGATCAGCAGGGCATTCTTCAGCGGCGTCGGACAGATTCCCGTGGACCGCTCGGGCGGCGAGGCGAGCGAGCGGGCGCTGCGCACCGGGCTGCGCGTCCTAGCGCACGGCGACCTGCTCGGTATCTACCCGGAGGGCACCCGCACCCCGGACGGGCGGCTCTACCGGGGGAAGACCGGCGTGGCCAGGCTGGCCTTGGAGGCGAAGGCGCCGGTGATTCCCTGCGCGATGATCGGAGGCTTCGAGTTCCAGCCGCCAGGCAAGATCACGCCGAGGCTCCGGATCCGGCCGGGCGTCAGGTTCGGCAAGCCGCTCGAGTTTTCCCGTTACTACGGGCTGGAGAACGACCGGATCGTGCTCAGGGCGATGACTGACGAGATCATGTACGAGCTCATGAAGCTCTCCGGCCAGGAGTACGTCGACGAGTACGCCCAGCGCACGAAGGTCGGCTTGCCTCTGGCGCGCAGGAGCCGCAGGCACGAGCACGGGGATGGCGACGCAGGCGGCGGGGACGCCAGCGCCGCAGTGGCCGGCACTGCAGTGGCCGACACTGCAGTGGGCGCGCGGGCGGTCAGCGCGAGCGCAGTCAGCGCGAGCGCGGTCGATGTAAGCACGGACGAGCCCGACGACGAGTGACGCCACCTCTGGCCGCCGGCCGGGGAGCGGCCGAATGGTTCCGGCTAGGGCGGCCGAAATGGTTCCAGCTAGGGCCGCGGCCGAATGGTTCCGGCTACGCAGCGGCCGAAGCGGGCATAGGCAGCTAACGCGGATAACCGTTCCGCACTGCCGTCGGCACAAGGGTCGTGCTGCAGCTGGAGGTGACCCGCTGCGCGGCCAGCGCACCGGAGCACTGGAACTTGCCCTAACGCGGGTGCCGGCGGGCTCGGTGCGCGCTGCCCAGGCACTAGACGCGCGGAGCTTGCTCCGCGGCGGAGGGTTGAAGGGGGTCGTCGCCCCCAGATTGTTAACCGGGATATCCGCGCAGGTCGCGGGCGTAGTGCTTGATCCGCGGGCCCTTCCGCCGGGCGGTGCGCGGGAGCGGGGCCGGCCGGCGCCTGGGATGTCCGTTTTGCGGAAGCACTCGGCTGAAACGTGGTCAGAAGCGGTCGTAGGAGGAACAGCCGCTGCTGACCACAAAGCCCGCCAGCTGGACCGGGCGGGCGGAATTTTGCCGCTTCCTCCCAGTAGCACGCGCCACTATGCCCAGGCGCGAGTTCCCGGTCATCTACCTAGGGGGAGCTAGTGTTGCGGGCGGAACGGCGAGACGCAGACCCACGCGAGAGGAAGATCCATGCGAGTCGGAGTGCTGACCGGCGGCGGTGACTGCCCGGGCCTGAACGCCGTCATCCGGGCCATCGTGCGCACCGGCGTGGCGGAGTACGGATATGAGTTCACCGGGTTCCGCGACGGCTGGCGCGGCCCGCTCGAGGGCGACACCATGCCCCTGGACGTGCAGGCGGTCCGCGGCATCCTGCCCCGCGGCGGCACGATCCTCGGCACATCCCGGACCAACCCGCTGGGCGAGTCCGCCGCCAGTGGCGGACGCTCCGGACTGGAGCGGATCCAGGGCAACCTGGCGGACCTCGGCATCGACGCGCTGGTGGCGATCGGCGGCGAGGACACCCTGGGCGTCGCCGCCCGGCTGCACGAGCAGGGCGTGAAGGTCGTCGGCGTGCCCAAGACCATCGACAACGACCTGGGCGCGACCGACTACACGTTCGGCTTCGACACCGCGGTGAACATCGCGATGGAGGCCATCGACCGGTTGCACACCACGGCGGAAAGCCATCACCGGGCGCTGATCGTCGAGGTGATGGGGCGCAACGCCGGCTGGATCGCGCTGCACGCCGGGATGGCCGGCGGGGCGAACGTGATCCTGATCCCGGAGCAGCCGTTCGACATCGAGCAGGTCTGCGGGTGGGTGGAGCACAGGTTCCAGACCAGGTACGCGCCGATCGTGGTGGTGGCCGAGGGCGCGCACCCCAAGAGCGGAGCCGAGGTCGCCGAGGAGCAGCGGGACGCGTTCGGCCACGTCCGCTACGGCGGGGTCGGGCAGATGCTCGCCGGCGAGATCGAGCAGCGCACGGGCAAGGAGGCGCGCGTCGCCGTGCTCGGCCACATCCAGCGCGGCGGCACCCCGACCGCGTTCGACCGGGTGCTGGCTACCCGCTTCGGCGAGCACGCGATCCGCGCGGTCGCCGACGGCGCGTTCGGGGCGATGGTGGCGCTGCGCGGGACCGACATCGTCCGCGTCCCCATCGCGGCGGCCACCCAGGAGCTCAAGCTGGTGCCGCCCGAGCGCTACGCCGAGGCCGAGCTCTTCTTCGGCTGATCTCGGTGGGCGGCCCGGAACGCCGCGGTCTTGACCCGGTTCTGGCAGGAGGTCGAGCAGAAGCGGCGGGTCGCGTTGCGCGAGGTGTCGACGTAGACCCGGTCGCACCGCGGCGCGGTGCAGACCCCCAGTCGGCCCTGCTGGTCGCCGCCGAGCACCACGGCCAGGCCCGTGGCGCACCCGGCGGCCCAGCCGGTGACCAGCGAATCCCGGGCTCCGTGGAAGTGCAGGTGCCATGGCTCGCCGTCGTGCCGGTCAAGCCGTGGCCGGGCGCCGGTGCGGTCAAGCAGCTCGTTGACCTGACGGGCGGCCGCGTCGGTGCGGCCGGCCGCCACCGCGTCGAAGACGTCGCGGATCGCCTCGGCCACCGCGCGGAACTCGGCCGCCTCGCTCGGCGAGGCCTCCCGGGTATCACGCCGGCCGGCCCTGAGCGCGGCGGTCACCGCGGGGGGCAGGGCGGCGCCATCGGGCGGCAGGTACGGCCGGCCGTGCGCCTCGCCCGGGGTCAGCGCGTTGACCAGCCGGACCGCCACGGTCACCACCGCGTCCATGTGACTGGTGAAATTCACTTGACCAGTTACATCCTTGCCACTTAGCTTCGTTACTGCCGAAATGATAGTAGCCAGTGACATGGGGAGCCGCGTGCCGCCCGATGCCGAGTCAGCCAGCCCAGCGAGCACCACCCCCGCGGGCCCTATCTCGGCCGGCCCGGGGCAGGAGGCCGCGGGCTGCCCGGTCCTCCGGCCGGAAGACCGGGAGATCCTGCGGCTGGCGCTGCCCGCGTTCGGGGCCCTGGTCGCCGAGCCGCTGTTCCTGCTCACGGATTCCGCGATCGTCGGCCGGATCGGCACCGTGCCGCTCGCCGGCCTCGGTGTCGCCAGCCAGGCGCTGACCACTCTGGTCAGCATCTCGATCTTCCTGGCCTACGGGACCACGGCGGCGGTAGCCCGCCAGGTTGGCGCCGGCCGGCGACTGCAGGCGATCAGGCAGGGCATCGACGGGATCTGGCTGGCCGCGGCGATCGGCGTCGTCGTGCTCGCCGTGGGCTGGCCGCTGGCACCGGAGATCGTCCGGGTCTTCGGCGCCTCGTCCGCGGTGAGCAGCGGCGCGGTGACGTACCTGCGGATCAGCCTGTTCGGGGCGCCGTCCATGCTGGTGATCCTGGCCGGGACCGGCGTACTCCGGGGCCTGCAGGACACGCGGACGCCGCTGGCGGTGTCGGTGGCCGCGAGTACCGTGAACATTGCGCTGAACGCGACGCTTGTTCTCGGACTGCACTTCGGTCTGGCCGGGTCGGCGTCGGGTACGGTCATGGCCCAGTCTGCGGGCGCGGGCGCCTATCTCGCGATGATCGCGCGCGGGGCCCGGCGCGCCGGGGTCGGCCTTGGGTTCGACCGGGCCGGCCTGAGCGCGGCCGCGACGGCGGCGGTCGGGCTCATCGTGCGCACGCTGGCCCTGCAGGTAGTGCTCGTGGTGACCACGGCGGTGGCCGCGCGGCAGGGGGACGCCGCGATCGCCGCGCACCAGGTCGCGTTCCGGATCTGGATGCTGCTCGCGCTGGCGCTCGACGCGATCGCGATCGCGGGCCAGGCGATCACAGGCCGTTGCCTCGGGGCGGGCGACGTCGCCGGGGCCAGGGCGGCCACCGGCCGCATGATCGGCTGGGGCGCGGTGTACGGGGCCGGCTTCTGCCTGATCCTGCTGCTGGCGCGGCCGCTGCTGCCCGGGCTGTTCGCGGTCACCCCGGCGGTGCGGGGGCTGCTGCTGGCCGTGCTGGTAGTGGCGGCGCTGCAGCAGCCGGTGGCGGGCGTGGTCTTCGTGCTCGACGGGGTGCTGATCGGCGCGGGCGCCCAGCGGTACCTGGCTGCCCGCCGTGCTCGCCGTCCGCGTCCTGCACGGCGGCCTGGTGGCGCTGTGGCTCGCCTACAGCCTGTGGCTGCTGGTCAGGTTCGTCACTCTGGTGCTGCGCGCCCGCGGGAGCCGCTGGCTGGTAACCGGCGCTGTGCGCTAATTCTGGGAGGTATCAATGCCGGATCGTGATGCGGGGATCAGCCAGGAGGCGGCGGCCGCCTGGATCGACCGCTGGGATGCCCAGCAGCAGGGGTTCATGCCGGACCGGGAGGAGCGGTTCACCGCGCTCATCGACGCGGTCGCCGACGGCGCCGGCCGGCCGGATCCGCTGGTGCTCGATCTCGGCTGCGGGCCCGGTTCGCTCGGCGTGCGCCTGCTCGACCGGATTCCCGGGGCCACCGTGGTCGGCGTCGATGCTGACCCGCTGCTGCTCGCCCTGGCCCAGGCCGCCTGGGCGGACCGGGCCGGCCTGCGCTTCACCGAGCTCGACCTGCGCGGCGCCGGATGGACCGGCGCGCTCGGGCTGGACCGCCCGGCCGACGCCGCGGTCAGCACCACTGCCCTGCACTGGCTCCCGCCCGAGGCGCTGGTCGCGATGTACGGGGAGGTGGCCACCGTGCTGCGGCCGGGCGGCCTGATGCTCGACGGCGATCACCTGACCGAGGACGAGGCGGCGTCGCCGACGCTGGCCCGCCTCGGCCGGGCCCTGGCCGAGCGCGAAGCGCGCCGGCACCCGCCCGCGGCCGGCGCGGAGACCTGGGCCGGCTGGTGGGAGGCGGCCACGGCGGATCCGGCGCTGGCCGGCCCGGCCGCGCGGCGGGAGCGCCTGGGACTGGGCTCCGAGCACCACGGCTCGCCCTCGGGGCTGCTCACGGTCCATGCGCACGCGCTGCGGAAGGCCGGATTCGCCGAGGTCGGAACCCTCTGGCAGCGCGGCGACAACCGCCTCCTCTGCGCCGTTCTCGGCAGGGCTGTTCTCGGCGGACGGTCCTCGTCAGGGGGTACGGAAGTGATACCCGGCATCCAGCAGGCGGGGGAGGACGACGCGCAGTGCGGCCACCGTCTGTGACCGGTTACCGCCGCCGTCGTGCTCCAGGATGATGGACCCAGTTCGGGTGTGGTCCATGATGTTGTTGACGATCGCGGTGATGCCCGGCCGCGACCAGTCACGCGGGTCGACCGACCAGTCCAGGGGCGTCATGCCCATGGCCTGGCATCGCTGGATCACGGTCGGCGACCACGCGCCGTAGGGTGCGCGGAACATGTCCGGGAGCCTGCCGGTCACGCGATGGATCGCCTCGGAGGCGTAGTCCATCTCGTCGGTTACCTCGGCGAGCGGCATGATCGCCAGGTCGCGGTGGGTCTGCGTGTGATTAACGATCACGTGGCCCGCGTCGGCGACCTCACGGGCCACGCCGGGGTAGGCGCCGACGTTGATGCCGATCATGGAGAACGATGCAGTGATCCCGTACTGGTGTAGCAGGCGCAGAATCTGCGGGGTGTAGACGGGGCTGGGACCGTCGTCGATCGTGAGCGCGATCGCCTTGTGCCCGTCGTCGATGTAGCGCATCGGCTGTTCGTCGGCGGTGATTCGCCGAACGTGAGGCGCAGGGGCCTCATGGTGCCGGCCCGCGGCCCGCACGCGGGCGACGGCCGGCTGGACGGGACCCGGAGCGGGTTGCGCGCCCGCGGGCCCAGACGGCCCCGGTGCCGCGCGGTGCGCTCGCCCCGCCGCCGTGCTTGGCCCGGTCGAGTCGGTGACCGTGCACCCGCCGAGCAGCACCATCCCGCCGAGCGCCAGCAGCATCCGCCGCGGCACGCCGACGCAGGCTGGCTCGGGTGCCTCATGCGCTGTATCCACTTGAGTCCCGTCCCGTAATGGCTCGCGCTGGCCGGGCCCGCTCCGAAGTGATCGGCCACGCCGGCGCGTTACCGGCCCGCACACCATATAGAGACGTCAGCCGGTGCGTATCGGTTGTTCCCAAACCTGGAGACCTGGACGCTGGTGTGGCCTGCATCGCCGCGAGTACTGGCAGACTGGGGAGATGTCCGCGCTGCCCCTAACCTCCCGCCACGTGCGCGATGCCGCCGAGACGCCACTGCACGAGCCGTGCGTGCTGCTGAAGCTGGGCGAGATCGTGCTCAAGGGCAAGAACCGGCAGCAGTTCGAGCGGCTGCTGCACGACAACATCAGGCGGGCGGTGCGCGATATCGGGGTGCAGATCTGGCAGCGCGAGGGCGTAATCGTGCTGCGAGTCGCGCCCGGCGCCGCCGGGGGAGCCACGGCCGAGGCCACGGCCGACCTGCTAGCGCAGCGCATGCGCAACGTCATGGGTGTCACCCGGGTCTGCCGCGCGGTGCGGGTCGCGAAGGATCCTGAGGCGGCGGCCGCCGCGGCGGTGCAGCTGATCGCCGGACGGCCGGGCACGTTCGCGGTACGGGCCAGGCGCCGCGACAAGCGTTTTGCGCTTAACTCGTCTCAGCTTGCCACGCTGATCGGCACCCGGATCCAGGAGGCGCACGGCTACCCGGTCAACCTGTCTCACCCCGACACCACGGTATTCGTCGAAGTTGACCAGTCGGAGGTGTTCGTGTTCACCGAGGGGCTGCCGGGTCAGGGCGGGCTGCCGGTCAGCATGAGCGGCCGCGCGCTGGTCCTGATGTCGGGAGGCATCGACTCGCCGGTGGCCGGTTACCGGATGATGCGTCGCGGCCTGCGCTGCAGCTTCCTGCACTTCTCCGGCATGCCGCTGACCGGGCCCGAGTCGGTGTACAAGGCCTACGGCCTGGTCCGAGAGCTGGATAAGTTCCAGGGCGGATCGAGGCTGTTCGTGGTCGCGTTCGGGCGGACGCAGCAGCGGCTGGCGTCGTCCGGAGCCGGGAGGCTACAGATCATGGCGCAGCGGCGGCTGATGCTCAAGACCGGAGAGGCGCTGGCGCGGCGGCTGCACGCGGCGGCGCTGGTCACCGGCGACTCGCTGGGCCAGGTGAGCAGCCAGACGCTGACCAACATCACCGCGCTGGACGACGCGGTCACGCTGCCGATCCTGCGCCCGCTGATCGGGCTCGACAAGACCGAGATCATGGCGGAGGCGCGCCGGATCGCCACGCTGCACATCTCCGAGCTGCCCGACCAGGACTGCTGCTCGCTGCTGACCCCGCGCCAGGTCGAGACCCGGGCGCGGATCGAGGACCTGCGCCGGATCGAGGCGCGGCTGGACGCCGACGACCTCGCCGAGGACCTGGCCGCCGCCGCGCAGGAGCACACGCCGGCTCGGTCTTAGCTTTTACTTCGTAACGTTACGTCCGCTCGCCGGCCGCCTCGGCGTGGTGCCCGACCGCACCGGTAGGCACGGCCAGATGCGCCCAGATGGTGGCGTCCCCGCCTGCTATGGTCAGGAGCCCGCCGCTGCCCCACAGCGACGTGGTTCCGGGGATGAGCGCCAGATCCCCTACGCCGACTCCGGCGGCTGGACCCGCGGCGATCCTGGTTCGGGTCCACTGCCCGGTGCGCGACATGTGCAGGATCCACGTCGCGGGATTCCCTCCTCCGGTCACGACCGGGATCCAGATTCCGCCCGCGCCGTCCGAGGCGAATCGCTCGGGCTGCTGCACTGCCCAGGGCGCCACGAACCTTTTCCAGCGCGAGCCGTCCCAGTGGGCGAGAACCAGATGCCCGGCCTGCCCGCTGGCCGGGGAGATTCCCGACACCCAGACGCTGGTCCGGGACACGGCCAGGACGTTGTCGAGCTGGGTGCTGGCCAGCGCCGAGGCGGCGGAGCGCACGCGCGCCCACGCGTGCCCGTTGTAGTGGGCTACCGAGCCGCCGCGCGGGCCGGTCGTGATCCCCCAGATGTCGCGGCTGGCGACTGCGCTCGCCCGGTAGATCGAGTTCGCCATCCCTCTGGCCCTGGTCCAGGCTCGGCCGTTGAAATGCCAGGCGCCGAGGCTGACCTCGCCACTGAAAGGTGAGGACCCGAAGACCCACACATCGCCGGTGTTTATCGCGGCGACCGACGTCAGCTGCCTGAACGGAGCCCATGTCTTCGCGACGGACCACTGAGTGCCGTTCCAGCGCAGCGCATAACCGTCGCCCACCGCCCAGATGTTCCCGGCCGAGGAGGCGTCTGCGGCGACGATGAAGCCGCTGAGCCCGGGCGGCAGGGACGATGACTGCCAGCGTGTCCCATTCCAGTGCTCGGCCGTCGGTGAGCTGGCCCCGCCTGGGTTGGTTCCGCCGAATGCCCAGGCATCGTCCTTCCTCAGCGCGACGATGGCCGAGTAGCCGGAAGCGTTGCCGCCCGGCCCGTAATGGACCGTAGCGGCAATCTGCCAGTCCGGTGCGTGGGCGTCGGCGGCGTGGGCGGGGATGCCCGCGGCCAGGAGCGCCGCGGCGGCGAACATGAAGCCGACGACGCTGGCTGCGCGGCGGGCTCGTTTCATCGCGGTCTCCGCTTGACGGGAGGGGAACGGGGGATATCGGTCGATTTACGGTCAGGCTAGATCACTATAAAGCGTTGGGAAAGCCGGTCCCAAGTTACTACCAGATCTCTTGACGCCGTGAAGCCCGTCCCACGCTTTACCGTGCGGGAGGCGCTGGCCCGGTGTGGCAGGCCCCGTGCGACAGGCCCCGTGTGGCAGGCCCCGTGTGGCAGGCCCCGTGTGGCAGGCCCCGTGCGACAGGCCCCGTGCGACAGGCCCCGTGCGACAGGCTCTGTGTGGCAAGCTCTCCGAGGAGGTGATCGCGTGAAGATCGGATTGCAGATTCCTGACTTCACCTGGCCCGGCGGTCCTGCCCGGCTCGGAGCCGAGCTGGCCACAGTGGCCCGAACCGCCGACGAGGTCGGCTTCGAGTTCATCAGCGTTATGGACCACTTCTTCCAGATCGGCGTGGTCGGCCCGCCCGACCACGCGATGCTCGAGGCCTACACCACGCTGGGGTACCTGGCTGGCCGCACATCCCGGGCCAGGCTGGTGACACTGGTCACCGGCGCGATCTACCGGCATCCCGGCATCCTGGCGAAGATCGTAACCACCCTGGACGTGCTGTCGGGCGGCCGCGCCTGGCTCGGCATCGGCGCCGCCTGGAACGAGGAGGAGTCGCGTGGCCTGGGGATTCCGTTCCCTCCGGTCGCCGAGCGCTTTGAGCGGCTGGAGGAGACGCTACAGATCTGCCTGCAGATGTGGCGCGGCGACGAGACCCCGTACACCGGCAGGCACTACCAGCTGGAGCGCCCTATCAACTCGCCGCAGGCCCTGTCTGAGCCGCATCCGCCGATCATGATTGGCGGATCGGGCGAGCGGAAGACGCTGCGCTTCGTCGCGCGTTATGCCCAGGCCTGCAACCTGTTCCCCGGCCCTGACCTCGCCCGCAAGCTCGACGTGCTGCGCGCTCACTGCGAGACCGAAGGCCGCGACTACGACGAGATCGTCAAGACGTGCTACTTCATCTTCGACGTGGGCGAGAAAGGGGAGAAGGCCGCAGAAGTCGTCGACCAGCTCGGCGCGCTGGCCGAGATGGGGTTCCAGACCGCGATCGGCGCGGTGGCGCGGGTCTGGGAGGTATCTCCGCTTGAGGTCATCGGCAGCGAGGTGATCCCGGCCGTCGCCGGCTTGTGATTCCCGGGCCCGTGGTCCCGGGCCGTTGGTGTTGCGGCGCTATCCCTGCGGGGACGCGGCCCAGCCGGTCCAGCGCTCGATCGTTATGTCGATCACTGGCCCGGCTGGCGGGATGGCTCGGTACTGGCGGTAACGGCTGGCCAGCAGGGCGATCGGGCCGGCCATCTGCCGCGGGTCCTCAAGGATGGCGGCGCGGCCGTCGGCGCGCACCCACCACAGCGAGGTCCAGTCGTCGTCGTAGCGGTCGGCTAGCACGGCGACCTGGGGGTTGCCGCGGATGTTCCGCAGCCGCCGCAGGTTGCGGGTCGTCTTGGGCTTGGCGTCCACGGCGACATAGATGTGATCGCCGTCAAGGGCGAAGGTGACCGGGACGATATGCGGCCGGGCCGCCTCGGTCACCGTGGCCAGCGTGGCTACGCTGGCCCCGGAGAGCAGTCGTCTTGCATCCTGTTCCGGAAGATCCAGGGTCAGCTCCCGCGGGGTCCCAGGGCTCAGCCCGCAGCCATAGGAAACAGGCACCCAGGGGCGCACATTAGCGCACCCGCCGCGCCTCACCGCGCTCGCCTACCCTGCCCACCCTGCCGCACCGGCCTGCCGTCCCGCACCGGCCTGCCGTCCCGCACCGGCCTGCCGTCCCGCACCGGCCTGCCGTCCCGCACCGGCCTGCCGTCCCGCACCGGCCTGCCCTGCCGCGCCCGCCTGCCGTCCCGCACCCCGCCCCGCCCCGGGCAGGTGGCGGGTGCCGGATCAGGGCCGCGAGCGAGGTGGCAAGATAGCCCCACCTGCGAACGAGGGGTCGCTGCGCCGCGGCCATGGCGAGGCGGGGCGGCGCGAGTGCAGGAAGGAGCAGGTCAGCCGGACATGAGGCATCCGGAGACCGGCGCGCAGCATTCTGGCGCGTCCAACACGGCGGTCAGCGTCTCCTGGCGGGGACGGCTGAAGTCCGCTCAGGTCGCACGGCGTAGCCGCGGGAGGACGCGGGCTGCGGCCGACCAGCCGCCGCCTGCTGCCCCGCCCGAGCCAAGCCTTCCGCCCGGCCAGTACATCCCGGCGGGATGGCCCGTTCTGCACTACGGTCCGGTTCCGGTGTTCAAGCCGGATACCTGGGATCTGCGTGTGGGCGGCGCGACCGAATCGGGCCGGGAGCACCGGTGGAACTGGGCCGAGCTGGATGCGCTGCCGCGCACCCGGGTCGTAGCTGACTTCCACTGCGTCACCAAGTTCACGGTTCCCGGCATCGCCTGGGAGGGAGTGGCGGCCGCCGAGCTGCTGCGCGCCGCACCTCCGGCCGCCGCCGTGACCCACGTCATGGTCTGGGCCGACTTCGGCTACAGCGCCAACCTCTCGATCGCTGACTTCGCCGCCGACGACACCCTGTTCGCCACCCATCGCAACGGTGCCGAGCTCACCTCCGAGCACGGTTATCCGCTGCGCCTCGTGGTTCCCTCCCGCTACGCGTGGAAGAGCGTGAAGTGGGTGCGCGCCGTGGAGTACCTGACCAGGGACCGCAGGGGATTCTGGGAAGAGCGCGGCTACCACAACACCGCCGACCCGTGGCGTGAGCAGCGGTACTCCTATCAGGAGCTGCCCGGCGAGGGCCCTCCCCTCTGACCGTGGTCCTCCCAGAGCGCTCGCAGGGCCGCGATGTCCCTGGCATGAACGTGCCCAGCCGCGCGGGTTGAAGACGCAGACCGGGATCGCCTCGGCGCCGATCGGCGGGCCGGCGAGCGGGTTTCCGGCTCTGGCGCGGATTCCGTCATGATCACGAGGCGCATTTCATGATCCCGGACCGAAACCCACCAAATACGTGGGTTTCGGTCCGGGATCATGAAATGCGCCATGAAGACCGGGCCGGCAGGCGCCCGCCCTCCGGTCAGGTAGGCCACTTTGGCCCCGTTTTAGCCGGAATCCTCACTGCCTCGTTGCAGGGAGGTCCGACCGGGCCTGGCCGGAATGACCTCGTCTCAGGAGAAGCCAGAAGGTCCTTCACCGAATCCGCGCCAGAGCCGCTTTTCCGGCGCACTAGGGGAGCTGGAGCGTCAAGCCTACGTTGATGGTTACTGTGCTGCCCTTGGGCGCCTGGCCAGAGGGAGAGGTGCCCGTCACGTGGTCGCCCACGGGGCCCTGGTTGACCTGGACCTGGAATCCGGCCTGCTCCAGGGCCTTTGTGGCGTCGTCGACGCTCAGGCCCTGGACGTTAGGGATAGGGACCAGGGGCGGCCCGTTCGAGACGTGCACGGTCACGACCTCGGCCTTGGTGATCGGCGTGCCCGGCGCCGGGGACTGGCTGGTGATCGTCCCCTGGGGCTGGCTGCTGTTGGTGTCGGGCACCTCGTTCAGCTGGTACCCGCCGGGCTGCGCTATCGCCTGGGCGGCCTGGAACTGCATGCCGACGAAGTCGGGCAGCGGCGGGCCGGCGCTGACCGTGATGCTGACCGGCCTGGGCTGCGGCCAGGAGGTGCCGGCGACCGGGTTCGTGCTGATCACGATGCCGGGCGGGATGGTGGACGATCCGGCGGTGGTCACCGCGCCCGGGGTCAGGCCCGCGTTCTTGAGCGCGGCCTCGGCGGCGGCCAGCGGCTGGCCGGTCACTTGCGGGACGCCGATCATGACCGGGCCGGAAGACGCGAAGATGGTCACCACCGCGCCCCGAGAGGCGCTGGCGCCGATCGCCGGGTCGGTCCGGACGACGTCGCCCTTCGGGATCGCGTTGCTGTGCTGGCTCGGGCCCATCTTCACGGCGAAGCCGAGGTTCTGCAGCTCGGTGCGCGCGGTGCTGACCGCCATCGCGCGCACCGGGGGCACGGTCACGTACTGCCCGGACGTGACCCACCAGGTGATCAGGCCGATGATAAGGGCCGCGCCGAGGGCCAGGGCGGTGTAGACCAGGCGGCGGCTGAACAGCCAGCGCTGCAGCAGTGGCTCGCCGCGCTGCAGCAGGGACTCGCCGCGGCGGCGGTCCCCGCCCGCCCGCCGTCCCGGATAGGCGGGTCCCTCGCCCTCGCCGTACGGGACGCCACCGTAGGGCAGGCCGTCGTAAGAGAGGCCGCCGCCCGGGACGATCAGCGTATGGTTCGTCTCGCCGGAGCCGTCCGGGCTGGGGCCGTATCCGGCAGGCCCGCGGCCGCTGTTGTCAAAGAACGGGAATCCGGACGGAGCAGGGGCGCGCGGCTCGCTCGCTGGTGCGCCGGGGAAGTCGCTCGCTGGTGCGCCGAGGAGATCGCTCGCTGGTGCGCTGCGGAAGTCGTTCGCTGGTGCGCCGGCGCGGGCGACTTCGCCGGGGAAGTCGCTCGCGCCCGCGCCGGCGAAGTCGCTCGCAGGCGTGCCGGCGAAGTCGCTCGCTGGTGCGCCGGCGAAGCTGACGGCGTCCGGGCCGGCCAGGGCACTGGTGCCAGGCACCGGGCCGCCCGGCGGCAGGTGCTGGGCTTGGTGGGCGAGCGGCTCCGGCTGGGGACTGCCGATCGGCATGCCGCGCCTGACATCGGTGATGGCGTGCAGGAACTGGCCCGCGTCGGCGGGCCGCAACTCGGGATCCCGGCTAGTGGCCAGGGCCACCAGCGCGTCCAGCGACGGCGGCAGGCTCGGCACCAGGCTGGATGGCGCCGGAACCACGTCGCTGACGTGCTTCTGGGCTACCGCAAGCGGACTGTCGCCGGTATGCGGCTGGGCGCCGGTGAGCATCTCGAACAGCATCACCCCGGCGGCGTACACGTCGGTGCGCGCGTCGGAGGTGCTGCGGGACACCTGCTCGGGCGCCAGGTACGCGGCCGTGCCGATCAGCATCCCGGTCCTGGTGTGGCTGACGGCGGCTGCGGCTCGGGCCAGGCCGAAGTCGGCGACCTTCACCGTGTCGCCCTCGCCGAGCAGCACGTTCTCCGGCTTGACGTCGCGATGGACGATGCCGGCCTGGTGCGCGGCGGCGAGCCCGGTGAGGACGCCGTTGATGATGTCGAGGGCCTCGCGCGGGCCCAGCCTGCCGCGCTCGCGCAGCAGCTCCCGCAGCGTGCGGCCGGGGATGTACTCCATAACGAGGTAGAGCACATCGCCGTCGGAGCCCTGGTCATAGACGGCGACGACGTTCGGGCTGGACAGCCGGGCCACGGACCGCGCCTCGCCCGTGAACCGCCGAACGAATTCCTGATCGCCGGCCAGCTCCGCGTGGGCGATCTTCAGTGCCACCGCGCGATCCAGCTTGGTGTCGATGCCCAGGTAGACCGTGGCCATGCCGCCGCGAGCGATCCAGGAGCCCACCCGGTACCTGCCGTCGAGCAGCTGCCCGGAATTGGGGCGCGAAAGGGTGGTATCCATCGGGTCAAAGTGTAAGCGTCGTCGCGCCTGGCTGCGCGCCTAATGGCACCTCAGCGGTCGTCAGGCTAGTCGGAGATGGGGCCGTCCAGGCCGCCCTGGATGCCGGGTATGGCAAGCTCGGCGTGGGCGCGGGCATACCTGGCGGGCGGCCGCGCGGGGAAGCTGCGCGGACCAGGAAACAGCTGCGGAACCGAGGTGATGCGTTGACATCGGCCAGTCCGGAGACCCCTGTCAGCCCGGAGATCCCCGCCAGCCCGGAGCGGATCGTCGTGGTGGGCGGCGGGCTGGCTGGCCTGCGCACCGTCGAGGAGCTCCGGGCCCGCGGGTATGCGGGCGCGGTGACCCTCGTCGGCGCAGAGAAGCGGCCGCCGTACGACCGGCCGCCGCTCTCCAAGCGGCTGATGACCGGCGAGCTGGCCGACACCACGCTGCGGGACGACCTGGACGCGCTCGGAGCGCAGCTGCGGCTCGGCGAGGCCGCGACCGGCCTCGAGCCCGGTGACTTGCGCGGAGGCGTACTGCGTACCGATCGCGGGGGGTACGGCTTCGACCGGCTGGTGCTGGCCACCGGGGCCACGCCGGTCGCCCTGCCGGGCGCCGGTCGGCAGCGGTTCCTGCGCACGCTCGATGAGGCGCTGACGCTGCGGACTCTGCTCCGTCCCGGGCTGCGGCTGGCCATCGTGGGAGCCGGCTGGATCGGTGCCGAGCTGGCCACCGCGGCGGCCGCTCACGGCTGCCGCGTGACGGTGCTCGAAGCGGCCGCAGCGCCGCTGACCGCGGCCGTGGGAGCCGAGGTCGGCGCCCTGACCGCTCCGTGGTACGCCGCGGCAGGGGTGGAGCTGCGGCTCCGCCAGCCGGTCGAGTCGATCGAGCCGGGAGGCCTGGCGCTGGCCGGCGGCGGCTGGCTGGCCGCCGACGAGATTGTCACCGCGGTCGGGGTGCGACCGGAGGTCGGCTGGCTGGATGGCTCCGGCGTCGTGCTGGACAACGGCGTCGCGGTGGATGAGCAGCTGCGCACGTCGGTGCCCGGCGTGTACGCGGCGGGAGACTGCATGGCGTTCTGGTCGCGGCGATACCGGCGCAGGCTGCGGTTCGAGCACTGGGACATGGCCCTGCGCGCACCGGCCGTGCTGGCAGGCAACCTGCTGGGCGGGACTGACGCCTACGATCCCGTTCCGTATTTCTGGTCTGAGCAGTTTGGGCGAATGATTCAGTATGTCGGCTTCCACGGCGGGGCGGACCGTATGATCCTGCGCGGCGACCCGGCGGCGGATCAGTGGGGAGCGTGCTGGCTGGCCGGGGAGCTGCTCGTGGCGCTCCTGACCGTGAGCTCGCCGCGGGACCTGGCGCAGGGCCGTCGCGTGATCGAGTCGGGGACCCCGGTCGACGCGGCCCGGCTCAGCGACCCAGCGATCCCGGTGCGGGACGCCGTTCGCGGCTGATCGCCGCTGCCGTGCAGGGTCCGGGCAGGCGCAGGGCGGCGGCCGAGGGTGCCGGCGGTGCGGGCCTGCCTGTGGCCTGGCCGTTATGGTAAGTGTTTGACCACGGCCTCAAAGTGGGAAACTCTTCAGACGTGGCACAGATCGACCCCCCGGCCGACGCCATCGTAGGCGACTGGCTGACCGTTCCCGAGGTTGCCGAGCGGCTTGGGCTTGCCGTGAGCCGGGTCAAGCAACTGCTTCGCGACCGCAAGCTGCTCGCGGTCCAGCGCCCCAGCGGTGCGTTCTGCGTGCCCGCGGCCTTCCTCGACGGCGATCAGGTCGTCCGGGGACTGCACGGCACGCTCACCCTGCTCTTCGACTGCGGATTCGACGACGTCGAGGCGCTGCGCTGGCTGTTCACAGCCGACGAGTCGCTGCCCGGCACGCCGATCCAGGCGATCGCCGAGCACCGGGGCACCGAGGTGAACCGGCGGGCCCAGGCGCTCGCGTTCTGACCGCACGTCAGTCGGTGCGCGCGGTCGCGGCGAGCGCCAGCTCGGCGAGCGCGCGCCTGGCCCGGCCGGTGATGGGCGCGTCCTCGAGCGCGGCCAGCGCCTCGGCGACGCCGGAGTCGATCATCCGCTCGCATTCGGCCAGCGCCCCGGTGTCGGTGAGGACCGCACGGACGTCCCGCGTGCCCCTCTCGCCGATCTGCCGGTCGCCGAGGCGGCGGTCGAGCAGGTCACGCTCGGCCCGGCTGGACCGCTCCCGCGCGAGCGCGACCAGGACCGTGCGCTTCCCCTCGCGGAGGTCGTCGCCGGCCGGCTTCCCGGTCCGTCGCGGATCGCCGAACATGCCGAGCACGTCGTCCCGGAGCTGGAACGCGACGCCGAGGGGCAGGCCGTAACGGGTGAAAGCGTCGGCCGTCGGCGCGTCCGGGCCGGCCAGCGCCAACCCGAGATGCAGCGGGCGCTCGACCGTGTACTTCGCGGACTTGTACCTGGCGACCCGCAGCGCGCTGTCGACCGTGCCATCTCCCGCGAACTGGGCGAGCAGGTCCAGGTACTGGCCCGAGATGACCTCGGCGCGCATCGCGTCGAGCACCGGCTGGCCGCGCCGCAGCGCGGCGGGCGGCAGCCCGCTGGCGTGAAACAGCTGATCGGTCCAGGCGAGCAGGAGATCACCGATCAGGATGGCCGTTCCGGCGCCGAACGAGCCGGCTGATCCCCGCCACTCGCGGGCCGCATGGCGGGCCGCGAACCGGCGGTGCACCGACGGCTGACCGCGTCGAGTGTCGCTGGCGTCGATGACGTCGTCGTGCACGAGCACGCTGGCGTGCAGCAGCTCGAGCGCCGCCGCGGCGGCGTAGATCTGAGGGCAGTCCTCGCCGCCAGCCGCGCGCCAGCCCCAGTAGCAGAACGCCGGGCGCAGCCGCTTCCCGCCGGCCAGCAGCTCGGTGATCACGTCGAGCCACGGGAGCATGTCCGGGCCGATGTCGCCGAGCGCGGCGTGCTGCCGGCCGAGGAAGTCCTCCAGGGCACGTCCGACCTGATCGCGGATTCGGGCAAGATCGGCCTGGCGGGTCGCCATGCTGGCGAGACTAGCCTGGTAGCGGCGCGTTGACGCCCTCCGCTATTCCGAGGTCAGAACCGCTGCCGGGTTCAGGCGGGCACCACGCCGTCCGGACGGAAGCTGGACCGGGGCGGGGAGTGGGCCGATTCCGGCTAGCCTGTCGTTATGCCGCAGCGCCAGCTCCGGGCCGCGCCAGCGATCAGGGACCTGCTGGCCTCGGGCGCCGAGTCCTTCTCGTTCGAGTTCATGCCGCCCAAGACCGAGGCGGACGAGCTGCAGCTGTGGCGGGCCATCCGCCAGCTGGAGCCGCTCCGGCCGACGTTCGTATCGGTGACCTACGGGGCGGGGGGCTCAACCCGCGACCGGACGGTCCGGGTCACCGGCAGGATCGCGGAGGAGACGACGCTCACCCCGGTCGGGCACTTCACTGCCGTGAGCCACTCGGTGGCCGAGCTTCGTCATGTGATCGGCTCGTACGCGGCCGTGGGCGTCCGGAACGTGCTCGCGCTGCGCGGAGATCCGCCCGGCGCGCCCGGCGACGAGTGGGTGCCGCATCCAGACGGCCTGCGGTACGCGGAGGAACTTGTCCGCCTGATCAAGGCGTCCGGTGACTTCTGCGTCGGTGTCGCGGCGTTTCCCGAGAGTCACCCCAGGTCGCCTGATATGGACTCCGACGTTGCGCACTTCGTGACCAAGTGCCGGGCAGGCGCGGACTTCGCGATCACTCAGATGTTCTTCTTCCCGGACGACTACCTGCGGCTGCGGGACCGGGTGGCGGCACGGGGCTGCGACGTGCCGATCATCGCTGGCATCATGCCGATCACCAGCGTGCGGACGCTCGAGCGCATCGTGGTGCTGTCCGGCGCGAAATTCCCGCCGAGCCTGGCCGACCGGCTGCATGCCGAGGACGGTGACCGGGCCGCGACGCGGAAGATAGGCGTGGAGTTCGCCGCGGGCATGTGTGACCGGCTGCTCGCCGAGGGCGCGCCGGGACTGCACTTCTACACGCTGAACGGCTCACGGGCCACCCAGGAGATCTACCAGCTGCTGGGACTCGTGGACCGGGCCCGCCGGGCTCAGCCCTCCGGTCCGGCCCGGCATAGTGTCTGACCACGGTGTCACGCTCGATCACGTCCCGCCAGGCTCAGGCCCGCCAGGACGACGCGGCCTCCGGCGCTGTGGCCGGCCGCAGCGGGAGCGTGGCGCCCATCACCGCGTACGGGATGGCCGAGCCGGGAAAGCTGTATGCCGTGAGCAAGTCGGCGAAGCCGAGGCCGCGGTAGAGCCGCCTGGCCGGCGAGTCCGCATCCTGCGTGGATAGCACCGCCGTACGCTCCGCGCGCCCGGCGGCGAGCCCGAGCAGCAGGCTCCTGCCGATGCCGCGGCGGTGAAAGTCCGGGTGGACGTGCACCTCCGCGATCTCGAGCGAGTCAGTCAGCCAGGCAGCGGCCACCGCCGCTCCGGCCCTGGCGGTGAGCGCGGCGGCGACAACGTCGTGCCACCACTGCCCGGCCGCGCCGCTGAAGCCGTAGCCGAAGCCAATGATCTGGCCGGGCCTCGCGCGCCCGCCGGGACCGCCGGCCGGGCCGGGGGGGTCAGCAGCCACGGCCAGCGCGCGGAAGCCCCGATAGCCGGCATGCTGCTCCATGATCGAGCGGCGACCGGGAAGCTGCTGCGGATCGGGTCTCATGGCCGCCGCGTACACCGCGGTCAGCGCGTCGAGCTCGGACACGAAGGCCGTCCGGCTGAGTTCCCGCGGCGGGTTGGGGGATCGCACGGCGGCAAGCGTATGCCAGGCCGGGCCCGCCCCGCGCGGGAGCCTCGTGCGGGAGCCTCGTGCGGGAGCCTCGTGCGGGAGCCTCGTGCGGGAGCCCGGTGCGGGAGTCCGGTGCGAGTCCGGGCCGGCGCGTTGTCGCCCCCATTTTGTCGGACCCCTCTTGTAACTTCGAACGCAGGTGCAATTGGCTAGACAGCCGAGCGAACCTATGTTCGAATACTTGAGAGGCAGGCAGTCCGGCGAGATCCGTCCCCCGCGGACCGTCGGACCGCCGCTGACCGGGCGGGGCGTGGGGAAGCGCTCCGCCCGGCCAGGGGGCGGGGCGTCGGCCAGGCGCCACTGATGGGAGGAGCTCCAGTGGGTACAGCTGCGATGAGCGCGGCCGCGCAGGCGGGCAGTGACGGGAATAGCGCCCGGCCACGATGCCGGGTCGCGCCGTCGGCGCTGGCCCTGCTGGAGTCGGCCAGGTATGGGCTGGCTGCGGCCGAGGGCGAGGCCTCGGCCGCAGCGAGGTACGTATCGGCTCACCTGGCGGCCCTTCGGGCCGCGGCGGCGGTCGTGGCCGCCAAGGCCGATCCGGGCGCCTCGACGCGCCGCAGGAAGCCGCTGAGCGTCTGGGAGCTGCTGCCGAAGGTCGAGCCTGCGCTGTCCGAGTGGGCCGCGTTTTTCGCCGCCGGCGCAGCCAAGCGGGCGGCTGCGGAGGCCGGGCTGCCCCGCGCGGTGTCGCTCCGAGAGGCCGACGACCTGCTTCGCGATGCGGAGACGTTCCTGTCGCTCGCCGAGAGTGCGCTCGGGGTGCTCGCCCAGCCGCTGCTGCCGCTGCTGACGGCCGGGTAGCAGGCTGACGCGCCCTCCGGCCGGGACGCGGCGCGCGTCGGCAGACTCAGAACGCCTCGATGGCTCCCCGGGCCTCGGAGTCCAGGATTCCCCAGCTGATCAATTCCTCGGTGAGGTCAGTCGGCGACTTGTCATAGATGACTGCCAGGGAGCGCAGGTCCTCCTGGCGGATCGACAGCACCCGGCCGTTGTAGTCGCCGCGTTGGCTCTGAATGGTGGCGACGTAACGCGCGAGCGGTCCTGCCTTGTCCTTGGGCAGCTGCGCCATGCGCTCGAGGTCTATCACAAGCTTGGGAGATGGCGCGAGTAGCGTAGGCAGCACATCTCCCGGAAGCAGCTCGGATACCGGGACACCATAGAACTCGGCCAGCTCGGCAAGTTTCTGTACGGTCACCGAACGGTCGCCGCGCTCGTAAGACCCGACGACCACGGCCTTCCACCGCCCGCGAGACTTCTCCTCAACTCCGTGTAGCGAGAGCCCTTGCTGGGTGCGGATCGCGCGCAGCCGCGCCCCGAGGGTCTTCGCGTAGTCAGATGGCATGGTCGTGGCCCCCTGGCCTTGTCGTTGGAGATAGTGATGGTTACGCACAGTGACGGTAGGCCGCGAGGCCGACAAGGTCAAGCCGAATGGCAAAAAGCGGATGAACTTACGCGCCGCGGCGCATCGCC